>Ga0131853_10000319_pt1 | contig 87334 bp, 78 predicted proteins | sample TergutLab28metaG_FD_92764 | JGI IMG/M metagenome (GOLD analysis project Ga0131853, IMG submission 92764) | Labiotermes labralis P1 segment gut microbial communities from Petit-Saut dam, French Guiana - Lab288 P1 (version 2) (version 2) | ecosystem: Host-associated > Arthropoda: Insects >...
ACATACAGTATCTACGCACTTGTCGCCTTATCTTATGAGTGATGAGATATGGTCTATGTACGACATGAGCGGGCAAGTCAGCAGCCGAGATGTACGAAATGATTGACGAGGGGGTAAGTGCTAGTATAATGTTAAAAACAGGGGCTGGGGAAAGCGTATAAATGCGCAATCCCCGTCCTTTGCTTCGGACGGAGATCACTTTTTGATGTTATTTCAGCTTATCGACTGCGCTTAAAGCATTGATACTACTGGATTTCTTAAAAAGTTCTGTATCACCATTTCGACCATCTTGCGGACGGTAGAACGCAAGATGTTTCCCGCAAATCAGAAAACGGTACTCCGTATCTACTCCCACAATTACTAAAACTTCTGATGCGCTCGCTTTTATGAAAAAAATTGACAAAAACGTGTGCAAGTTTTTCAACTCCTTGCACACGTTTTATATCCTGTCGACGCGCCCTGCTATTCGCTCAAAAAAACTTCCGTCAGCCTGCCGATCAGTACCATGCGGGCGTTGTTAAACTCATAGCTACAGGTGGAGAGCGTTATCATACGGTCCTCCGCCGTGGCGCCGATGTCACGGTAATACCGTGCGGTGCGTTTCACGTGGTCGAGAAACGCAATTTGATCCGCCTCCGTGGTGATTGTCGGATTGTAGATCACTGTGTCGTTAGGCGCTGTGACGGCAAAGGCCATAAATTCAATTTCATAGGTTGCATGTGCCAGAAAAATCGTGCCTGTCCGATTGGTCTCGAAAAAGGCCTGATTATTAAACTGCTGCAGTGTGCCGAACATGCTGCCGCTTCTCATGTGGTGGCCATACACGATGGTGTGGAAGTCGGAAAAATCGCTGTTGTTGCGAAAGTCCATGAAAATCGTGCCGGCCGCCGACCACCTCTGATCCAAATCCAGGTGCAGATAGTGATTATTATCCGCCCCTTGTACAAAGGGGTAGTCAATTTTGGTGTTTGGAACCGTCAGCCAGCCGACTACACCGGCGTGTTCCGCCTGTAAATCCACAATGCTCTGGTTTGCTTTCGGTACAAGAGCGTAATCCTCTGGGAACTCCCCGGAGCGCTCTGCGTAGGATCCGTCAATGGGGTGGGTTGAGACGGGCATCTGTAATGTTGGCCGATACCGCATGATCCGGCTGTGAATCTCTGCCTCTTGCACCTGGTTGCGGTGAATATCCCACAGTTGGTAGCCGCTGTAGCCGATTACGGCAAGTAAAAAGAGTACAGCGCTCAGGAACAAGACTTTTTTCAATCTTCCCACCTCCGTCTGTCTCGCAATCTCCAAGCAACCCAAATGAGGGAGAGCAATGATGCGCTGCTAATCGCAATCAATGCGATCCAAAGGATTGGATTGCTGTCATCTCCCGTCTTCGGGGCGTCGCCTCCCTTTGGCCCATCAGGCGATGGACTTGGCGGGCCGGGCGACGGACTCGGTGGACGGGGCGACGATTCTGGTGTCCTGTAACTGTGTGCAAAGGACAGCTCTGTCACCTTAGTGCCATCGCTGACATAAATCAGGAAAATTTCCAAGTGTTCTGTAACGTAGACTTCTACCGTATACTCCCGCCGGTCTATGGTGTAGCCGGGCCGGTCTTCCGTCACACATCTGAGCGTATAGACATAGAGCCCCGTCCCAGGAAAGTTGATCGGTCTGGTCTGCATCTCTACATTCCCGGCGATTGTGAATGTATATCCCCCCTCATCGCCGCCAGCGGGCATGGGGGCGCCGGCCGTCTGGGGCGTCAGCTCATAGGTGAACACCTGGATCGGCGGGGCGGGTGGGCCGCCGCTGACAAACGTCTGCCGGACCGTCAGCGTGACTTGCCCCGTCTCTGCGGCATACGCCGCCGGAGCGAACAGAGCGCCCACCAGGCAGATCAGCGCCAGGCTGACCGAAAGAAATCTGCTTTTATTTACAATCCTACCCATGATTGCTCACCTCCTTTGCCATCTGATCTCGTACCGCACTTCCCTGGGGGCATGTCTCCGCTTTGTATACAGCAGGATAACCGCCAATAAAATCAGAAGTGCCAATACTGCTGTACTGATCTGACCCCACAGGCCAATCTGTGCCCATAGACCGGGCAGTACGTCTATAATCGGAATCGCCTGCAGCCCTCGTACCTCTTCCGCCGGGAATGGATTGCCGTGGGCCTCGGCGGTGATTCTGCCGATGAGAATATCCCGCCCATTGGTGGAATCAGAGGAGCAGGTGTTGAGCAGGACGATTCGATCCTCCACTGATACCAGCACATCTGTACGGATGTGAACCGCCATTTCCAGGAGCAGGTCTAAATAGGCCTGCTGTTCTTCCGGTTTTGTGATCCCCACCCGGTATACCTGGCGGTCATAGGCATCTGCGTGTGCAAAAGCGAAAAATTCTAATCCGTGCTCCTGGCCGTCGAAGTACAGCATCCCGTATCTGCGGGCTTCAAAATAATGTCTGTCGGAAAATAGTCCGATTTCCCCGAACATGACTTGATTTTCCATATGGTGCCCGTGGAGAATGCTGCTGAAATCCGCAAAATTTGGGCTACTGCGGGCATCCAGGAAAATGGCACCGGAGAGGGCGTGTCTGCCCCTTGCGTCTGTGTTAATATATCTGAGGTTATCTTGTCCCTGGACCACCGGGTAGTCGATGCTCGTCCCGTATACAGTCAGCCAGCCGAACACGTCTGGGTTTATGGCTTGCAAGTCCGCAAAAGACGCCGTTTCACTCTCTATTGTAGGGTGATACCGCTCATATTGCACCGGGCTTGCGGCATTGATCACCTGGGCGGAGTCCCATATGGCGTAGCCGCTGAATGCGAGCAGCAACAGGATGGCCGCCAGCACAGATACATTGACAAGCGTATTTGCAATCCGTATCGCACCTCGTCCGATTTTAGCTGCTGCGCCCATATGGGACTCTCCTCTCTCATACGCGGGGGCTGAAGATTATTGATCGGTGATCGTGTAGTATTTTCTCTTGCGAGATTTCACAACAAGGAAGGCCACCAGCCCGCCGATCCCCAGGGCGATCAGGCCGACGAAGGGCAGATTGTTTAAGTTCAGACCGGTGGGCGTCACGCTGTCACGGGTGTTTGTAAAGGTGGCGCTGTTCAGGCCTTCACCGGCAAACTGATTGCCTGTGGAGAGGGGGCTGTTTATCGTGCCGGGGATGTTTACTCCCACGCCGTCCGTTGTCACAGTGACATTTGGCGTGTAGTTGGCTGCCACATCTTCATTTACGGTGTACCGTGTACCAACCGGGGTGTCAACAAACACCAGTTTCTGTCCATGCCGTAAAGTGAAATCCGTCTCGCCGGAAGTGGATACTCTGATGTACCGGAGGCCCTCTGCATCGGTGCCGATCAGTCCGGCGGCAGTATTGTTGGAGGGATCGATGACCGCACCGTTTTCAACGATGTACGCCCTGTAGTGAGGCGGGGCATCTCGTACGATTTCAGGAACAGTGAGTGTCATCGTGAAATCGAAGTATTGTGTTCTGTCGCCAAAGTCACCAGCCACTGTCTTGCTCACGAACAGGGTGGTATCTTCAACAGGGTCGGGGTCCTCTGGGTTGTCGATTTTCACGTAATCGTTGCGGAAAGCCATCTGGCTGAAGAAGTAATCTTCCCCGTTGCCGCCGGGGGTGGGATCCAGTTTGCCGTTTCCCGGCTCTCCCAGATCGTCTGTTATGATACGTGTGCCGACGGCGTGGACAAAGGTGCCGCCGTCTGAATGGTTTTTCACATAGACCGTAAGGGTATATACCGCCTCGGAATAATACAGCCACTCAGTTTGGCTTGCATCAATGCCGAGATTTGTGGGGCGAAGCTCTCTGATTTCATACACAAAGATGCCTGCATGGGGGAATGTGACGCCGTAGAACAGGTCACCTGTCTCTTTCCGAATAGACATGATATTGGTGGGCGGATCAGTCGGGTCTACGTCCGCTGCAGTGAAGCTGACGGTCAAAGCGGCGGGATTGAGATCCGGCATGGTATTCCGGTCTGTCTCGTCTGTCCTGCCGTCCACGCTGATTGGCGTCGCCAGGAAGTGAAAGGTAACACTTGGGGTAGTGGTGCCGATTGGCATCCGCAGATTTTTGGTGATGGTCGCCTGTACCGGATTGTCCTCATCCGGTGCTACAATGGCGCCATAGTCGTTGGGCGATTGGGCAAATGCCGTTGTAACGCCGGCGAGACTTACCACGAGTACGAGGGTGAGTAGGAATAGGGTTCTGAGTTTCGATTTTCTTAACATGATAAATACCTCCTTGAAAAATTAACTGTTCTATAGATTTCTGCGTCTGATCACAGTAATCACTGTACCTAAGGTGTCCCCTGTATCCACGGGACCGTAGATGCGGCTGTCTGTCGCATGTTCTCTCGCATCCCCCAGGACGAATACCTGATCCGGCCCCACGGTGAGCGGAAAAGCGACGCCGGTCTCATACTGATGGGTCTCCCCCGCGATCTCCGGCTCTTGTTGCATGGCCCCGTTAATGACCAGGTGACCGTCTATGATATCCACTGTGTCCCCGGCCCTGGCCACCACCCGCCGCACTTGGCGATGGCCCTGAAAATCCAGTAGGAGCAGGTCGCCGACGGCATAGTCTGTATCCAGGCGGTAGAACAGTACCAAGTCGCCGGTCTTGACCATGGGCGCCATATCGGGGTCTGTGTTTCGGTGGAACCCGTAAAAGAAAGTGAAGATCAGTGCAAAAGCGATGGCAATCACTGCAATTTTAATCAACAGAGCGCCCAGTTCCCGCCAGACCGAGGGTTCACCCGGGTGCGTCCGGGGCTGTTTTTCCAAGTCCATCACCGGAACCTCTCTGACCTGAACAGTGGATGCCGTGGACGGTTTGTTCTGTGTATATGTCCGCATATTGTTTCGCCTCCCTTGTGTTTACATAATACAGCAATTGCGTATTTGCCGCTACACCCGAAAGGGTGCTTTTCGGAGGAACGATTTGAGGATCCCCCCCGCTGTGGCAGACAAGATTGCCAGTGCGGGTAACAACAGGAACGCCCCCATATGGCCCAGGGTCACCCCCATCGGCGGGGCCACGATCCGCTCGTTGTAGAAGTGAAATGCGTGGTTTTCTGCAATTTTTTGATTTTGGGTGTCGTTTCCAAAGAAAGAGTCATGGGCCTGTTCACTGTCTGTAAAGGTCGTCTCATAGTGTACGTCCGGGGTCTCGATGATTTGGATATATATGCCCACAGGGACCTGGGCGATGGCAATGGTCTGGCCGTGGGAGAGCCAGAAGGTTGCCGTGCCGTCACTGTCCAGAGTCAATATGCCATCTCCCGGCCCCGTGTAGGGAAATTGCGTACCGGCGGGCAGCGGATTCGCATCTGTCCCCAGAAAACGGATTGCAAACTCGAACGCCAGAGTCAAGTCGCCGAAATCGTCGGTTACGGTTTTGGAGACGGAAAGGGTGGTTTTCTCCTGCCCCCATTGGGCGTACAGGATCACGTCTGCCCCAATGTCAATGGCGTCGCCTGGGGCATAAAACGTGCCGCTGCCGTCGGATGCTGTGTTCCAGCCGAGGAATTGGAAGGGCAGGCCGTATTCGTCCGGGCGGTTCGCCGTATGGGTCACAGTGTGCGATCCCGCCGGGAGCCGCTGGACATAGGGGTCTCCCGCCCCGCCGTTGGGGTCGTATGTGATGGAAAATTCCTCTAAAAAGTTGCCCACTATATGGGTGTGGCGCACGACGGTATGTACCAGAGACGGCGCTCTGCCGCCGGATTCATAGACGAATTCAGCGTTCTCCTGCTCTCGGGTTCCCAAGTCCCACCAGTCGAACAGCATTGCCGGTTTAGCGTCGAATTGGATTCGTGTGTCCTCAAGTACAAATACGCCGCTGGGGACAGGGGTATCTGTGCCGGAGACCCTGGCTAAAATATCGCCTGGGTGTGCGCCGGTGGCGTAGGTGATGCGCCAGAGCCCTGGGCCGTCTGCATTGATGTCGAAATTGGTAAATGCGTGGGGGGGTGCGCCGATCAGTTCCGGTATCCAGTTGACACTGACTGTGCCGGGGCGGATCCGCCCGCTGTGGGCCGCCGCCAGGGCGTTATCAATACGCACTCCGTTACGTGCCACGTTGTGGTAAAATATGGATGCCGAATTTATGGTGACGTTGCCAAGGTTGGCATGTGGTACAAATAGGCCGCCGCCGTCGTTGGCAATATTGTTGGTGATAGAGCCGTCTTGCATATTAAATACGCCGCCACCTACGCATACCCCGCCGCCATTGTTGTCGGCTTTGTTATCTGTAATTTCGCCGCCTGTCATATTCCATGTGGAAGCGCCTGCCACTGAAATGCCTCCGCCATTGCCGCGGTCTGCACCGACAGCCGTGGCAATATCACCGCGGGCATGATTGTCAAAGATTTTGCCGCCGCTCATTGTTACCACTATAGTACCGTCCAGTGTGTCATGCCCCACCGCGACGCCGCCGCCGGGGCGCAGGGAAGTGTTATTGTAAATTTCACCGCCCGTAATGATTAAATTGCCGCCCCAACGCATATGAATGCCACCGCCAAGTCCAGCTCCGTTCGTAATATCTTCAGTCAATCCAGCCCTGTTGTTCCGGATGATTGTCCCTTCGACAATGGTCACTTCTCCGGCAATACCACCGGGGATGGTAACACCAGGGCTAGGGTCTGTCCGCAACGCCATAATTCCGCCGCCGCCGCCACGGGCGCGGTTGTTTTCAATAATTTTTTCTGTGACTTCAATCACATTCCCAACTGTATCCGTAGGATTCGCTGTTGTAAATCTGCCGCCCAACACAAACACACCGCCGCCGCCACGGCCATTGGAACGTGCAAAGTTATCTGTAATCGAACCGCCATACATGGTGAAATCACCGCGCGGGCTGACAAACACACCGCCGCCTTCGCCTGCACCAACGTCCTGTGGATTGACGGCATGAGTTGCTGTGTTGTTTGCAATTTTACCCCCGTGCATGAAAAAGTATGATGTGGCTGTCCCTGTGTCGCCGCCAACCAGCACACCACCACCGCCCTGATAAATCTGTGTTTCCGTAGCGGTTGCCGTATTCCATGTAATTTCACCGTTGTGCAGTTCAAAGACCGCACCCGCATCAATCGCCACGCCGCCGCCGCCACGGATCGGGCCCGCAACGGTTTGAAGCACTTGGTTGCTCGTAATCTCGCCGCCGTGCATGACAAAACTCGTGCCGGTACCTGTGAGGTATACGCCGCCGCCCCTGCATAAGTTTAGCCCGTTCACGGCAGCCCCTGTGCTTATGACAGCGCCTTCGTTTGTGACGGTGTTGTCACGGATCGTCCCGCCTCGCATATGAAAAGTAGCACCGCCGGTCAGATATACGCCGCCGCCGTTTCCGGCCCGATAGGCATTTCTGTTATTGACTGCCGCCGCACCCGTACCTGTCGCTAGGCCGGAGGTTCTTGTCCGTATGGCCTCATTGTCTCGAATGGTGCCGCCGTACATGTTAAAAGTCGATGCGGCTCCCGTGACAAACACGCCGCCGCCGCTGGATGTGACGATTGCATTGGTGGCAGTGGGCGCCGCTGCGATTTCATTCAGTCTGGCCCGATTTCTGAAAATTTCTCCATCGTACATGTTAAATGTGCCGCCGTTTTGTACGAATATAGCGCCGCCAACGGCTCTTTGCATCGCTTGACCTGCGTCTATGCGCTCTCCCCTGGCCAGATTGTCCCGAATGACACCGCCGTGCATGGTAAATGTACCACGGGTGTTTACATGGACTGCGCCACCGGAGTTGGCGGCTGCATTTGTGTGCATCTCGGCCCCCGGCATCATGGTGAATCTGCCATCCGTCTGGATATCGACGGGGCCGTTGTTGTCCGTAGTGCTGTTTCGGATGACGCCGTCACGGCATAGGATCAAATGCCCGCCACCGCCGGCACCGGTGACCCCAGTAACGGCTCCGGGTTCAATTGCGACCCCGCCGCCTCTGGCGTTGCCTGTTTGCTGAGTCAGTGCGAGGGGGGCGGGAGCGGTGGCCGGCGTGCTGGCAGCCGCTTGGGCAGCGGTTTGCAAAATAATATTCCGAAGCACGAGACCGGAGTGTTCGGCACCGTCGCCACGCACCCGGAACGTCCGTGTCAAGCCGTTATTGCCATGGGTGTCACTGATTACCGATTGGCCGTTCTCGGCAACGGGATGAGCACCGATTAGAACAACGGTAGCCCCATCTCTGACACCAACTACGGTAAACGTTGTCGTGTTGACATTTCCCACGTTGATGTGAAACGGGATAATAATATGTGTTACCTGATGGGCCGGGGCCGCCTGGATTGCATTGATTAGCCTCCTGTAAGCGGAATCTGTAACTGTTGTGCCTGCTGCCGACAGGGTGACCACATGGTCGGGATCGGCATACCATATGTTGGGATCGTCTATCTCCTCCTGGCTAAAGGATGCTGACAGCGAGGCGATCTCTTGATATGCAGGCACCGCCTCTATCCATTCTTCGTCATTTTCTACCCATTCGGCCTCCGCAGCCGAGGCCGTCGTCAGCAGAAAGGCGCTAAGTAAAAGGCTCAACGATAAGAGGATTGATATACTGCGTTTCATGGTCGTGAGCCCCCTTTCTCGTTTAAAAGTTCTTTTTCCCGCTCAAGACGCTCGATATAAACCAAAGCCGTGTGCCTGACAAACTCGCCCAGGCCCCGATGTTCCATTTCTGCGTAGTTGTTTATTTTGGTATAGGAATGATGATCGAATCTGACTACGATCTGTTTTGTTTTTGCACCCTTTTTCATTTGTAGTGTTTCATTCCCTTCCATTTGTTTCGCAGCGTTTGGCCATGCAAACGTTACGGTTGACATAAAGTTGTTATGCTTCTATTATACGTTTATTACATATTTCAACTACACCCAAAAGGGTAAAAATCAGACAAAAACCACAAAAAAATCCCTTTCAATCTATCTCCTTAGATTGAAAGGGATTTTCAGTGTCAGATCGGCCGATGTAACGCTATTCAATTAACTTTTTCTCCAGCGCAATCCGGACAGCGTCCACGTTGTTTTGTGCGTCCAGTTTGATGTATATAGATTGCAGCGCCTTCTTTACCGTGTTGATGGACAGATGCCGATTTACCGCTATCTCCTCCCGGGAGAGACCTTGATAGAGATCGAGTAACACCTCGCGCTCCCGCTCCGACAGGGCCACGGATTCTTTCGTGTCCGCTCTGTCTTGAAACGCATTTGCAACAACTGCAACTTTCTTCGCATAAATAGAGGCCTTGCGGTCAATGGTCTTCAGCCAATCCGCCGGTATGCCGCAGTCTGCCTGCCGCAATGCGGTGACAATCAGGGGGTGTAACTCTTTTCCAAGTTCCATAAAAAACAGTTCAAAAACACCCTGAAAAGACAGCCGGTATGCCTTTTCAAACTCCGCCATTGCACCCGGAATGTCACCGGTGTGTATTTGCGCCACTGCCGTCAGCAAGGAAAATCTCACTTCTCCAAACAAGAACCGTTCCTCCGGCTCTCTCGGATAAGAATTCGATAAAATCGTAAGCGCCTGGTGATATTTCTGGGCAGTGATATAATACAAAGCACTCACATACAGCTCTCTTGCGGGAATGCGGATCTCAGACGCCGTCTCTGCCTCATCCATGACAAACCACCGGGGAACCAGTTCGAGCCGCCCGATTTTCGCATAGAATACCCCGGTGTATACATCGTGATACAACTGGCGGTTCCAGAAATCTGGGTTGTCCAAATGCATGCGCAATTGTTTGAGCAGTTCTTTTGCCAGGGCTGCGTTTCCTTCCTGCACTGCAATCCGGAGCAGATATTTCTCCGCCATGGCCTCAATGCTGTACTGCTCTTTCTCCCGTGCCTTTCGGATTGCGTTGTAGGCATGCTTTCGTGCGAGATCAGGTTGATTTTTAAAAAATGCGATCTCACAGGCCACCAATTCCGCATAACCGGCATAAATCTGATACGGCGTCTCCTCCGTGTACAACTCCGTTTGCCTTGCGGCCTCCAGAAATTGATCGAACTCCGTCAGGTCCGCCCCCTCTCCCACCAGACAGGCAAAGGAGCGGACGTCGGCATTGATAAACGACTTGCTCACTTTTGCCGGCGGAATGGACGAGCGTTTAAAGTACTCCACTGATTTCTTTAAATGCATCGGAGAATTGTATGTGTGGGTAACCGTGCAGGTATACATATCGATATACGCCAGATTGCTGTAAGACATATGGAGAAATAGGATCGCAAGCGGCGTATCCATGTGCTCCCATTCCCGGATGACAGCGTGGGCCCGTACTTGCGCCTCTTCGTATCGGTCTGCTCCGGTAAGCAGTATGGGGATGAAACAATTTTTTAAAAATAATACGTGGGGATCGGTTTCCGCTCCATTCTCCGGGTCCAGGTCTTCTAAAATACGCAAAAAGTATTCACTGGTATCACGGGACAGTTTAAACGGATAGGCGAGAAGGGTTTGAACCATGCGCTCAAACTGGTTCGACTTTGCGTAATAGTGTAGGGCGTCCATATAGAAGCCATTTTCAAAACACCACCGGGCCGCCTGTTCATACGTCTCCTGCTTTTCCTTATTCGATAAAATATGCTGCTTGCCCTGCAAAAATTCCAAATAGAGCGGATGGATTCTAATGTCATTGGTAAAACTGTCGAACCATATAAATGACGTAAGTCCCAGCGCAGTTTGCAAAAAATCCGTATCGGCAGAGAATTCTTGTAGCGATATAACAGGCAAATCGGACAACAGAGATATCTGAACCAGTGTCTTTTGTATGTTTTCTGAAAACCCATCCCACGCCTCGATTTCTAACAGTTTGGAGATGTTTTGCCGCACAGTGTCAAGTGCGTATTTAAAATTATTCGGTATTCTTTTCAGTATAGCGGAACACATATTGATCGCCAGCGCCCAGCCCTTTGTCGCATCCATCAACTGTGAAATATCCTGTGCGGAAAGCGGGATTCTGTGCAGTTGGAAAAATGTCCCAGTCTCCGCAGCCGTAAAGCGCAACGCATCTTCCGTTATCACACTGATACTGCCCTTAGAGCGCAGGGAGACGACATTGAGCTCGGGCTCTGTTCGGGAGAGGATAATCACACAGGCGCCGGGAATCTGCAGATGGGCACAGCGCTCCGCAAAGAGAAGCGCCTCTTTAGAGTGGATTAAATGAAAATCATCGAGTACGAGAACTGTTTTATGTGAGCGGTGTTCCCCATTTCTTATAAGTTCGGCGAATTGCTTGAACCGGGCCAGAGTCTCCGGGAAACCGAGTTCACGTAGTTTAGCAGCCAGATCCGGATTGTCACTAGAGATGCTGTGTGTAACGTTTTCCCAATAGCGGGGGCCCATATTGTCGCTTTCGGTCAATTGTATCCACCGGACAACGGCGTCTTGCCGCTGTTCGATATAATGGCGCACCGCCCGGGTCTTTCCATAGCCAGCGCCGGCAATGACATAGACCAGCTTGCAGCGGGTCGCCTGGTCCAATATGTCATCCAGGCGGGAACGGGGCATGTCCTGTGCGCTCAGATTTGAGTTGCAAATGCCGGATTCATTCGAGTCATTTCTCATACATATCACCCCGCCTACTTTTTATTATCTAAAATTAATCCGCTATCGTATATGTAGTATATCAAATAAATCACCTGCAAATCAACGCTGTTTTGCGCTTCCTGCAAATTTTTCCGAGAAATTCCTCAAAACTCTTGGCCGCCAAGGGCGGCGGAATCACGGCTCCTGGCGGAGATCGTCTGCACCGGCGGATTCTCCTGCAATGTATGACTATCTGCAATGGGGCGGGCGAACAGTGTTCGCCCGCTTCATGACAGCCACATACCGAACAGACGGGCGGCCAATGGCCGCTACAAAATGCTGTGCCACCTGGATAGCGAAACGAACCCCGCCGCATATCCCTTTTGGGATACACGGCGGGGGTTTTCTATATGCGCTTGATTTTGATCTACTCTGCAACTGTCTGTACATACCGCGCAAGAATCGTCGTGGCTTCCGCTCTGATGGCAGAGCCCTAGGGCAGCACTACACCTTCGCCCGTGCCTGTAATCAACCCCGTATAGACTGCCCAGGCCAGGGCGTCTTGCGCCCAGGTTCCGGTATCCCCCGCATCGAGGAATTGCGGCGTGAAGCGGGGAGAGGGGGGCGGCTCTGTACTTGGTAGAGCGATCCAAGTAAAATCAAGGTTAACGACATCTACACCAGATGCAGCAGTTACAAAAAACTCATTGTTGGGTTCTTCCGAGATGATTAAAGGCCTTCCTGCTGTAAAGTTTGTAGCAAATCTTCTTTTGCACAAGGCAAACTGCGAACTAGAATTTCGCGGGATAATCAACGATGTCTCCAATCTTGGTCTGCCGTTTTTTCGGTGTCATCAATCTTTTATTGTGAATTTGAACCATATACAGCGTGTGGACACATTTAATCGTGAGGTCCAAATGGTGAGCGGCGCAATTGTCCCAGTTTCCAGACGAAAGATGGCGGAGATGTTGCGCTGTATGGGGTAAAATACAATTCAATTCCGACCAGTAAAAATAGTCTTACAGCAGTTCAACACTGTAAGACTGTTTTTTACTTTTTTACCGCACCCTCACTCCATAAACTCCGTCATATGCGCCCAATACCGCTTTGGCATGTTCCCCATCCGCAACTTCGGATTACTCCTGCCCTCTATGGCGATTGTGTTGTAAAACCGCTTCCACAACGCCCTATATTGTTTTTCTTCCGCATCAGCTTCCGGGAGTTCAAATCCCTCTAGCGGAATCAGGCGCTTTTCTCCGTTTTGATAGACAAATGCGACTTTATGGGTCTTATCATAGATCAAAAATTGTTCACTGGGGAATCTGTCGCAAAAATGAGGAGATGTCATGGGGAGCACAAAATTTTTTGGCTCAATGATCGCCACTAAAACCCCGTTGTATTCGGAAAAACGCAAGAATTCTTTATAAAAATGGCTCTCACTCGCTACGTTTTGCGCCGTTTTCGTAATGGCCCGCACGGTGTCATGGGCCAGCATATTTGTGACCCTGGGGCCGATTTTATAGCCCATGCGCAAAAAGTTGAGGATCGTCACCTCCCGCTCTGCCATGTGGGAAAAATAGCACAGCCGCACGAGGCGCAACGCCCCTTTTGAGATGGACTGTCCAATGGAGTATTCCACTTTTTTTGCGGCGGTGCGATCCGTCACAATTTCTTTCACAGGGAACAGAGTCTCTTGGGCTTCCTCGTAATTGAAAATCATAGACGGCAGCTCCTTTTGATAGTAGCTCTCATAGACACAACACAAGAGTCCCTCAAAGGAGCCGTCGTATAGATAGGCTATATCTGTCCTGTAAGGCATTTTACCAAATCCTCTTTCGTGCTGTCGGTATGATCAAACAGCGAGAACTGTTCCATAGGGGGCTGCGCCAATGCCGCCCCCTGTTCGGATAAGAGCCCCCGCAAAACGGCCTCTGGATTGCTTGGAAGCCCCAGCGCCGTCTTGCCCCGGCAGGTGATAAAATACTGGGCCCGCTTTAAGACCACGCCCATCTTTTTTAAATCGGGGAAATCCAGCGACCCCATCCGCCGGGCCCGTATGATTTTCTTTGCACCGATTACCCCCAGTCCCGGCACCCGGAGCAGGGTCTCGTAGGGAGCTGTGTTGACCTCCACGGGGAAGAAATCATAGTGATTTAACGCCCAGTTGCACTTGGGATCAATGAGCGGATTGAAATTTGGATTTTTCTCATCTAGGAGTTCCGTGGCGTCGAACTGATAGAACCGGAGCAACCAGTCCGCCTGATATAGCCGGTGCTCCCGCAGGAGTTGCGGCTTGGTGTCTAGGGATGGCAAATTGCGCCCTGTCATAACGGGCATATAGGCGGAGTAGAATACCCGTTTCAGTTCGTATTTCTTATACAATGCGGCAGATAGATTGATAATCTGATAATCTGTCTCCGGTGTCGCCCCGACGATCATCTGTGTGCTCTGCCCTGCCGGGACAAATCGTGGGGTGTTTCTGTATTTCGCCAGGTCTGTCCGATTTTCATGGATTCCCGTCTTGATCCGCCCCATGGGCACCAAAATGCTCTCCCGGCTCTTGTCCGGCGCTAACAGTTTCAGGCTGTCGTGGGAGGGCAGCTCCAGATTGACGCTCATCCGGTCTGCTAAAAGTCCTAAGGCGGTGAGGAGTTTATCATCCGCCCCCGGTATGGCTTTTACATGGATATATCCCCGGAAACGATAAGTATTGCGAATCAATGACAAGACCTCAATCATCTGCTCACAGGTATAATCCGGGTTTCGCACAACGGCGGAACTTAAAAAGAGCCCCTCGATATAGTTGCGCCTATAGAACTGGATCATCAGTTCCGCCAGTTCACGGGGCTCAAAGGTCGCCCGTGGGACGTCGTTTGATTTTCGATTGACACAATAGCTACAATCGTATACACACGCATTGCTCATCAACACTTTCAACAGGGCAATACATCTGCCATCCGCCGAAAAGCTATGACAGATTCCGCAGGCGGCCGCATTTCCGATAGAGCCCGGCGCACCTTTGCGATCCACACCGGAAGAGGTGCAGGCCACGTCATATTTGGCGGCATCAGTTAATATTGTTAATTTTTCTAAGATATCCATCTTGGCATCCTTTTTCAAATATAAAAAACTCAACCGACAACTTTTCCAAATATCCTGACATCGTCATACTCGCAAATGGGGATCGGTTCGTAGCTGCTGTTCAAGGAGATCAGGCATCCGCGCCCGAGTTTTTTCAGGTAGACATCATTGTTGAAGCAAAAAATACCAATCTCCCCCTCGTCCAGTGTCGGTTGTTCGTGGACGAAGATGATTTGTTGGTCTACAAAGCGTGGCATCATACTGTCGCCGCTCACTCTGACTGCGTAATCGGCTGTGTCCGGCACTGTATTGTCAACTTCGATCATCTCGTGGGCGCCATCATCCAGGTAATTGCCAATCCCGGCGGAGACCGGCGTGTCGTATACGCGCAGAAGCCTTTTTCCAGCAAAGGTCTGGCGTATATCCATGACACGACAAATATCGCAGATGGCAAGAAACGTCTCAACGGTGGGCTTGGATGCACCGGTCTCCCATTTGCCGATGGTATACGCCTTGACATCAATCCCCTTTTGGCGCAACAGTTGGACCAATTGCATCCGCGATAGGTTTGCAGCCTCCCGAACCTCCAGTAATTTCTTTCCCAAGTTCATGTTGTCACCTCCGCTTTTTTCATTATACACAAAGGCTTCGCAAAACACAAGCATAAATCGCAAATATTGCGCAATAAATGCGAAATCAACGCAATTTTTGCGCTTCTTGCTCGAGTCAAAAGGCCGTCGATTACAAATCGACGGCCTTTTGGTATATCCAAAAAAACGCTGTATAAGGCTTATTTCACAATTGTTTCTCTATATTCTCTGTTGACCCGATTGATCTCCCAGAAGCCTCTTATATTCTTGTTGGGGTAGTCGAGCATACTGATGATCACCATTTCTTCGATGGTTATGACAAACACGGCCACCAATAAAAATACGATATAGCCGTTTACCGCCGCGTGTCCGCCGAAAATGAAGTACAAAATAGCACCGATGAACAGCAGCATTGCCAATATTTTGTTTGAGATGGTATGTAAGAAAAATACTTTACGATGTTTGATAATGCCGGGTACTGCGGACAACAATTTGAATCCAAGAGCAGCTAGAATCGCGTACCATAGCCACGGCCACAGATGCATGGCGGGCATGATGAAGAAAACTGTGACAATCACCATAAGCATATCCGCAAGGCTGTCAAGTTCCGCGCCGAGTTCGCTGTGTGCGTCTTTAATGCTGCGCGCCAGGGCTCCGTCAATCATGTCGGTCCCCCCGGCGAGGAGAAATATAATGATACTCGCCGGGGTGAGGGGCGGGATGAAGATCAGGGAGATAACCAGAACAACCCTCGATAAGGTGATAGCGTTTGGCAGATATTTCAGTTTCATCGTTTTCTTCCTTTGGTTTATGTTTTTTACGTCCGCCTAATCGGCTATGATTGTATCTCTTTTTGGTCAAAAAATCAACCCTAGCCGGCACGTTACTTTTGCCGCCGTTGACGAAAGTATACAGAAGCCTTATAATAAACCAAAGAATATCCCCGGAGGAGACCAGATGAAAAAAAAGCGAACTCGGCGCAACCGAACCGTTAAAACGCCCAATGGCGCGCTGTATCTGATCGTGTATCTCCTGTTCTATCCCCTCCTCAAGTTGTTCTTCCGGCTGGAGGTTGACCGCAGTGAGTACCATCCGCCCAAGGGCCCTTTCCTCATACTCGCCAACCACCTGGCTTACATGGATTTCGTATTGGTCATGCTGGCGGTATACCCCCACCGCCTCAATGCGGTGACGGCACGGAAATATTTTTTCTACCCTACACTCCACCGGCTGTTGCCCTTTATGGGCTGTATCCCCAAAACCCAATTCGCCCCGGATGTCCAGGCGGTGAAAGGGATTCTGGAGGTAATCCGGCGGGGTAATCGGGTGCTGATTTTCCCGGAGGGGCGCAGTTCTACAGACGGCGCATATATGGGGGTGCTCAAAGCCACTGGAAAGCTGGTGAAAAAGCTGGAAGTGCCGGTGGTTAGCTGCCAACTTGACGGCGCCTATACCTGTATGCCCTATTGGCGTCGCGGCATCCGGCTGGGCCGTTTGCGGGTGACGCTCTCCAACTTGTTCGACCCCGAGGACACCCAGCGCCTGACCGTTGATGAACTCAACGATCAAATCAATGCACGCCTCTCCGGCGCAGATTCCAGGATCCCGGAAAAACCGCTCACACTCTTCCGGGCAAGGCGTCTGGCAGAAGGGCTTCACAATGTCCTGTACTTTTGTACAGTCTGTAAGCGGGAATTCACCTTAGAGACCGAAGGAAATATTATCCACTGTACGGCCTGCGGCAACGCAGCGGAGATGGATCGCACCGCTAAGTTAAATCCCCTCCCCGGCAGCGCCGTACCAGAAACCATAGATAAATGGCACAGGGCGCAAATCGCGCACGAAATGCAAGCAATCCATGAGAATATGGCACCAATCAAAATACCGGTTCATGTGCGGATGCCGGCAGCGCCCGGCAAAGAGATGAAGCAATGCGGCCAGGGCACCCTTTGGCTGGATGCGACGGGCTGGCGTTACGAGGGCATGTTGCACGGGGAGACGGTCAATTTGTTTTTCCCCATTGAAACCGTCCCCGTCATATCCTATGACGCCGCCGGCCATCTCCAGATATGCGCAAGCAGTAATTTCTATATGTTTGCGCCGGAAGGTGGCCCACGCACTGTCGTAAAATATGCGCTCATTGGGGAGTGTCTATATTGGCGGTACGCCCCTCTTGTGCAGATAACGGAAGGGTATTTTGGGATGTGAATATGGCTTGCTGTCAATCACCAAAAAAGTGCGCTATCATTACTGCCTCTGGCAGTGACAGCGCACTTTTTCATTCCCATCTATCGCAACCGCACAAAAACCTCATCACTGTATCGATACTGCTCAAAAAATTCCAAAAGCGCCGGGCTGCCACTCAAATCATTGTCGATACGCGCCCGCATACGGGGAATATACACGTGTATCTCGCTAAAACCCTCATGGAGTGCAAAAAAGCCCGCTACGTCCAAATCCGCTGGAATTCGATCCGAGAGATCGAAAGAAAAAGCCAGATTATCCCGTAAAAACATCAGATTTGGATCCCCCCATACGACCACCGCCCCATCGGGGATATGGGCATGGTTGACTAGGGTGGTCTCTCGCATTTCCCGGTATCCCCAAGGGTTCGGGTTCGTGATTGTCGGCACCAGGGCGGATAAGAGGAACAACGCCATACACCCCGCCGCGAGGGCTTGGGGGACTTTCCCAAACGTCGCTCCCAGCTTTTGATTGCGCATCAAAAGCCCAATGAATCCAATGAATAAGAGCGCCGTAGCAGGCAGGAGTAGCCGATAAGAAAATTCATCAAACAACGTCAAAAACCGCATGGAGACAATGGCACACCAGTATATCCCGCCCATGGCCAGAAAGACCAGCGGTGTAAGTATCTCTCTGTCTCGCCGCCGAAGCGCCTCGCCGCCTTTGAAAACCGTATACACGACAAACCCGATGAACAAAAACCAGAGCGGCAACGCCAAGCCCAATGATTCGATCCGAAAAAACGTGTGGAACACATTGTTCATCTCCGTCAACTGCGCCTCGTAGAGGTTGTTTACAAGCCATCTGAGATTGGTGGCCGGTCTGGTCGGCGACCCGGTGATATATCCCGTCATTCTTTGGTTGACGAGCAGATATACAACTATAAAAATGCTCAAAGTTCCGCCGGATACAGTGAGGCCTACCAAGCGTTTCTTAACGGTTTTGTCTCTGTGCCTGCAGAATAAATATAGGTTGTAGAGCCACAGCAGCCCAATCACCCCGACGGCAAACGCACCAATATACCGTGACAAGAACAGGAGTATCCCAGCAAGAGTGAGTTTTATATACTGGGAGACTTTGACTGTATCCTCCGTGATCACATCAGATGTCCAGAAGGAAAACAGCACCAGTCCCAAAAGAAACGGCACTTCACTCCACGTAAAGTACAAGATGTGCAAAAACCCGAAATTCAACATCACCAGGGCATAGGCCCAAGCACATCGCCTAAAGCGTTTGATAAAAGTCAGGCCCATAATCCACACAACCAGAATGGAGAGAATGACCGACGCCAGATAGACCTCTGCACGGGTAACAAAGGCCACCACTGCGATCAAAAGTGGGTAGCCCATGGGCCACACTCCAAACCAGCCGTCCCCGTAGAAATGAGACCATTCCGGGTGGGCAAAAAATCCGTTGCCGCCCAGAATCTCTTGCGCCGCCCGCAGATAGTGGGTGCTGTCCCAGCTAATAAAGAACCCGTAAAAATACGAATGCGCCAAAATCAATAGAGAGACACCGCCGAGTATGCTAATGGTCAAAAGATTCCCGGTAATATACGCCCGTATACGACAGATGTATTTTTGCACGATATGATACTCCTCACTTATACGAATCACAAGTAAACTTAAAAAAACCGTTTCACAAACCCCAAAATGCCCTGCTTCCAAGGCACCCTGTGGGATACGCCAGAAGCGCCCTGAAATCTCTCTTGGTGTTCCAAATACCAGGCGTAGTTGCGGAGCAAGGCGTCCTTGTTGGAATAGCGGGGCCGCCAGCCGAGGACACGCTTGGCCTTGTCGATGGAGACAAAAGAGTCCTCCGAGGCGGTCTCATAGACCCATTTGTACAGCGGGGAGAGCCGTAGCGCTTCCAAAAATCGCAGCGCCCATATCACAGGCGTTTTCGGGAAGGGTATGATTTTCTTGCCGAATCCCGCCTCGTCCAGCACCGCTTGCCAGTCCTCCCGCATGGTCGCAAACTCTTCTGCGCCGACATTGAACACATCATTGACCGCGTCGTCCGGCAAGGTGGCGCATAGATAAATTGCCGCACACAGGTCGTATACGTCCAAAAGCTGATAGCGGTTCTTCCCGTTTCCGATCATGGGGAACCCCCGCCCGTCTTGCGCCCAATCGTAGAGCAGGGCAAAGACGCCCAGCCGCTCCGGCCCGATAAAGGATTTTGGTCGGATAATCGGCACAACCATCCCCGACTCGCGGAAGGCCATACAGGCCTCTTCCGCCTCAATTTTTGCGATTCCGTAAGGGCCAACCCCCGTAAGCTGATCCGTCTCCAGTAGGGGGTGGTGATCCGGAATCCCGTACACTGCCGTGGAAGAAATCTGTATCACACGCCGGATCCCATTTTTCTGGGCGGCCAGCATCACGTTGCGGCTACCCTCCAAATCCGTCGTGTAAATATCCTCCGGTGAGTATAAAGGCAGGGCCGCCGCACAGTGGACAACTAGATCACAGCCCGCCATAGCCTCTGTTAGATACGCAAGGTCTCGGATGTCGCTCTTCTTCGTGCCATAGATCGTCACCCGCTCATCTTCTGCTTCAGGGTAGTCAAATACCTCCTCAATATCGTAGGACACAACTGTGTGTCCACGCTCTAACAGGTACCGGATGAGATTGATCCCTAAAAATCCGGCGCCGCCGGTAATAAAATACTTGGCCATGGGGCTATTCTTCCTCTCTCTCTTTCTTAGTGCCAAAGGCAAACAGTTTCACGATGACAAAGGTCACAGGCAGGCCCAAAGCCGCCGCCGCTAAGTAGACAACCACCTCCGGCAAGTGGAATCGGTTCAAGAGCACTGCAACGAAGGTAAACAGGATCAAAAAATTCGGAATATAGGAGATGACAAACTTCACAAAGCGTATCATGGAAAACCGTTGCTTGAACACGAGCCAAGTATTGAGTCCATAGGTCACAAATAAACTCACACTATAGCCGATGACATAGGCCAGTGTAGCGTTCATATAGCGGGAAGCCAACAACGAGACACAGAAATTCACCAAAGTTCCCCCGCCGCCACAGAGCACGAATTGGAAGAATTTCGGCGTCCAAAATATAGCCTTTAACTTGCTCATTCTGCTCTCACTCATATTGGCCAATTCCTACTACAGATACAGCACGGCAAGGCTAAGAAGCCCAAACACACCGAGGGCCGTTAGCAACACACTATCGCCTAAAATAACAGAAGTGGGATCCCCCTGGGCGTTCGCCTCGTGTATCATCAGCAAGTATCGACAGACAATGAAAATGACCAGAGGCACTGTATATACCATGGCCGCGGCGTTGGCCATGGCCCACAGGGCATAGAATATGACCGCAAGTCCGGCTGTGACGAAAATGATCCCGTTGAGAAATTGCAAATTGTATCGGGTCAAAACCTGTCGCGTCGTCCCGGCATCGGATACGCAGAGCATCTCCCCCCGCCGCTTGCCAAAGGCGAGAAACAGCGATACCGCCGTCATAGTGAGAAACAGCCACTCAGTGATCCCGTCATGGCTCGCAGCCCCCCCCGCATAGATCCGGAGAATAAATCCCGCCGCAATGCAAAAGCAGTCGATGATGGCGTAGTGCTTCAGCCGAAACGAATACGCCAAGTTGAGCAGAACATAGCAGAGGGCAAACAGGAATACAAAGATCGTATCGCTCCCCAAAATCGCCAGCGAAAAGCCGCCGAGAAACAGGAGAATCGTCAGGCATACGGCCTGTCTGCGCCCCACCTGCCCGGATGCAATGGGCCGCCCGCACTTGATCGGATGCCGACGATCCCGTTCTACGTCCACCAGGTCATTCACCACGTAGATAGCGGAAGATAGCAGACAAAAGGCGATAAACGCCCATACAACGCCCAAGAACAAGTCCACCTCGAACAAATTGCGGGCATACAGAATCGGCACAAAAAGTAAACCGTTTTTGAGCCAATGTTTTGGACGCACTAATACAATAAATGGCCGAATGGCTTGCATCACAATCTCCAGTCGTATAAGAACTTTTCATATATTTTACCACCAAACAAACGATAAAAGCAAGTACGGGCTGAAAATATAGACATTTCTAAACCCAACGCCCTGGCATGACACCACGTCATACCAGGGCGTTGCACTTTTTTGAGAAAATATCATGACAGGGATTATTCGCCCTTACCGCTCCGCACCCATATAGATCACCGCGACGAGTCCCACGCCCGTGTGGGCCGCAATGACAGGGCCTAAGTGTTGGACGACGACATCTTTCACTTTTACTTTGCTCAAAATCTGATCTTTTAGCCAGTTGGCCTCTTCTTCACAATCTCCGTGGGGGATGTAGACAACTTGCGCTTCTGGATTTACAATGGTTTTCTCTACTTTTTCCGCCAAATAAGCCAGAGATTTCGTCCGCCCCCGCACTTTATCTGCTTTTACTAAGCGCCCATCGTTGTCCACGTGTAGGATCGGTTTGATCTGCAGCACCCCGCCGACAGCAGCGGTGGTAGCGGATACCCTGCCGCCACGTTTTAAGTGATTCAAATCGTCCACGCTGAACCAATGGACGACGTTTCGCTTATTTTCTTCGACCCAATCTCGAACCGCTTGGATGCTTGCCCCCTCCTGCCGCATCTCGGCGGCTTTTAGGACCAAAATCGCCTCGCCGGAGGAGGCCGCCACCGTATCGATGACGTAGAGTTTGCGATCCGGATATTTCTCGCCCAACTCCTCTGCCGCCATACAGAGGGCATTGTATGTCGTTGAAAGGGCAGAGGAAAACGCGAGACACAACACATCGTATCCCGCCTGCAGAGCCGGTTCAAAGGCCTCGATCCCCTCGCCAATATTGGCCGCACTTGTGGTCGGCAGCGCACCTGCCCGGAGTGCCTGATAAAATGTATCGACGGGAATGTGCCGATAGGACTTGTCTGCGATGTTGATGACCAGTTCCATGACATTTAGGTCAAACTCTTTTACTTTTTCTTCAGATAAATCCGCGGTGTTGTTGCAAAAGATTTTGAATTCAGCCATTTCATTTTTCTCCTTTTTTTAACGATAACATCATACTCACGTATGCGCAGCCGCCCGCTTCGGACGAAGTAACCGAACCGCCACAGCGATCCCAATGGAGGCCGCCGCGCCGACACCGACACCCAGCGCACTGTACCCGATCACCCGCTTGCGGGCCGCCCGGACAGATGCAATGTCCGCCGATTCCGCCTCGTCCAGAAACGAGTCATCCACGCCGCCCAATGCGGCGAAGAGCCGCTTGGCTTTGTCTCGTTGATCTGTACTCATAGTTGAATTCCCTCCTTTTCCAAATAGGCACCCAGTTTTTTCCGTGTGCGAAACAGGATCGACTTGAGTTTGCTCTCACTCACCCGAAACCGTTCGCTAATGGCACGGATGCTCTCCCCGTGGAAGTACCGCAGTACAAAAGCCACTCGGGCCGTTTGATTTATAGTGCTTAAAAAAGCGTTGATGGCCTCGGTCACCAGGGCCGCTTCATACGCCTCTTCCGGACCGCCCGGAGCGGCAATGCACGCCTCCAGTTCGTCTAAGAGCAAATCCATCTCGCCGCCACCCCGTTTGGCGGCGCCTTTGGCCTCCCACCTGTTGATGGAGAAATTCCGTGTAATCTTCGCCAAATATGCGCCAAAATACACGGGCCGACTGGGCGGGATCGTCTCCCAAGCTTTAAACAGGGTATCGCTCACGCACTCTTCCGCATCTTCATGGCTATGTAGAATATTCATGGCCGTCCTCTGGAGCCGTAGGCCGTATTTATGCCTGGTCTCGACAATGGCCGATTCCTGGCGCTCAAAAAACAGATCGAGAATCATGTGGTCGTCCATATTGTCCTCCTACCATACCATAATAGACAGGAAAATAGATCGGTTGGTTGCGCCTAGTGGGAGAATTTTTTACAATGTTGTGGTGGGTTAGATCACGTTTTAAAGGCACTACTGGGCCACATACTGACCCTTGTCTAGGCCCCCAGTATTCTCACGGGAGTGAGACGCACTTCTCGTGTCCCGTCGCCAAGTTGAGCAATCCAATTATCTCCCCATGCCCACAGGCTGCCGTCAGCTCTGATCGCCATGGTATGCCCAACTCCCGCCGACACGCTTGCCCAATCGTTATCTGTACCAATTTGTACAGGTGTGATTCTACGCTCACTCGTGCCGTCACCAAGCCCGCCGCCAAACGAAACTCCCCAAGCCCAAAGACTGCCGTCGGTTCTGATCGCCACGGTATTCCAAAATCTCGCCGACACACTTGACCAATCGCTGTCTATGCCAACCTGCACAGATGTGTCGCTGGATTCCCCTGTACCGTCGCCAAGCTGGCCATGCCTATTTTGTCCCCAAGCCCAAAGACTCCCATCAGCTGCGATGGCCACGGTGTGATCACTACCCACCGACACACTGACCCAGTCTCTGTCTGTGCCAATCTGTACGGGCGTGGCTCTCGCTTCCCTTGTGCCGTCGCCAAGCTGGCCATGCCAGTTCTCCCCCCAGGCCCAAAGGCTCCCATCGGTTCTGAGCGCCACGGTGTGATCACTACCCACCGACACACTCGCCCAATTTTTATCTGTACCAATTTGTATCGGTGCGGCTCTCTCCTCCTCCGTCCCGTCGCCAAGCTGGCCACGCCGGTTCTCCCCCCAAGCCCAAAGGCTGCCGTCGGCTCTGATCGCCATAGTGCGAGAATTTCCTGCCGCCACGCTTACCCAATCGCTATCTGTGCCAATCCGCACAGGCCTATTCCTGGAACGTGTTGTGCCGTCTCCCAACGTGCCTCTGACATTTGAACCCCAGGCCCAAAGACTCCCGTCGGCTGCGATGGCCACGGTGTGGTGACTGCCCATTGTTACGGCTTGCACTGCGTCAGGCCGCCGGGCCTCTTCCAGCATCCGCGAAGCAAACACACCGCCCACAAGCACAGACAGTGCGAACAAAACCAGTAATATCTGCGCGGCAAAGGGCGTTATCTTTTTCCAGGGTTTCTTTTTCGCTGTGGACATAGCACCCTCCACTACTGTTGCACACAGTTTATAAAAATCATTGCGCCACCAACTGCGAAGCAGGGTGGCGCACAAAATAAACTACTTTGCCTATAGCATGACACCTACCAAGCAAAATCTATCTGTTTAGCTCTATTCTTTCGTCGCCTTGTTCTCGAAAGGCAGATTTTTAAAATCCACTCTGCCGTCTTGCAACAGATGGCAGGCGACGGACTGGGCATCACCCAACTGATAAAAGCTGGGCTTTTCCACGCTACACCGCTCATAGGCCCAGGGACAACGGGTATGGAACCGGCAACCCGCAGGGGGATTCACAGGGGACGGCACGTCGCCCGTGAGGATGATCCGCTCTTTTTTCTCGTCCAGGTTTGTGCTGGGGATCGAGGTCAACAGCGTATACGTATAGGGGTGTCCGGGGGTGTTGAATAGGGCTTTTTGGTCGGAAACTTCCACAATCTCCCCCAGGTACATAACAACGATCTTATCCGAAATATGCCGCACAACCCCCAGATCGTGGGAGATAAAGATATAGGTGAGTTTAAACCGTCGCTGGAGATCCATGAGCAGATTGAGCACCTGGGCCTGGATGGATACGTCAAGTGCCGATACCGCCTCGTCACAGATGATAAGCTTCGGCTTGACGGAGAGGGCCCGGGCGATGCCAATCCGCTGGCGTTGGCCGCCAGAGAACTGGTGGGGGTAGAGATCCATCTGATGTTCTCCGATGCCGACTGCCTGCAACACCTCCGCCACATCCCGGCGGCGATTGGCCCGCTCACCGATCTTTTGGATGGTCATGGCTTCGTCAATGGTCTGATAGACCGTCCGGCGGGGGTTGAGGGAGGCGTAGGGATCCTGGAAAATGATCTGGATATCCCCTCTCAGGTTCCTGAGTTCCCGTTTGGAGAGTTTGAATAAATCCACACCGTTAAAAAAGGCCTGACCCCCATTTGGCTTTTCCAAGCGCATGAGGGAGCGCCCTGTGGTGGATTTGCCACAACCGGACTCACCTACGAGGCTCAATACTTCCCCCTCACGGACAACGAAACTGATATCGTCCACAGCTCTTACATAGTTGACCGTGCGGCCCAATATGCCGCCTTTGATGGGAAAATATTGTTTGAGATTTTGCACTTCCAGCAAAACTTTTCCGTCCGTCATGGTCTCTCCCCTTCCTGCCACTGATCGCCCTCATAGATGAAGCAGCGGACCTGACCGTGTTCGTCATCTTTCAATTCCGGCAGTGACTCTTGGCAGATATCCTTGGCGTAAGGACACCGTGGCGCAAAGGGGCAACCCGGCGGCAACTCATAGGGGCTGGGAACTGTACCCGAGATAATTTGCAATTCCTCGTCACTGTCCACCTCGTGACTGGGAATCGAGTTGAGCAATCCGATGGTATAGGGGTGTCTGGGGGCGGTGAACAGGGTGCGGACATCCGCGTACTCCACAATTTTACCGCAGTACATCACCGCCACGTGATCGCACATCTCGGCGATGACGCCCAGATCGTGGGTAATCATAACGAGAGAAGTACCCAGTTCCTTTTGCAGATTCTTAATGAGTGCCAATATCTGTGCCTGGATCGTCACATCCAGAGCCGTTGTGGGTTCGTCGGCGATGAGAAGTTCTGGATTACAGGCCAGGGCGATGGCGATCATCACACGCTGGCGCATCCCGCCGGAGAGTTCAAAGGGGTACAGTTTCACCCGCTTTTCCGGTTCGGGGATGCCGACCAATCGCAACATTTCGATGGACTTCTCCCAGGCCAGTTTCTTGGAGAGCTTCTGGTGGGTGCGGAGGGTTTCAGCGATCTGGTTGCCACAGGTCATGGTGGGGTTTAAGCTGGTCATAGGTTCCTGGAAGATCATGGAGATATGGTTGCCTCTGATCTTCATCATTTCCCGATCCGTTTTTTTCAGCAAATCCTCGCCTTTGAAGAGAATCTCACCGTCAACAATCTTCCCCGTCGTGCCGGCAAACAGGCGCAGGATCGAAAGGGACGTGATGGATTTGCCCGACCCAGACTCCCCTACCAGACCCAGAGTTGCACCTTTTTCAATGGAAAAACTGGTCCCGTTGACGGCTTTTACTTCCCCTTGCTCCGTATAGAAAGAGGTGCAAAGATTTTTTACTTCCAATATCATAGTATCTCTCTCCTCTCTCCTCAAGTGACGTCAATGCGACGGTTGGCGACCCGATATAGAACATCTACAATGGTGTTCACCACCACAAAGATAAAGGCGATGACCATGATCCCCCCCTGGGCCAATGGGAAATCCCGGGTTAAAATCGACTGGACGATCATACGGCCCACGCCGTTAATGGCAAAGACCGATTCCGTAATAACCGCCCCGGCCAAAAGGCCGCCAAACTGCAAGCCCACCACCGTGATGACGGGGATTAAGGCGTTGCGCAGGGCGTGGCGGTAAATCACCTTGCGCTCCGGCAGACCTTTGGCATAGGCCGTGCGGATATAGTCCTGATTTAATACATCCAAGAGGCTGGCCCGGGTCATGCGAGCGATAATCGCAGAGCCTGTGATCCCCAGCATGGCGATGGGCATAATCATCTGCTGCCAAGTCCCCCAACCCGACGTGGGCAACCACCCCAGATTCACCGCAAAGAACGTCATAAGCAGCATCCCAAACCAGAAGGTGGGCATAGAGAGGCCGATGAGGGCGAATAGCATGAGCAGGGTATCTGCGATAGAATATTTCCTTGTGGCCGATACAATCCCCACTGCAAGGCCAATGAGCACGGAGACGGCAGTCGCCATGACCGCCAGTTGTATGGTATTTCCGAATCGAACCTCGAATATTTCATCCACTACCGGACGATCCCCTCGAATGGTGCTACCCAAATCCCCCTGCACAACACCCCAAATAAAGCGGAAATACTGTGTCGGCAAGGGATCGTTAAGTCCTAAATTCTCCCGCATCTGCTCAATCTGGGCGGGGCTTGCCGCCTCTCCGGCCATAATCACGGCGGGATCCCCCGGGATCAGGTGCAGCATCAAGAATACGAGAAGTGTCACGCCGAGGAGCACCGGAATCGTCTGTAATAGTTTTCTTATTATAAATACAATCATCGTGTCACCCCTACTTCGTCTGTTTCGGTTCTAAGGCGTCTCGTAACCCGTCGCCCAAGAGATTGATAGACACAACTAAAAACAGAATAAACAGGCCCGGGAATATCATAATATGGGACGCCCGCGCAAAGAACTCCCGGCCACCATCCAAGATACCGCCCCACTCCGGCGTCGGCGGCTGTACGCCCATGCCCAGGAATGAGAGGGCTGCAATAATCAAAACGGCTGAGGCCACATATATGGTGGACTGAATAATGAGGGGCGCTGAAATGTTGGGCAAAATATGTTTAAAGATGATCCGTGCGTCCGAGGCCCCCAGCGCCCGGGCGGCGTCCACGTACTCCAGCTTTTTCACCCCTAGGACAGAGCCACGGGTCACACGGGCAAAGGTGGGTATGGCAAAGATAGCGATGGCAATAATTATATTTCGTGTAGATGTCCCCAAAATTGTGATCAAGGTCAGGGCCAATATGATGGCGGGCAACGCCATCATAATATTGATAATCCCCATAATAATAGTATCTAAGGCCTTGCCGTAATAGCCCGACATCAGGCCGATCAATATGCCGGCGGCGGCGCCAATCGCCGTAGCGGACAGGCTGATGGAGATGGAGACCCTCGTCCCATAGATGAGGCGTGAGAACAAATCCCGGCCCAGCCAATCCGTGCCCATGATATGCTCGGAACACGGCTCCTGCAGACGTCTGCCCATGACTTGCTCATAGGGGTCAAACGGCGCAATGAAAGAGGCAAAGACGGCCACCAGAATAAACATCAGTATGATGCTTCCCCCCACAATGACCTGGGGGTTCTTGTACAGCCGCCTTAAAATCACCCTGCGGTGAGAAAGGGGTTTTTTTGGCTTTTTGGAGGCACCCACAGCGGTTTCTTGCATAATTCTCCCTCATTCTTTACAGAATCGCTCTCTCCCAGGGACATGTGTCCTTGAGAAAGATTCATTTTTGTCCGTGCCGACCCCTGCCGACACGGTGCAAACCACAAAAACAATCCATGAAATCGCTTTTGTATGATTCGCTAGTTGCTTATTATATATTGTATGTTCCTTTCTGTCAACTATCTGCGATATCAACAAATTTTAGTAAAAATACATCAGATTCTGCAAGACTTTAAAGCAAGAAATATAAATCTATTGTAGAAATACAGAAAAAATTGAAAATGGGCTTGCTATTCCACAATCAGTTGTAGTATACTAAATCATTATTGCACCAAACTGTCATCTTGTGTTTTTGCAATCTTTTTTCCGTCACATGGCAATTTTCACATTGTTGCACCACTTCTGCCTGGGCAAGGGCAGGTGTGCTTCCGGCAATCTGAACCGCTCCAGATGACGGTGGAGTGATTGTTTTAACAAATATACAATATAATAATAGAAGGGAATTTGAAAAAGTATGATTAGGAAACATTCAAAAGCATTCGCCTTTATTGCAATCATTCTCATGATGGCAATGCTGGTTACGGCTTGCACACCGGCGGCTCCCGGCCCCGCAGAAGAGCCCCCCACACAACAGCAACCAGCCGAGACCCCGGGTGACGAAAACGGTGAGTCCCCGGCCGATGGCCGCGGCGGCGGCGAAGTGATTTTCGTCCAGATGTCTGAGGCCCCGTTCCTGGATCCCATCCGGCAGAACGACAGCGCCACCAGTGACATCACCACCCAGATGATGGAAGGCCTGATGATGTTCACCGTCGAAGGTGATCTGGTTCCTCTGTTGGCAGAATCCTACCGTCCCATGACCCCTGTCGATGCCGGCATGGATCTGGAAGCGCTGACCGCTGCATTTGAAGCATCTGTCGAGCAGGAGAACGAATCCCTCCTCGCCACTGTGGATGAGGACGATGAGGACGCACCGCAGCCGACTCTGAGAGAAATGCCCACCGACGCACGCTTGGAAGAATTTGTAGATTCCATTCTAATTTGGGAATTTGATCTGCGTCAAGACGTCTATTTCCACGACGGCGCACTGTTCACCGCCGAGGCCGTGAAAATGTCCCTGGATAGAATCCTCAACCCCCAGGAGGCTGCCCCCGGCAGATTCATCCTTGATATGATCCGTGAAACCGAGGTTGTGGATGACCACACCGTCCGTCTCCACCTCTACTTCCCCTTCACTCCCATTCTTGCCCACCTGACCCACCAGGCGGCTTTCATCCAGTCTCCCTTGACCCTGGCCGAAGAGCTTGCCGGCGGCACGACTATTAACGAGAACCCCATCGGCACCGGGCCTTTCGTGTTTGAATATCTTGTCTCCGGTGACTACACCAGACTGTCCGCCAACATGAACTACTGGAACGGCGCACCTGACATCGACTACTTGATCTTCCGCGTCATCCCCGAGACCGCCACCAGGCTCGCCATGCTCGACACCGGCGAAGCTCACGCCACTCTTGCGCTGACAGGCGACACGCCCACCATCGAAATGATGGGCGACCACGTGGACTGGTGGGCAATCCCCTCCACAACGATTAACTATATCGGCATTAACTGCTCCACCGGGCATCCCGCGTTACAGGATGCGCTTGTCCGCCAGGCGATCTCCATGGCAGTCAACCGCCAGGATATTCTTGACGCAGCGGCAGAGGGCAACGGCATTCTGGCCGTCGGCCCCGTCGGCCCCAATGTACTCCACAGCGCAACGGATACAACGCCCCTGCCCTTTGATCCGGACGCCGCCCAAGCACTTCTTGAGGAAGCCGGCTGGGGCGATGGATTCTCCCTGAACATCTGGTTCAACTACGGAAACGCCGGCCGTGCCATGATGGCGGAAATCGTACAGTTCAACCTGGCGCAAATCGGTATTGACGTATCCATTGAGGCCCTTGAGTGGGGCGCTTATCTGGAGCGCACCGCCGCAGGTGAGCACGACATGTTCATCCTGGGCTGGGTCACCATGACCGGTGACGCCGACTACGGCATGTATTCCCTCTTCCACAGCTCAACCCACGGCAACGCAGGCAACCGTACGTTCTACACCAACGAGCGTGTTGATGCGCTCCTGGATGAAGGCCGTTCAGAGTCCAATCCTGCCCGCAGAGATGCCATCTATCGTGAGCTGACAGAAATCCTCATCGAAGAGGCACCGTGGATCTTCCTGTTCCACCCCATCCAGCCTGTTGTTACCAACGGTATCACAGGCCTCGGCGTGGACTTCAACTTCACACCCTTCTTCCACAACGTGAGACTTCTGGACTAGAATCGACCGTACAACACAGAGACTGACGCATTTTGCGTCAGTCTCTTATTTTTTAGCAAATTTTCCTTGTGCTCCCATGTCCATCTGTGGTATAGTTAGGATATCTTGATTCACATCATTTTACTTTTGGGAGGACTGCTCAATGAGACACTTAAAACAGCGTAGATTCATCGCACTTCTTCTCGTTCTGGCTATGCTCATATCTCTCCCCGGATTTGCCGCATTTGCCGACAATAGCGAACCACCGGTTGATCCAGAGACTCACCTGGCCTTTATGCGCGGCGACGGGTACGGAAACTTCCGGCCCCTCGACTACGCCACGCGAGCTGATGTCGCCGCGATTCTCGTCCGGACACAAATTGCCGATTTTGAAGCAGGCACCTTGCCGGACGACATGACCGAATTTGACACCTTTGTCGATGTCCAATATCCCGATTCGTGGGCATTCTACTACATCGCCTGGGCGTATGACGCCGGATTTATCACCGGTGACGCGCCCGCCGCAGACGGCACGCGCACCTTCCGACCAAATGACTTGGTTCTCAGAGAAGAATTCGCCGCCATGGTCGCACGGACTGACGAAGTGCTCACCGGCGAAGCTGACTTTGTAGACGTGGCCGATGTCAGCGCGTGGGCGACAAACCACGTGTACACCGTGTTCCAAAACGGCTGGATGATCGGCAACAACGAAGGCTACTTTAACCCGCTCAACAACCTCCTGCGCGCTGAAGTTGCAACTGTCCTCAACCGTATGTTGGGTCGGATCGACAATAATGAACTCCTCGATGTCCTAGTCAATCTCGAAGACGCCCGCGAGTTTCCCGATGTCGACGAAAACGCCTGGTATTTCGCCTCTGTCGTAGCGGCGACCAACGATCACCTGCTGACACGGGACGCAGACGGCGTGATCGACTGGATGTGGATCATTGTCCCAGAACCCACTCGGGTTGACATTCTGACCTTTGCCGATTTCCACGGCACTGTCGACAACATGATGAACGACAACGATCCCGGCGCGGCCCGGTTTGTCGCCTATGCCGAGTGGTTGAGACAGCAGAACTCGAATCCGGAGAACGTGATTGTCGTCCCCGGCGGCGATGATTTCCACGGACACCCCTTGTCGAACTATCTGATGGGTGAGCCAGCCCTTGCCATGATGCAACAGCTCGGCGTGGAGTACATGGCACTGGGCAATCACGAGTTCTCCTTTGGTTTTGCCCGCACACTGGAGCTGTCCGAACATGTCACTTTTCTGGCCTCCGATCTGTTTTACAATGAGGAGGGCGAATATCCCGGCGAGCGCCCCGACTTTGTAGAACCTTACGCCATTATTGAGTTTGAAGACGGCGAGATCACCGTCGCCCTCATCGGCTTGATGACCAGACTGATGTCCACCCTGGTGGCAGATCCAGTCATGGCTACCTTTGAGTTTAGAACGCCGACCTTGGCAAACGCCGACCCGGAATGGATTACCGCTACGGAAGATTTGATTGAGTATATGCGTGACACCTACGGTGCAGATGCCGTTGTCGCTGTGACCCACATGTATCGTGCGGAAGCGGCAATCCTGGCGAACCTGATCGAAGGCTTTGACGCCATTATCGGCGGCCACGGCCACGGTACATATACCGACACAGTAAACGGCACCCCGATCATTGAGGCCGGTCAGCACGGCCGCCATATGGGCCGGATTTCCCTGTACTTTGACGCAGACGGCGATCTGGACGAAGTTGATCTGTGGATGAGTCCTGCACCTCCCCCACTTACGTCCCTGGGCCAACTCAACAATCCAAATGCCAATGTGGAGTCCATCCGTGACTTCAACCGCCCTGCCGGCACAACATTTGACGGCATTGATTTCCCGGCGTCACAGCACCCCGATTTCTTGGTGTATCCATCTATCCAGGAAGCTTATGACACCATGGCCGCAATCATCGCAGACTTTGCCGCTGATGCGGCGGATTATCTGGATGAGGTCCTCGGTACACGGAGCATCTACAGCAACACCCGTGATGACAGAAACGTCTGGGCCACCCGCCTTGTCTCCGACTACGTTACAAGAGCCACAGATGAAGACGACTGGGTCTATGTGTCCAACTTCGGCGGCTGGAGAAATGTTCCCCCCTTCCAGTTCACCCCTGAGACAGACGTCCTCATGCGTGAGATGTATGCCACCATGCCCTTCAACAACGTAATCCTCTTATATGAGATGTACGGCAGCGAGCTTTTGACCCTCCTCAACATGCAGCCAAGTGGCGACGCCAGCACAAGCCCCCCATCGTTCGGATTAAACGGCGGCCAACCGCCTGTCGTAGATGGTGCATTTAGAGGCGAGCGCATTGATTCCGATGAAGAGCCGTTTATGCTTGAGGGCGTTGCCCGTCCCAGATACCAGTGGTATCTGACCGCCACCGGCGAACCAATTGCGGATGACGACACTATTTACAGAGTGATTGGCTCCAACTTCACCGCTGGCCCCGCAGCTGACAGATTCCCGTTCCCGGGCAACCCGTGGGGCAATGCCTTAGGCCAAAGAGTCGTTGCTCCGCCAGTCGCTCTGATGCAAGACGGTACAACCATGCCCTGGAGCGACGTACCGCCCGATGGCACACTGTGGGAAGGCCTTGGCTTGCGCACACTGCGCTCTGCCATGGTTGAGCAACAGAGATACAGAGGCGAAAACCCCGGCTACACCGCCGCACTCACCGTCGAAGCAGTCGGCGGCGGCACGGCTGTGATCTCCGCCCCCTTTGCCCCCGGCGATCAGTCGATGAACGTCAATGTCGTCCCGCAGGCCGTCACCGTGACGGCGACAGTGCCGACAGGATACACGTTCCTCGGTTGGTTCGATGTAGACGACGACGCTACGCCGCTTTCAACTGACTTGGTGTTCCTCTTCGTCCAAACAGGTGCCTTGAGCCTTGAGGCGCGCTTTGAACCAACTCCCTAACGAACTGCTTCACCCAAAGAGAGGCGCACAGCATGTGCGCCTCTCTTCCCTTTATCGCAGCAACAAAAAATGCGCCGGCGCAATTTCTGCACCGGCGCATTTTTAGTATACAATTAGACTACATATCGCCGGACTCAATCAGTCCATACCCGCCCTGTCTGCGCTTGTAGACTACGGAAAAGGCGTCCCCGGCGTTCATGTTCCGGAAGACGAAAAACTCATGATCCAGCAAATTCATCTGCAAGATGGCCTCTTCCGGTGCCATGGGTTTGATGGGAAAGCGTTTTGTCCGGACGATCCGGAACTCTTTCTCTTCCTCGTCCTCTGTGCGAGCGTAGCTGGGCAAGGCGCCGATCTCCCGTTCGATGACACCGGCCCGGAGTTTTTTCTCCAACCGGGTTTTGTGCTTTCTGATCTGCCGCTCGATAGCGGCCACGGCAGAATCAATGGTGGCGAACACGTCGCTGGTGACCTCAGAGACCCGGTAGTACATGCCGTTGGCGTGGAGGGTGACCTCTACTTTGAAGCGGCCCCGCTCTGTGGCGAAAGTGACGTGGGCTTCCGGTTCTTGCTCTTCCTTGAAAAAGCGGGCCAGTTTCCCAATCTTTCTCTCTGCGTACTCTCTTAGATCGTCTGTCAGCTGGACTTTCTTCTCATAAAACGTGAATTTCATATGTCTCAACTCCTTTTGGTGCAAAGGTACTTGTACACGTTCTATTATACCATAGTTTCCTATATTTGCAAATGAAAATTCTGTTACAATTCCCCCCGCCTACGGCGGGGGGAATTGCCGTTCCTGCTGTTTCATAATACAAAGTCACATCGCGCCTGTATATCGAGTTGAGAGAAATACCATTTCTCCATGGGAATCCATTTCGTTTGAAATTGTTCGATTTGCGCCCCCCCGTTGCGGGCCTTGATCCGCCTCAGTTGCTCTGGTTCATCGACAGTCATAAAAACCTTAATATGATACGGCTCCCCGAAGACCGGGTGTAGACTATAGGCCCCCTCTACCACCGTCAATGGATGGGGCCGGATGGTGATCTCTGGGCCAAACCCCATGGTCTTGCAGTCAAATGGTCGATAGGAAAAGGTACTGTGGGCCTGTAACGGGGTGAGAACTTCTTCGATGAACCGCTCATAGTCCACATTGCCCCCCGGCTCTGCCAACCGCGCCTCAGTCCGTTGCTCTGCTTGCAGAAAAAAGTGATCCATATGTATCACATTGCATTGATACGCCTGTTGTAACGCCGTCGCCAGAGTGGATTTTCCCGCGGCGCTGTCTCCGTCAATGGCGAGGAGAATCGGCTCCCCGGTTTCCATGCGCCCATCAATGCAATGGCGCAATGCCTGTTCTATCATAGCGCCGCCCCCTATATGGTACAACTGGCCCGACGGAGACATGGCGGGCTGATATAGAGCACACAGGCGTTGCCATCCACCGGATTGATCTGCCCCTCTATATTGACCGCAAGGGCATCAGTGGCCGTTTTTATCTGCCGCTCCGCCGCCGCACAGCCGGACTCCGGATTGCGCCGATCAATAGGGCGAGCCAGGGCATAGTCCGCCAGAACTGCGCTTTCGGCGATTGTATCCCCCAGACCCATGGCGACAATCACCGGGGCGACGGCAGCTATCTCCGCCTGCTTCACAAACTCTACAAGCGCCGCCTGATTTACAACTCCGCTCGATTCAATCCGTCGGGCTGTGTGGAACATCAGCCGCAGGGCGATCTGATCTCCCGGCACCTGACGGGTGTGCATCGTCGGCTCTATGCCATAACCCATTCCCGCCCGGCGCACAGCTTCTATGGTGCCGTCCACAATCGTGACGGCATCTCCCACGTCGGCAAAGAGTACGGGTGAGCCGATCTCTCCACTCTCCTGTGTGACTGTTTGGAAACGCTCCAGCAGATTTATCAGCTCCAAGCGAACCGGTTCCCTCTCCTCGCTGTCGGCAGCGCATTCGATCCCCATGGCAATATCCGGCGGGAGCCAGGTGCGCGCCCGGATCCAAAGCCACTCTACCGCCAACCCTATTTCACTATATGCAATCTCCCGCACAGTAATTATGCCCCGCAATCCAGTTGGATCAGGCGCTCAATGGCACGCACACCCACCCGGATTGCCTGCTCCGGATCGTGGCAGTGGGGATCGGAGAGCCCTTCCAATTTGCGCTCCTGATTCCAGATCACAGCGAGGACGCATCCCGCCCGGACGCCGAGACTGGCCGCCACGGTGTACAGGGCCGCAGATTCCATCTCACTGGCCAGGACACCGAGCCGCTTCCAGGCTTTCCAGTTGTTTAACAGCATGTCCGCTACGGGCATCCGCTCCGGGCTGTGCTGGCCGTAGAAAGAGTCCTTGCACTGCACCACCCCGGCATGACAGGTCTGTCCCAGGTCTTTCGCCGCCTGCATTAGGGCCGTGGACACGTCGAAATCCGCCACGGCAGGGAACGCGATGGGAGCATATTCCAGGCTTGTACCCTCCATGCGGACTGCTCCCGTGGCCACAACACAGTCCCCGCCCATGACCTTTAGATTGATCCCGCCGCAGGTACCGACCCGGATGAACGTATCCGCCCCTACGGCAAAAAGTTCCTCCATGGCAATGGCCGCCGACGGCCCGCCGATCCCTGTGGATGCGACAGAGACCTTCTCTCCCAATAGATAGCCGGTATACGTGGTATACTCCCGGTTTTGCGCCACCAGCTTCGCGTCGTCGAAATAGCGGGCAATTGCCTCGCACCGGCCCGGATCGCCGGGCAGGATACAATATTTACCCACGTCTCCGGGCGCGCAAGCGATGTGATATTGTCGTTCAGACATTGGTTGTTCCTCCTATATAATTATCTTTAGTCGGGCGGCAGGTTGCCGCCTCTACGCTGGTTTACATAAAAAATTGATCACTTCTCCCGCGATCACCAGCCCCGCCACGGCAGGGACGATGGCGTTGGAGGCGGGGATCTGTCGTCGGATGGTGCAGGTTCTGGCCACATCCGGGGGACAGATACAATTTTTCTTACAATCCGCCGACGTGTCCTCGATGGGCGTTCTGGCCGGCTCCTTGGAGTAAACCACCTTGAGGGCGGGTACGCCCCGTTTGCGCAACTCTCGCCGCATGACGCGGGCCAAGGGGTCCTGTTCCGTGGCGTAGATATCCGTCACCACAAAGGCCGTAGGGTCGATCTTATTGGCGGCCCCCATGGCGCTGATGATGGGTACTCCCGCCGCCTCGGCTCGAACGATCAGTTCCAGCTTCGCCGTCACCGTGTCTATGGCATCTACGATATAGTCGTATTGAGAGAGATCGTACTGCTCCGCCACATCTGGCCCATAAAAGACCCGGTGGATCTCCACCTGGGCATTTGGGTTGATCTCCAAAATCCGCCGGGCCATGGCGTCTGTCTTGTACTCTCCTACGGTTGCACGTGTTGCCATAATCTGACGATTTAGATTGGTCAGGCAGATTTTGTCGTCGTCGAATAAGGCCAGCCGCCCCACGCCAGATCGGGCCAGGGCCTCCACCGTGTGGCCGCCCACACCGCCGATGCCGAAGACGGCCACACTGCTCTGAAATAACCGCTCTATGGCCGCACTGCCGTAGAGCATTCTGGTACGGGAAAACTGGTCTAGCATGTTGTCGGGTCTCCTCTGTTGTACAGTAAAAAATCTTCTATAGTCAGTATAGCATGTCTCGTCCTGTCAGGCAAGACGCATTTGTGGGCCACTTATAGGCCGTTCATAGGCTGCTTATAGTCCGCTTATGCCCCACTCATAGGACGCTTATAGAGCACTTGTAGGGCGCTGATGCGCCGTTGTTCGTTTTTGACTGCCGCCCTCCCCTACAATGGTTCCACAAAGGGGGAACTGCAAATGACAACATATGCCTATATCCGTGTCTCAACCATGGAACAAAACGAAGACCGCCAACTGGACGCAATGGCGGCATTGGACATTCCCGATTCCCGCATCTTCACAGACAAACTTTCCGGCAAAGATTTTGATCGCCCGGCGTATCAGAGACTGGTGCGAAAGCTAAAACCGGGCGATACGCTCTACATCCAGAGCATTGACCGGCTGGGGCGCAATTATGAGGATATCCAGGCCCAGTGGCGGGTGTTGACCAAAGACAAGGGCGTGGATATCGTTGTTCTCGACATGCCGCTCTTAGATACCCGGCAGGGCAAAGACCTGATGGGGACCTTCATCGCCGATCTGGTGCTGCAAATCCTGTCCTTCGTGGCCCAGAACGAGCGGGAGACCATCCGCAAACGACAAGCCGAGGGCATCGCCGCCGCAAAGGCCCGAGGAGTGCGATTCGGACGGCCCGTCAAAAAGCCCCCTGCTGATTTTGTCCCGTTGGGCCGGTTATGGGCCCGCCGGAAATTGGGAACCACGGCGCTGATGGAACAGACGGGGTTGTCGGAAACTACGCTATATCGACGCTTGCGGGAGCATGGGATTGTGCGGAAAAAGGAGTGACCCGTCAAAAGGTATAGGTTTTGACGGGTCGTTGTTAATAATTAATTTAGCACAAATATCTTGCAAAAACAAGCTGTTTTTTCAAATTTGTAGAAAATTTGAAACCGGCTTTTTGGCGGATAGGGCATTGTCAAAACCTATAGGTTTTGACTGTTTGTTGAATTGAAAAAGGGGTTGTAGCTTTATGAAAAGAAAACTCATCAGTTTGTTGCTCGTGCTCGTTCTAATCCTCAGCATGGCGCCGATTGCTTCGGCGGAAACTGGAACATCGACATTCTTCAGTTTCTTTGTTGTCCAAGAAATTCCTGATTCAGACGAACATATCGGCATCGAAAATGCTGTTGTTGTAATCTATGCAGACGATGTTGAAATATTTCGTTGCAATACCTCTACTATTGGACGAATATTGTTCACGGAAGGACTTCCAAGTGGAACAACAACTTTGCGCATAACCGTTGATTTTCCAGTTGGATATACGCTCCAACGAGTAACTTATAGTTTTTTTGCAGGTGGCGGTAGTGTATCACTCATGTCAGACGGTACATTTATCATAACAAATCTAAGCGGATTTTTTATTGATTTTGGTATTACCTGGAGAGTTGCTCCGGACGCTGGAACACCACCCCCACCGGATCGCTTCACCGATGTCCCTCCCACCGCCTGGTTCCACGACGCCGTGGCATTCGTCTACGACGAAGGTATCATGCGCGGCGCATCTCCAACCACATTTGATCCAATGGCCGACTTCCACCGGGAGCAGGTAGTCGCCACCCTGTTCCGCATGTACCACGGCCGCCCCGCAAACGCCAGTGATCCCACGGCGACGCCTTTTGCCGATGTAGACCCCGGCAGATGGTACGCCCCATACATTGCATGGGCATTTGAACAGGGCATTGTCACCGGGCAAACGGCGACCACATTCGGCACAGGGGACCCGGTCACGAGACAGGACTTTGCCGTGCTGGTTCACCGGTTTGCCAGCTTCACGGGAGCAGATACCAGCGTCCCGGATGACTTTATCCTCCAATTCATCGATCAGTTCCCCGATGCGGACACTACAGGAAGCTGGGCGCAAGACGCCCTGGCCTGGGCATTCCATACGGGGTTGATTACAGGCACGGGCGAAGGCGTCGTGTTGCCGTGGGGCTCTGCCATCAGAGCGGAAGCTGCGACCATCCTCATGCGGTATGTGCAGAGAATTGCATAGCAAATAAAAATCAGACGCATATAGAAAAGCCCCGCCGTGTATCCCAAAAGGGATATGCGGCGGGGTTCGTTTCGCTATCCAGGTGGCACAGCATTTTGTAGGGCCGGCCCATCACATGAAATACGCTCTGGCCGCCTCTGCGTCCTGTTGAATCTGGCGCTTGAGCGCTTCAATGCCGTCAAATTTGATCTCCGGGCGGATGAAGTGGAAAAATTCCACCCGGACTTGCCTGCCGTAGAGATTGCCGCTAAAATCCAGAATGTAACTCTCCACCGTCATCTGATCCGCTGCGCCGACTGTGGGCCGCAGGCCGATATTGGTCACGGCGATGTGGGGCTGTTCTAAGTAAACACGAGTCGCGTATACGCCCCGGGCGGGGACGAGCACCCCGTCTGAAAACGTCATGTTGATCGTAGGCGCGCCGATGGTGCGGCCCAGCTTATATCCGTAGCGCACCGTGTCCACCAGGGTGTGGGGGTGACCCAATAGACGATTGGCCCGTTCCATATCCCCGGCCAGGAGCAACTGCCGGATATGGGTGGAACTGACAATCTGGCCGTCTAGAGAGACCTCCCCGATCACGTCACAGCCGATCCCCAGTTCGGCGCATCGCGCCCGGAGGAGATCGGGTGTCCCCGCCCCACCGTAGCCGAAGTGGAAGTTGTGGCCGCAGACCACGTGAATCGCACCGAATTTCTCTTGGAGCGCCGTGATGAACGCCATCCAACTCATACGCCGGAATGGCTCGTCAAAGTGGAGAATCAACACGTCTCGAATCCCGTAGAGCCGCTCAATGAGATCCACCCGCCCCGCCGGGGCGTTGATGAGGGGAACCCGCTCACCGGTAACCAGTTGTCCGGGGTGGGTATCGAAGGTCAGTACCGAGGGCGTTGCGCCCAATTGACTGGCGCGCGCTTTCGTCTTCTCCAACAGGGCGGCGTGGCCCAGGTGTATCCCATCAAAAAAACCCAGGGCGATGACCCGTTTTTTATCAGTCGCCATTGTCTCTATCGCTCCTACACGATCACTTTACCAGTTCATAGATCGCCAAGACATCCTGCCAGTATAGCTTTTTAAATCCACCCAGGGGTGATTCTTTGCCAAAGGCCGCTTTTGTGGCTTTCTGCGCCATCTCTTCCAACCGATCTTCGCCGATTCCCAACTCTGACAGCGTTGTAGGCAATCCCATCTTTATGAAAAACTCCCGCAGGCGTAAAATCCCCTCTTGTACAATGGCATCTGGATCGCGGAAACTGCCCTCGACGCCCATGACATTCACCGCAAATTGCACGAACATATTGATATTTTCCTGATAGACGTGCTGCATCCAGCCCGGTGTCACAACGGCGAGTCCGCCGCCGTGGGGGACATCGTAGATGGCCGAGAGTTCATGTTCAATATCGTGGCAGGCCCAGTCCTGCTCCCGGCCCATGCCGAGTAAGCCGTTGTGCGCAACGGTTCCGGCAAAGCCCAATTCGCTCCACGCGTTGTAGTCGGTCATATTTTCTTTTGCCAGAAGTGCATTTTTCATCAATGTTTTCAAAGTCGCCTCGCACAGGCCGTCAGTCAGATCGGTATGGGTTGTTTGGGTGAAGTAGCGCTCAAAGACGTGGGACATCATATCTGCAACACCATAGGCGAGTTGCTCTTTGGGGAGTGAGAAAAAGAGTTCCGGATTCATGATACTAAATACCGGGCGCAAATGGGGGCTTCCATAGCCGTATTTCAGCGCTTTTTCTTCGTTGGTGATGACGGTGTCCCCGCTGGACTCACTGCCCGCCGCCGGGATCGTGAGGATCGTGGCAACCGGCACCGCCCGCTCAAGTGATCCGCCTTTTTCATAAAAATCCCAGACGTCGCCGTCGTAATAGACGCCCATGGCAATCGCTTTTGCAGAGTCAATCACGCTGCCACCGCCGACGGCTAAGATGAAATCGACATTTTCTCTTTTGCACAGGTCAATGCCCTCGTGGGCCAGAGAGAGCCGGGGATTTGGCATAACGCCGCCAAGTTCTACAAACGCTACACCGGCGCTCTTCAGAGAAGCTGTCACGGTGTCGTAGAGGCCGCTTCGCTTGATACTCCCTCCGCCGTAGTGGATCAGCACTTTTTTCGCACGGGGTTTGAGTAGGGCGCCGACTTCCCTCTCTGTGTCTTTTCCAAATAAAATGCGTGTCGGAGCGTAGAAATCAAAATTTAACATCGTGACCAACCTTTCTATTTTCATTTTATATATAACATTTACTATGATTTGCCTGCTCGGCTATCTGCCGGCATGAAAAAACTCTTTTTCACCCGGAGTTCCAAGCCGCTTCGATTTGTGACCTCGCCCAGGGCCAGAAATTCTCCCGTCTGGCTGTAGACCCGCACCGGTCCCGGCGCGTCTGTCGTCAGGCGGATGGTCTGGCCGTTGCGGAGTTTTTGCTCTTGGATTGCGTTGAGCGCCAGAGCCGGGTGTGATGCAAACAGGGTGTCTACGGGGCGTAAAAATCGGCTCCGATCGTCTGCTTCCGCTTCGATCTCTGCGAGGGTATGCGCTTCCTGCAGGGAAAATGCCCCCACATGGGTGCGCTGTAGGGCGGTCATAACGCCGCCTACGCCCAGCATCTGGCCCATATCGTGGCAGAGAGTGCGGATATAGGTGCCTTTGGAGCAGGTGATCTCCAGATCGAACCCGTCTGGCCCCTCCGCTAAAATATCCAGGCGGCGGATGGTTACTGGTCGGGCTTTCCGCTCCACTTCCATGCCCTTGCGGGCCAGTTTGTAGAGCCGTTGTCCGTCCACTTTGATCGCAGAGTACATGGGGGGAGTTTGCTGAATCTCTCCCAGAAATCGAGGCAAAACGGCCTCCAGTTCCCCACGGGATACCGGGGTATCGCAGGTGTGTAATATCCGTCCGGTGATGTCTTGGGTGTCTGTGACGAGTCCCAGGCGTAGGCGGGCGATATAGGTCTTCTCTTGGACCTCGGCAAACTCCACTGCACGGGTGGCCCTGCCCACAAAGATGGTGAGCAGGCCCGTGGCCAACGGATCCAGTGTCCCGGCGTGGCCGATGCGCCGCTCTCGGAGCAGCCCCCGGAGTTTTGCGACCACGTCGTGACTCGTCCAGTCCCGGGGCTTGTCCATGAGCAGAATCCCCGTCATGACAGGGCCTCGCCCACAGCTTCCAGCAGGGCCGTGACGGTCTCCTCCGGAGATGCGGCCACAGTACAGCCCCCCGCCATGACGTGACCGCCGCCGCCGAATTTCTGACAGATGCGATTGGCGTCCACACCCGGACTGGTACGGACGGATACTTTGCATGTTCCATCGGTCTGCTCTTTGATGGTAATCCCCACCGAGACCCCCTCCACCTGGCCGGGGATGGCGGCAATATCATCCAGGTCGTTCTCTGTCGCTCCGGTGCGGGCGAGTAGCTCTTGTGTGACCACAGCTACAGCCACACGATCTCCGTAAGCGTAGCGCAGAGACGTATAGAGTTCCCCGTCCAAGGCCATACGGGCTTTTGTTTTTGTGCGGAAGAGTTGTTTGTTCACGGAGCGGTGGTCGGCACCCGCATCTAGGAGCGCGGCGGCCACTTGGAGGGTTTCCCCTGTTGTGTTGGCATAGGCAAAACAGCCCGTATCCGTAGATAGGGCCACATAGAGGGGCAGAGCCGTCTCGGCGCTGATTGCGCCTGACAGTTCCATGAGAACGTGATAGACCACCTCCCCGCAGGCGGCCCGATCCGCCTCTAAGCAGGTGTATTTGGCATATCCCGTGTAGGACGGGTGGTGGTCGATGGCGAGATCTACCTGATCCCGATAGATGTCGGCATTTTTCGCCAGGATCGCGGCGTCTGCCGTGTCTACGGCCAGGATGAAATCGGGGGCGAAGTCCACGGGGGCCAGATAGGATGCCACATAGTCCAGGTAGCGCTCTGTGGTCTCCGGGTTTTCCAGCACATAGGCCGTCTTGTCCAGGTCCCGCAGGCCGCTGCACAGGCCCGCCGCCGAGCCCAGGGTGTCGCCGTCGGGCCGGGTGTGGGTCAAGATGAGAAAGTTGTCCCGTTCCCGGAGCCAGTCCGCCGTCTCTCTACTCGTCAGTCTCCAGGTCTTGTTCATGGTCTGTCTCCTCAAGCGTCACTTCTAGTCCCTGCAAGATTTTCGATACATGGGCGCCGTGCTCCATGGACTTGTCCAATTTGAAGATCAACTCCGGGGTGTGGCGGATGGTGAGGACGCTGCCCAACTCACGGCGCAGAAAACCCGTGGCGGATTTTAGGCCCTTCATCAGTCGCCGCTCATCGCACTCGCCCAAAACGCTAATGTGCACTGTGCAATAGCGCAGATCCGATGTGGTGTCCACGGCCACGACACTGAGCATCCCCTGCTGGATGCGGGGGTCTTTGATGGTTCGCAAACGATCTGATAAGACACGGGAGATATCCCCGTTGATCCGCTGTATTTTGTTTGATGACATAGTTTTGCACCTCTTTATTCAATGGCGTATCATGCGGGGCGCTACGGGCGTCATTCTACGATGTACAACACGGGCGAACGCTGTTCGCCCCTACGAAAAACTGCCCTTGTAGGGGCGCACATTGTGCGCCCGTCCCATTGCAGATGGTTGTACATTACGGGGCGTCTTGGATATCGGCCCCTACACGACCTGAATCTGTTCCATAGTGAACGCTTCGATGATGTCGCCCAGTTTGACATCGTTGTAGTTCTCTATTGCGATACCGCACTCGTAGTTGGTGGCCACTTCTTTCACGTCGTCCTTGAAGCGCCGGAGGGAGGCCATGGCGCCCTCGTGGATGACGACGCCGTCCCGGACTAAGCGCACTTGGCATCCCCGGACGATTTTGCCGTCTTGGACGTAGCAGCCGCAGATGGTGCCGATGTGGGATACTTTGTAGGTCTCCCGGACTTCGGCGTGGCCCAAGACCACTTCTTTGAATTTGGGGGCCAACATCCCCTTCATGGCGGCCTCGATCTCGTTGATGCAGTCGTAGATGACCCGGTAGGTGCGGATGTCTACATCGCTCCGCATGGCGCTGTCTCTGGCCGCCGCGTCGGGGCGGACGTTGAAGGCCACAATGATGGCACCGGAGGTGGCCGCAAGCATGACATCGCTCTCATTGACGGCACCCACGCCGGAGTGGATCACCCGGACGCGGACTTCGTCGCTGGTGATCTTCTCCAGAGACGCTTTGATGGCCTCGGCGGAACCGTGGACGTCGGCCTTGACGATGAGGTTGAGATTCTTTAACTCCCCCTGTTGAATCTGGGCAAAGAGGTCGTCTAAACTCACCTTGGTCGCGGGGCCTTGGGTCGCCAGTTTCTGCTCGTTCTTGCGCTGATCCACCAGTTCTCTGGCCATCCGCTCATCGGCGACGGCGTTGAAGGTATCCCCGGCGTTGGGGACTTCGCTCATACCCATAATCTCCACGGGTACAGACGGCCCGGCAGTTGATACTTTCTCGCCTTTGTCGTTGGTCATGAGCCGCACACGGCCCACAGAGGTGCCAGCGATGATAATATCCCCCTGTTTCAGAGTGCCGTTTTGTACCAGACCCGTCATAATAGGGCCGCGGCTCTTGTCCAGACGTGCCTCAATGACCGTACCCCGGGCCGCCCGGCTGGGATTGGCCCGCAGTTCCTGCACCTCGGCGGTGAGGGCCACCATTTCCAGAAGTGTATCCACGCCCATACCGGTCTTGGCGGAGATGGGTACAATAATGGTCTCGCCGCCCCAGTCCTCACTGACCAGTTCGTACTCCGTGAGTTGTTGCTTGATTTTATCCGGATTGGCATCCGGTTTATCCATCTTATTGATGGCCACAATGATGGGGATCTCCGCCGCTCTGGCGTGGCTGATGGACTCCACCGTCTGGGGCATGATCCCGTCGTCGGCGGCTACCACCAAGATGGCCACGTCTGTCACTTTTGCGCCTCTGGCCCGCATGGAGGTAAAGGCCTCGTGGCCGGGGGTGTCCAGGAAGGTGATGGGCTTGCCACCCACCTCCACCTGATAGGCCCCGATGTGTTGGGTGATGCCACCGGCCTCGCCCTCTACTACTTGGGCGTTTCGGATCCGATCCAAGAGGCTCGTCTTGCCGTGGTCGACATGGCCCATGACCACCACCACGGGGGCCCGGAGTTCCAGGTCCTCTGTCTTATCTTCCGTGTCGTCGATGAGCCGTTCCTCGATGGTGACTACCACTTCCCGCTCTACTTTACAGCCCATTTCCATGGCTACAAGGGCAGCTGTGTCGTGGTCGATAATATCAGACAGGGACGCCATGGTACCCATTTTCACCAGACGGGCCACAACTTGGGCGCCGGTCTTCTTCATCCGGATGGCCAGTTCGCCTACGGCGATCTCGTCGGGGATGAGCACTCTGGTGGGGGCTTTTTTAGCGGCCTCCATCTGGAGTTTGAGCATCTTGTCCCGCTCTTCCTGTCGCCGCTTCGCGCTGGGAACTTTGCCCCTCTGATTGCGTTTGCCAAACTTCTCTTTGCCCTGTTTCATCCCCTGGGCGCGATTGGGTACCAGCGTATCTAAGCGCTCATCGTACTTGTCGATGTTGATGGTGGCACCGGAGGTATCGACGACCCGCTTTTCCGGTTTCTTCGTATTCTGCGGGGTCGGACTGTCGGCACCTCTGCCCTGCTTCGAGGTCTGGCTTGGTGTCGGGGGCGCCTGGGGTGCGCCGGTTTGGGGTTTCTGGTCGACACCCTCGGTCTTTGGCTCCGCTTTCGCCGCTTTTTGCGGGGCCGGTTTCTCCGGCTCTTTTGTTGGAGGCGGGGCCACATAGGTCTCGGCATAGACCTCCTCAATGCTTTCGATCTGGTTGTTTTGGGTGAGATATTCAAAAATCAGGTCGAGTTCACTCTCCCCCAGAACCTGCATGTGGTTCTTGGGCGTAGTGGCGTATTTGGTCAAAATCTCAGAGACATTCTTCGAGCCCAGTCCAAAATCCTTCGCCACCTCATGTACGCGGTATTTAATCATTGCTTCGTCCTCCTCTTGCCTGATTCCCACCCGGTTTTTTGCCCGGTTTTCTGGATCGTTGCTTCTTTTTTATCTGTCGCTTTGTCGCCCGGTCTTTCCGGTGGGCTAAGGCCTCCACCAGGGCGCCGTAGCGCTCTCTGTCCTTTTCTTCTAGTTTCTTCGCAAAGGCCCACGCGAATCCCGGGTCTAAAAAAGCCACGATTCCGCAGGCGTTTAGGCCCAGCGCTCTACCCAACTGTTCCTGGGTGAAGCCGGTGTCTGTGTAGAGACCGTTACACCGGTCCGGCATGTGCCTGGCGCTCTCCCGTACCCGTTCACTGGCGTCTGCCGCCGTGCAGATGAGCCGGGCTCTCTTCGTGTGGACGGCTTCCGACACCGCCGTATACCCTGCGGCCAGCTTTCCCGCCCGGAGGGCGAGGCCCAAAAGCCCCAGTCCGTTACTCATGGTGCATCCTCCGTCATTTCCGCTTCCAGCCGGGTTAAAATCTCCGCCGGGATGCTCTTTCCAAAAGCCCGCTCTAATCCCCGGGTTTTGACTGATCGCTTCAGACAGTCCGGCTCCGCACACACATACGCACCCCGGCCGGGCTTTTTACCCTGAAAGTCCAAGGAAATTTCTCCCTCGGGAGATTTGACCACTCGGATCAGCTCCCGTTTTGGTTTCATCTCCCGACAGCCGGTACACTGGCGCATGGGGATTTTCTTCGGCATGGTGGGCCTCCTGTGATTATACTATTCCACAAAGTCCTCTTCGTTCTCTCCGCCGTCGGCCTGGGTTTCGGGGTGGATATCAATCTTATACCCAGTGAGCCGCGCGGCCAGTCTCGCGTTCTGGCCCTCTTTGCCGATGGCTAGGCTCAACTGATCGTCCGGTACCACGACACGGCAACTCTTTTCGCCGCCGGTCAAGGTCACATCCAGCACTTGGGCCGGGGCCAGGGCCGCTGCGATGTACGCCGTCGGATCCTCGCTGTAGGGGATGATGTCGATCTTCTCGCCGCCTAACTCCCCGACGATGGCCGCCACGCGGCCCCCCTTGGGGCCGACACAGGCCCCGACGGGGTCTACTTGGTCGTCATTTGACCACACGGCCATCTTGGTGCGATTACCCGCCTCTCTGGCAATGCTTATGATCTCTACGGTGCCGTCGAATATCTCCGGCACCTCCAGTTCAAAGAGCCGCTTGACCAGACCCGGATGGGTTCTGGAGATGAGGACTTGGGGGCCGCGGGTACTGCGGCGCACTTCCACCACGTAGACCTTGACCCGCTCACCGTCCCGCAGGGTCTCCCCCCGGACTTGCTCTGACGGGGAGAGCATGGCCTCCGTGGTCTCACTGCCGGAGCCGATGCGGATGGAGACACTGCCACTGCGGGGGTCTACCCGTGTGACCTGGCCTGTTAAAATCTCGTGTTCCTTGGAGGTGAACTCGGCAAAGATCATGCCCCGCTCCGCCTCGCGGATGCCTTGGATGATGACCTGTTTCGCCGCCTGGGCCGCGATTCGTCCGAATCGTTTTGTCTCTACCGGCACGTTGACCGTGTCGCCCAGATCGGCCTTTTTGTTGTATTTTTTCGCCTCGTCTAGGAGGAGTTCTACGTCCGGGTCTTCGACTTCCTCCACCACGGTCTTTTGGATGTAAAGTTCGATCTTCCGTTTTTCCTCGTCCACGTGGACAAACAGCGCCTCGGCAGCTGTGGGGTGATCTTTTTTCAGGGCCGCCAACAGCGCCTGGTTGATCTTCTCCAGCATATACGCCTTGCTAATCCCCTTCTCTCGCTCGATCTCTTCTAACGCGGTAAAAAACTCTGCATTCATTATGTTATCTCCTCCATAATCACATTACGCAATGCGTAGTTTTACCATTGCGATATCGTTCTTTACAAATTGTCGGGGTTCCCCGGCAACTTCCAGAGTTACATCTCCGTCTGTATAGGCGGTCAGGGTACCCAGATGCTCTTTGGTGCCAAAGGCCGGACGGTAGAGTCGCACTTCTACCAGATGGCCCATAAATCGCATGAAATCCTGGGGTCGTTTGAGTTGCCGCTCCGCTCCGGCGGAGGAGACCTCGAAGGTGTATTGACCTGGAATGAGGTCTAGCTCATCCAGTTTGGGATCCAAGGCGCGGCTCACCCGCTCACAGTCGTCAATGGATACGCCCGCTTCCCTGTCAATATAGACGCGGAGGAACCAGGCCCCGGCCTCTTTGATGTATTCCACATCCCAGAGTTCGCACCCGGCCTCCCGGACGATGGGTGCTGCCACTTGGGTGATTTGATCGACAATTTTACTCATTTTTTGTCTCCTGAAAATGGCTCAAAGAAAGGAGTGGGCAACACCCACTCCATACAACAGCCTACTTACTCTAATCTATTGCATCTTACCATATCTTTTGGCCTATTGCAAGTGTTTTTCGCTGTTCTTTTGCTGAAAATATGGGAATTTTTTTGTCGATCACCGGCGGGAGGCGGTTCTTTTTATCATTGGCATGTAGTTGTCATATGATTTATGGTATAATTATAGTGTAGTTATTATACGGAGGTGGGCAAAATGACGTATACACTGACCCGTTCAAACCGCAAAACTTGCGCGATCTATGTGCGAGACGGCGCTGTGGAGGTCCACGCGCCCCGTCGGATGCCCCTGTCGGAAATCGAGGGATTTCTCGCCCTAAAAGCCGATTGGATTCAAGAGAAACTGGCTTTGTCCACCGCCCTGCTGGAGCAACGGACAAGCTTCGCCCTCACCTATGGCGATACCGTCCGCTATCTGGGCGACCTGTACCCGATCTTGGCACAGCCGGGCAAACAGATGGGCCTCTCTCCGGATGGGTTCTTCATGTCCCCCGACCTCACCCCGGAGGAGATCAAGGCCGCCTGTATCCAAATCTATCGCCGGGCCGCAAAGTCTGTTTTGCCGCAAAAAGTCCAGCGCTTCGCCGAACAGATGGGCGTCCTCCCCCGCAATGTCAAAATCACCGGCGCAAAGACCCGCTGGGGGAGCTGTTCCGCCCGGGGCAATCTCTGTTTCTCCTGGCAGGTGATGATGGCGGACGAGGCAGAAGTTGACTACATCGTGATCCACGAGCTGGCCCATTTGAAAGAGCTCAACCACGGCCCACAGTTTTGGGCGCTGGTGGAGGCGACCCTCCCGGAATACGAGACCTGCCGGGAGCGGCTAAAAGCGCTGCAAGATCAACTGCGCCTGGAGGACTGGTCATGAGCCACGGACCCCCACAGAGCCTATGAGCGTATTCTTTGCTATCAACCTCGCTGAAGAGACCATCGCCCTGCTCTCCGCCTTGCGGGATACAATATTATAGAGTCACTTAACTAAGGAAGCCCAATATGAAAACTATGACACTGCACATCAGCGGCATGTCCTGTGCCGCCTGTGCAAACAATATAGACCGCATTTTAAAAAATCTGGACGGCGTGATTACCGCGGAAGTAAACTTCGGCACAGAAAAAGTGCGCTTGACACTGGACGAATCCAAACGCTCTTTTGATCAAATCGCAGACGCACTCAAGCAGTCCGGCTTTACGCTGCATCCGCCCCAAGAGGACGAGGCCGCAGCTGTGGCCCAGCGCAAGGCGCAGGAGATGGAATCACTGCGGAGGCGCTTTGTCTGGTCTGCAATTTTTACAATCCCGCTGACCGTTTTCGCCATGATCCCCATGTTTCTTATGGAGGCGGGCCTCACATGGATTCCGTACAATCTGGATCCCATGAATTTCCCGGCGGCAAATATGATCATCCAGACCCTGTTGACCGCCCCCGTTTTGATTGTGAATCGACGGCTGTTCCGAGACGGGTTTCGGACGTTGTTCGGCGGACACCCCAACATGGACTCTCTCATTGCAAAAGGCACCACAGTAGCCGTGGCGTACAGCCTGTATCTGGCTGTCCAAACTCTGTTCTTCGGCGCACACTATATGCCTTATTATGAAGTGGCGGCGGTGATCCTCACCCTGGTCGTGTTGGGCAAGTATCTGGAGGCCAAAACGAAAGGCAAGACCTCTGAGGCCATCCAAAAGCTCATGGGTCTCGCGCCGAAAACTGCAAAAATCGTGCGGGATGGCAGAGAGATCGAATGTCCCATTGAAGAGGTCGCCGTCGGAGCGGTCATTGTCGTGCGCCCTGGTGAGAAAATGCCCGTGGACGGACTCGTCCTCTCCGGCGAGACCGCCGTTGACGAGTCCATGCTCACAGGCGAGAGTATGCCCGTGCACAAGCGGGTGGGGGACAAGATTATCGGCGCCAGTATTAACAAAAATGGCTCCATCCAATATCGAGCGACGAAGGTCGGTAAAGATACGGTCTTGTCCCAGATTATCCAACTCGTAGAACAGGCCCAGACGTCGAAAGCGCCCATTGCACGACTGGCGGATATCATCTCCGGCTACTTTGTTCACGTGGTTATAGCGATTGCGCTCTTATCCGGCCTCGCTTGGCTGCTCTCCGGGGCCGGACTCGGGTTCTCTCTGCGGATTTTGATCTCCATCCTGGTCATCGCGTGTCCGTGCGCCCTGGGGCTGGCTACACCAACCGCCATCATGGTGGGGACGGGCAAGGGGGCGGAACACGGTATTCTCATCAAGAGCGGTGAAGCGTTGGAGACGGCGCATAAAATAAAAACAGTTGTCCTCGACAAGACGGGGACGATCACAGAGGGGAACCCCCACGTCACAGATATTTTGACCTGGGGCGCCTGTGGCGAAGATGCCCTATTGCGCCTCGCCGCCGCAGCTGAAACCCGGTCAGAGCACCCTTTGGGCGAGGCGATTGTAGCCCTCGGACGCAAAAAATTCGACATCCTGCCGGAGCCGGAGGCGTTTCGCTCCATTACCGGTGAGGGCGTCGAGGCGACGGTGGCCGGGAAAGATATATTGATCGGCAATGCTCGGCTCATGGACAATCGGGGCGTTGCGGTCACGGCGTATACCGCGGACAGTGACCGCCTCGCCTACGAGGGAAAAACGCCCATATATGTGGCCGTGGACGAAACCCTTGCGGGTATCATCGCCGTAGCCGATGTGATAAAACCTACGAGTAGGGCGGCGGTCAAACAGTTGCAAAGCATGGGCATTGACGTGGTCATGCTCACGGGCGACAACCGGCGCACCGCCGAGGCAATCGCCCGGGAGGCGGGGATCGACCAGGTTTTCGCAGACGTTTTGCCCCAAGACAAGGCGGCGCATATTAAGAATCTCCAAGCCCAGAGCGAAAAGGTCGCCATGGTGGGGGACGGGATCAACGACGCCGTCGCCCTGGTGCAGGCAGATGTGGGCATTGCCATCGGTTCCGGGACGGATATCGCCATGGAGTCCGCCAAGATTGTGCTCATGGGCGGCGACTTGATGGGCGTGGCGTCCGCCATCTATTTGAGTAAGCGAACCCTGCGCAATATTAAGCAAAATCTGTTCTGGGCTTTCGCCTATAATGTCCTGGGAATCCCCATCGCCATGGGCCTGTTATATCTCCTGTTCGGCGGCCCGCTGATGAGTCCTATGATCGCGGCGCTGGCCATGAGTTTTAGCTCCGTGTCTCTGCTTTTGAATGTGTTGCGTCTCAAAAAAATGAAGTTGGCGATTTAGAGCGCAGATGCAAGCAGCGTATCCATACAGTGCTTGTGTGGCACCCCGCCGCTGGTGCAATCAAATATATCCTCTGTTTTGGTCCAGCGGAAGTGCCAGTCGTGATAGCAGGAAAATAGTTCACCGGATTTCCAATAGCGCTCGCTGTCCTCACTGTCAGGCGCACGGGGGATAAAGGGCTTATCTACAAATGTATTCATGGCATGAAGACCGCCGGGGGCGGTCTTTTTCTTATATGCGTCGATCATCTCCCGACGCTGTTCCGGCGCAAAATAGAGGAGTCCGCCCGACGTATAGATGATATCAAACTCGACATCCGGGATAAAGTCCCGGACATCCGCCGTGAAGAAGTTGACCGTGCAGCCGTTTTGCTCCGCCAGCTTCCGACCCTTATCCAAGCCAGACGCCGCAATATCGAACGCGGAGACGATATATCCGTTGTTGGCAAAGAATACGGCGTCCTTGCCCTCGCCGCAGCATATGTCCAGCAGGCGTAGCGGCGTCGTAGGCGGTTTTAGGCCCAGGACCTCATAGCACATCCGGTTTGGGGCGACGCCCCAGTAAAATCCGTCCCGCTGATATCGTTTCTCGTAGTCCGTGACGATCCGCTTCGTCGGCACGTATCCTAACAGGGAATCCACGCTTGTCGTGAGCAGCTGTGCTAGGCGTGGCAACAGTTCGATGTCCGGATACGTCTGCCCCGTCTCCCATTTGGAGACGGCCTGAAAGCTCACGCCCAGGGCCTCGGCAAGTTTTTCCTGGGTCAATTTGTGTCCCTTGCGCAGTCGTGTCAGGTTATTTGAAAACGTGCGATTCACGTGCATCCCCCCGGTTATAGGATACGCTGAATGGGCGTTTGATGCAATAACTTGATGTTTGAATACGGGCTGGAATTCAACCGTTGGTTGAACTGAAATTTGAAGTGATCTGATCAAGATTCTATACTATTGCGTGCATCTTTGAAGAAGCTGGCTACAATGAGAATTACAATAATGCCTATGGGAAAAGCTGCTATGATTGCAACGGTTTGCAGATTGTAAAGCGCTGATTCGGAAAAAATCAATCCGATGGGGAATATGATAACCATAACTGCCCAAAAAGCGCGTATCCCACGACTGGGCTCCTGATTGGGGGATAATTTTTTGTAGCTGTAGCCGGATATGACATACGTCAAAACATCAAAGGTGGAAGCGTAGAAAATGATCATTGTGAGAGCCAAAAGCAGCAGCGCTACGGATGAGGCGGGAAGGGTTTCAAAAATACGCACAATCGTGTCGGCGATGGAATAGCCTTCGTAAATGGGGGTTGCAGAATCCAACCCGTGATGCGCTTGTTGCGCCAGGCCATAATTGCCGAGGATAATGAATGATGTGAACGTACCCGCCAACCCCCATAGATAGCCGCCGAGTACCGTGTTTTTTATTGTACGGCCTTTGCTGATCATACCGATGAAAAACGGAGTTGCCACACACCACGCCATCCAGTACGCCCAATAAAAAATGGTCCAATTTTGCGGAAAACTGTCGTTGCGCATGGGGTCTGTCCATGTTGCCAACCCGACAAAGTTTTGCGCCAAATTACCCACCGAAGCTACGCCCGTTTCCAGGATAAAGCGGCCCTCGCCGCCCAATACCAGGATATAAATTAACAGTGCAAAGAAAACATAGACACTTACTCTCGCAAGCCTTGATATGCCTTTAATTCCCGTAAGAAGTGCAATGGTATATATGGCTGCTACCAGTAGCAAAATGATGATGGTAAAGATTGTGGACGTACCTATTCCAAAAACATGACTTAACGCTGCGGCGATTAGCGGGGTCGCCAATGAGAACGTGGTTGCAGTACCTGCCAACAGCGCAAAAATGGCAATCAGGTCAATTATTTTGCCGATAGGCCCGTCTATCTTACTGCCCAAAAGCGGACGGACAGCCTCGGAAAATTTTTGTTTTGTGCCCTGCTTCACATGCAGCATATAGGCAAATGATATTGCGAGAACGATATAAAAACTCCATGCGATTGGACCCCAATGAAATAGAGGAAACGTTGCTGACCATAAATATGGATCTCCAAGTTCGTGTATGCGTGGTTCAGACATATACATAGCCCATTCGGAAAGTGAGAAAAAGATAATATCGGCGGCCATTGTGGACGTAAAAACAAGCGCCCCCCACGTAAAGGTAGAGTATGCTGGTTTGTCGACTTTTCCCAACCTTATTTTTCCGTATTTCGAAAACGCCATATACATGGTTGCGCCAAAAATAAGCAGACCTAACAAAATGTAATACAGGCCGAACTCATTACCCAAAAACCCCCGTGCACGTTCTAAAAAGAACTGGGACTGTTCCGGCACAAAAATAAACAGCAACCCCAGTGCCGTTATGCCTACAAGCGGTATTACAATTGAACTCCAATCAAGTTTGCGTTCCGTCATTTTTGTCCCTCCTCGTATTTGTTGGCGGCAATTTCATATTCATGCAATGTATCAACTTCGGTTATATCGCCATTTTGTATGGGCCTGATTTTCAAGCGATATTCCCGGTTTTTGATGAACATGGGAATATCATCCCAATAGCATTGGTTATGCCGGGGGTATAGTTCTTCAAGATGGCGTTTCAGCCTTGCCCCATCGGCCGCCGTCCAAAATGATACGGAAAATAACTGCCAGCCGGCTTTCCCCCCCAAACGGTTGCAATCTATTACAAAGCCGTCGTCATCAACCTGTTGCAACCATTCACCATGCACTTCATCTACCCAGAGAGAGGCATAGCCCGAATATTCAAAAAAGGGGTGCAAAATCCTGGGATTATGCAGTATTTGGTCGCCATCACATATGACGGCACATTCCAGAAAATTGCGTGCAACATACAGTGAGGAAATGTTATTATGCACAGCATAGTTTTGATTTTCAAGCAAGTGTACGTTCTTGTATTTTGTTGATAAATATTCGAAATATTCCTTTAAATGCCCAACCACAATATAAATCTCACAAATTCCGTTATGGAGAAACCCCTGTATCATGGTCTCTATCATAGGTGTGCCGCCAACACGAAGGAGCGGCTTTGGAATGTTGTCTGTCAAAGGTTTTAAGCGGTCTCCCACTCCCGCCGCCATAATTACGGCCCTTTCGGCTCTGTGCATTCAGCTTGTTATCTCCTTAAAAATTTTATAATATTCTTTCGCATATTTATATTGCCTCAATGCGTACTCGCCAAAGTCTTCACCCAGCATTTTCTTATATTCGCACCAGTTGCTCCAAAGAAGGCCGCAGATTGCTATATAGGCATACAGTTTGCGACGGATATCCATCGTACAAGTTCCTGTAAAATAATGGTCAATCAGTTGTTCGGTCTGCGCCCTGTCATACATGGCATATACAATGAACATGGCGATGTCAAGGTGCGGATCAGCCATGGCGGCGTATTCCCAATCAATCAGTTTGATCTGTCCGTTCGGCAGAAAAATGAAGTTATCAGGCACGGCATCAATATGGGCAAGGCAATGCACGTTGTCTTGCGCGTCCACATAGGTTTTCAACCCCATTACAGCGGCCTTTGTAGCTGCATAATCCGCATAATGTGAAGGTCTGCCTTCCCACAGGCTTTCGTAAAATGCAATGCGCTCAAACGGACAAAATGTGTGCGGTACAGTCAAGTGAAGCGTATGAAATTTGCGTAATTTAGCCATGCTGGCAGCAATATCGGCAGAACTTAATCTATCGCACACCCGCACGCCTTCCCAGTATGCAGTGATTTTATAACCAGTTAGAGGGTCGAAATGCACGATGTCATCACAGAACCCCAGCGGGGCGACAACTTGATAAACTGCGTGTTCTTTGTGACGATCAATAAGCTTGTCCGTTCCGACGCCTGGACTACGGATTATATACCGCTTTTCAGATTCCCCTATTTTGAAAATAAAGGAATCGTTGGTCATTCCCTTTTTCAGCGGTTTTAGGTCCGATACCTCGTCTATGTTACAATTGAAAATGTCAGCAATGATTTGTCGCATTTCGTTCAACCTCGTAATCGATTGATGATATACCTTCCCCCTGCCTCGCCGCTTCGACCGTGGTAATAAATATGTGCTTTGGCAACTTCTGCGATGCGCTCGGCATAAGAATCGCGTTCATTCAACAAGTTTGACGTGATATTCCCTATATTTGCTACATCAGGCAAATCAACCGACACACCTATTTTGTCGCGCAGGGAGATATCCGTCACTTCAAGCCCATAGTCTTTGTAGTTCGGGTTAAGCACTTTCATTGGCGTATTGATAAAAATGCTGGGACGGGATGTTGCGAATGAAAATTCAAATGCGATTCCCGACCAGTCGGTAAGCAGTACATCCGATGTGAAAATTGTGGCATTGCTTAGAAAATCGGTATCAAGAACAAGTTCACCGCTGTTTATATACGATTGATACCGTTCTTCCAGTTCGTCTATTATTTCGGGAAAAACTTTCAAATGCTGGGGGTGCGGGCGTACAATAATCCGCCAACCTCTATCCAATAAACCTGAAAGCAACTCTTTTATACAGGTGTCTAGGATATTCTTGGGTTGCCACGAGGGGGCAATTAGTATTTGCGGAATATCATTTGTTTTTTCCAATTGCTTACACTGTTCAAGCAATTGGTCATACAACCCGTATCCCGCTTTTACCAACCGTTTTTTATGCAGTCCTGCCATTTCTTCTCTGCGCCGTATTTCAGTTGCCTGATGTTCTCCGACGCAAAAAAAGGTGTCGAAATGGTCATACGCCGTTTCTCTCGCAGTCAGATGCAAAGAGGCGGGTCCATGGGGGATGTGTATATACTCAATGTCGAGGCGGGCAATGGAGCGTTTAATATGGTATGTTTGCATGTCCTGCACAGTTGTTACTAACATCTTTGTATCTAACCGCAACATCAAGGCAATTGTTTCACGCTCGCTTACGTAATACGGGATCAGCTGTTTGTGGCGGTCACGAACGAATATAATGTCGTTAGGGTCATTGGTTAAATAATGTATTATAATATCAGAATTATCTATGATATAGTCTATGGTGTTCTTATAATATTTATATTGTCCGCTGGAAAGCGCATAGAAAACTAACTCTTTTTTTGCCGTTTTAAACTGTGAAGCGTCTTTGCGAGAACGCGCCGTCAATCGTTTTGCTTGTTCACGTTCTGCCTTCAATTCGGGTTTCGATTTTTTTGTAGACATTATGTGTTTATAAGCCTCGGGTGCAAGTTTACGGGGGCTGAATAAAAGTTCTAATAATAAAGTTACTGCAACACCCAAAATATTTCCTATGATCCAATATATCCCTACCGAAGCGGGCAAAACCCATGCAAAATATACAGAGAATGCCACGGTAAGAATGGTCATAACCATATTGGCTCTATGGCTTTGCGGTAACGCGCCCGGACTGTACGCGTTTTGAAACAGGCAAAAAGCAAGCGCGGTAAGCCCAGAAAGTAAGGGAATCAGCATCAGTATCGGATGTGCAAATGAAGGGATTAAACCGATATTGATTCCTAAAAAATTCATGTCGATACTGCCTGCGGCCGCCGTTATCTGCGCTGCGGGGCCGGGCGGAATCCCATAGAGCATTTCTGAAATCGTTGCGGCATTATAGCCCAATACATGCTGCAGGGGGCGGTACATCACCTGTAAAACCCCGATCAGCAAGACAAGCTGCAACAGTAAGGGAACGAGTCCTAAAAGAGGTTTATATTTTTGTTCCTTAAAAAGCTCATATTGTGCGGCGTTAAGAGATTCTCGGTCTACGGAAAACTGCTTTTTAAGGCGATATAGTGCAGGCTGCAAGCGCAAAAAACGTATGGCGTTCATGTGCGTCGCATAATTAACAGGAAGCATAATAACCCTTACTACAATAGCAAAAATAAACACCGCTATGCCAAAGTGGCCTGTAAGACTGTAAAGCACCCGCAGAATGAGCCCCAATGGCACACCCAAAACAGTGTTTATGAAATCAAACAATTATTTTTCCTCCACATTTTCTAACGTATCAATTATTTCATCGTTTTCATCGCCCGTTATTCCGTTGACAGGCGTATCGGGTTTATCTTTTTTCAAAAGTTTGCGCGCTTTTCTTTTTGCAGAATACCATATTACCCCGCCGACTGTAACAATCGAAATAATTACGCCCATTAACATTCCGGCAAAACCTGGATCTATATACATATTACTTTCTCCTTTTTATGGTATCAATCATTCGGATTTGTGTGCGGTATAATCAGTTCATAATTGGGGCCGACAAAGCGGTTTACAAGTTCACGGACAATGTTAAGCGGGGCGATGGGAGCATCCAAACCGCCATATGCATCCGGTATGTGTACCGCGCTGAAAACAGAATGGGTTAATTCCATTGATATTTCCCTCGGTATCCCTTCTGCGTCCATATGCCTGTGTGTATATTCACGGTGAAAGCCATGATCTGACTGTAGAATAATGACAGCATTCGGATTTCTTTCAAGGATTTCATCAACCGCGTTCAACATGGAGGTCACAATTTGTTCAAATGCCAAGGGGTATAGATCGAGTCTTGTTTCCGCATTGACCTTCGTGTCTGGGTCGAGGTAATGCCATCGCATCGCGTGGGTTTCCTCATAGTATCTCCAAGTAAATGCAGGCGATGCGGCATTAACCTCCCCTTCACGTTGCAGTCTCTCCTCTTCATTTCCAAAAAACAATCGATTCAGAATGTAAAAATTCAAAGGCGTCGTCATTTCTAATGTTTGCGGCAGATCGGTGCGCAAAAAATCGTTCCAAAGCTGCCTGATTCTTGAATAATAGCGATATGCACCCGTCGTGCGCGAAATATCTACTACTTGCCACCAATCGTTTATGCCTTGAATGTCGTATCCTGCCGCTAAAAGTGCGGCGAATAACTCGAAGTATAGAGCGACATCTTCATATAAGCAAACATTGTCTCCTTCTACTATAGGGTACAATTGTTCACGCACTTCCCAACCAAATCCCTCATCTATCGCATTTAAAATAATTCCAAAATAGCTGTCATAAAAAGCGGGAGATAAATACATAGGGACTGCGATATGCGTTCCTGCGGCATTACGCAAATATGCGCTTTCGTCAATTATAAAATTTCGTTTTGCCAGTTCATAGCGCACATGTTCTTGACATTCATCCCAAAAACGCTCAACCGTTCTAAGGCTTGTCATCCCGTCTAGATGAATCCAATAAATATCGGGATTTGGCAAATTTGGATTTATGTTGAAATCGCGGCGAACATAAAATTCTGGCGCATCATTTCCATCAAACACCATTTCAGGGGCGGTGTTCGTACGTTGCACAATCAAAGCAGAAAATAAATTAAACACAAAAAGCAGGCAAACCACACCTGCCAGCGCATTAAAAAGAGTGATTGCTATGTTCGGATATTTTATGCTACGTAAACGTGAAACGACTGCAACAGCTAAAATGACAACAAGAAAAACGCCTAAAGCTAGATATTTGCCCATTCCGCTTATGTGGAACAGGGACATTAAAGATTCGTAAAACCAGAAAAACACCCAGGACAAAACAGACAGGAGGAGCGCCATTTGCATGTTTTTTGAAAGTATCCATAATGCCGCAAAACCCATCGTACCAATCACAGCTAATAAAGTTGCCAAAACCAGCACATGCCCAAAACGCAAGTGATTCATACTTACATTTTGAGCATACAGGAAGAAGAGAAAAATGTTAGGCAACAAAGCCGCCGCCACAACATATAAGATATAAAAAATATTAATTTTTTTAATCATGATTTTATCCCCTAAACGATATTTTATCACAAACATCGTTTAACGTCAAACTATCTCTCGTCTATATTGTTCCCGTCACCCTAAAAAAGCATTAAAATCATATTTCCCAAACTTCTACACAAACTACAGGGCGAAAGGTTGTGAGAATCATGAGCCTCATCCCGTGTACCAGCAGTTGCGTCTATCAACAGGACGGCACCTGCACCTTAGAGCGGGCCGCCTCCTGCGGGACGTTGGATGCGCAGCCAGCTGCAGGCTGTGTCCACTTTATCAGCACCGGATCAAACACCCACCGCCAGAAAAGCGTCCCGGATGGTCTTGACCATGGTCAGCTTTAGCCCCTCTGGCCGGACCAGCTTTTCCCGATCCTGCACTGGGAGAATACACTTGGTAAATCCCAGTCTCTGCACCTCAGCTAAGCGCTGATTGATCCCCGACACGGCCCGAATCTCCCCGGTGAGGCCCACCTCGCCGATGGCCACGATCCCGCTGTCCAGAGGCCAATCCCGATAGCTGGACGCAATCGCCAGCATAGTTGCTAAGTCCGCCGCCGGCTCGTCGATGGTCAGGCCGCCCACCACGTTGATGTAGGCATCGCACCCGCCGATGGCTAAGCCGCCCCGCTTCTCCGCCACGGCCAAAAGCAACATAGCCCGGCCCAGGTCGAGACCGTTTGCCGTCCGGCGGGGGACTTTCAGGCTGGTGGGAGTCAAGAGGGCTTGAATCTCCGCCAGTACGGGGCGAGTCCCCTCCATGACGCTGGTAACACAGGTGCCGGGGGCGTTCTCCGGTCTGCCAGACAGGAGCATCTCTGAGGGGTTGGGCACCTCTTTCAGCCCCGCCCCCGTCATCTCAAAGACGCCGATCTCATTGGTGGAGCCGAAGCGGTTTTTGGCCGCCCGGAGGATTTTATAGGACAAGTTGCTCGATCCCTCCACGTACAACACACAGTCCACCATATGCTCCAACACCCGGGGCCCTGCGATGTCCCCCTCTTTGTTGACATGGCCGATGACGAAAACTGTGAGGCCCTGTCCCTTTGCCATCTGCATTAGATGCATGGTACACTGCTTGACTTGGCTGACGCTGCCGGGGGCGGTGTTCACATCGTCGGAAAAGAGGGTCTGGATGGAGTCCACGATGAGCATGTCCGGCTGGATCTCCCCCACCGCCGCCTGAATCTGTTCCAGGTTCGTCTCCGGCAGGAGATACAGCTCCGCACCGGAGACACCCAGCCGCTCGGCCCGCATTTTGATCTGGGCCTGGGACTCCTCACCGGATACGTATAGCACCCGGGCAAAACGGCTCAAGTGGCCGCAAATTTGCAGCATCAGCGTAGACTTCCCCACACCGGGCGCACCGCCGATGAGCACCAGGGAACCCTTGACCGCACCGCCGCCCAGCACGCGATCCAGCTCTCCCAGCCCTGTATCAAAGCGGATTTCGCTTCCGCTCTCCACTTCGGTCAAAAGCCGGGCCGTAGACGGATTGGCACTCCGCACCGGGACGGCTTGTCCCTTCCCGCCCTTGGCCTTCCCCTTGACAACGGTCTCCTCTACAATGGTATTCCACTGCCCGCAGGCGCCGCACTGCCCCGACCACCGGGGCGTCTCGTTGCCGCAGGCGCTGCAAAAAAATATGATTTTTTCTTTCATGTGGGGTCACTCCCTCCAAAATACCGTGCTATGAATAGATCTTGGGACTGCATAAAGCCCGCAAATAAGCTGGCGGCCAGTTTTCGCTGATAGGAATCCGCCTCTAGGAGCAACACCTCCCAGGGGTTGGATAAAAAACCGCACTCCACCAGAATGGCGGGACAGTCGATATGTTTCATCAGATACACACTACGGGGTACCGGGAGCGGACACCGCTCCTTTTTGGGCTGGAGCGCAGCGATTAATATCCCCTGGGCGGTCTGAGCAAATTCCTTGCTGGCATCGGTGTCCGCAAAGAGCACCTGGGGTCCGGATACGCCGGTATCTGCGAACATGTTCTGGTGGATGCTGATGACCACGGCGTTTGGGGCAGCATTGATCTGCGCCACCCTGGCCCTGGTATCGACCACTTTTTTTGCCCGAATGGAATCCGCATCTTCCGGATAGTCCAGATCAGCCGTACGCCGGGTCATCTCCACGGGGATGCCGTAGAGGGCCGCCAAGGCCTCCAATTTGAGGCCGATTGCCAAGTTGAGTTCCCGCTCGTAAATCCCCGCCGGGGAGACGGCCCCGCCGTCAACGCCGCCGTGGCCGGGGTCGATGATTAAAATCACCTCCGCCGATTGATCCGAGGTCGCCATGACCGCTACGTGCGCTTGCCCTCTGGCGTGATAATACACGCCGGCCAGTCCCAAAAGCAGGACAGCGGCAATACACAGCAAAATCCCCCTGCCCCATATGCGCCCCCTCACATTGTCCACGCCCCTCTCTAGGGTACACTATGAGGGGGCGGGGGGAAATATGTACACGTCTGTATTATAGCACAGAGCGGCGCAAAAAAGAACCGAACACAGAGTCCTCTCATAAGATGAGAATAGAGACGCAAAGCGTCTCCAGATAAATGCATTCTTAGGAGGAACCCCTCGTGCACGAGAATCAACATCACCATCCGGCCCCGGATTTCACGCCGGAGCATCGAACCGGTATACTGCCATCGGATGCGCCTCTGGCAGTGCCGTTCGTCCCCTTCCAGCGGGACAATCCGCCCCAGTACAGCCCGGAGGACGGACTGCCTCGGGGAACGATCTTCCCCGGCTTAGACCTCCCCTGGCAGAACACAGTCAACCGCTCCCAACCCGCCGCAGGCACACCTCTGGGCGAGATCATGGCGCTGGAGTTCGCCCTCTACGACCTGGCCCTCTACCTGGACACCCACCAACACGATACCCACGCCATAGAGATGGCAGAGCACTACATGAGCTTGCTACATACCGCCAGAAAACACTACGTCGAGCAACACGGCCCCCTGTCCCACGACGAGGCGATCCGGGACGGCAAATACACCTGGCTCCAGGACCCCTGGCCCTGGGAATACCAGGAAAGGAGGGGCTGATCCATGTTTCGATATGAAAAGAAGTTGCAATACCCGGTGAATATCAAAAACCCCAATCCGGCATTGGCAAAGTTTATCATAAGTCAATATGGCGGCCCCGACGGCGAATTGGGTGCATCCCTGCGCTACCTCTCCCAGCGGTACAGTATGCCCTATCCGGAACTCCGGGGGCTTTTAACGGACATCGGCGTGGAGGAGCTGGGCCATATGGAGCTGGTCGCAACCATTGTCCATCAACTGACCCGGAACATGACCGTGGAGGAAGTCAAACGGGCCGGGCTGGAGCCCTATTTCGTGGATCACACGGCGGGTGTCTATACCCAGTTCGCCTCCGGCACGCCCTGGACTGCCGCCACATTCGCCGTCAAAGGCGACGTAATCGCCGATCTGACCGAGGATCTGGCGGCGGAGCAAAAAGCACGGGTGACCTACGACAACATCCTGCGCCTCTCCGACGACCCCGACGTGAACAATGTCATCCGCTTCCTCCGTGAGCGGGAAGTCATACATTTCCAGCGGTTCGGCGAGGCCATCGAACTGGCCAGGGAGCGGATGGATCGGCGGAATATCTACGCTGTCAACCCGGCGTTTGATCGGGTGTAGCCTGTCCCTGTCCAACATAAAAGCCTCCGGGGCGACCATGTGATCGCCCCGGAGGCAGTTGTATGGGCCAGCGCTTTTTTAGCGTACGCTGGTCACATGATTATTCTGTCGGTGTTCCGCCGTTTCCGTTGGTGGGTGGCTGCTCCTCCGCAGGCCAAGTAACGGATATCCACCGCGCCACGTACACATATTCTGGATCTGCTTCAGTCCCTACATTTACACGCGCTTCGATGAAGTAGTGGCTATGAGAAACTTCGATGACCACATAGAAGTACCATTGCCCTTCTGCAACATCCGGGAAGATGCGGAGATCATCTTCAACCTCTGTCAGATCGAGTCTGCGCTCACCATCAATGGTCGCATCACGGTCCAGCGCACGGGCGACCACTGCTGCCACCTCGGCCCTTTGGAGGCTATCAGTTGGTCTGAGGTTTCCTTCCCCGTCGCCTCGCATCCACTCTACGCTGGCAACAGCGTTGATATAGGGGTGTGCCCAGCAGGTGGCCTGACTGGCATCTGGGAAGTTTGCTGCGGGGGCATCCGTGAGCGTAAGGTCTGCCGCTCTTGCCACCATGGCGGCAAGCTCTTCTCTCGAAACGGGATCACGAGGTCTGAATACACGGTCACCGTCTTCGTCAATGTGGCCTTGGATGAAGTCATTGTAATACGCCCAGGCAACGTAACTTTCCTCCCAAAGGTCAGCGATGTCCGTAAATGGCGTTTCCGGCGGTGCCTCCAGGTCAGATTCCGGGGCGAAAATACGGATCAGAATGGCCGCTACTTCGCCTCTGGTGATGGTGCCGCTCGGATCAAATTCGCCGTGTTCGCCGCGGTCATTGCCCTGCATGAACCATTTGTGGAACTGGGGTTCCTGCTCTTCTTCGTGCCAGCGGGCCTCCAGCGCAACATCGCCGTCTGCGGCGAAGATGTATACCAAGTCCTCACTCACCAAGTCATTGCCGTCAAACCAGCCGACGAAATCGTCGTCGTTGTCGTCGTTTGCAGTGGCCGTCACACGGACGATTGCGCCGTTGAGCACATAGTCACGCTCTGTCTGTACGCCGGACCAAGTACCCCGGGGACCGTCGTGCTCCTCCAAGAGCGCCGGGGCGCCCCAGCCGGATTGGTTGCCGGGGGTGTCAGGTCTCGCCTCAAAGCCCCAAACTTCCATTGCGGCCGTGCCGTCGTCTGTGGCCGATACTTCAATCAGGGAGGTAATGTCATCGTCGTCGTCCAGTTGCTCGACTCTGTACGCCGCCTGCAGTGCCATGGCCTCTTGGATGGTCACATGGCGGCCCGTGTCCGGATCACGCATGGCAAAGCGTGGGCCGAGGTCATAGCGATCCTGGTTGAGTGCGGTCTGGCCGTCTTCAAAGTTGATAATCTCCATATCCCACGCATTGCCGAAGGTATTGCCCGGCAGCGGCATACGCTGGCCGCCGGTCATCGCCGGTCCGGTTACATAGCCGAGGCCATCCACATACGTGCCGCCGACAACGCCGCCAAACATGTGGTTGGATGCGCCGAATAAGTAGATACCATCATTTGAAATGGGTTCAAGCGTTGCCGACAGATACCAGACATCGTCCTGTAAGAACGCACCGGCAATGGTCTGGCCCTGCATGGTACCCCAGTTGGGTACGCCGTCAATTACTTCTGCGTTTGCGTCACCACCCGGCGGTTGTACGTTGTGGCCCGGTGTGTTCAGCAAGTTGATTACATCACGGCCACGCATCTCAAAGAGGGGCAGTGTGTTCTCAAAGGGCAGAATATTGATAATGTCCAGAGAGGAAATCGTATCCTCCGGACCCCATTGTAGGCGGCTCGCATCTTGGCCCCGCCACGCGGACTGGTTGTTCATTACGATTAGGCCCGCCGCATCGGCTTCCTCAAGGTCTTCTCCCGTTGTGCGCAGGATGTAGTCGTGCAATAAGTAAACCATGTATTGGTTTCTGGTGTGTTGGTTTCTGCTCCACGTGCCGCGCTCACCAATGACATTCCCCTCTGCCGCCTGTTGCCAACCCCAGCGTGCGGGATCGTCACCGACAGCGGTGAAGTCAACGGCGATGTCAAGGCCACTGGGCGGTGAGGACTCAAGATTCACCGGGCCGGGCGTAAATGCGCCAGCCGCTCTGGTGCCTCTCTCCCAGGTTGCGCCTTCGCCGAATACCCATTGGAACACTTCGGGATCCGGATCTGCCGCACGGACGAGGTTGCCGTTGGTTGCGCCAACGATGGCACGGGATGTGCCTTCCAGCTCGCCGTCTTCGTTAAAATGCAACTGGATTTGGCCAAACCCACGGCCGTGATGCCCGGTGTAGACCACTTCCGTGCTGCGTTCGATATCGTCGCCCGTTGCGCCTACCGGGTATACGAGTGTATTTTGTGTATATGCGTGACCGTGTGCGGCAAACCAGCCGTCAAAATACGCATTGCCGCGATTGAGCAAGTCCTGTACGATAACGTTACTGGGGGCGCCGGACTCATGGGTCAGGGCGATGACTGCCGCTACGCCATATTCTTCACGCAGCTCGGTAATCATTTCCTCCACCCACTCATAGCCCACGCCCACATTGCCGGGCATACGGAAGTCCAGCCCTTGACGGTCAGCCGGGCCGACGGTGGAAGGCATATGTCCGCCTGTCAGACCGATAATGCCGATTGTCACGCCGTAGTCGTCATAGAAATCGTCAATGATCGCATAGGGTGCAACCCAGTCAGGACGGTCATCCGTACCCGTTAAAAATACGTCTGCCGCGAGGAAGGGGATACCGGGTTGCGTCGCCCGCAACGGGTGTCCCACCGGCAGAATTTCCGTCAGCGGATTCACGATGCCGGCCTCTGCGAGGAACGCCGCTCTCGCAGTTGCATCCGCCATGCCGAGGCTCTCGGTCAGGGGACGATTGGAAAAGCTAAACTCATGGTTGCCGAGTGCGGCATAGCGGACGCCGATCCGGTTTGCCACAGCCAAGCCCGGTTCCCCTAAAAACTGATTGAATGCGGGCTGGCCGAAATAGTTGTCGCCGGAAAGCAGTGGAATCGGCGCATGGCCGGTAGCATCTTCGATTTCCGCCGAAAGCGCATCCATAAAGCCCACAAAGCGGGGTGCGCCCGGATCGGCGGCACCTTGTCCGCTGTCTACTTCCATACTCGTTAAGAACCCGTGGTAGTCACCAATACCGAAGAACGTGACGGTGAGGTCTGGCTCTTCCGTAGTTGCCATTGCAGCTACGGGAACCAGGGCAAGTATCATCCCCAGCACCAGCAACACCGCCAAAGTGCGCTTCATTGAGCTTTGAATCCATGTCTGTCTGCTCATTGCAACTTCTTCCTCCTTTTGTAATGTGCCTGTTTTTGTTTCTGTATCCACTGCAATCACCTTCGCTGGATTACAGCACATATTATGTCGTATCTTATCATATCCTTTGCCGTGATGCAACAGGCTTCTTTCACAAAAATCGGACACTTTACAACCGAAGTGTCCGATTTTTTCTTTGAAACGCAACCTACACGCTACACCCCGCTCCCCGCACGGATTGTGTCTACAATATTCCGGTTTCGCAACCGGGTTGCGGCGTGGTGCATGACGATCCAGGTGAGGGCAAACACGGCGACTACGCTGAGTGCAATCGCACCCCAGGGCAGTTGAAAGGCAAACTGTGCGGCGGCCCTTATGGCGAGGTGGACGAAATATGCACCCGCAATCCCCAGAGGAACCCCGACGAAAAGAGACTTGACGGAAGATAAAATGCTCTCCAACCCCAGCATCCGGCCCAGGCCCCTATAGGTCATACCAACACTCTGCAACACCGCAAATTCCTGGGCCCGGGACTGTACGTTTGCGGATATGGTGCTGATGATATTGGTCAGGTAGATGAGGGTTAAGAGTGCCACAAAGCCCCAGACAAAAGTCGTAATCAATCCGATAAGGGCGCTGATAAACTCTTGTTCGTCCTGCCTGTTAAACACATGCCAGTTGCCGCCCTCCCGCAAGTCCGTCTCCGTCATCACGTCCCAGGCGTAGTCGAAAAAGGCGGCGGGGTCTTCGGCGGTCACATTCCAGATGTAGTGCATGGCATGGAGTTCCGGCACAATGACGGTTACGGTCTGAATCCCTGCGTACAAAATCTCATTGGGCACCTCCCCCATGCCAATTGCGGCGTGTAACGGGAGTTTGCGCACAGTATCCCCGCCCTCGTAAGGGATGAGCTCCAGGGTCTGGCCGGAGAATCGGAGGGGCTCAAACTCCCACCGCCTCCCATCCGGGGTATGCATCCGATTGTGGTTGATCAGAATATTGGACCCCAAAGGCACCCCCGCCCGCTCGGCCAACATTGCGTAATGGACGGGATCAAGTGTCATTAAGGTCACGGCAAACCACTGCTCGTCTGCGGTAATATCGCCGCCGATCCCGCCCAGATACTCTAATGCCTCTGACGAGAGTATCTCCGTGGGCAGCTCCACACGATAGGTCCAGCCGTCAATGCCAATACCAAAAGGAATCGTGCCGGTATAGGCTTCAAATCGGCGGGAAATGGTCTCGGCCAGATCGGGGCTCACCGTGGTATACTCCATGTAATATCCGCCCGCCCCATCTTCCACCCTGCTCATATTGGTGTGATACCGGATGACTACGTTTGCGTCCACATCTACAAAGGTCAGTTCCGTCAGCTGGTTCATTTGGGACACAAAGGCTCCCAGGGTGATAAACAGTGCGACACTGAAACTGAGGGCTACAACGGTTGCACGGAAGTTACGTCGGCTCCGCCGGAGCGACCTTGCCGCCAGTGTCCCCTCGACGCCGAAGACTTTGCCCACCAGCCAGCTCTTGCGGACTTTTTTGACTTTCACCTCGCCCGCACTGCGGATGGCGTCAATGGCGGGGATTTTCGCCGCTTTCCTCGCCGGGAGCCACGCCGATAACAATACCGTGGCAAAGGCCAGAGCGATGGAAAGTAACATCGCCTGCCAGGACAGCACAAAGCGTACACCCATATCTTCACCGGGCCGGGCAGATTGGAACAGATCCAGCAGGAAGTGGTTAATCAGCGTCACGCCGAAAAGTTGAATCAGAAGTCCCAGGACAATGCCCATGGGAATCCCCACAGCGGCCAGGAGAAGGCTCTCACTGACGACCGTCTCTTGAATCTGCTTTTTTGTCGCACCTACGCTCTTTAAAATACCGAATTGCATGGTGCGCTCTTTTGCGCTCACACGGAACGCATTTGACAGTACAACAATGGAGGAGATGATGATGACAACACTTAATATTATCCCTAACCCCGCCAGCATGGCCTCGTACTCCGCCCGGAGCGCAGCGCCCTCCCATATGGTTTCTACCAACGCAAAACTGCTGGCCACCAGGCCGTAGACCGTGGTGATCATGGTCGTGGAGAGCACAATACCCAGCAGTGTCCAGATGGTGCGGCGGCGATTGGTTTTCAACTGGCTCTTCGCCAGATTTGTAGTCAGTTTCATCACCGCACCGCCTCATCCCGGAGGATTTGTCCGTCGGAGAGGGTGATGATGCGGTCCGCCTCCAGGGCGATCTTCTCATCGTGGGTGATGACCAGCAGGGTCTGATTATAGCGCTTGTTGGACAGTTTTAGCAGGTCCATCACTTCCCGGCTTGCCTTTGAGTCCAAGTTCCCCGTGGGCTCGTCGGCCAGGATGATGGCGGGGTCGTTAATCAGCGCCCGGCCGATGGATACCCGCTGCTGCTGTCCGCCGGAGAGCTCGCTGGGCAAGTGTTCTGCCCGGTCAGACAGTCCGATGGTATCTAAGATCGTATTGAGCTTTGCCGGATCGGCTTTCCGGTTGTCCAAAAGACACGGCAGCATGATATTCTCCTCCGCTGTGAGGGTGGGGATCAGATTATAAAACTGGTATACGATCCCGATGTTGCGCCGCCGGAAGATGGCCAGCTCACTCTCGTTGCTCTGGTAAATCTCGTTGCCGTCCACCACGACCCGGCCCGCATCCGGGCGGTCAACGCCGCCGATTAAATGCATCAGTGTGGATTTCCCGGAGCCGGATGCGCCGACGATTGCGACAAACTCGCCTTTTTCCACGGAAAACGATACATCGTCCAAGGCCGTAACAATCGTATCGCCCTTGCCGTATGTCTTCGTCAGATTCTCGACTTGTAAAATAGCCATATAGTTCTCCTCCCAATCTAGTGGATTCTATAGCGCCCCCGCCTCCGGCGGGGGCGTGCAAAATCCGGTTTGATGCCGCTATTCTAACAAGCCAATGTGACAATCCGGTGACTATTTGTTCCCATCTAAGTGACAATTCTGTCACTTAAAAAATTTCAACGTAAACGTGGCACCCGATCCGTTGCCGCCGCCCGCCACTTCAATATCGCCGTCCTGCCCACGCATAATCGCCCGGGCCAGGGGTAAGCCGATCCCGTAGCCCGTGCTGCTCTGTGATCCCTCAAATCGCCGGAACAGCTTTGCCATCTGCGCCGTGGAGAGCCCCGCCCCGCTGTCGGTGACGGCGATCCATGTGCCGATGGGGTTTTGGCCCACGTCAATCCGGATTTCCGTATCTGCCGGCGCGTGTTCCGAGGCGTTTTTGAGGATATTCGTGAGGGCCTCCGCCGTCCAGCGCTTATCGCAGTGGACTTCGACCTCGCCCGAAAGTGTAATGCGCTGGTTCTTGATCTCCAGTTGAATATACAGGGGCTCCAGCGCCAAATCCACGAGGTCTGCGGAGTGGACGGGCCCACGGGCAAAGGATACCGCACCCGCTTCCACCTTTGCCATTTTGAGTAGGGCGGAGACCAGCCAATCCGTCCGCACAAGCCCCATTTTGATTGTCTGGATGAATTCCGCCCGCTTCTCCGGCGGCGCATGTTCTAAGAGGTCCACCATAATCATCATAGAGGTCAGGGGCGTCTTGAGCTGGTGAGAGATATCGGCCATGGTACCTTTCAGCACATCCCGGTCGTGCTGCAACACGGCGACTTGCTCGTTTTTGAGCTGTGCCAGGATGTGTATATCGTTTTTGAGGATGTTCCACGGACCCTCATTGTTGACACGCAGGTCGATCTCCTGCCCGTCAATGATTTTGCGAACATTTGCGGACAACTCTGTTATTTCATGTTTTTTAATCAGCACGATATCCAAGCCCCCGTACCGTTTCAATTTGTACTGCATCCCCCAGCTTTTCCCGCAGACGTTTGATATACACCGTGAGCGTATTGTCTTCCACAAAACTGCCGGAGGAATCCCATATGCTCTCTAAAATCTGCGTGCGGGTGAGGAGCTGGCCTCTGTTTGCCGCAAAGGTCAAGAGTAACCGATATTCCAGCGCCGTGAGGTCGAGCAGATTGCCCCCAAGATACGCCTTCCCCGCCGCCGTATCAATAGAGGCGCCGCCGAGGGTCAGCGGGACAACACCATTGTCCGGCGTCTGTAACACACGCTTCACTCTGACGAGTAGCTCCCGCAGGCGGAATGGTTTCGTCACATAATCCGCCGCCCCGCTCTCAAAGGCGCGGACGATGTTTCCCTCGTCGTCCACAACCGTCAAGAAGATCACGGCGGCGCCTGCATGTTTGATTGCCACCTGCACCTGGGCACCCGTCCCGTCGGGGAGCTGCATATCCAGGATGGCCAAGTCGAATTGGCCGATAGCTATGGCTGCCAAAGCATCCATGACACTTTGACAGTGCGTGACAATATAACCCTCCTGTTCCAGGGCGTAGATCAGACCCGTGGCAATCATCTGATCGTCTTCGACGAGTAAAATGTTATATTTCATAGCTGTAACCTCGGATATCCTGTGTATCATCGAACCACTGATTCGATGATACTACAAAATTGTGAAAAAGTAAACGAGCGTAGCACCTCAAAATTGGTATCCTTTTTCACTATATGCATTTGGCAAAAGTGCCATGAAAATTATCATATAAGAACACTTTTTCATAAAATTTATGATTTTTTACCAAAAAATCGATATTTTTTGTAAATCAATTCGCTTGTTAAAAATATCACAAAAAATATCACACACATGTAATTTTCTCATAAAATCTATTGTTTTTCACCGAAAATATGCTAAAACGTCAACTTTTCATTGACAGGACAGCTTGTCAGCTTGTAAAATTAAATTGAGTAAAAATGAAGGAGGTCTTGCATTGTGAAAAAGCTCCGCAATGACTTTATTGTGCCAATCTTAGTGCTCGGCCTCATATGTTTATTATGTACATGGGCAGTGGCGGTCACCTTTCACATAACCGATCCGGAAATCCAACGGATGAATCTGGAACGCGCCCAGGCGGCACGGCTGGAGGTTCTGCCCGAAGCGGACGAATTTATTGAGTTTCCGGATCTTGAATTGCCCCACGGCGTCACTGAGGCGTTTCGGGCTAACAATGGCGTGGGCTATGTTTTTCAGACGTATGCGCCGGGATACGCCGGCATTGTCCCCGTGACGGTGGGCTTAGATCCAGATGGCCGAATCATCGGCATCCGGATGTTAGCAAATCAAGAGACCCGGGGCATCGGAGACCGTGTGGAATGCCCCACGTATTTGGCCCTGTTCTACGGTCTGACCAGCCCGGACGGGGTGGATACTATCAGCGGCGCCACTGTGACAGTGGATGCGCTGAAACACGCATTGCGCCACGCCATTGAGGCGTTTGAACTGGTGAGAGATATATAGATTATGTTTCTGTCTCCTCCGCCGCAAGCGGCGGCAGTGCAAACGTAATCATACTCTGGGGGTGGATACATGGCGAGAAAGATAGGCGGCGTTATGGCGCCGCATCGGAAACATACAGCGGGCTGTACGCCGCTTGCAATCCCCGTCCCTGCAGAGGTGCATATTCCCATGTCCATGCACAGCGGCGCACCGGCAAATCTGATTGTGGGCGTGGGCGACAGTGTAACAGTCGGGCAGTTGATCGGCGAGGCCGCCACACGGGTCTGTTCCCCGGTACACGCCAGTGTATCCGGTCAGATAAAGCGCATCGACACTTATGATCCCCTGACGGGAGCGCCCGCCGTTTCTGTGCGGATCGCCTCAGACGGCGAGCAGACCCTTTGGGAGGGCCTCACACCCTCGCCCGTGACTAATTTGGCGGAGTTTCTCGCCGCCGTACAGGCCAGCGGCGTGGTGGGTCTGGGCGGTGCAGGGTATCCCACAGCGCCGAAGCTGACCTTGAAAGAGGGCACCAAGCTGGACTATATCCTGATTAACGGCGCAGAGTGCGAACCCTATATTACATCAGACACCCGAACCATGGTGGATCACACCGCCGACGTGTGGGCGGGCGCCCTGCTCTTAAAAGAATACTTAGGCCCCAAAAACGTCGTGATCTGTATCGAGAACAACAAGCCGGAGGCCATCCAAAAACTGGAGGCCCTCTGCGCCGGTGTACAGGGTATGCGCGTCCATGTGCTGCCGTCCCTCTATCCCCAGGGGGAGCGGAAAGTCCTCGTATACAACGTCACAGGGCGGATCGTGCCGGAGGGCGCACGCCTGACAGATGTGGGTTGCATCGTCATCAACTGCACCACGGTGGCGGTGATTGCCCAGTACATACGGACGGGTCTCCCCCTGGTCTCGCGGTGCGTGACCGTAGACGGTTCGGCGGTGAAACATCCGCAAAATGTCATCGCCCCTATCGGGACGCCCATTCGCAACCTGTTCGAGTTCTGCGGCGGCCTGAAAGACGATGTGAAAAAGATCATCCTGGGCGGCCCTATGATGGGCGCGGCGGTGCCGAGCCTGGATGTACCCGTGGTCAAGGTCACAAGCGCCATCCTCGCCCTCTCCGGCAGAGACGCCGAAGCGCCAACCCCGTCGGCCTGTATCAAGTGCGGCCGATGTGTCGCACAGTGTCCCATGAATCTGATGCCATCCTTTATTGAGGACGCCTTTGAACGGAAAAAGGTGGAGTTACTCCGCACACATAAGGTCAACCTGTGCGTCGAGTGCGGCTGTTGTGCGTATTTGTGTCCGTCCAAGCGGCCCCTGGCCCAGGTGATGACATTGTCAAAGAAACTATTGTGGGGGGAGTAATGATATGACGCGTATGATCGTATCCTTTGCGCCCCACATCCGGGAACGTGTGACGACCAGCCGGATTATGCTGGATGTCATCATCGCCCTCTGTCCGGCATTTATCGCCGCCGTCTTGATATTCGGCCCACGGGCGGCCCTGGTGACGGGAGTCTGTGTGGCCAGTTGCGTCTTCTTTGAGTGGGCGTATCAAAAACTGCTGAAAAAAACCATCACTGTCGGAGATTTTTCCGCCGTCATCACCGGTATGCTCCTGGCGTTTAATCTGCCCGTGGGTATCCCCCTCTGGCAGGCCATCTTCGGCAGCGGCGTGGCGATTATCCTGGTAAAGCAACTCTTCGGCGGCATCGGCAAAAATTTTGCCAACCCCGCCATCACAGCCCGGATTGTCATGTTCATATCCTTCCCAGCCGCCATGGCCACCTGGGCGCCGATTCCCGTCGACGCCATTTCCAGTGCAACGCCTTTGGAGCTGATCCAGCGGGGAGACTTGGCCGCTCTGCCGGGGATGTGGGATATGTTTATCGGCACCCGTATGGGTTCTTTGGGCGAGACCAGTGCGCTGGCACTTCTAATCGGCGGCATCTATCTGTTGGCCCGCCGTGTGATCACATGGCACATCCCCGTCGCTTTTATCGGCACCGTGTTTGTGCTGACGGCGCTCCTTGGAATCCAGCCCACATTCCAACTGTTTGCAGGCGGTCTCCTGCTGGGGGCCATCTTCATGGCGACAGACTATCCCACCTCGCCCCAAACCCGTACCGGGCGGATCATTTTCGGTATCGGGTGCGGTGTGCTCACGGTGATTATCCGGGCCTGGGGCGCTTACCCGGAGGGCGTGTCCTTTGCGATCCTCTTTATGAACGTCCTCGTCCCGTTTATCAATAAACTGACCATGACAAAGCCGCTGGGCGGCATCAAGAAAAAACCGTAAGGGAGGCCGGCTGGATATGAGCAAACTTTCGATCTTTATGAAAGGGATCATCAAGGAAAATCCCGTTCTGGTTTTTGCGCTAGGCATCTGTCCGGCCCTGGCCGTGTCCTCTCAGGCTGTAAATGCCGTGGGGATGGGACTCGCCACCACATTTGTCCTCCTGTGTACGAACACGGTGATCTCCCTGCTCCGGAAGGTGATCCCGGATAAGGTCCGCATCCCGTGCTACATTGTGCTCACCGCCGCCTTTGTGACCATTACCCAACTCATTGTAAAAGCGTATGTACACCCCCTATACCTGGCCCTTGGAATCTTCCTGCCACTGATTACTGTGAACTGTATCATCATGGCCCGGGCAGAGATTTTCGCCAAGAAGAATCGGCTTTTTGACTCTGTGATTGACGCATTGGGCATGGGGCTCGGCTTTACCCTGGCTCTTCTGGCCATCGCCTCCATCCGGGAAATTTTCGGCAACGGGACATGGTTTGGAATTGAACTACCCGTACTGGCGGAGCACAACATTTCCATCTTCATGTTGGCCCCCGGCGGATTTATCGCCTTCGGTATCCTGGTGGCCATCGCCAATAAGGTTTCAAACGGCAGGGCCGCAAAGTTGAAGGAATCCGGCTGCGCCAGATGCCCGGCGGCCACCGCCTGCGGGAAAGGGGGCGCTGCATAATGGAGTTTCGTACCCTGATCATAATCATGATGAGCGCCGCCCTCGTCAACAACTTTGTTCTGATCCAATTTCTCGGTATATGTCCCTTTTTAGGTGTTTCCAAGCAATTGAAAAGCGCCACGGGCATGAGTATCGCTGTCATATTCGTCATGCTCTTGGCCACCGCCGTCACATGGCCCATCACGATCTTCCTCCTCCAGCCCAATGGAATCGGCTTTTTGCAGACCATCGTATTTGTGTTGACCATTGCGGCCCTTGTACAATTGGTAGAGATCACATTGAAGCGGTTCATGCCGGCTCTATATTCCGTCTTGGGCGTCTATCTGCCGCTGATGGCGACAAACTGCGCCATCCTGGCGGTTGTACTCCTCAATATCAACAACGAACACAGCTTTGTAGAATCTCTAGTCAACTCTCTGGGGGCCGGGCTGGGATTTTTACTTGCCATGGTGATTTTCTCCGGGATACAAGAGCATCTGGAAAATGCGGATCCGCCGGCGTGTATGAGGGGCCTCCCCATCGCCCTGTTCTCCGTGGCGATTCTGTCTCTCGCATTTTTTGGATTTACCGGTGTAGTCGAAAACTTATTCGGGTGACGGGAGGATATACATGAATATGATTGTGATTGCCATTCTTTCCGTAACCACCATCGCCGCTATCTTAGCCGCCGTCCTCTGCATCGCGTCTCGGGTCATGGCGGTGGAGGTGGATGAGCGCTTACAGACAATCAAAGACTGCCTGCCGGGTTCCAACTGCGGCGCCTGCGGCTATCCCGGATGCGAGGGCTACGCCGTGGCCCTGCTGTCGGGCGACGGAATCGGAGCCAACCTATGTCCCCCCGGTGGCGCAGTTCTCGTGGCACAGTTGAGCGAGATTTTAGGGGTCACAGCCGAGAACGTGGCTCAATCCATCGCCGTCGTCCGCTGTATGGGTGACCGTGATGCGCAGCAGACCAAAATGGAGTACAAGGGGATCGAGACATGCAAGGCGGCAAAGCAGCTGTTCGGCGGCGCAGGCGCATGTGCGTTCGGCTGTATGGGTTATGGCGACTGTCAGGTCGTCTGCCCCAGTGACGCCGTCTGTATGGAAAACGGTCTCGCACGGATCAGCCCCGCACGCTGTACGGGCTGTACCCTGTGTGTAAAAGCGTGTCCCAATCAGCTGATTACCATGGAAAGCACTTCTATTGCGACAGCTGTTCTATGTAATACTATCGAAAAAGGCGCAATTGTGCGAAAAAAATGTTCTTATGGGTGTATCGCCTGCGGAAAATGTGTCCGGGAATGTCCATCCAATTCTATCATAATGAAACATAATCTCGCCCAGATCGACTATGAGACGTGTACGGGCTGCGGGCGCTGTGTCGAAGTGTGTATCACACATTGTATCCAACCGCTCCGCCCAATCCAAGAACCTGTGGCAATGGAATCTGAAGCGACCCTTGTTTGATAGCCGTCGATATACAGACACTAAAGACGGGACGTCCAGGGGCCGTCCCCTACAATGCCACGTAGGGGGCGGCGCCCTCGACAAATAGAGTCCCGTTTGATATACTTATGTCAAATTCCAGTGTGGGAGGTGGTCATGTGAAACGCTTTTTTCTGATTCTCCTCTTTCTGGTCGGCCTTGCTCTAGTCGCTTTCTCCGGGTGGCAGCTGATTGAAGGACACCGTGAATACGCCACCGCTCGGACGGAGTACGCCGATCTGCGTACCATGGTCCCCTCTGCACTGCCCCCTACAAGTACTCCAACAGGCCCCGCCAGGCCGCCTAGTTCGGCGCCGGAATCGGTGGTCAATCCGATGACCCCTTTCCTTGAAATCAACCCCGATTTCGTGGGTTGGATTCAAGTCAACGGTACCGCCGTGGACTACCCTGTCGTACGGGGCGCTGACAACGAGCTGTATCTGCACACGACGTTCACCGGCACAAACAACGCCTCTGGGGCCATCTTTATGGATTACCGCTCTATAGACGGCTTTGATGCGCCCGCCGCTGTCCTCTATGGACACAATATGCGGGACGGCTCCATGTTTGCATCTCTGCACCAGTTTCTCGACCCCGAATTTACCCATCAATACTCTGAAATCGCAATTATAACCGCCGATGGTGCACCTCTGGTCTATCGGGTATTTGACGCACAGCTAGTTAGCGCCCGAGACGCTTTGTTTGGCCTTGATTTCAACGATGCTGGTGTCGTAGGGGAATTTTTCGGGGTTTCCTCGGCAGATCGTATTCTAGTCCTCTCCACCTGCGAGAGCGGTTCAAATCGTGACTGGCGGCTGGTGGTGTTTGCGGTGTTGGTGGAGGCGGTGTAGGGGGTAGGTCAAAAAGGCTGACGTATAATGCGTCAGCCTTTTTTTGTTATCTTGCTTGTGTGTCCGCAGCCATTTCTACAACCCGGCGAAGCGCACGAATATTTAACACATCCGCAAGGTGCATCTTCGCAAGGATTTCAACTCTCCCTTTTGTTTCGTCCCAGCCCGTAAGGACTAAAAAATTGCTATTACTTTCATTCCAGACTGTTAGAGTAAAAAAGGCTTCATATTTCCTCGGCGTGGGGCGATCTCTCACTTGGCGAACCGCATCCAGCGGTATGGCGATTATGCTGCCTCCCCTGCCCTGCGTATAGATAAATTGACCGTCTCGCAGTTCAAGTTCTTTGCCAAACGATATATTTATCTGACCTAGTACCTCGCAGGTAATATCTCGCAGCAAATATTCTGTAAATTTAACGTCGAGCACATCAAAGAACACTTCGTAATCTGGAACAATCTTATCGTGCAATTCAAATTCCGTACCGTCTTTTTTGACAATTGTAGCTTCTCGTTTTGTGGGACGTGTAAGTTTCCCACGACCTTTATGCCACTGTACATCACGTATGCCCTTTATATCCTCAAAGGCTATTTCCGTACTTTTCGTTCCAATAGTGTGTCTTACGCCAAGCGCATAGAGGATCGCCTCCATTTCCTGGCGATCACGTCCCGCAGCTTTGATGCAGAGAATGCCTGGCACGAAAATAAGAAGTGGTATGATACCCAGCACAAGGCCAATAATCCCCTGTCGATTGATAATTAAATAAACACCCAGCGCAGCCCCGACCACAATCAGGCCGAACCCCAAAATCAAATATCGAATTTTTCTCTTGGCAATCTGCTCTGACGTTACTCTATGTTCTAATAATCGCTTGCCAAAATTCATTTCACTTGACATACTTACCCCCGCTTCCATAGCGCAAACCAATTCATCCCGCACACCACTATAACGGCAATCGCCACTAGAATCATTACGTAGACCGCCGCCGTCGCCATGTCTCCCGCCGCGACAGAGGAGTAGACCGCCAGGGGCAGTGTCCGGGTCTGTCCGGCAATGTTGCCTGCGATCATGGCCGTGGCGCCGAACTCCCCCAATCCTCTGGCAAAGGCGAGAATCGCGCCGGATGCCACGCCGGGCAGGGCCGTGGGGAGCAGAACCTGCCAGAGAATCCGAAACTCGCCCAATCCCAGGGTCTTGGCCGCCGCGACGAGGTCCGGGTCCACCTGCTCAAAGGCTCCCCGTGCGGCCCGATACATGAGGGGGAACGCAATAACCACCGCCGCTAATACTGTGGCCCACCAGGTAAAGACGATCCGCACACCGAAAAACTCCAGCAAAAACTGCCCCACCGGACGCCTGGTGCCAAAGGTGAATAACAGGAAAAATCCCACTACAGTGGGCGGCAGGACAAGGGGTAACGTGAACAGCACGTCCACGACCAGCTTCACCGCTTGACGCCGGAGTCCCACTACCCACCGGGCCGCCAAAAGACCCAGAAAAAAAGTGAAAATCATGGCCACAGACGCCGTCTTCATAGAGAGTAGGATCGGGCTAAAATCCATGAGAAATGCCTCCCTCATAGGGTATCCAAAAGCCGTGGATAGCGAATATCTCCAACACCTCCGGGGTCTGGAGAAACGTCCAAAAGCGCCGGGCGGCATCTTCGTTTTGGGTCGCGGTCAAAATCGCCACCGGATAGAAAACTGGTATCTCCAAATCGGCCTGGGCGATGATTGTCACCTGCTCTGTGAGTCGCGCATCTGTGGCGTATACGACGCCCGCGTCGGCGCTGCCCTCGGCCACCCAGTGGAGCACCTCCGTCACATTGGCCCCAAAGCTGGCCCGCTGCCGCACCGCTTCCCAGATACCCAGGTATTCAAAAACCATCTGGGCGTACTGTCCCACGGGTACGCTCTCCGGGTCTCCGATGGCGATGTGCTGGGCGTTTAAGATATCGGCAAATCCCGTGACATCTGTCTTGGCTCCCGTGGGCGCTACGAGGACGAGTCGGTTCTCCAACAGCGGGACAATCGTGCCTTCCATCACCAGTCCCTGCTCGTCCAACTGCTCCATCTGTCGCATGGCGGCGGAGAAGAACAGATCGGCGGACAACCCCAATTCAATCTGAGTCTGGAGCTTGCCGGAGCTGTCATAGGTGCCACGGATACGGATATCCTCATATCGCGCCTGGAAGAGGGGGATGATCTCCCGCTCCAAGACGTGCTCCAAACTGGCGGCGGCGGCAATGAGGAGTTCTTCTCCGCTATCGGCACCCGCTCCCCCGCCGCAGGCCGCTAGGGATAACAGCAAACATATCAACAATACGCTAACTAAGGCTTTTTTCATTCACTTTCCCCGTATAGCAACTTTTTCCCGCTCCTGAACGGGCATTACTTACTGCACAGTATATCACGCCTATGAATACAAGTAAAATTTTTGATAGACAGCGCAGAATATGCACAATCGGAAATAAGGGCTTGAGCGGCTACCTGTTTACGCAAAGAAAGGGCGCCCCCGGTGGGGGCGCCCTTTCTTCATTCTCCTTTATATTTGATCCGTGTGGCAATCCCGCCCCTGATATGGCGTTCCGCCTTGTTCTTTTCCAGCACTTCTTTCACCTGTAAATACAGTGGCTTGTTGAACTGCTGTAATCTTTCGGATAGATCTTTATGTACGGTTGATTTTGAAATTCCAAACTCTTTTGCAGCCGCGCGCACCGTCGCATTGCTCTCTATAATGTACACCGCCAAGTCACAGGCACGCTCTTCGATGTTCGATTTCAAAAACACCACTCCCCCATCGGTTATAACTCATCTATATGCATTGCCCATGATGGGTAGTACGGCTTTAGCCGCTTCGGAATAATATGCGCCTGATTTTGACGCTCCAAAACCGCACTGGGTAATACAATATACCGCACGCTATCTAAAAATGGCTGACTCGCCACTATATGTCTTCCATTTTTGCACCTTCGCAAGTCAAAACTTGCAAAAATTAAAAATCTATGCTATATTGTTTCTCGTGAGGTGATGCGATATGTTTGAATTTAGCTCAAAGACAAATCTATTCGAAAAGCGGGCGCAGGACTATATCTTAAAGGATGTGGCCTCCCCGGAACTCTACCGTGATCTCTTCTCCTATGAACAGGTGCCACGGGTGGCCTTTAACTACCGCATGGTGCCGCCCAATATGCCATCAGAAATCTGGATCACGGATACCACATTTCGGGACGGGCAACAGTCCATCACGCCCTATACGGCGGATCAAATCGTCCAGATTTACGACTATCTGCACCGGCTCTCCGGCCCCTCCGGTGTTATCCGGCAGAGCGAATTTTTCGTCTATACAAAAAAAGATCGAGAGGCCCTGGACAGATGTCTGGAACGGGGCTACGAGTTCCCCGAAGTGACCAGTTGGATCCGGGCCTCCAAGAGAGATTTTGAACTGGTGCGGGAGCTGGGCCTAAAAGAGACGGGCATCCTGGTCAGTTGCTCTGACTACCACATTTTCCTCAAGATGAAGATGACACGGCGTGAGGCCATGGATCACTACCTGGGCATTGTGCGAGACTGTATCGAACACGGAATCCGGCCACGCTGTCACTTTGAAGATATCACTCGTGCGGACATCTACGGCTTCGTAATCCCCTTTGCCATGGAGCTTATGGCCCTCATGGAGGAGACGGGCATCCCCATTAAAATCCGGGCTTGTGACACCATGGGCTACGGCGTGACGTATCCCGGCTCCACCCTCCCCCGCTGTGTCCAGGGTGTGATCTACGGCCTCAACCACTTCGCCGACGTGCCGTCCTCGCTCATCGAGTGGCACGGCCACAACGATTTCTATAAGGCCGTGTCCAATGCGTCCTACGCCTGGCTCTACGGGGCCAGCGGGGTCAACTGCTCTCTCTTCGGCATCGGGGAGCGGACGGGGAACACGCCGCTGGAGGCCATGGTCTTTGAATACGCCCAATTCCGGGGGAGTTTTGACGGCATGGATACCACGGTGATCACAGAACTGGCCGAATACTATGAAAAAGAACTGGGTATCGAAATCCCGCCCATGACGCCTTTTGTAGGCAAAAATTTCAATGTCACAAGGGCTGGCATCCACGCCGATGGCCTACAAAAAGACGAGGAGATTTACAACATATTCGACACGGGCAAGCTCCTAAACCGCCCGCCCCGCATCGCCGTATCCAACACTTCGGGCACAGCGGGAATCGCCCACTGGATCAATTCTTTCTATGGCCTAAAGGACAGAGACAGCTACGACAAAAAGCACCCTCTGGTGGAGCGGATGAAACACTGGGTAGACACCCAATACGACGACGGCCGGGTCACCGTAATCAGTGACCAGGAGTTAGAGGAAGTCTTCATGCGGCTGCTGGACGAGGGATAGGGGGCGTTTATGAGATATACCGTGACCGAAAAAATCATCCAGCGCCATCTGGTCGAGGGGAATATGCAAGCGGGCAACCCCATTTCCATCAAAATTGACCAGACGCTGACCCAGGACTCCACCGGAACCATGGCGTATTTGCAACTGGAGGCTATGGGGGTCCATCAGGTCAAGACAGCGCGTTCCGTGGCCTATATTGACCACAATATGCTCCAGGAGGGCTTTGAAAACGCAGACGATCACAAATATATCCAGACCGTGGCCCACAAGCACGGCGTCTATTTCTCCCGTCCCGGCAACGGCATCTGCCATCAAGTCCACCTGGAGCGCTTCGGCGTGCCGGGGGCAGCCCTTTTGGGTTCCGACAGCCATACGCCCACGGGCGGCGCTCTGGGGATGCTGGCCATGGGTGCCGGCGGACTGGATGTGGCCGTGGCCATGGGCGGCGGGGCCTATGCCATCCCCATGCCGGAGGTAATCAATATTCGGCTTTCAGGCAAACTCAATCCCTTTGTCTCGGCGAAGGATATTATCCTGGAAGTCCTGCGCCGGTTGAGCGTCAAGGGCGGTGTGGGCAAAGTGATGGAGTACACGGGCGAGGGGATCAAATCCCTGTCCGTTCCCGAGCGGGCCACCATTACCAACATGGGCGCAGAGCTGGGGGCCACGAGCTCTCTCTTCCCCAGTGACGAGATCACAAGGGCATTTCTGGAGGCCCAGGGCCGCGGAGATGCGTATGTGGAACTCCTTCCCGATCCCGATTGTTCTTACGCCCAGACCGTTGAAATTGACCTGGATCTACTGGAGCCCCTCTGTGCCGCCCCCCACAGCCCCGACAACGTGATCCCCGTATCACAGGCGGGGGATATCTCTGTCGATCAGGTGGCCATAGGCAGTTGCACCAACGGCTCCTACCTGGATCTGATGCGTGTGGCCGCCATTCTAAAGGGCGAGACCATCGCCCCGGATGTGAGTCTTGTGATCTCCCCCGGCTCAAAGCAGGTACTCACCATGCTTGCGAAAAACGGGGCACTGGCGGATCTGATCGCCGCCGGGGCCAGGATTTTAGAGGCGGGCTGCGGGCCGTGTATCGGCATGGGCCAGGCCCCCGCAACGGATGCCATTAGTTTGCGTACCTTTAACCGGAATTTCAAAGGCCGCTGCGGCACCGCCACGGCGGAGGTCTATCTGGTGAGTCCGGAGGTGGCGGCGGCCAGCGCCCTGACGGGTAAATTGACCGATCCCCGCACCTTGGGCGAGATGGCTCCCATCCCGCCGCCGATTGCATTTGACGTGTCGGATAATCTGATTATCCCCCCCTCTGCCACACCTGACCGGGTGGAGGTGATCCGGGGGCCGAATATTAAGCCCTTTCCACTGGGCGCACCTTTGGAGGAGCGGATCGCCAAGAAAGTCTTGCTCAAAGTGGGGGACAATATTACGACGGATCACATTATGCCGTCCAATGCCAAGCTTCTGCCCTATCGCTCCAACATCCCCTATCTGGCAAATTTCTGCTTCGCCCCCTGTGATGAAAATTTCCCGAAGCGTGCAAGGGAATATGACGGCGGAATTGTCGTGGGCGGGGAGAACTATGGACAGGGTTCCAGCCGGGAACATGCGGCCCTGGTGCCGCTCTATCTTGGCATCCGGCTGATTTTAGCCAAGAGTTTCGCCCGTATCCACAGGGCAAATCTGATCAATGCGGGAATCCTCCCCCTGACTTTCACAAATCCAGACGACTATGATGCGCTGGAGCTCCTGGATGAACTAATCCTGGAGGACGCCATCAATCAGGCATCACGTAGGGGCATTGTACATCTACGGAGTCCGGTCGGTACGATTGAGGCGAGGCTGGACATCAGCCCGCAGGAGATGGAAATTCTGCTCTGGGGCGGAAAAATCAATTGGATGAGACAGTGTAGGAGGCAGTGAACATGAATAAAATCAATATAGCGGCAGAAAAATTCGCCCGGTTGATCGAACAGCAATTGGAGCGTGTCGCAAAGATGAACGAAGACACGGCCTTCCTCGATTATGCGGCCCTCCCGGAGATTCGCATCGGTACCGTAGGTGGCGACGGGATCGGCCCCGCCATCACGGCCCAGGCCCAGCGGGTGCTGGAATTTCTGCTGGCGGATGAGGTCAAGTGTGGCAAAGTCAAATTTGTGGAGATCAAAGGCCTCACCATTGAGAACCGAGTGGAGAAAAATCAAGCCATTCCCGATGACGTGCTGGCGGAATTGAAAACCTGTCACGTCATCTTAAAAGGCCCCACCACCACCCCCCAGGCGGGTGATCCCTGGCCCAATATTGAGAGCGCCAACGTGGCCATGCGAAAGGCCTTAGACCTCTTCGCCAACGTCCGCCCCGTGCGGGTTCCCGAAGCGGGGATTGACTGGACGTTTTTCCGCGAGAATACCGAGGGGGCCTACGCCGTGGGGAGCCAGGGGGTGGAAGTGGATGAAAATCTGGCCATCGACTTCACCGTCACCACCACGGAGGGATCAAAGCGGATTATCCGCTCCGCCTTTGAATACGCCAGGCAAAACAAAAAGACCCTGGTCACCGCTGTGACCAAGGCCAATGTGATTAAGACTACGGATGGGAAGTTCTTGCGCTGCTTCCACGAGATCGCCAGAGACTATCCCGGCATCCACACCGACGAGTGGTATATTGACATTATGACTGCAAAACTCATCGATAAAAAGCGGCGGGGGCATTTTCAAGTCCTCGTTATGCCCAACCTCTACGGGGATATCTTGACCGACGAGGCCGCCGAGTTCCAGGGCGGCGTGGGGACGGCGGGCAGCGCCAATATCGGCAAGCGCTATGCCATGTTCGAGGCCATCCATGGCTCCGCCCCCCGTATGGTGAAGGAGGGTCGAGATATCTACGCCGACCCCTCCAGTATGATGCGGGCGGCGATTATGCTGTTAAACCACATGGGATACGAGGCCCAGGGCGCCCGCTTTGAAACAGCGCTGGATATCTGCACCCTGACGGCGCGAAAGCACGTCTTAACAGGCCGAAGCGACGGCGCCACAAACGCAGAATTCGCCGACTATGTGATGGAGACGATACAGAAGTTGTAACCATGCACTTGCAGATACCTCATATCAAATGCCAAGCAGAATCACCACTTGAAGTGGTGGTTCTGTTCTATCTAAAAATAATACCCGTTATATTGCATCATATGGGTCGATATGATATGATGTTTTTATGGTGAAGACGCCCCACTGAATACAGAATTATCTGTCCCCGCGGAGGAGAGATCGTAGGATTTGCACGAACAACTTTAAATTATAAGGAGTTTGAGTGAAGATATGAAATTTGGAACCTTATATGCCTATTGGACAAATGAATGGTCTGGTGACTATCTACACTACGCCAAAAAGGTGGCAGACCTGGGGTTTGATATTCTGGAAATTTCCGCTGGGGATCTGCTCACAATGTCAGATGGAGAGATTGACGCCCTAAAGGCGCTGGCAAAAGAGCTGGAGATTGCAATCAGTTCCAACATCGGGCCGCCAAAACGATATGATGTAGCATCTTCAGATCCCGCAACCCGCAGAGCTGGGATCGGGTTTTTGACAGATATCATGGAGCGAATGGATCGGCTGGATTCCCGCTCGCTGGTGGGCGTCATGTATACATATTGGCCCAATGACTTTACCGATCTGGATAAACCCGCCCAATGGGCCAGGGGGGTTGAGAGCGTAAAAGAGATGGGCAAAACAGCCCAGGCCCTCGGTATTACAATGGGACTGGAGGTGGTCAATCGCTTTGAGACCCTCCTCTTAAACACCGCTGAAGAGGGTGTGCGTTTCTGTCAAGAGGTTGACAACCCAAATGTGAAACTCTTGCTGGACACCTTCCATATGAATATCGAAGAAGACAGCATTCCAGATGCCATCCGCAAGGCGGGCAGTATGCTAAGTGCTATACACGTCGGGGAGGGTAACCGTAAAATCCCAGGACAAGGACACCTGCCCTGGGCGGAGATCGGCAGGGCACTCAGAGACATTGATTTTACTGGCAATGTTGTAATGGAACCATTTGTGTTAAAGGGCGGAACAGTCGGTAGCGATATCAAAGTTTGGCGTGACCTATCTAACGGGAGCACTCCCCAGGAGATGGATCACGCAATCAAGGCAGGTCTCAATGTCCTGCGCACCAACTTCTTGTCGTAAAAGGAGGACATTGCTATGTCTAGCATTTGGACAATGGGTGAACTGCTCTGTGAAATCATGCGCCCGGATGTGGATGCCCCCCTCGATAAAGAAGGTGTTTTCTGGGGCCCTTATCCCAGCGGCGCACCCGGCATTTTTATTGATACCGTCGCAAGACTGGGTCATAGAGCCGGCATTGTCGGCGGCGTGGGCAAAGACGATTTCGGAAAGTGCCTGTTAGATCGCCTGGGACAGAGCGGTGTGGATTGTTCGCAAATCACAGAATATGAAGACGGCACAACAGGTGTCGCTTTTGTGACCTACTTTCAAGACGGCTCCCGCAGATTTCTATACCACTTCCCGGATACCCCCGCCACAAGACCCACGGCGCCAAATCTGGATGCGCTGGAAGAGGACATCTCCTATTTTCACATCATGGGCTGCTCATTAATGGCAAAACAGGCGTTTGGACAGGAAATATTAACTCTCATGCGCGGCCTGTCCCAGGGGGGTACCAAGATCACTTTCGACCCCAACATCCGCCCGGAGCTGATGGGCGACGAGGGTGTCTATCAAGTCATCCAGGAAGTTATGTCCCATGTAAACGTGTTGCTCCCCGGTGTGGCGGAGCTTCTGATGGTCAGCGGGAGAGATACGGTTGACGAGGCGGTTCGGACTTGTTTTGAAAACAAAAACCTAGAGCTCATCGCCCTCAAAGACGGCAGCCGTGGCGCCACAGTCTATAGCCGAAATGAGACGTGCTCTATTGGCACCTTTTCCGTCGAGGTCAAAGACGCAACCGGAGCTGGAGATTGCTTCGACGCCGCTTTCCTCTGCGGTCTGCTAGAGGGCAAAAGCCTAAAAGAAGCTCTACTCCAGGCGGGGGCAGCCGCAGCACTGAACGTAGCCGCCTTTGGCCCCATGGAGGGTGATATCTCCAAGGAGACCATCGCAAAACTCATGGCCGAGCAAACAGTGTAGAGGAAGATATTGAAGCTATGGGACATCCGTAGCCTAAGCTGAACAATCACCCGACACAAGTATGTGTCGGGTGATTGTTCAGTCGGAACTCTACATATACACTATCTCATCCGGCGGCGCTTGCCCTGATAGAAAATCTTTTTCCGAAACAGGAACACAACTGCTCCGCCCATGCACAGAACGCCGACCACGAGCAGGGCGATAAAAGCTGCCGTCTGGCTATCGTCACCTGTTGGCGGGGCCGTTGTACCGGGCGGGGTCGTGGGTGGCGTTGGAGTGGGCGCCGGTGGAGTAGGTGTGGGCGTCGGGGTCGGCGTCGGCGGCGGTGCGGGGGGCGGGGTCGGGGTGGGGGTCGGCGTCGGGGCGGGAGTCGGGGTCGGGGTGGGAGT
>Ga0131853_10000323_pt1 | contig 86663 bp, 75 predicted proteins | sample TergutLab28metaG_FD_92764 | JGI IMG/M metagenome (GOLD analysis project Ga0131853, IMG submission 92764) | Labiotermes labralis P1 segment gut microbial communities from Petit-Saut dam, French Guiana - Lab288 P1 (version 2) (version 2) | ecosystem: Host-associated > Arthropoda: Insects >...
CCCTCGGCGGGGAGGCCGAGGCGCTCGAACTGGCTGGCCGGGGCATCCGAGGCGTGCAGCAGCTCGGCGAGCAGCCGCAGCATCCGCAGCTCGACCTCGGGGTCGTCGATCGGGTGCTCCTGGCTCGGGTCCGTCTCCAGGTCGAAGAGCAGCGTGCCGTGCTGCCAAGGGTTCATCATGCCTGCGGCTCCGGGGATCCGCATCGTGCGCAGACCCTTGGTGAAGTCGAACGGCTCGGCGGGCTCCCAGTCGGTGAGCTCGGCGGGGGAGAAGCGAGCGCGCATGTGGGTCGGCATGAGCGTGAACTCCTCGAGCGGGCCATTCGACACGTCCGCCGCGCCGCGCATGTAGACGTAGCGGCCGTCCGTCACGTTCACATGCCCTCCGTGGATGCCGAACAGCGCACCCTCGCGAATACGGCGGTCGTCGTCCAACACGAGCGCGAGGTCGCGGCCCTGCATGTCGGGCGTGGAGTCGAGCCCGAAGAAGCCCAGCACCGTCGGCGCGATGTCGATCGTCTGTGCGAGCGCGCCGCGGCGCAGGTCGGCACCCTGCGTGCGTGGGTCCCACAGGAACATCGGCAGGTGCACCAACTCGTTGAACCAGGGCATCATCCCCTTGGCCCACCAGCCGTGCTCGCCGAGCAGGAAGCCGTGGTCGGTGTTGACGATCAGCAGGGTGTCGTCCCACATGTCGTGCTCGTCCATGAAGTCGAGGACGCGGCCGAGCGAGTGATCGCACATCGAGACGAGAGCGGCGTACTCGAGGCGCGCGTGTTCCGCCTGTCCCTCCGGCTCGGTGACCTTCTGGTAGCCGGGCCAGTCGAACTCCGGCCCGTCGTACTGGTGCGGGTAGAGGTTCTTGTAGGCCTGGTGCGCGAAGAACGGCTCATGCGGATCGAAGAGCTCGATCTGTAGCATCCACTGATCGGCTGTCGCGTTGGTCTCGAGGAAGTGGATGCCTGCATCGACCGTGCGAGTCTGCGAGTGCTCGGCCTCTGTGGCCATGTATCGGCGGTTGATCTGGTCCTGGCGGCGCATGCCGGCGAACATGTCGGACGCCGGCTCGGGTGCGACCACGCCCTTCCAGGGGTCGCCCTCCTGTCCGCGGAAGAACTCCCAGGTGGTGTAGCGCGTGTGGTAAGTCGCCCCGCCGTCCTCCCAATAGTGCGGATGATCGGAGGCGAGGTGCGTGTGCACACCGTTCTTCTTGAGGATCTCGGGCATCGAGTCGTCGAAGGGTTCGAGCGGCCCCCAGGAGCGATGCAGGAAGTTGTAGCGCCCGGTGTGCATCTCGCGACGGGCGGGCATGCACGGCATCGACCCGGCGTAGAAGTTGTCGAAGGTCACGGCGCGGGCCGCGAGGCGGGCGAAGTTCGGGGCGAGCACCTTCGTGTCGCCGTAAGGGGCGAGCATGTGTCGGTTCAGGCTGTCGAACATCAAGACAATGGCGCGCAAGGCAGAGTTCTCCTAAGGAAGGGGCGAATCGGGGGAGACGGCGCGGCGGCGCCGGAACGAGGTGAGGGGGATGCCTGCCGGGCTACGCGCCGGAGGGCAGCGGCGGTGCCAGTCGCGCGAGGTACTCCTCGGTGCCTGCATCCTCCGGGGTGTCGAGCAGGATGGCGCGCAGCTGCTCGAGCGCTGCGACGTGGTGGTCCATCGTCGAGGCCCCCACGCGGTGGCTCCATTCGCCGATCAGCTCGGCGAGGGGGGCATCGAAGGGTGCGTCGGTCTCCGCCGCCCCGAGGTCGCGGTTGCGGAAGCGGTTCTTCGCGATCGCCTCCCGCCGTGCGGCGAGCTCCGCGTCGACGAGGTGCAGCACCTGCTCGCGGGTGAGGAACCCGGGGAACGCCAGGCGGCCGTCGAGGATCAGCGCGGGGAGCTGAGCGGATGGGATGTAGGGGCTGTTCAGCCAGTCGAGGAAGACTGTCATCCCCTCGTCGGTCAGACGGTAGGTCTTGGCATCCGTGGCACCTGGGCGCGATTCCACGGTGTGGGCGACCCATTCGTTGGCCTCCATCGCCGCGAGCGTGCGGTACACCTGGCTCATCTGCGTGTTCGGGCGCAGGAACCGACCGTGCACATCGAGGTACTTCTTCAGGTCGTAGCCCGTGCTGGGATGCCGGGCGAGTACCCCGAGCAGGATGTTCTCGAGCTTCACTGCTCTTCCTCCTTGTGGCCACTGCGATGTGGATGCCAATGCGGGTGTTGTGTGATGAACCATGACACAAGTCATATGGTTATTACCGCGGAAAGCATGACACAAGTCAAATGCTTTCGCAATGCCGCCATGCATGCCGGCGTTGCGCTCAATTGATATTTCTGCGCATCGTTGATTGGATATTCATCACTCAAGAGCGAAAAGGAGGACGCGTGGGCGTCTCTGAACTGTCCGGTCTGCTGCACGGCCAGGCCGACGACCGGCTGGCCGACATCGTGGCGCAGCTCGAGGGGCATCTCGCGGCAGACCCCGACTACTCCTTCCAGATCGCCGCCTATGCGGGCGGTCGGCTCGTGCTCGACGCATGGGGCGGCCCGCACCTCGAGCAGGACTCGCTCATCGTGCCGATGTCGGTGTCGAAGAACTCGATCGGCGTGGCCGTCGCGCTGCTCGTCGAGCGGGGGGAGCTCGACCTCGACGCCCCGGTCGCCGCATACTGGCCCGAGTTCGCACAGGCGGGGAAGGCCGCCGTGACGGTGCGCCAGCTGCTCTCGCATCAGGCCGGGCTTCCGGATGCCGCGCCGCGACTGAACTGGGACGAGCTCCTCGACCATCACGCGGCGGCGGACCGGTTGGCGGCGACGGCCCCGCTCTGGCATCCCGGCTCGGCCTTCGGCTATCACGCCGTCACGATCGGCAATCTCGGTGACGAGCTGGTCTACCGCGTGACCGGGCGCACGCTTCACGCGTTCTTCGAGAGCGAGGTGCGCGCGCCCCTGGGCGCCGACTTCTACCTGGGGCTGCCCCAGCAACTCGAGGGGCGGCGGGTCGACGCGCTGCCGATGATCCCGCCGGTCGTGCCGGGGCCGAGCGCCCCCTTCAACGCGACGCGCGACTGGTCCTTCGCGCCCCGGCCGGGTGGCGAGATCGGCCTCACGACCGCGGAGCGCTCGTGGCGGTACGGGCACCCGGCCGGTTCGGCGACGGTGACGGCGCGCGGCGTCGCGACGGTGCTCGCCGGCGCGGTGACCGGCATCGGCGGCAGCCCTGCGCTGCTCTCGCCCGAGACCGTCGCCGCGGTCGGTCAGCAGCAGGTGCGCGGCTACGACGAGGTGCTGGGCCAGCACGATCGCGCGCATGCGATCGTCTTCCAGAAGCCGAGCGCGCAGCTGGCCTGGGGCGGTCCGCACAGCTTCGGCCACGACGGCGCGTTCGGGGCGGTGGGCTGCGTCGACCCGGACACGGGCCTGGCCTTCGGATTCACGGTCGCACGCGGGCCGTGGCCGGGCGGCGCGGATCCGCGCGCCATCCGCGTGGCGCGTGAGCTCGGCGCGATCTACGGGTGATGCGAGCCGTGATCAGTCGCCGAAAGCGGGAGGGGTCTTCCCGCCTGGGTTACCGTTTGGCCGCGGCTCGCTGCAGTGTGCGCAGTCGGGCGGAAGCGAGAACCCGATTTCCAGTGTGCGGGTGACGGAATCACCGGGGGCGATCCAGCGCAGAAGGTCGCGTGTGCGGGCATCGGCCCGTCCGAGAATGGTTGGGGTGTCGCACGGTTCGACGCCCAGAACGGATCGGGCAGGATCTGCGATGCGCCACTGGATGAGACCGGGCAATTCAGCAGAGTTCCACCGCAGAACAGCCTGCAAGCCGGACCTCGCGGTCACGGTCGCTTCGACGAGCCGATCCCGAGGAAGGGTGTGAACGAAGACCTGCTCTCGAAAGCCGCGCGACGGAGTGGGGAAGCTATGCCAGCTGTCGAACCCGGCCCGCGCGTCGTCGTCACGGGGCTGTACATCGAGCGCTGACGTGCGCAGCGTCGTGCCCTCACCGACGAGCGGCGCGCCGAAGTTCACGTGATAGAGCGTCATGAGCTCGGTCGGCGAACTGCCGAGGTTGGTGATGGTGTCCGTGATGCGCAGCATCCGCTGCGGCGCGGGCGATTCGACTCGACGTCGCAGCTCGAGAGGCTCGTCGAAGAGACCGGTTTCGCGCACAACGCCTTCCACGAGCGCGCCTCGGTCCCCGGCCTCGACTCGAGTCACCCGAGCAGGGAGCGATCCGATCCGGCCGTGCATCGGCTGTCCCTCGGAGGCGGGCCCGAAGTTGCGTAGGCCGCACGTCACGAGGAGGCCGCCGCCGAAGGACCGCGCGAACGCATCCTCGCTCTCGTTGCTCCAACGGGGGAACCCGACGCCGGACAGATAGGCGAACGGGATGCCGGCCACCCGTACCTGACCGACGTCCAGACCTCTGTCCGGGAGCAGATCGGCCTGGAGGTCGCCGCTCGTGAGCCGGATGACACGGGTGCCGGTCTCCGGGCCACCCGTGCGAACGGCTTGCTCGATGTCAGCGCCGAGGCTCGTGAGTGTCACGTGAGTCGCCGGGACGACTCGGGGGTGACCACTTCGACCCCGCCGTCGTGCAGCGCGGCGAGTAGCTCCTCGGACGGTGCCGTCTCGCAGACGAGGTAGTCGACGGCGTGAAGGGCTGCCACCTGGGCGAACAGATGACGGTCGAACTTGGCGGAGTCGGCGAGGATGGCGACCCTGCTCGCGCGATTCATCATGGCCTGCATCATGGCGGCGTCCCCGACGTTGCTTGTGGTGTAGCCGCCTTCGACCGAGACCGCTCCGACACCGATGAAGGCAATGTCGGCTTGCACCTCGATGTCATGCCCACCGGTGGCCAGGCGGAGCGAGACCGGTCCGGTCGTGGTCTGGGTGACTGTGCTCACCGAGCCGCCGAAGACGTAGAGATCCCGCACAACGGCCGGCGAGATCTCAGACGGAATGCGGAGATTGTTCGTTGCGACCGTCAGATTGCGCAGCTTGTGCAGGTGGCGGGCGAGCGCAAGGGTCGTTGTGCCGCCGTTGAGCATGATCACCGAGCCGTCTTCGGCGAGCGATGCGGCAAGTCGCCCGATCGTCTCCTTCGCCGCGGTCTGAACATGCAGCCGCACCTCCAACTCCGTATCGGGGCGGTTGCTCGCCGCGAGGCTCACCGCGCCACCGTGCGTGCGGATCAACAGGCCGTCCGCGTCGAGCTGGTCGAGATCGCGGCGGATGGTGTCGGTCGAGACCGCGAAGTGCGAGGCCAGCTTGGCGACGGTCACCTGCCCGACTTCGGACACATATGAAGTCAACTCGGCCTTGCGCCCCGCCGGTAGTCGCTTCTCTGGCGTCGTGCCTTCTTCAGCGGCGGCTTCCGGCTTGTCCTGACGGTGTTCCCCCATGCGAGCTCTCCTTTGGATCTCCGATCAAAAGCAGCATAGAACAGCACAAAGCCTCACGAAAAGATGGTCACAAAACCGCAATATCGTGCTGATTCATGCTTGTGTGCGCAGTTATTTGCGGCATAGCATGCAGATTCCTGCAAAAAGCAGATCAAAATCGCAAGTCTTCCAATGAGGGGAGAACCATGAGCAACGAAGCTCGGATTTCGAAGCGCCCTGTCCGCTGGGCACTCGGTGCCGTTGCCGTCGCCGCCGCGACGGCGCTGACCTTGGCGGGCTGCAGCGGCGGAAGCGGGGGCAATACCGCCAACCAGAAGGTGACTCTGACCTTCTCCCAGTGGTGGGCGCCGGAGATGCCCAGCGGAGCGCTGCAGGGCATCGCCGATTCCTTCCACAAAGAGCACCCGAACATCACGGTCAAGCTGATCAGCGCACCGTTCGCATCGCTCCAGACGCAAACCATCTCGGAGGCGGCCTCAGGCACGCTGCCGGACATCGTCGGGCTCGACGGCTCCTGGGTCAACCCGCTCTACAAGCAGGGCGCCTTGTACAACCTCAGCGACGCCATGAAGTCGGCGAAGTATGACGACAGCGACCTTGCCAGCCAGGTCGGGTTCAAGGGCAGCACCTACATGATTCCGGTGGTCAACTTCGTGTATCCGCTCTTCACCAATGACGCGATCCTTGCGAAGGCCGGCATCAGCACGCCGCCCGCGACGTGGAGCGAGTTCACCGCGGATGCCAAGAAGATCAGCTCGTCCGAGAGCGGAGTCAAGGGGTGGGTGGTCCCGCTCGGCACCACGAACCCCAACGGAGTTCAGAACGACATCCTCTCCTGGGCATGGGCTTCCGGCGGCAGCATGCTGTCGAACGGGCAGCCGAACCTCACGGGCAACCCTGATGTGACCGGGGCTGTCGACATGGTCAAGGACCTGGTCACCTCGAACTCGGTACTTCCCGGTGCGAACGGTCTTCAGGAGACCGACAAGGTGACCAACTTCATCAACGGGCGCGTCGGCATGATGATCGACTCGCTGGCACACGTGACGACCATCACCAAGGGCGACCCGAGCCTGAAGTTCACGGTCTCGGCTCAGCCGGTCAAGGACGGCTACACGGGCACCAAGGGGATGCTCACCGCCTCGTGGGGCATCGGTGTCTCGGCGAAGACGAAGTACCCGACCCAGTCGTGGGAGTTCATCCAGTACCTGATGAGCCAGCAGACCAACTCCAAGCTGTCGACGCTGGCCAACGGTTTCCCGGGCAACAAGACATCCACCCCCGACTTCACCGGCGCCGATCCGCACTTCCAGACCGCGTTCGGCATCTACCAGAAGAGCAAGCCCGTCAACGAGTTCACCGGCCTTCCTGCGGCCGACCAGTTGATGACCTCGTTCCTGACCGAGTTCCAGAAGTCGGTCGCGGGGCAGGAGTCGACCTCGAAGATGCTCCAGAACGTCCAGTCCCAGTGGAAGCAGCAGTTCTGATTCGGACCCGACGGCCGGCCGTGCCCCTCGGGGTGCGGCCGGCAGCCAGAAGTGGAACACCATGACACTCCCTCTTCATCAGATCACGACGGCTCCGCCCCGGCGCGGCTCGCGAGTTCGAGCCTTCGAGCCCTACCTGCTGATCGCCCCGACCGTGTTGCTCGTCGTCGGACTCATGGTCGTGCCGATCGTCATCGTGATCGGATACTCGCTGTTCGACAACGTCGTCACGAACCAGAACCCGCAGTTCGTCGGCATCGCGAACTACCTCAAGGTGCTCGCGGATCCGAACTTCTGGAACGCTGTCGAGAACACCCTGGTGTTCACGGTGCTGAGCGTCGTCGTCCACATGGTGATCGGCGTCGGCTTCGCACTGATGCTCAACTCGAAGCTCGTGCACGCCCTCCCGCGGGCCATCTTCCGTGCGATCTACATCCTGCCGTGGATCTTCACCGCATCGGTTGTCGCCGTTCTGTGGCGCCTCCTGCTGGACCCGTCCGGCGTCATCAACTATGTGCTGACGACAATCGGCGTTCTTCACCAGGCCGTGCCCTGGCTCGCGACGCCGGCCACTGCGCTCATCTCCGTGACCGCGATCAACATCTGGTCCGGATATCCGTTCTTCATGATCAGCCTTCTGGCCGGGCTCCAAGGCGTACCGGCTGATCTCTACGAGGCTGCGCGTGTGGACGGCGCAGGGCTCATCCGCCAGTTCTTCAGCGTCACGATTCCGGCGCTCAAGCCGATCATCTTCAGCATGGCGCTGCTGGACCTGCTCTGGACGACGCAGCAGTTCACGCTGATCTGGGCCACAACGGGCGGCGGCCCGATCAACCACACGGAAGTCGTCAGCACCTACACCTACAAGCTGGCGTTCAACAGCTACCAGTTCTCGATGGCGTCGACGAGCGCGGTCGTGATCCTGGTCGCCTCACTGGTCGTCGCGGTCTTCTACGTCCGTCAGCAGAAGAAGGCGAGTCAGTCATGAGCTTGGCGATGAAGGCGCGCACACGCCGCAGCATGGGCCGAGTCCTTCTCTATATCGGCCTGTCCATCGGCGCCGTGTTCGCGGGTTTCCCCGTCCTCTGGATGCTCTCGAGCTCTTTCAAGTCCAACGCGAAGATCTTTGCGTTTCCGCCCAGACTCGTCGACGGATCGTTCTCCCTGAGCGCCTATTTCGCGGTGTTGGCCGACCCGGTGAAGATCGGCTACTTCGTCAACAGCTATGTCGTCGCGATTTGCGTCGTGATCATCACCCTGGTGATCTCGCTGTTGGCGGCGTACGTCTTCAGTCGATACGACTTCAGATTCAAGTCCGTCATCCGCGTCGTGATCATCGGCGTCCAGGCGGTTCCGCCCATCACCCTCCTGATCCCGTTCTTCGGGATCATGGTCGGCCTCGGCCTCTACAACACCTACCAGGGGCTCGTTCTCACCTACGTCGTGTTCACGCTGCCCTACGCGATCATCATGATGACCGCATATCTGGACAGCCTTCCGCGAGAACTCGACGAAGCCGCTCGCGTCGACGGCGCAGGATCCATGGCGGTCCTCTGGCGTGTCCTCGTGCCTGTCTCGGTGCCGGGCATGGTCTCGGTCGGCCTGTACACGTTCATGATCTCGTGGAACGAGTACCTCTTCGCACTCACCCTGACCCAGACCGATGACAAGCGCACCGTGCCCGTCGGGATCCAACTCCTCATGGGTCAGAACAACTACCTGTGGAACGAGGTGATGGCCATGAGCATCCTCGGATCCATCCCCGTGCTCGTGCTCTTCCTCATCTTCCAGAGGTACTTCATCGGCGGCCTCGCAGCCGGCGCAGTGAAGTCCTGAACCACCCCTGCCACACCCTCAGAACAGAAAGAGACCATCGTGCTGTACACAGGAAAGTCCATCCTCGATATCGCGAATGCGAACGACTTCGCGATTCCCGCCTTCAACATCAGCGACTGGGCGATGTTCAACGGGATCATGGACATCAGTGAGGAGCTGGCCGCGCCGGTGATCATCGCCATCCACCCCGATGAAGTCGCCCACATCACGACCGATCTCATTCCCGCGATGCACGCGCGTGCACACCGTTCGAGCGTGCCGGTCGCGATCCACTGGGACCACGGCGGCACCTACGAGCAGATCATCACCGCCATCCAAGCCGGTTTCACGTCGGTGATGATCGATGCCTCGCTTCTGCCGTTCGCCGACAACGTGGCTCTGACGCGCAAGGTCGTCGACGCGGCTCACGCCGTCGGCGTGCAGGTCGAGGGAGAGCTCGGTACGATCGGCGCCAACGACAGCTACGGCGAGTCCGGCGCTGCAGAGATCATCTACACCAACACGGACGATGCGGTGCGGTTCATCGAGGAGACCGGAGTGGACAGCCTCGCCATCGCGATCGGCACCTCCCATGGGCTCTATCCCGCCGATCGGAATCCCGAGTTGCGACACGACCTGCTTCAGGAGATCAAGGCCGCCACCGGCATCCCGCTCGTGCTGCACGGCGGGTCGGCGAACCCCGACGGCGAGCTGCGGCGTGCCGTGGAGCTCGGGATCAACAAGATCAACATCTCCAGCGACATCAAGGTCGCCTACCACAACCGGATGCGAGAGGTGCTGGGCACGGACGAGCGGCTGCGTGAGCCGAATGCGATCCAGCCGGAGCCCATCGCGGCGATGAAGATCACCGCAGCGCAGAAGATCAACCTGTTCGATGCAGCCGGCAAAGCGACTCTCTACTGACGCGCAGGTGCCCTCGGGGCCCGGACGATCGGTTCTGGGCTTCGGGGGCACCGTGGATCACGAAGTCGTGTGGGACGAGACTCTGATGGTGCGTCTTGCGGCTGAGTACGGCATTCGCTTCGCGGACTGCGATCCGGATGTCGTGATCGTCGACGAGCGCTCGCTGGTCTGCGCGATCCTCGGACACGCGCGGCTCCGCCGCGGCGGCGAGCGGTTCGTGGCGACGCCCTCGGTGATCGAGGGGTTCTCGGCCCGGCACCGCCGCACGGTCACGATCGGCGGAACCTGCGTTCGGGCGGGGTTGATCATGAGACAGCTCGGTGTGCGGTCGACCGCGGTTCTCACCGGCGTCGACGACACCTTCCTGAGCCTCTTCCCCGAGGACTGCGATTACCTCGTCGGGGACGCCACCGCTGCGCTCACTCCCCATCTGATCGTCCAGCTGCCGGAAGAAGGGCGCATTCGGGTCGTCGACGGCGAGATCCTCCTCGACCGGCCCAACAGGCTCATCTTCGTCAACGACCCCCCGCAGGTCAGCATGCGGCTCAGTGCCGACCTCGGCGAGTCGCTCGCCGGCGCCGACGTGTTCCTCATCTCCGGCTTCAACGCCATGTCGGACGCCGCAGTGCTGCGCGATCGCATCGCAGAACTGTCAGCAGCGATGCGATCCCTTCCTGCCGGCGCCATGGTGGTGCACGAAGACGCCGGCTACCACAGTGACGAAGTGAGCGCGGTCGCTCACGCTCTGCTCGTCCCGCTCGTCGACGTCTTCAGCATGAACGAGGACGAGATGCAGGCGCATCTCGGACAAGTGGTCGATCTGCTCGACGCATCCGCCGTCAGCGCTGCGCTCGTCAGGTTGCATCGCATGTTCCCCGGGCCGACGCTCGTTGTGCACACCCGGCATTGGGCGCTCGCCTCAGGCCTGCGGGCATCGCTGCTCGAAGCGGCCCTCGACAGCGGCATCAAGGCCGCAACGGCGCGCTATCTCCACGGCGACAGCGCCACTGCTGCGGACTTCGCGGCGTTGGACGAGTCGGCCGTTCCCACGCGGCACCGGGACGTCGCAGCGGCGATCGCCGCCCGTGGATCCGGCACTGTTCGTTGCCTTCCGGCATACGAGGTCCGTACGGCGACCCCGACCACGATCGGACTCGGCGACTCCTTCGTGGGGGGTGTTCTGGCCGAGCTCGTCTTGTCCGCTCATCGTGAAAGGAGGCTGCAATGACTGCGCCTTTCCGTCCTGTGCTGCTGCCGATGAACCGGCCGGCCGCGCGCCCCTATCGCGGCGGTGCGGCCATCGAACGTTTTCGACGGCAGCCCCTCACCGACCAGGACTGGGTGCCGGAAGACTTCCTCGCCTCAACCGTCGCCACGTTCGGGTCCTCCGAGGTCGGCCTGACGAAGATCGGTGATGTATTCCTGCGCGACCTCATCCGCGAGGATCCGATCGGTTTTCTCGGCCCTGACCACGCGGCCAGATTCGGAGCGGACCCGAGGCTGCTGTGCAAGTTGCTGAACACCGGGGAACGACTGTTCGTGCATGCGCACCCCAGTGCCGAGTTCGCAGCGCGGGAGTTGCATTCCGCGACGGGTAAGACCGAGGCCTGGATCATCCTCGACATCGACGAAACCGGGGGTTCGGCCTGGATCGGATTCACTGACGGCGTCGCCGACGAGCAGCTCAGGGAGTGGTACTACTCCCAGGACTCCGACGCCATGCTCGGTGCGATGAACGAGGTCGAATTGCATCCGGGCGACACGCTCTTCGTTCCCGCCGGCGTTCCTCACGCCATCGGGCAGGGGGTGCTCCTGCTGGAACTACAGGAGCCCGCAGACCTCTCGATCATCCTGGAGTACGCGCCGTTTCCGCGGCTCGCGCGGGACGCCGGACTCCTCGGCATGGATGTCGGAACAGCGCTGGCCGGGATCGATCGAAGCAGCTTCGCCGGCGAACGCCTTGCGGACGCGGTCGGTGCTGTCCCTGCATCAGGATCCGGGCCGCTGTTCCCTCACGCCGCAGGCTCGTTCTTCCGTGCGGAGGCGGTTTCGGTGGATGCGCAGACCACGGCGCGATGGGAGCCGCAATTCGCGATCCTGGTCATCACCGAAGGCTCAGCCGTGCTCGAGTCCGAAGCGGGGCACATGGATGTGGCCGAAGGCGATGTCGCCCTCATCCCGCACGGAGCCGGTGACAATCGGCTTACGGGTGATGCTCGCGGCTTCCGGTGCATGCCGCCCGAACCGGAGATGTAGCGACGTCGTGACCGCCGCGGTGACTTCGGCCTCGGGGCGGCGCGATCTACGGGTGACCGCACCCCGCCACGCCCCGTTCTCACGGCCCGCCTAGAATCTGCACCGTGCCGTCCGCCGAATCCGAGCCCGCCGAGCAGTCGTGGCTCCTGCTCGTCTACCGCATCCCCTCCGAGCCGACCCGGCTGCGCGCGACCGTGTGGCGCCGCCTCAAGGCGCTGGGCGCGGTCTACCTGCAGAACTCCGCGGCGACGCTGCCGCGCAGCGCCGCATCGGAGCGCGCGCTGCGCAAGCTGCAGCGCGAGATCATCCAGATGGACGGCACGGCGGTGCTGCTCGACTCGCACGTGCTGGCCGGTGAGCAGGGCATCCTGAGCGTCTTCCAGAAGGCGCGCACTGACGAGTACGACGAGATCGTCGACCGCTGCCAGGGCTTCATCGCCGAGGTGGAGAAGGAGTACGCGAAGTCGCACTTCACCTACGCCGAGCTCGAGGAGAACGAGGTCGACTACACGAAGCTCGTGAACTGGCTCAAGAAGGTCACCGAGCGCGACGAGTTCGGCGCCCCAGGCAGGCGACAGGCGGAAGAGGCGCTCGCGAAGTGCGAGCGCACGCTCGAGGACTATGCGGCGCGCGTCTATGCGGAGGAATCCGGCGACACGCACTGACGGCGGGCGCCCAGCGACCCGATGCAGAACGGCCGGGCGGGCGGGATGTCCGCTCGCCCGGCCGTGGCCGAGTCCGGCTGCCGCGTCAGTGTCGCGCCGCGCGCGCCGTGCCGTAGGGGATCAGCGCGAGCAGGCCGATCGGCGCGATGATCCACGCCGCGGGCCACGCCTGGGCGACCGCGACCACCACGAGGGTCAGCGCGACGCCGGCCGTGATCAGCCAGTCGTCGCCGACGATGAAGTCATACCAGAACAGGCCGAAGGCGGCGAGGCGGCCCGGCTTCTTCTTGGGTGCGGGTGCGGGTGCGGGCGCGGGTGCGGGAACGGCCGCGACGTCCTCGACCTCTGCGGGCGCGGATGCCGCAGCGCCGGCCCCCACGAGCACCTTGCTGCGCTGTGCGGCACGCGCGCGGCGGCGGAAGGCGAGCACCAGCAGCAGGCAGTAGACGGCGACGGCCGGCGCGATGACGAGCAGCGCCGCGTCGGATCCGGGCCAGAGCGCGCCCGCGCCCTCGGCGCCCCAGAACACGCCGAAGCTCGTGAGCATGATGCCGACGATGAACTTGAGGGTGTTCTCGGGCACGCGCGAGAGCGGCCCGCGCACGACCGCGCCGGCGATGACGACGACGATCACGGCGGCCACGGCGCCGATGATCGCGACGGGCAGGTTGCCCTGGTTGGTTGCGAAGGTGAGCACGATGAAGACGACCTCGAGGCCCTCGAGCAGCACGCCCTTGAACGACAGGGTGAACGCGTACCAGTCCGAGACGCCGAAGCGCGATTCGGTGCGGGCCGACTCGGCGGCCGCGACCTCGCGCTGGAAGATGGCGTCTTCGTCGTGCAGGGCCTTGATGCCGCTGCCGCGCAGCACGGCCTTGCGCAGCCACTGCAGGCCGAAGACCAGCAGCAGGCCGCCGACGACGACGCGCAGGATGCCGAGGGGCAGCAGCATGATCGCCGGGCCGAACACGGCGACGCCCGCGGCGAGCACGAGCAGAGCGGCGACGGAACCCGCCATGGCGGAGCGCCAGTTGCGGGTGGCGCCGGCGGCCACGACGATCGTGGTCGCCTCCACCGCCTCGACCAGACAGGCCAGGAAGACGGCGATGAAGAGTGCGACAGAGGTCATTGGGGATTCTCCGAAAAGCTTATGTTTGAAGGAAATGCTAACAGCTGTTACGGTCACGCGGCGCGCGGGAACGCGATGCAGGCTTCCGGGGCGATCGCGATGAGGCAGGCCGCCCCGCGTCCCCAGCCGCGCGTGTCGAAGACGCCCGTCAGCTCGCCGTGGTCGGTGCGCACGACGTGCTCGTAGCCGCGGCCGCGATACGCGGTGTCCGTGACCCAGCCGGCGAGCAGGGTGTCGCCGCTCTGGCCGCGGTCGTGGTGCGCCGACGGGTCGACCAGGCGCGGCGCGGCGGGACGGATGGCCACCTCGACCTCGGCGCCGGGGTTGAGCGCGGCGGCGGCGCTCGCGGCGATGCGGTGGTCGCCGATGCGGATCAGGGCGGTGCTGTCGTCGACCCGGCGGTCGAGGATGCCGGGCAGCGTGCCCGAAAGGCCGGTGAACCGGGCGACGAACGGCGAGGCGGGGGTGCTGTAGATGCTCTCGGGCGTGCCGAACTGCTCGAGCTTCCCCGCATTCAGGACACCGACGACATCGGCCAGTGCGAACGCCTCGCTCTGGTCGTGGGTGATGTACACGGCCGTCGCCCCGGTCTCGCGCGTCAGCGTCGCGATCTCGACGCGCAGGTGCTCGCGCAGGTGCGCGTCGAGGTTCGACAGCGGCTCGTCGAAGAGCAGCAGCGCCGGGCGGGCGACGATCGCGCGGGCGAGGGCGACGCGCTGCTGCTGGCCGCCGGAGAGCTCCTGCGGGTAGGAGGCGCCCTTCTCGGCCATGTTGACCCGTTCGAGCGTCTCGCGGGTGCGCCGGTCGACCTCGCGGGCGTCGAGCTTCTGGCGGCGCAGGGCGTAGCCGACGTTCTCGGCGACCGTGAGGTGCGGCCACAGCGCATAGTCCTGGAACACCATGGCGAGGCCGCGCTTCTCGGCGGGGACATGGCGTCGCGCGTCGCTGACGACGTGGGGGCCGATCGTGACCGTTCCCGCGTCGAACCGCTCGATGCCGGCGAGCCCGCGCAGCAGCGTCGTCTTGCCGGACCCGGACGGGCCGAGCAGCACGAGGAAGGTGCCGGGCTCGACGTCGAAGCTGACGCCGTCGAGCGCCCGCAGCGCGCCGAAGCGCTTCTCGACCGCGTTGACGCTGAGGCGGTGCCCTGCAGGGGCGGGGGTGGTGTTCATCGTGTCCTTCCAATGACGCGCCAGCCGGCCGGCGCGAGAAGCCGGAACGCGGCGAAGGCGGCGCCGACGATTGCGAGGGCGAAGAGGATCGCCAGCACTTCCATGGCCGTGCCGCCGCCGAAGTCGTACTTGCCGAGGGCCGTCTCGATGCCGACCGAGATCGGCTGCTTCCCCGGCGGGGCCAGCAGCTGCGAGACGGGCAGCTCGAGCAGGATGGCGGCGAAGGTGAGCAGCCAGGCGGTCAGCAGCGGGCGGGCGATGACGGGCAGCACGATCGTGAGCCAGGCCTTGGCCGCACCGCGACCGTGCACGCGGGATGCCTCGAGCATCGAGTTCTGCACCTGGCTCAGCGTGCCGACGAGCACGCGGGTGGTCGACGGCAGACCGGTGGCGAGGTAGGCGAAGAGCAGCAGTGCGGTCGTGCCGTAGAGGTGGATGCGCAACGCCGCCCAGAACGGCAGGTTGTAGGCGAAGATGTAGCCCGCCGCGAAGACGATGCCGGGCAGCGCGACCGCCCCGAGCAGGATGAAGTCCAGCAGTCGGCCGGCCGAAGTGTTGCCGCGGGCCGCGAGCATGCGGGCGCACACCGTCGCGAGCGCCGTGGCGATCGTGGCGGTCACCGCGGCGAGCCACGCCGAGTACACGAGCGGGCCGCCCAGGTCGGGGCTGCCGAGCACCCTGCGGTAGTTCGACAGGTCCCACTGGTGGCTGCCCGCGAGGGACCCGAGCCCGTCGATGAGCGAGGCCGAGACCGCGCCGAAGGTCGGCACGCCGAGGGTGAGCAGGGCGAGCACGACGAAGGCGAGGCCCATGAGGGTCGCCCGCACGGGGCCGAGGTGCTCGCGGGCCGGGGGCCGGCTGCGGCCGCTGAGCACGCGGAAGCTGCGCCCGCGCAGGGCGCGGCTCTGCGCGAACAGCGCGAGCACGATGAGCAGGAGCAGGATCCAGCTGATGGCCGCCGCGACAGGGAACTGCACCGGGAAGGAGTCGACGGCCATATAGAGGGAGTACGTCGCCACCAGGAAGTGCGAGTCGTTGGCCAGCGTGCTCGCGACGCCGAAGTCGCTGACCGACTCGGCGAAGACGATCGCGAGAGCGGCCCAGACGCCGGGCGCGAGCAGGGTGAAGACCATCCGGGCGGACGCGAGCCGGCCGCCGCCGTGCACCCGCACGGCATCCTCGAACTCGCGCCCGAGACCGCGCAGCGTGTTGCTGATCGCGAGATAGGCGAACGGGATGCCCTTGACGGTGAGCACGATGACGATGCCGACGGGGCCGTACATGACCTCGCGCGGCCAGGTCGCGTCGATGCCGAGCACCTGGAGCACGCCGTTCGGCTCGAGCAGCCGCTCCCAGCCGAGGGCGATCAGATAGGACGGGGCCAGCAGCAGCGCGAACACGATGCCGGTCAGTGCGCGGCGGCCGGGCAGGTCGGTGCGCTGCACGGTCCACGCCAGCCAGAAGCCGATCGCGGCCGAGAGGGCCGCCGTGACGATGCCGACGACGGTCGAGTCGATGAATGCGACGAGCAGCTGCGAGTTGAGGGCCTGCTTGAACGCGTCGAGCGTGAACCACTGCGTGCCCTGGGACAGGAGCGCGGGGCTGAAGGCGACGATCAGGAACAGCAGGATCGGGACCACGAGGATCGCGATGATGAGCACCCAGAACGCCATGAACCAGGCACCCCGAATCGGCCGGATGCGGCGCCCGAGGTATCCGAGCGCCGCACCGGGTGTTGCCGTCTGCACTATTACTTGATGTTCGAGTCGAACCACGAGTTCACTTGACCCTCGAGCGGGCCCCAGAACTTCGGGTCAAGGGTCTGGAAGTCGCTCGGGAACGCCGGCAGCTGCGAGAGCGGCGTGACCCCGTTGATGATCGGCCAGAACAGCGAGTCGCCGCTCGGGTCGCCGGTGAGCATGACGGCCTGGCCCTCGGGGGAGAGGACGTAGTCGACGAACTGCTGCGCCTCCTTCTGCACAGCGGCGGGCGCGCCCTTGTCGATCGCGATGACGCTCGGCAGCAGGGTGGACTTGGGCAGGTAGACGATCTTCGGGTCGAAGTTCGCCGTCGGCTTGACCTTGATGGTCTCGCCGATCGCCGCGGAGCTCTGGATCATGCCGTAGTCGATCTGGCCGGTCTCGAGCGCGTGCAGGGTGTCGCCGTTCGTCGGGAAGACGTGCAGGCCGTTGGACTTCAGCTTGGTGAAGAAGTCCTCACCCGCCTTGACGCCGTTCTGCTCGCCGCCGAGCTGGTTCATGACGCCGGCGATGAACGGGAAGGTCGGGCCCGACTGCGCCGGGTCGTTCATGCCGACCTTGCCCTTGTAGGGCGCGGTGAGCAGATCCTGGTAGGTGGCCGGGACGGCCTTGACCTTGGCGGCGTTGTAGATCAGCGCAGCCATCGCGGTCGTCGCGACGGGCGAGTAGCCGTGGTCGGCGGGCACGAGGGCGGCGCCGGCGCTGGTGTACGAGACGGTCGACGACTGGTACGACGCAAGCAGGCCCTGCTGGTCGAGGGACGAGAAGGCGGTGTCGCCGTCGGCCCAGAACAGCGACCACTGCGGGTTGTTCTTCTCGGCGGTGATCTTGGTCAGCAGCGGGCCGGTGCTGTCGTCGTCCACGTTCACCTTGATGCCGGTCTTGGCGGTGAAGGCCTTGGCGACCGTCGCGTCGTAACCGACGGCTGCGTAGAGGTTGAGCGGCTGTGAGGCGCTCGCCTTCGAGGTGGAGCCGGAGTGGGAGGTCGTGCTGGCCGGCGACGACGAGCAGGCGGCGAGAGCGCCGGCCGCGATGACCGCCGCGGCGACCGCCGCGACGCGAGTGAGCTTGGGCATGGAGAGGACCCTTCGGATGCAGGAATGTGTTGTAGCTCGGGCGTAACAACAGTTACGGACGCTACGAAACAGTTCTTGATCCGCGGTGGCTCGGAATCAACACGCAGGTGAACGGATGCCCCGAGTTCGGGGGCGGCGACCTGCCGGGGCATCCGCCATCATGCGCGAGCCTTCTATGCGCGCCTCTCAGCAAAGAAAATCCATTCCGATCACGTATTTCTTTCATAGATGATTCCCCAGTTGTGTTCACTGAGCCGTCGTGTGGATGCGGGCGTGCGTTCATGGGGCCCCCCGAAGGTGTCACGGAGCCGTGTGTGTCGATCCCCTCCGACACCGGCTTCGTTCACGACACCCATCGAAGGAGAACCATGTCGTCGAAAACCCGGGGTCTGCGTCGCAGCCTCCTCGCCCTCGGCCTCGCCGGCGCCACCGCCGTCGCGGTCGCCGGCCCCGCCCTCGCCGCCCCGGCGATCGGCAACGGCCAGGGCAGCGTCCACCTCGCCAAGGGCGACCTGCTGGTCAGCACGAGCCACTGGACGGTCACCCCGAACGTCGTCGCAGGCCAGACGCAGCTCGCCCCGAACTGCACGCCCGGCAACTGCGTCACCGCCATCGCGGGCGGCGGCTACCCGGGTCTCCTCAACAACGACCAGATCGACGGCTCCTTCGGTGTGACCTCGCCGATCACCCTCAACGAGCTCGACCCGAACTCGGGCGCGGTGCTGCAGTCGTTCGACGTCCCGACCGACCAGGCCGTCACGAGCTTCTCCTCGAAGTCCGAGCTCGCGCTCAACCAGTCGACGAGCGGCAACGCGGTCACCTTCATGGGCTACGCCTCGACCCCGGGCCAGCTCGACGTGTCGAACTCGAACACCCCCGGTGTCATCGACCCGACCAACCCGAACCCGAACGCGACCTACCGCGTGGTCATCACGCTCGGCGTCGACGGCAAGTTCACCTACACCGACACCAACGCGTACAGCGGCAACAACGGCCGTGCCGCCGTTCTCAACGACGCGGGCGGCGCGGACAGCATCTACACCGCGGGCAACGCCGGCAACGGCGCCAACCCGCAGCCGACCGGCGTCGTGATGGGCGCGGGCGCGCAGATCATCACTCCGTCGAAGCTCGACCAGGCGCAGCAGAACCCCGGCCAGCCCACCCCGGTCGGCTCGTTCAGCGTCACGCAGCTCGGCGACAAGGCGGACAAGGTCGGCAAGGACACCAACTTCCGCGGCCTGACCATCTCGAACAACGTCCTGTACTTCACCAAGGGCTCGGGCAGCAACGGCGTCAACACCGTCTACTTCCTCGACACCACCGGCACCGCCTGCCCGACCGGTGTGGGCGTGCCTGCCGCCGGCGCGCAGCTGCCGAGCGCCGGCCTGACCGCCGACGCGCAGAGCGGCCTGCTGCCGAACAACATGTGCATCCTCGCGGGCTTCCCGACGACGACGGCCAAGACCGACACCGACTTCTTCCCGTTCGGTCTGTGGTTCGCCAACAAGGACACCCTGTATGTGTCGCAGGAGGGCGACGGCAGCGACGGCTACGACGCCGCGACCAACACCTGGACCGACGCGGCCGCTTCGACGACCGCCGGCCTGCAGAAGTACTCCTTCGACGCCGCGAGCCAGTCGTGGAAGCTCGACTACACCCTGCAGAACGGCCTGAACCTGGGCCAGTCGTACCAGGTGGCCGGCTACCCGACCGGTGACAACTCGATCACGGGTCTGCCGTGGAACCCGAGCGTCGACGGCCTGCGCAACATCAACGGCCGCGTGAACGCCGACGGCACCGTGACCATCTGGGCCGCGACCTCGACGGTCTCCGGCGGCGGCGACCAGGGCGGCGACCCCAACGCGCTCGTCCGGGTCACCGACAAGGTCTCGGCGACCACCGCGGCCGCGAACGAGAAGTTCCAGACCGTGATGGCGCCGTCCTACGGCACCGTCGTCCGCGGCGTCTCCTTCACCCCGGGCACGAAGAACTAGCTCTACGCACGACAACGGCGCGCGGCCCTCACGGGGTCGCGCGCCGTTGCGGTGTCGGCCGGGTCTCAGTCCTGCGCGGCGGCCTTGCGGCGCCCGCGCAGCGCGCTGATCGCGAGCGGGGCGACGGAGACGAGGACGACGACGATCATGAGCGCGTCGATGTTCTTCGTGACGAACGGGATGCCGCCGAGCAGCACGCCGAGCACGACCATGACCACCGACCACAGCACGCCGCCCAGGGCGTTCCAGCCGAGGAACCGGCGGTAGGGCATGGCGACGATGCCGGCGGAGAGCGGCACGTAGGTGCGCACGACGGGCACGAAGCGCCCGAGCACGAGCGAGACGCCGCCGTAGCGGGCGAAGAACGCCTCGGCGCGCGCGAGGTGCTCGGTCTTGAGCACCCGGGCGTCCGGCTTGAACAGGCCGCGCCCGAAGCGCCGGCCCAGCCAGAAGCCGACCTGGTCGCCCGCGAACGCGGCGCACGAGGCCACGACGGCGACCGACCACGCGTGGATGCCGAGGTGCGGGGCGAGGATCGCGGCGGTGATCAGCAGCGAGTCGCCGGGCAGGAACGGGAAGAGCACGCCGGACTCGATGAACACGATGACCGCGATGCCGACCAGGACCCACGGCCCGAATGAGTGCAGCAGACCCGACGGGTCGAGCAGCGACACGGTGGCGAGGTGCATGATGCGGGTTCCTTCGGAGGTCGGAAGCGGGTAGGAGGCCACGATCTCAGCGCCGCGATCAGGAACGCCAAAGAATTCGCCGGTGTACGGCATCCTCACGGAAAAGCCGCGAATCGATCAGCTACCGGGCGGCGGGCTCGGAGTCTTGGACGTTTCTTTCCGTCGGCATCAGAGGTTGGCGGCATGAGCACTCATGCGACCCCGTCGGCCCCCAACGTGCGCCGACTCCTGAACAAGGTGCCCGAAGTCACCCTCTACTTCTGGATCATCAAGGTCCTGTGCACGACCATCGGCGAGACGATGTCCGACAACCTGATGGGCATGTTCGCCGTCGGCGGTGACAATGCGAGCCCCGAGCAGCTGCAGATCGCGCTGTACAAGGTGGCCGCGATCACGGTCGGCGTGCTGGCGATCCTGCTGACCGTCCAGTTTCGCCTGAAGCGCTATGTCGCGGTCGTCTACTGGGCGAACATCGTCGTGATCAGCGTGCTCGGCACGCAGATCACCGACATGTTCGAGGGCCAGGGCGACGTGCCGAACAACATGTGGGCGATCACGATCGTGTCGGTCAGCTTCGTCGCCGCGGTGTTCCTCGCCTGGTGGCTGGTCGAGCGCACGCTGTCGATGCACTCGATCACGACCACGCGCCGCGAGGGCTTCTACTGGCTGGCGATCCTCGCCACCTTCGCCACCGGCACCGCGGTCGGCGACCTGATCGCCGAGAAGTTCAGCCTCGGCTACCTCACCACGCTCGAGATCTTCGCCGCCGTCATCGCGATCCTCGCGATCGTCTGGAAGGTGACGCCGATCAACGGCGTGCTCGCCTTCTGGATGGTCTACATCATGACCCGGCCGCTGGGCGCCTCGACCGGCGACTTCCTCTCGCAGCGCGGCAACCAAGGTCTCGACTGGGGCACCAACACGACGAGCTGGGTCTTCCTCGGCGTCATCGTCGCGCTCGTCGTCTTCCTGCAGATCACGAAGCCGGATGTCACACGCACCGAGCCGATCGCCGACCATGAGCCGGCCTCCGCACACCAGCAGCTCGTGACCAACTCCGCGGGGAACGCACTCGACGCGTCCTGACCCGCACAACACGAAGGCCCCCGGGAACCCCGGGGGCCTTCGCTCATGCACGGTCGCGGGGCGGCACGACTACGCCGCGGCGTCTCGCGCGGTCGTGGGGCGTGCGACGAGCAGGGCCAGCACCGCGGCGACCAGCGCGGCGGCGCCGCAGATGGCGAACAGCACGCGGTAAGCGGTCAGCGAGGGCAGCACGGCCGGGCCGAGCGTGATCGTGAACGCCGCGAGGATCGAGCCGCCGAGCGCGCTCGCGAGCGAGCTGCCGAGCGAGCGGACGACCGTGTTGACGCTGTTGGCGGAGGCGAGCTCGTGGTGCGGGGTGTTGGCGCTGATGAGGGCCGGCATCGCCGCATAGCCGATGCCCGTGCCGATGCCGACGACCGTGCTGCCGACGACGACCTGCCAGAGGTCCGCGTGCACGGTGATGCGCAGCACCCAGCCGACGGCGACGATGACGGCGCCGATGGCGAGCGTGCGGCCGGCGCCGATGCCGTTGATCAGGCGGGCCGCGACGGGCGCGAAGATCAGCATGCACAGGCCGCTCGGCAGCATCGTGAGGCCGGCCGTCAGGGTCGAGGCGGCGAAGCCGTAGCCCGTCTCCTTCGGCATCTCGACATACGTCGCCGTCCCGATCAGCGAGGCGAACAGCGCGAAGCCGATGAAGAGCGACGCGATGTTCGTCAGCAGGATCGGGCGGCGCGACAGGGACGACAGATCGATGAGCGGGTCGCGGCGGCGCGCCTCCCAGAAGCCGAAGGCGGCGAACAGCACGGCGGATGCCGCGAACAGCCAGATCACCCGGGCCGAGCTCCACCCCCAGGCCGATCCCTCGGAGAGCGGCAGCAGCAGCGCGACGAGCGCGCCGGCGAGCAGCAGGGCGCCGAGCATGTCGATGCGGCCGCCGGCGGGGTCGTGGGACTCGGGGACGAAGACGAGGATGCCGGCGAAGGCCACGGCCGCACCGACGGCGGTGATCCAGAACAGCAGGTGGAAGTCGCCGTGCTCGGCGATCAGGCCGGCGAAGGGCAGGCCCAGCGCGCCGCCGACGCCGAGCATGGCCGAGATCGTCGCCATCGCGCTCGCACGGCGCTTCTTGGGCAGCAGCGTCGCGAGCAGCGAGATGCCGAGCGGGATCGCGCCGGACGAGACCCCCTGGATCGCGCGGCCGATGATCAGCACGGTGATGTCACCCGAGATCGCGGTGATGAGCGAGCCGAGCACCATGGCGCCGATCGCGACGAGCAGCATGAGCTTCTTGCCCCACATGTCGCCGAGCTTGCCGAGCAGCGGGACGGCGACCGCGCCGACGAGCAGGGTCGAGGTGAGCAGCCACTGCACGGTCGCGGTGTCCGAGTGGAGCTTCTGCGGCAACTCGGCCAGCACGGGCACGAGCAGCGACTGCGACAGCGAGACCACGAGCGCGCCGAGGCCCACGAGGAGCAGCCAGAAGGTCGCCTTCCCGCCGCCGACCCGTTCGGCCTCGAGGTCGAGTTCGTCTTCTGATTCGGCTTCGGCGATGCGCATCGGTGTCCTTCTCATGCGGGCGGCAGGGTGGTGTCAACGCTGTTGACAATGCTCAGTCAACACTGTTGACACGGTTCTGTCAACGCTGTTGACTAGGTGGATGGAGCACGCGAGCGACGACGAGCAGGCCCCCGAGGCGGAGGGCGCCACTCCGACGCAGCGTGCGATCGCGCTCGCGGCGCGCGAGCTGTTCGAGGCCAAGGGCTACGGCGCCGCCTCGATCCGCGAGATCGCGAAGGCGGCCGGCGTGGACCCGGCGCTCGTCATCCGCCACTTCGGGTCCAAGGACGAGCTCTTCGCCCGTGTCATCGGCTTCGACGAGCACTTCGCCCCGCATCTCGACGGCCCGTTGGGCACCGTGGGCGAGCGCCTCACGGCGTACCTGCTGGATGCCTCGCACACGCAGCTGCGCGCGAGCTTCAGCGCGATCGTGCGAGCCGCGGACCATGAGCGCGTGCGCGTCGAGTTCCAGGACTCGCTGCGCCGCCTGCTCGTCGAGAAGCTCAGCGCGCGGATGTCGGGCGATGACACCCTGCTGCGCGCGTGGCTCGTCTCGGCGCAGCTCGTCGGGCTGATCCACTCGTGGGACGCCGTCGGCGGCGAGAGCGCGACGCCGGAGGCGCGCGCACAGGTCGCCCGGCTGTACGGCGCAGCCATCCAGAAGCTCATCACCCCCTGAACCCGAACCGCCTCACGAGTCGAAGGAGACCGGAATGAAGGCATGGCAGTACCCGGGCGGACACCGCCCCATCGAGCTGAACGAGGTGCCGGAACCGGTGCCCGCACCGCACCAGGTGATCATCGACGTCAAGGCTGCGGGGCTGTGCCACTCGGACCTGATGTACATGGAGAACGGCGACGGCGTCATGCCGTTCCTGCCGATGACCCAGGGCCACGAGAACGCAGGGGTGATCAGCGCCGTCGGCAGCGAGGTCGTCGGCTTCGCGGTCGGCGATGTCGTGGGCGTCAACTCCGCGGGCGTCCAGCCGCCGCTCGGCATGTTCACCCCCGGCGGCTTCGCGGGCCGGCTCGCGGCCGACCACCGCGACCTCGCGCGCGTTCCGGCCGGCCTCGACCTGTCGCTGGCGGCGCTCGCGACGGATGCCGGCATGACCTCGTACCACGCCATGATCAAGGCCGGCCGCGCCGCCGCGGGCATGAAGGTCGGCGTCATCGGCTTCGGCGGCCTCGGCCAGATCGGCGCCCGCGCGGCCGTGCTGGCGGGCGCCGAGGTGCACGTGGCCGAGGTGAAGGAAGAGGTGTGGCCGCTCGCGCGGGCCGCGGGCGTCACGGCATGTGTGAAGGATGCCGATGAGTGGGCGGCCGGGGCCGCGAACCCCATGGCGGGCGGCAGCTTCGACCTGGTCGTCGACTACGCCGGCTTCGACACGACGCAGAAGGCGCTCAACGCCGTGAAGCGCGGCGGCACCGTGGTGCAGGTCGGGCTCGGCAAGCCGACGTTCACGGTCATCACCCCCTCGATCCTCGGCAAGCGGATCATCGGCTCGCTCGGCGGCACCGTCGAGGACATCGAGGAGGTCTATGCGCTGATGCTGTCCGGCGACCTCGCCCCGGCATACACCGAGATCGCCTTCGACGAGATCGGCGCAGGGCTCGAGAGGCTCAGGGACAACCAGGTGATCGGGCGGCTCGTCGCGCGTTTCGGGGACTAGCCCGGCCCTCGCCGAGGCGCACGAAGGCCCCCGGGGGACAACCCCGGGGGCCTTCGGCGTGGGTGCCCTACTCGACCGCGAGCGCGGCGACGGGCGAGATGCGGGTTGCCCGGCGCGACGGCGAGACCGCGGCGACGAGCGTGAGCACGGCGGCCGCGACCACGACGACGAGCACGATCGGCCAGGGGATCTGCGGCGCGACGAGACCGGGGTGCCCGTGCACGCCGCCGAGCATCGACTGCGCGCCGATCCAGCCGTAGACGAAGCCGAGCACGAGGCCGACCACGGTCGCCGTGGCCGTCAGCGCCGCCGCCTCGGCGAAGATCATCGACCGCAGCTGCCGGCGGGTGAACCCGAGCGCGCGCATGAGCCCGAGCTCGCGGGTGCGCTGCATCACACTGAGGCTCAGGGTGTTCACGAGCCCGACCGCGGCGATGAGGGCACTGAAGCCGATCAGGATGCTGAAGACCGTGACGATGCCGCTGATGATCGGGCCGAGGCCGTTGTACTGCTGCGGGTCGTTGCGGGCGCCGATCGCGAGCATGTCCTGGAAGGTCTGCATCGTGACCGAGAACGTCGTGACGAGCGTCACGCCGATGACCAGGCCGACCGTCATCCGGCTCGACCGCTCGGGGTAGCGCAGGGCGTTCTCGGCGGCGAGCCTCGCCGGCGTGCCGGTGCCGACCAGGCGCCCGACGACGCGCAGCACGGGCGGGATGACGCGATCGGCGGCGAAGACGATGCCGCTGAACGAGAGCAGGCCGCCGATCAGCCCGAGCAGCACGGCGGGCGGGAACCTCAGGCCGAGCACCACCCCGGCCGCCAGGAACACGACGCCGACGATGACGAGCACGAGGGCGAGCCGGTGGCGGCGCCGGTGCACGGCGATGTCCGGGATGCTGCGCTCGGTGCTGTTGCCGAGCGCCTCGACGGGGCGCACGTCGAGCACGCGGCGCGAGCCGACCCAGGCCGCGAGCCAGGTCGTCATCGCGACCGCGACCACCGGCAGCAGGATCGTCGGGGTCGCGTACGAGTAGACGAACGGGCGGAAGATGCGGGATGCCACCGCCAGGTGCCCCACGAGGGCGGCGACGCCCGTGCCGATGACCGCGCCGACGACGGCGCCGATGACCCCGACGAGCAGCCCCTCGCGGGCGATCCGGCCGCGCTCGGCGCGGGCCGACGAGCCGATGAGGCGCAGCAGCGCGATCTGCCGGGTGCGGCCCGCGACCACGGTCGCGACGGTGTTGGAGGTGACGACCCCGCTGACATACAGCGAGAGCACGATGAACGAGATCGCGGCGAGGCCGAGCAGCAGGGGCACCGTGTGCACGCTCGCGCCGGCCACCGGGTCGGCGCGCACGGCGGCGGAGATGATGCCGTCGAACTGCACGAGCGCGACTCCGAAGGTGCCGGCGATGACCGCGACGATCAGCGTCGGGATCTGGCCGCGCAGGCTCGGCTTCATCGCTGCGCCTCGATGGAGAGCATGAAGGTCGCGATCTCCTCCGGCTGCAGCCGGCCGCTGTCGCGCACGATGCGGCCGTCGGCGAGGAACAGGATGCGGTCGGCGAAGCTCGCCGCCACGGGGTCGTGCGTCACCATCGCGATCGACTGGCCGTGCTGCCGGCTCGCGTCGGACAGCAGGCCGAGCACCTCGCGGCCCGTGCGCGAGTCGAGGTTGCCGGTCGGCTCGTCGGCGAACACGATCTCGGGGCGGGTCGCGAGGGCGCGCGCGATCGCGACGCGCTGCTGCTGGCCGCCCGAGAGCTGGGACGGGCGGTGGTCGAGCCGGTTGCGCAGACCGAGCTGGTCGATGAGCCGGTCGATCCACGCGCGTTCCTCGGCACTCGGCTTGCGGCCGTCGAGCTCGAACGGCAGCAGCACGTTGCCGAGCACGTCGAGGATCGGCAGGAGGTTGAAGGACTGGAACACGAAGCCGACGCGGCGGCGGCGCAGCTCGGTGAGGTCGCCGTCGTCGAGGGCCGTGATGTCGACGCCGCCGAGACGGACGGTGCCGGAGCTCGCGGCATCCAGCCCCGCCATGATGTGCATCAGCGTCGACTTGCCCGACCCCGAGGGGCCCATGATCGCCGTGAACTCGCCGCGGCGCAGCTCGAGGGTGATCTCGTCGAGGGCGGTGACGGCCGTCGCGCCCGCGCCGTAGCGCTTCACCAGATCGGACACATCGGCGACGACGCCGTCAGCAGGGGTGTGGGATGCCATGCAGCCGAAGTTAGGGAGCCGCCCCCAAGAAACCGCCGAGAACGCGGAATCGAATCGATCCGACACGCGCATCGGCGCGGTACCGCGGCGAGCCGTCGTCGATGTGATCGACTCTTCAGGAACGACGAATCAACGCAAAGGGGCGCACAGCGTGAGCATCAAGGTCATCCATGTCGGTCTCGGAGGGTGGGGCGGCAACTGGGCCCGCCAGGCCATCCCGCCGGTGCGCGAAGTGGAGGTCGCGGCGATCGTCGACCCGCATGAGCCGACCCTGCGCGCCGTGCAGGCGGACATCGGCATCCCGGCCGAGCGCGCCTTCGCGTCGCTCACGGCGGCCCTCGCCGCGGTGCAGGCGGACGCCGTCGTGATCACGGCACCCGCGGTGGTGCACATCCCGCTCGCCATCGAGGCGCTCGAGGCCGGCAAGCACGTGCTCGTCGAGAAGCCGTTCGCCAACACGGCGGCCGAGGCGCTCACCGCCGTGCAGCGCGCCGAGGAGCTCGGCCTGATCCTGCAGGTGAGCCAGAACTACCGCAGCTATCCGGCGCCGAAGGTCGTGCGCGACCTGCTCGAGCGTGGCGAGCTCGGCGAGCTGGCCGCGATCAACATCGACTTCCGGCAATGGGACAACGACCTGCCGAAGGAGACGCACCGGCACTACGCGTTCCCGCACCCCATGATCAACGACATGGCGATCCACCACTTCGACCTGCTGCGCATGGTCACCGGGCAGGAGGCCGTGCGGGTGTACGCCAAGGCGTCGTACCCGTCGTTCAGCAAGTACGGCGAGGAGGCGCAGGCCGCGATGACCATCGAGATGGCGAACGGCCTGGTGGTCAGCTACCGCGGCAGCTGGCTGAGCCGCGGGAAGCCGACCGCGTGGGCGGGCGAGTGGAGCATCCAGGGCGAGGACGGCGAGATCTTCTTCACGAGCCGCGGCAGCAAGGGGCCCGTCGAGGACGCCTCGGGCGACCTCGTCACGATCCTGCGGTCGGGGAAGAAGCGCCCCGAGACGCTGCCGCTGCCGGAAGCGGAGCTCTACGACCGCTCCGCCGGGCTGCAGGTCTTCGCCCGCGCGATCGCCGGCGGCCCCGCGCCCGAGACGCTCGGCCGCTCGAACCTCGGCAGCCTCGCGCTGATGGAGGCGGCCGCCCGCTCGGCGGCGTCGGGCCGCGTCGAGGAGGTGGTCCTGCCGTGACCTCCCAGGCCGCTGACACGCCCATCCGCGTCCTCGTCTGGGGCGAGAACCTGCACGAGACGAGCGGCGACCCGGTCGTGCTCGGGCACTACCCCGACGGCATGCACACCGTGATCGCGGATGCCCTGCGCCGGCACCTCGGCGACCAGGCCGTCGTGGCGACGGCGACCCTGCAGGACCCGGAGCACGGGCTGACCGACGAGGTCCTCGCCGAGACGGACGTGCTGCTGTGGTGGGGGCACATGGGCCACGACCAGGTCACCGACGAGGTGGTCGAGCGCGTGCATGCGCGCGTGCACTCCGGCATGGGCATCCTCGTGCTGCACTCGGGGCACTACTCGAAGATCTTCAAGCGGCTCATGGGCACCACCTGCTCGCTCAAGTGGCGCAACGACGGCGAGCGCGAGCTCGTCTGGACGGTCGCACCGTCGCACCCGATCGCCGAGGGGGTGCCGCAGCCGATCGTGATCCCGCAGCAGGAGATGTACGGCGAGTACTTCGACATCCCGACCCCCGAGGCGACCGTCTTCATCTCGTCCTTCGCGGGCGGCGAGGTGTTCCGCTCGGGCGTGACCTACACGCGCGGGCTCGGCCGGGTGTTCTACTTCTCGCCGGGCGACCAGGAGTTCCCCGTCTACCATCACCCCGACGTGCAGCGCGTGCTCGCGAACGGCGTGCGCTGGGCGAGGCCGCAGGGCGCGCAGTACGAGCTCACGGCCGACTACCACGCGCGGGAGTGGTTCGCGCCGGCCGCCGACTGATCGCATGCGGGCGCCCGCACGGGGCCGCTCGACGTGCAGTGTGACGCAGCATGTCGCGCGGGCGGGCGCTCGCCGGGTTCGCTCGGGCGGAACCGGTTACTGTCGAGCCGATGCTCGAACACGCCCCGCAGCCCGCGACATCCTCGACCAGCGAGACCGCCGCGCCCGACCGCACGACGCGCGGGCCGCTCTCGCGGCGCGTCACGCTCGTGCTCGGCGTCGTCGCCGCGGCCGTGGTCGTCGCCCTGGCGATCGTGCTCGCGCGCGTGTTCCTCTTCCACACCGCGGCGGGCGCGTCGTTCCTGAAGGCGTTCCCGGGCCAGTCCGAGCTGCCCGCGTGGGCGCCCGTCGGCCAGCCGCTGTGGGCCCAGTGGCAGCACTGGCTCAACGCCTTCTTCATGGTGCTGGTGATCAAGACCGGTTGGACGATCCGCCGCAACCCGCGCCCGAGCGGGTCCTGGCTCGCGAGGAACAGCCGCCGCCGCATCACGCTCGAGCAGTTCATCCACCTGCTGCTCGACGTCTTCTGGCTGGCGAACGGCGTGATCTTCTGGGTGCTGCTGTTCGCGACCCGCCAGTGGGTGCGCGTCGTTCCCGTGCACTGGGATGTCTTCCCCAACGCCCTCTCGGCGGCGCTGCAGTACGCGAGCCTCAACTGGCCGACCGAGGACGGCTGGGCGAACTACAACGCGCTGCAGCTGCTGGCCTACTTCGTGACGATCTTCATCGCGGCCCCGCTCGCGGCCGTCACGGGCTACCGCATGAGCCCGCTGTGGCCGAAGAAGAACCAGCGCCTCTCGCGCCTGTTCCCGAACGACCTCGCGCGCCGGCTGCACTACCCCGTGATGCTGTATTTCGTCGTGTTCGTCGTCGTGCACGTCACCCTGGTGCTCGCGACGGGTGCGCTGCGCAACCTCAACCACATGTTCTGGGGCTCGGACAGCACGGGCAGCTGGGCCGGCTTCTGGATGTTCGTGCTCGGCATCGCGGCGATCGTCGCCGCCGTCATCGCACTGCGGCCGTCGGTCGTGCGCTGGCTCGGCTCGCTGCTCGGCAAGGTCGGTTGAGCGGGGCTCCCGCTCACTCGGCGTTCGAGGCGTGCGGCTCGTGCGCCTCGAGGAACTCGTAGACCGCGACGCGGTCGACGCCCGTGAAGGTGCCCGACGGCATCGCCGCGAGCAGTGACGAGTTGAGGCGCGCGCTCGGCCACGCGTTCTCGCTCCACTTGGTCGCGAGCTCGGCCTCGGGCGTGCGGCAGCAGGTCGGGTCCGGGCACGTCGAGGTGAGGCGCACCGCGGTGTCGCGGCCGCGGAACCACTTCGAGTGTGCGAACTTCGTGCCCACCGAGAGCGAGAAGTCGCCCGTGCCCGAGGACTCGATCTTCGACGTGCACCAGTAGGTGCCGACCGGCTTGTCGGTGTACTGGTGGTACGGCGACAGCCGGTCGTCGAGCTCGAAGACCTGGCGCGCGCTCCAGAACCGGCACACCACCTGGCCCTCGACCGAGCCCAGGGCATCCGTCGGGAACTGCACGTCGTCGTTCTCGTAGGCCTTCGAGATCGCGCCCGACGAGTGCACCTTGAGGAAGTGCACCGGGATGCCGAGGTGCTGGGTCGCGAGGTTGGTGAAGCGGTGCGCGGCCGTCTCGTAGGAGACGGCGAAGGCGTCCCGCAGGTCCTCGACCGACAGCTCGCGCGCCCGCTTGGCGCCCTCGAGGAAGTCGACCGCGCTCGCCTCGGGCACGAGCAGCGCGCCCGCGAGGTAGTTCGTCTCGACGCGCTGGCGCAGCAGCTCGCCGTAGTCCTGCGGCTCGGGCCGCCCGAGCACGTGCGTCGCGATGGCCTGCAGCAGCGCCGTGCGCGGGTCGGTGCCCGTCTGGTGCACGGGCAGGTAGATGCGGCCCGACTTGCGGTCGGTCACGCTGCGCGTCGTGTTCGGCAGGTCGTGCACGTAGTGCAGCGTGAAGCCGAGGTGCGCGGCGAGCTCGGCGGATGCCCGTTGCGACAGCGGGCCGCCGCGGTGGCCGATCGCCGCCAGCAGCTCGCGCGCCGCGGCCTCGAGCTCGGGGTAGTAGTTGTTCTTCGCCCGCTGCTCGGCCCGCAGCTCGGTGTTCGCCCGGCGTGCCTCCTCGGGCGTCGCCGCCCGCTCGGTGTGCAGCCGCTCGAGCTCGCCCGTGAGCGCGAGGATCGTCTCGATCGCCTCGTCGGACAGCGACTTGCGCAGCGGCACGCGGCCGAGGCCGAGGGAGGCGAAGACGGTGCCGCGCTGCGCCCGCTCGAGCGCGATCTCGAGGCCGGCGCGCTTCGTCGGCGGCTCGCTCGAGAGCAGCGCGTCGACGTCGACGCCGAGCGCGGAGGCGAGCTTCTCGACCTCGCTGAGCTTGAGCTCGCGGCGGCCGTTCTCGATGACCGAGAGCTGGCTCGGCGCACGGTCGATGGCGGCGGCGAGCGACTCGAGCGTGAGGCCGCGCTCGCCGCGGAGCTGGCGGATGCGGCGGCCGATGATCAGCGGATCCATCTCTTCATGATGACGGGAGGCGGGGCATCCTGAACCCTTCTGCTGCGCAGAAAAAGCGCGATATTTCTGCGTGCGGATGTCTGCACACGCCGGTTTCCGGGGCTGATGCTCGTCTCAGGCCACCCGCAATCGTCGAAGGAGACGACATGTTCAACACCACTCGCCCCGGCGACCAGACCCAGACCGCAGCAGAGCTCGAGACCGAGTGGGCCGCGGACCCGCGCTGGTCGAACACGACCCGCGACTACACCGCCGCCGACGTGATCTCGCTGCGCGGCCCCGTCCGCGAGGAGCACACGCTCGCCCGCCGCGGCGCCGAGCGCCTGCGCGAGCTGATCGCGGCGAGCGGCGAGGACCCCTCGTACTGGGTCGCGGCCCTCGGCGCCCTCACCGGAAACCAGGCCGTGCAACAGGTCAAGGCCGGCCTCGACGCCATCTACCTCTCGGGCTGGCAGGTCGCGGCCGATGCCAACCTCTCCGGCCAGACCTACCCCGACCAGAGCCTGTACCCCGCCAACTCGGTGCCGGCCGTCGTGCGCCGCATCAACAACGCGCTGCTGCGCACGGGCCAGATCGAGTTCGCCGAACGCGGCGAGGCGGCCCGCGAGTGGAACGTGCCGATCGTGGCGGATGCCGAAGCCGGCTTCGGCGGCCCGCTCAACGCCTACGAGCTCATGCACGGCATGATCCAGGCGGGCGCCGCGGGCGTGCACTGGGAGGACCAGCTCGCGAGCGAGAAGAAGTGCGGCCACATGGGCGGCAAGGTGCTCGTCCCGACCTCGCAGCACATCCGCACGCTCAACGCGGCGCGGCTCGCGGCGGACGTCGCCGACGTGCCGACCGTGATCATCGCCCGCACGGATGCCCTCGCCGCGACCCTGCTGACGAGCGACGTCGACGAGCGCGACCGGCCGTTCCTGACCGGCGAGCGCACGGCCGAGGGCTTCTACGAGGTCGAGAACGGCATCCGCCCGGTCATCGGCCGCGGCCTCGCATACGCGCCCTACGCCGACCTGCTCTGGGTCGAGTCGAGCAAGCCCGACCTCGAGCTCGCGCGCACCTTCGCCGAGGCGATCCACGACATCTACCCCGACCAGCAGCTCGCGTACAACTGCTCGCCGAGCTTCAACTGGCGGCAGCACCTCGACGACGACCAGATCGCGTCGTTCCAGCGCGAGCTGTCGGCCATGGGCTACGCCTTCCAGTTCATCACGCTGGCCGGCTTCCACGCCCTGAACCACTCGATGTTCGACCTGGCCCACGGCTACAAGGACCGCCAGATGTCGGCCTACGTCGAGCTGCAGGAGGCGGAGTTCGCCTCCGAAGCGCGCGGCTACACCGCGACCAAGCACCAGGCCGAAGTCGGCACCGGCTACTTCGACCGCGTCGCGACCGCCCTCAACCCGGGCGCGTCGACCCTCGCTCTCGTCGGCTCCACCGAGTCCGAGCAGTTCTAGCGCGACATCTGCCGCGCACCACCGCACTTCACCTCAGCACGGAGCACATCATGCGAATCAAGAGCATCGAATTCATCGGCGACGAGGCCGAGCGGCAGGACGAGATCCTGACGCCGGAAGCTGTCGCCTTCCTCACCGGCCTGCACAACGTCTTCGCGGGCCGCCGGTCCGAGCGCGTGCGCGAGCGTCGCATCCGCGTCGAGGACATCGGCCGCGGCAAGGGCCTCGGCTTCCCGGCCGAGACGCACCGCCTGCGCGAGGACCCGGACTGGCGCGTCGCCGGCGCGGGGCCCGGCCTCGAAGACCGCCGCGTCGAGATCACGGGGCCGGCCTCCGACCGCAAGATGACCGTCAACGCCCTGAACTCGGGTGCGCAGGTCTGGCTGGCGGATGCCGAGGACGCCTCGTCGCCGACCTGGCAGAACGTCATCGCCGTGCAGACCAACCTCTACGACGCAATCCGCCGCCAGGTCGACTTCACGAGCGCCGAGGGCAAGGAGTACCGGCTCGGTGAGCGCACCCCGACGATCGTGTTCCGGCCGCGCGGCTGGCACCTCAAGGAGAACCACCTGCGCTACGTCGGCTCGTCGGGCATCGCCGCGCCGGCATCCGCCTCGCTCGTCGACTTCGGCCTCTACGTCTTCCACAACGCGCACGAGCTGATCGCGCGCGGCGCGGGGCCGTACTTCTACCTGCCGAAGCTCGAGAACCGCTTCGAGGCGCAGCTGTGGAACGACGTCTTCACCTTCACCGAGAACGCGCTCGGGCTCGACCACGGCACGATCCGCGCGACCGTGCTGATCGAGACGATCACCGCCGCGATGGAGATGGAGGAGATCCTCTACGAGCTGCGCGAGCACTGCGCGGGCCTCAACGCCGGCCGCTGGGACTACATCTTCAGCGTCATCAAGAACTTCCGCGAGCGCGGGCCGGCCTTCGTCCTGCCCGACCGCGCGCAGGTCACGATGACGGTGCCGTTCATGCGGGCGTACACCGAGCTGCTCGTCTCGACCTGCCACAAGCGGGGGGCATATGCCATCGGCGGCATGAGCGCGTTCATCCCCAACCGGCGCGACGCCGAGGCGAACGCGCGGGCCCTCGAGCAGGTCTCGGCCGACAAGGGGCGCGAGGCGGATGACGGCTTCGACGGCTCGTGGGTCGCGCACCCCGACCTGGTTCCGGTCGCGCGCGCCCAGTTCGACCGGGTGCTCTCAGGCCGACCCAACCAGCTCGACCGGCTGCGCACCGACGTGCGCGTCGAGGCGGACCAGCTGCTCGACCTGTGCATCCCCGGTGCCACGATCACCGACGCCGGCGTCCGCCTCAACGTCTCGGTCGGCCTGCGCTACATCGAGAGCTGGCTGCGCGGGAACGGCGCCGCAGCGATCGACGGGCTCATGGAGGATGCGGCCACGGCCGAGATCAGCCGCTCGCAGCTGTGGCAGTGGGTGCGGGCCGGGGCGACGACGGCCGAGGGCACGCCGATCACGGCGCAGCTCGTCGAGGACATCCTCGCCGACGTCCTCGCCGAGCTGCCCGCGTTCGACGGCCATCGCTACGACGACGCGGCACGCGTGTTCCTCGAGGTCGCGCTCGACCCCGACTTCCAGCCGTTCCTGACCACGGGGGCGTACCTGGACTACCTGGTCGAGGACACCAAGCCGCGGCGGCTGCTCGCGAGCGCCTGAGGCGGTGCGCGTGGCTCGCGGGCGTGCCCGGGTTCGGAGGCATTGCTCTGCGAACCCGGATGCCGCGAGCCACGCGCCGCTGTCGTTGATGTCGCCTCTGTAGCATCCCCCCATGCGATCCGGGGGATTTCGCAGCGCGGCTCTGACCGTGCTCGCGGCGATGATGCTCAGCGGTTGCGCGGCGATCGCACATGACTCGGCTGGCACCTCGAGTCGGTCGGCTGCGCCGCATGCATCCGCGTCGCCGTCCGGGTCTGCGACGCCGACGCCGAAGGCGCTGCACAACAACCAATGCGCCGCGTATTCCGCCGCGATCTCTCTGACACCGGGCGAGGTCGCGACGATCATGGGGACGGCGAAGACCGGGCCGACGCCGGCGGTGCTGGCGGCTGTGGCAGATGAGGCCAAGAAAGTCCACGCCGCCGCGCAGAAGGTGACCGACCCGACCCTCGCCGCCCTCGCCCGCGCATACGATCGGGACGCGAGCGGCTACTCGACCGCACTCCACGATCTCGTCGCCGACCCGGGCAACGCAGCGCTCGATGCGAAGCAGGGGCGACTCGACATCCAGATGGCTCAGGATGTCGGCGCGATCACGCGCTATTGCGATTCTTAGGACCTGCCGAGCAGGCCTTCGATGCCGGTGGTCGCAGTGGCGAGGGCATCCTTCGAGCCGCCGGTCACGCTGAAGGTCCACATGATCGTCCCCGTCCCGGCGACGTAGCCGGTGATGGTGGGATTTCCCGACCCGGACGTGGTCATGTGCCACGCGGTGGCGCTGTCCCACACGGGTGCAGCTCCCCCGGCCTTCTCCAGCCGGTAGCCGCCCTGGACTGCCGCCAGCGCGGTCGTGGGCTGTGCGGCGTCGGCGAGATCGGTCTTCGTGATCAGCACCGTGCTCGTCTGGCTCGAGTCGTAGAAGATGCAGGTCCCGCGGGCGCCTTGGGCGGCGTTGGTCAACGTCTGGCCCGCGATCGCGGTCTGCACCGGCTCGTCCACGACCTGCGTGACGGGGATGCCCGTTGCATTCGCGACATCTCGGACGGCTATGCCGAGCGTCGTGCACTCGGTGGCACCGCCGGCCGAACCGCTGGTACCCGCGATACGTGCGTTCCCAGCCGGAATCGCGGGCGTGGAACTCGCCGTGCGCGGCGCCCGTGTGGCGACTGCGTGCCCGGGGGAGGCTGAGCAGCCGACGAGCACGGCGCCGAGTGCGAGAGCGATCACGGGCCCAGCGACCCGCGTGCGCGCGGCGCTCACGCGACCTTGGTGCCGCACTGGGCACAGAAGTGCACCCCGGGGGCCAGTTCGGTGCCGCACGACGTGCACGCGGTTGCCTGCGTGACGGAAGTGCCGCACTCCGAGCAGAACTTCGCACCCGGTGCGAGGCGTGCGCCGCATCCGTCGCATGCCCGGCCTGGCGTGGCGGTGAGATCGACGCCGCGCGTGAGGTCGGTGCTCGCGAGCTTGTCGCGCAGCTGCTGCGTGCGTGCCTCGGACTGCAGGCGGGTGAGTTCTTGATCGCTCAGGGGTGAGCACTGGGCGCACTGGCCGGCCCGTTCGTTCCAGCACATCTCGCGGCACACCCACTGGGCGCAGCCGTGGCACTGAATGAACAGCGGGCGGATCTCTTCGACCGCTTTGGCCAGTGCGCGGTCCTTCGCACTCGAGTTCGTCCCGCGGTTCATCGTGAGCTCGCTTGCTGCGTTCCCGACCTCTTGCAGCACGCCGCCGAAGATCGAGCCCACCGAGCGCAACAGTCCCTGGCCCGTCGTGACGACGTCGCGCTGGAACGCGGAGCGGTATCCGTTGCCGCAGCGTTCGCAATGGAACTCGAACTGGAACCCATTCGGATTCGAGATGTCCCTGTAGTTATCCGTGAACGGCACGATGCCGGACATCGGCCCACCCCCATCAGCCTCGTTTGGGGTGCATTTTATGGGAACCGGATGACGCGTTGATAAGCCAGCTATTGCTGGTTCGCTGGCTCCAGCTGTTCTGGCCAGATCGCCGGTGCTCGTCTCATCTTGAGCCGAGGCGGGTGCGCAGGGCTGCGAGTTGTGTCTGCAACTCAAGGGGCACGCGGTCACCGAAGCTTGCGAAGTACTCCTCGGTGAGCTCGGCCTCCGCGAGCCACGACCCGCTGTCGATGGCGAAGAGGGTGCGCAGATCGTCGGCGGAGACATCGAGCCCGTCGAGGTCGAGTGCGCCCTCGGCGGGGACCAGGCCGAGGGGGGATGCCTGCGCGGCCGCGGCGCCCTCGAGGCGCTCGGCGATCCACTTGAGCACCCGCACGTTGTCGCCGAAGCCCGGCCACAGGAACCTGCCGTCGGCCCCCTTGCGGAACCAGTTCACCTGGAACATCGCGGGGGCGCTCGCGCCGAGGCGCTCGCCGACCTCGAGCCAGTGCGCCCAGTAGTCGGCCATGTTGTAGCCGCAGAACGGCAGCATTGCGAAGGGGTCGCGGCGCAGCTCGCCCACGGCGCCCTCGGCGGCGGCGGTCTGCTCGCTCGCGATCGTCGCGCCGAGGAAGACGCCGTGCGCCCAGTCGCGCGCCTCGAGCACGAGGGGCACGTTGCTCGCGCGGCGGCCGCCGAACACGATCGCGTCGAGCGGGACGCCGTCGTGGGCCTCCCAGTCGTCGGCGATCGACGGGCACTGGGCGGCCGCGACCGTGAAGCGCGCGTTGGGGTGCGCGGCGGGGCGGCCGATGCCCGGCACCCAGTCGGCGCCGGTCCAGTCGACGAGGTGGGCGGGCGCCTCGCTCGTCATCCCCTCCCACCACACGTCGCCGTCGTCGGTGAGCGCGGCGTTCGTGAAGATCGTGTTGCCCCAGATGGTGTCCATTGCGGTGGGGTTGGTCGTCGCGGCCGTGCCGGGCGCGACGCCGAAGAAGCCCGCCTCGGGGTTGATCGCCCACAGCCGCCCGTCCGTGCCCTGACGCAGCCAGGCGATGTCGTCGCCGAGCGTCTCGACCGACCAACCCGGCAGCGTCGAGCGCAGCATCGCGAGGTTCGTCTTCCCGCACGCGCTCGGGAACGCGGCCGCGAGGTGGAAGCGGCGCCCCGCGGGGTTCGTGAGCCGGATGAGCAGCATGTGCTCGGCCAGCCAGCCCTCGTCGCGCGCGATCACGCTCGCGATGCGCAGGGCGAAGGACTTCTTGCCGAGCAGCGCGTTGCCGCCGTAGCCCGAGCCGAACGACCAGATCTCGCGCGTCTCGGGGAAGTGCGCGATGTACTTCTCGGGGTTGCACGGCCAGTCGACGTCGTCGTGGCGCACGCCGGCGTCGTCGACGAGCGGCGCCCCGACCGAGTGCAGGGCCTTGACCCAGGGCTCGCCCGCGTCGATGAGCTCGAGCGCCGGCGTGCCGACCCTGGTCATGATGTGCATGTTGAGCACGACGTAGCCGCTGTCGGTGAGCTGGACGCCGAGCTTCGACATCCGCCCGCCGACCGGCCCCATCGAGAACGGCACGACGTACATCGTGCGGCCGCGCATCGAGCCGGCGAAGTGCTCGATCAGCTCGGCCTTCATCGCGGTCGGCTCGGCCCAGTTGTTGGTCGGGCCCGCGTCGTCGCGGTCACGCGAGCAGATGAAGGTGCGGCTCTCGACGCGCGCCACGTCGTCGGGCGCGCTGCGGGCGAGGTAGCTGCCGGGCCGGTACTCGCCGTTGAGCCGAATGAGCTTGCCCTCGTCGAGCAGTTGCTTCGTGAGCGCGTGGCGCTCGGCCGCGCTGCCGTCGCACCACACGATGCGGTCGGGGCGGGTGAGCGCGGCGACCTGGTCGACCCAGGCGCGCAGCTCCGACGAGCGGGCGGCGGGTGCCGTGGAGGCGGGCGAGGATGTCGGGGCGGTGCGGCGGGGGTCCGTGAGCGTCATTGCGCTGACTCCTTCGTCTCGGGAGGAATTTCGTCTGGCTCGGCCAGTTTCTGCACCATTCGGTCGTTCTGACGGCTTGAGTTGCCTCGAAGAATTTGAGTTCTTGCGCTACCGTCAAGACATGACGCCGCCCAACGGAGAGCTCGCGATGGTCGGCCGTCGCATCCGCCACTTCCGGGGTGCGCGCGGCCTCACGCTCGAGCAGGTGGGTGCGCAGGTCGGTGCGGCGCCGAGCCTGCTCTCGCTCGTCGAGAACGGTCGGCGCGAGCCGAAGCTGTCGTTGCTGCAGGCGCTGGCGGGGGTGCTCGGCGTCGAGCTCTCCGAGCTGCTGACCGCGCAGGCACCCGATGCGCGCAGTGCCCTCGAGCTCGAGTTGGCCGCTGCGCAGGCATCCGCCCTCTACGCCTCGACGGGTCTGCCGGTCGTGCGGCCCACGCGCGGCACGCCGACCCCGGTGCTCGAGGCGCTCGTGGGCATGCACCGCGTGCTGCAGAGCCGCGCGCGGGAGCGCATCGCGACGCCGGAGGAGGCGCGGCGCGCCAACACCGAACTGCGCGGCTGGATGCGCGAGCGCGACAACTACCTGGCCGAGATCGAGGCCGAGGCCGAGGCGCGGGTGAAGAAGACCGGCCACACGCAGGGGGCGCTGACGCACCGCGAGGTCGCGACGATGGCGCGGCAGCTGGGTTTCGAGCTGCTGTACGTCGACGACCTGCCCCGGTCGACGCGCTCGATCACCGACCTCGAGGGCGGCCGCATCTTCCTGCCGCCGGCGTCGATCCCGGGCGGCCACGGGCTGCGCTCGATGGCGCTGCAGGCGATCGCGCACCGCGTGCTCGGGCACGAGGCGCCGGGCGACTACGCCACGTTCCTGAAGCAGCGGCTCGAGATCAACTACTTCGCGGCAGCCTGCCTCATGCCGAGCGCCGCCGCCGTCGCCTATCTGCAGGGGGCGAAGAAGCGGCGCGAGCTCGCCGTCGACGACTTCCGCGACGCGTTCGGTGTGACGCACGAGTCGGCGGCGCTGCGGCTGACGAACCTCGCGACGGCGCACCTCGATCTGCGGGTGCACTTCCTGCGGGTGGGCTACGACGGCGCGATCTATCGCGTGTACGAGAACGACGGGCTGCCGCTGCCGGCGGATGTCACGGGCTCGGTCGAGGGCCAGTTCGCCTGTCGCGAGTTCGGTGCCCGCGCGGCCCTCGCCTCGAGCCAGCACACGACGGCGCTCGCGCAGTACACCGACACGCCCGCCGGAACCTTCTGGTGCGAGACGCAGCTCGGGTCGGGGGACGACGGGCGGTTCACGATCACGTTCGGGGTGCCGTTCGACGACGCGAAGTGGTTCCGGGGGCGCGAGACGCGCGAGCGCCGGACCTCCACGTGCCCGGACCCCGCGTGCTGCCAGAGCCCGCCCGCCGAGCTCGAGACGCGATGGGCGCAGTCGGCGTGGCCCTCTGCGCGGGCGCACGCGCACATCCTCTCGCCACTGCCGAGCGGCAACTTCCCCGGGGTCGACGACGCCGAGCTGTATGCGTTCATGGAACGTCACGCGCAGTAGGCCGCTGGGTGCCCGCATGACTGCGTGGCTGCATGGGTCTTAGCGACTGCTTGTGCGTTCGCTGAATCCACCCGCTTCTGAGCGGAATCTGGGCGTCGCGGGCGCAGAGTCGAAGGGCGCTGACCGGTGGGTCGGTTCGGCGCGCCGATGTCGAGCGTGCGAAGGCCGAAGGGAGTGCGGATGCCGGACCGGGCGCATGCCGCTGCGGAGGACTACGCCCGCCGTCACTTCGGCAGGCCGGATGCCGCGCCGAAGGTGATCGCGTTCTACACGATGCACGGCTGGCAGCCGATCTGGGACCCGTCGCTGCGTCTCAACCCCGAGACCTGCGGGCTCGTGCGCGAGCGCGGCGGCGTGAAGGTGCGGGTGCGCCATCGCTTCCGCACGATCGAGGTGCCGATCAACCGGTACCTCGGCGAGCACAAGATGTAGGCGGCGGTCGGGTCGGGTCAGCCCGGTTCGCGCGCGCTCACGGCCCGTCCGCGTCGGGCTGCCCTCCCGTTCCCGCCTGCCGCAGCTCCGAGCGCAGCGCGCGGATCTCGTCGCGCAGTTCCTGGAACTCGACGGCGGTGATGAGCCGCTCCTCCGCGGCTTCCTCGGCGGAGATGCGCTCGATGATCCATGACGCGAGCGTTGCGGTCACGACGCCGATGAGGGCGATGCCGCCGAGCATGACGCAGACGCCGACCAGCTTGCCGACCAGGGTGACGGGGTGCACATCGCCGTAGCCGACGGTCGTGATCGTCACGATGGCCCACCACAGGGCATCCCCGATGGTCTTGATGTTGCCGCGCACGCGCTCGGCGTCGAGTTCCGCGAGCGCCGCGACGTAGAGCAGCAACGCCGCCGCCACGCCGGCGAACAGGATGACGCGGCCGCGGAGGGTGGTGCTCGCCCGTCGCTGCAGCACCGTGAACGCGGCCGCGAGCCGCACGAGCCGCAGCGGCCGCAGGATCGGCAGGGCGACGATCGCGAGGTCGAGCAGGTGGGTGTAGAACCAGCGCCAGCGCCGCGGCCCCGCGAGCAGCAGGTTCACGATGTAGTCGACGGCGAAGGCGGCCCAGCTGACCCACTCGACGACTTCGGCGATGTGGCGCGCCGGCCCGTGCAGGTCGCCGATGACTTCCCATGAGTAGGAGATCAGGAACACGACGGCGAGCCCGACGAGCGGCCACTCGGTCCATTTCCGCCATCTGTCCTGCGTCATGGGGCGACTCTATCGGGTGCGCCGAATCCCCATGAGATTAGTACACATGTTTTCCATAAGGTGATTTTTCTGCGCCCAATGTCGGTGGGCATGCGTAGCATCGGTGACATGAGTATAGAAGATGTGTTCGACTCACCGATGGCGCGCGGCGCCGCGGGCGAGTTCCGCGTCGCCGAGCTCGCCGAGCTCGCGCGCGGGCATCTTCTCGACCGAGTTCGTGCGCTCGACACCGAGATCGCGGCACTGCAGGCGCAGCGCGTGCAACTGCTCGGCCGCATCGGCGACGAGGCGATGCAGCAGGCCGAGCTCGATGTCGAACTGCACCCTGATGAGCCCCTCGACCGTCGCCGCGACCTGCAGTGGCGTTCGGCCGCGCTCGGCGTCGCGGCGGCCACGAACATCGGGGCCGAGGCCGCACGGCGTCAGCTCGCCGAAGCGTGGGTGCTGACGCAGAAATGCCAGTCGAGTCTCCGTGCGCTGCTGTGCGGCGACATCTCGCTCGGCCATGCGCGCGTCATCGCACGCGAGGTCGCCGAGATGGATGTCGTGGCGGCGGGTGCGGCGCAGAGTGCGCTGCTGCCCTACGCGCAGCGCCTCTCGGTCGGTCTGTTCGCGCGGAAAGCGCGCGAGGTGCTCGACCGCAATGACCCTGAGAAGCTCGTCGACCGTCACCGCCGGGCCTACGCCGACCGCAATCTCTCCCTCGACGGGGCGCGCGACGGCATGGCGACGCTCACGGCCTACCTCGACGCGGCCGACGCGGCGGTCATCCGCTCGGGGCTGAGCAATGCGGCGCAGTCTGCGCGGCGGTCGGGCGATGCCCGCACGCGGCGTCAGCTCGAGGTCGACCTGTTCGTCGACCTGCTCATGGAAGGCGAGGTCACGGTCGGGCGCATCGACGGAGCAGCGGTTGGCGACGCGACGACGGCGACTGCTGCGCCGCCCGATCGGCTTGAATCGGGGGCCCTCGTTGGCGCAGGCCTGGGAGTATCGACTTCCAACAGGCTCGACCGTGCCCGCGTCGTCGATCTCGCGCCCGTGACGGTGAGTCTGCTCGTCCCGGCGGCGACCGCGGCGGGCGGCGACGATGCACCCGGGAAGATCGAGGGCGTCGGAATGATCGACCCGGGCAAGGCGCGCGAACTGATCGCGCGGGCGCCCTCGCTGCGGCGCATCCTGACCGATCCGATCCAGAGCGCCGTCGTCGACTTCGATCGGAAGACCTATCGGGTGCCGGCCGAGCTCAAGCGCATGATCCTGCTGCGCGACGGGCGCTGTCGGGCTCCGAACTGCGGCAGACCGATCGCAGAGATCGACCACTCGCGCGACTTCGCGCGGGGCGGCACGACGAGCCGCGCCAACCTGGCCGGGCTCTGCCGCAGTCATCACCATGTCAAACACGAGACGGCCTGGCGGCTCACGCAGCTCGCCGACGGCGTGCTCGACTGGGTGGGGCCGAACGACCGGCACTACCGCACGTATCCCGACACGATCCTGCCGGCACCGCCTCCTCCCGATCCGGTCGAGGAATGGGAAGAGGCGCCCTTCGATCTGCCGAGCAAGCGGCGGCCCGACCGTGCGGCATAGCGCTGAGTTCGCCGGCGATTCGCGAGCGTGGGGCATCCCGCCCGTGCGGCCGATATCGTGCGGGGATGACCTCGATCGTGCCCGTCCGTCTCGAAGACCGTTCCGAATGGCTCGAGCTCTGGCACGGCTATCTGAGCTTCTACGAGTCCGAACTCGACGACGCGATCACCGCGTCGACGTTCGCGCGACTGCTCGACCCGGTGTCCGACGTGCACGGCGCCCTGGCGCGCGACGACGGAGGCCGTGCGATCGGCCTGGTCCACTGGCTGACGCACCCCGCGACCTGGGCGACGAGCGACTACTGCTATCTCGAGGATCTCTTCGTCAGCCCCGACGCACGCCGTTCGGGCGCCGGCGCCGCGCTGATCGAGCACGTGCGCGCCTGGGCGGAAGAGCACGGCTCGGCGAAGGTCTACTGGCTCACCGCCGAGACGAACGAAGCGGCGCGTTCCCTCTACGAGCGGGTCGGCAAGCGCAGCGGGTTCATCCAGTACTCCATCGGGCTGTAGGCGCGCCGTCACCACTTCTCGGGGCGGTGCTCCGCGCTGATGCGGCGGATCGTGCCGCTCGCGGAACGCAGCACGAGCGACTCCGTGCGGATGACCTGCGGGGTCCGCTCCACCCCGTGCAGGAGGTCGCCGCCCGTCACCCCCGTCGCGACGAAGTACGTGTTGTCGCCCGAGACGAGGTCGTCGAGCCCGAGGATGCGGTCGAGCTCGTGCCCGGCCTCCCGCGCCCACTGCGCCTCGGCATCGTCGCGCGGCGCGAGCCGCCCCTGCAGTACTCCGCCGAGCGCCTTGACCGCGCACGCGGTGATGATGCCCTCGGGAGTGCCGCCGACGCCGATGCACAGGTCGACGCCCGAGCCGGGCCGCGCGGCGTCGATCGCGCCGCCGATGTCTCCGTCGGACAGCAGCCGGGTGCCGGCCCCCGCCGAGCGGATCTCGTCGATCAGCCCCTCATGGCGCGGTCGGTCGAGCACGGCGACGCGCAGGTCCGAGGGGTGCTTGCCGAGCTTCCGTGCGAGCTCGCGCACGTTGTCGCGCACCGACTGGCCCAGGTCCACGACGCCGACGCCCGCGGGGCCGCAGGCGATCTTGTCCATGTAGAACACGTGATGCAGGTCGTACATCGAGCCGCGGTCGCTCACCGCGATCACGCTCAGGGCGCCGGGGCGCCCGGTCGCGGTGAGGCTCGTGCCGTCGATCGGGTCGACGGCGATGTCACACGCGGGCCCGTCGCCGCGGCCGACGCGCTCGCCGTTGTAGAGCATCGGGGCGTGGTCCTTCTCGCCCTCGCCGATCACGACCGTGCCGTCGCAGGCGACCGTGCCGAGGAACGCGCGCATCGCGTCGACCGCAGCGCCGTCGGCCGCGTTCTTGCGGCCGCGGCCGATCCACGGCGACGCGGCGATCGCCGCCGCCTCGGTGGCGCGCACGAGCTCCATGGCGAGGTTGCGGTCGGGGGTGAGGACGTCGGCGTCGCGGGGCGCGTCCGTCTGCTGCAGAAGTGTCATGTTCCGGACGCTAGGCGCGCGGTGCGACCGCCGGCGCCGCCTCGGGCTGTGAAGATCCGGCCTCCTTGACGTCGCGGGAAATTCCCCGACCGAGCACGACCGCTGCGGCGACCATCATGACGAGGCCGAGCCAGTACGGCGCCGAATGCGAGACGGCTGCGTACAGGCCGCCCGCGAGGAGCGGCGCCACCATGCCGATCGCCGACTGCAGCGACGAGGTCGCGCCCGCGAGCCAGCCCTGCTCGTCGTCGCCGACGGAGTTGGACAGAATGCCGTCCATCGTGGCGGTCGCCGCCCCTTGACCCGCCGCGAGCACGAGCGTGCCGATGACGAACACGAGCGGCTGTGCGAGCACCGAGCCGACGATCGCGAGCGCGAGCAGGCCGACGGCCTGCGCGACGATGCCGCTGACGACGACGCCGCGCTCGCCGATGCGCGGCAGCAGGAAGCGGAGCAACACGCCCTGGATGACGATGTCGACGATGCCGACGGCCGCGGTGGTGAGGCCGATCGCGGTCGCGTTCCATTGGATCGAGTCCATCGCGAGCACGCTGAAGTTGTTCACGAAGAACGCGAACGGCACGGCGGTCAGGATGAGGCCGAAGATCAGGCCGCGCAGCTCGCGGCGGGCGAAGACATCCTTGAACGTCGAGAAAGGGTGGATGTCGCGCACCTCGAGCCGGGCCGAACGGTTCTCGGGCCGCAGGCTCTCGGGCAGCACGAACAGGCTCAGCAGTGCGATCACGAGCGCGATCGCGGCGGTCGCGAACACCGGCAGCTGCACGCTGATCGACGCGAGCAGGCCGCCGAGCGCGGGCCCGATCATCGTGCCGATGCCCGTGAGCGCACCGAGCATGCCGAAGCGCTGCGCGCGCTTCTCGGGAGGCGTGATGTCGGCGAGGTAGGCGAAGAGGGCGGGCAGGTCGCCCGCGGTGAGGCCCTGCACGATGCGGCCGAGCAGCAGCATCCAGATCGAGCCGCCGATGCCGAAGAGGGCGTAGCCGACGACCGCGCCGAAGGCGGCGACCACGATCACCGGGCGGCGGCCGAAGCGGTCGGAGAGCCGGCCGAGGAACGGTGCGACGAGGAACGCGCAGAGCGCGTTGACGGTCTCGAGCAGGCCGACCCAGACCGCGAGACTGCCGTGGCCGGGCACGTACTGCTTGACGACGAAGGGCAGGACGGGAAGCACGACGGTCATGCCGGCCATGGTCAGCATCGTGATGACGATCAGCATCGCCCAGGCACGGCGGGTGTCGGCGGGGGCCCGGTCCGCGGCAGAAGGCGAGGAATTCACTGAACTCATGCCATAACTGTACCAATACCAGTTTTGAATTCAAGCCAGTTTTGGATCTGCATCGGTAAACTCGCAGCCATGGCAGAGCAGCTGGCCCGCGAGCCCGGTCGCCGTGAGCGCAAGAAGGCGGCCACCCGCAAGGCGATCTCGAACGCCGCGACCGAGCTGTTCCTCGAGCGCGGCTTCGATCACGTGAGCATCCGCGAAGTGGCGGAGAAGGCGGATGTCTCGCCGACGACCGTCTTCGCGCACTTCCCCCAGAAGGAAGCCCTGATCTTCGACGAGGACGACGACCAGCGCGAACAGCTCGTCGCGGCCGTGCGCGACCGTCGGGCGGGCATCGACATCCCGACCGCCCTCCGCACCTACTACCAGCGTCAGATCGACAGCCCCGACGAGTACGACGACGAGTCGGTCCGCCTCTTCCTCGGGCTGATCGACAGCACGCCGGCCCTCACCGACTACGCGCAGCGGATGTGGCTGCGCCATGAGGACGCCCTGGCCGCAGCCATCGCGACCGACCTCGGTCTTGCGGCTCCGAGCGACGAGGTGCGCGCGTTCTCGCGGTTCGTGCTGCAGACCCAGCTGCTCTCGCTCGGCAGCCCGGATGCCGCAGCCATGGTCGACGCGGCCTTCGCGCTGCTCGAGCCCGGGTGGGCGGCATACGCCGCACGGCTCGGCCGAGGCTGACGCGCGGGTGCCCCCGACGGGCGGCTGCGGACGCCGCACGCCGTGGCAAGGCGCACGGCAAGCGACCGCGCATCTGACAGGCTGAACCCGTGGTCACCGTCGCCCTGAGCCCCAGCGCCCCCGTCATCGATCGCCGCATCTACGGCCAGTTCGCCGAGCACCTCGGCCGCGGCATCTACGAGGGGCTGTGGGTGGGGGCCGACAGCGACATCGCCAACAAGAACGGAATCCGCCGCGACGTGATCGCCGCGCTGCGCGACATCAAGGTGCCGGTCGTGCGCTGGCCCGGCGGATGCTTCGCCGACGAGTACCACTGGATGAAGGGCATCGGCGCCCCCGACGAGCGCCAGGCGATGGTCAACACGCACTGGGGCGGTGTCGTCGAGCCGAACGAGTTCGGCACGCACGAGTACTTCGAGCTGCTGGACCAGCTCGACGCCGAGGCGTACATCTGCGGCAACGTCGGCAGCGGCGCGGTCGCCGAGATGGCCGACTGGGTCGAATACATGACGCTGGATGCCGGATCGCCGATGGCCGAGCTGCGCAGGCGCCACGGCCGCGAGCAGCCGTGGCGGGTGCCGTTCTTCGGCGTCGGCAACGAGAACTGGGGCTGCGGCGGCAACATGCTGCCGCTGCACTACGCGAACCTGTACCGCCAGTTCCAGACCTACGTGCGCAACTACGGCGACAACCGCATCACGAAGGTCGCGGGCGGCGCGAACGCCGGCGACTACGAGTGGACCGAGGTGCTGATGGCGCGCGCGGCCGGCCACATGGACGGCCTCAGCCTGCACTACTACACGCTGCCCACGGGCGACTTCGGCGTGAAGGGCGCGGCCCTCGGCTTCGGTGAGGCCGAGTGGTACGCGACGATCGACCACGCGCGCCACATGGACACGCTGCTGACCCGCCACGGCGAGGTGATGGACAAGCACGACCCCGGCAGGCGCGTCGGCCTCTACGTCGACGAGTGGGGCACCTGGTACGACGCCGCCGAGGGCACCAACCCCGGCTTCCTCTGGCAGCAGAACACGATGCGCGACGCGATGGTCGCCGCGCTGCACTTCCACATCTTCCACAAGCATGCGGCGCGCGTGCGCATGGCGAACATCGCCCAGATGGTCAACGTGCTGCAGGCGATGCTGCTCACCGACGGCCCGCGCATGATCAAGACGCCGACCTACTTCGCATTCCAGCTCTACACCGACCACCACGACGCGCAGCTGCTCGAGCTGGGCGGCGCCGAAGAGCTGCCGGCTCACACCGACCTCACGGCCTCGCGCGCGGGCGACGGCAGCGACGATGTGACCGTCTCGGCGGTCAACTACGACCTCGAGCGCACGGCCGTGGTCGAGGTCACGCTGCCGGGGCGGGTGCGGGAACTGGTGCGCGCAGACATCCTCGCCGCCGACCGCTTCGACGCCCACAACACCTTCGAGGCGCCTGACGCCGTCGGCATCAGCGCGTTCGAGGGTGCGGATGTCGCGGGCGACCGCCTCACGCTGACGCTGCCTCCGCACAGCATCGTGACGGTGCGCTCGCGCCTGGCCTGATTCTCGGCCGTTCCTGTGGACCGGCCGCGTCACAATGGTGCGATGCAGAGCGCGCAGAGCAGGCGAGGCCTCAAGGAGCGGGTCCTCGACCTCGTCTTCCTGATCGGCGTCGCCGTGAAGGGCCTCGACGGGGCGATCGAGCTGATCGGCGGTGCGTTCCTGCTGTTCGTCACGCCGACCGAGATCCTCGGGCTCACGCGCCGCGCGTTCGCGAGCGAGCTGGCGGAGGACCCGAACGATCCGATCGTCAACGGCATCCTGCACAGCATCGGGCACCTCGCCTCGGGTGACGCGCGCTTCCTCGCCGCGTATCTGCTCGTGCACGGCATCGTGAAGATCGCGGTCGTGATCGCGCTGCTCGTCGGCAGCCGTCGCGTCTACCCGTGGGCGCTCATCGTGCTGCTGCTCTTCCTGATCTACCAGGTCTACGAGATCGTGACCGCGCCGAGCGTCGGGGTCATCGTGCTGACCGCGCTCGACGTGTTCGTCATCTGGCTCACGTGGCGCGAGTGGCGCCACGGGCGCACCCTGCATCAGACCTGGCGCGAGACCGTGCACTGGGTGCTGCGGCGCGACCGCCACGGCATCGAGCAGCCGACGGCATGAAGTGGGGCCTGGGGGGAGGTGACCCGAACACCTTCCCCCAAGCCCCTGCACAATGCCTGCCGGTAACGCTTCACCGGTGACTCCCCACATGGATCCGGTGTGCCATCGGCTGGCTATGGCCAGGCTATTGGAAACCATGGCCCCTGAACAGGGGGGAATGTAACAAAGTTCGAACAGTGGGGATTCGAACGCCGGGGGATGCCGCGCCGTGAGTACCCGGCGAGTCGCTGTGGCAACGGGTCGTGCAAGTGCGCGATCCAGGCCAGGCTAGGTGCAGAGGAGACCCTGTGACCGATCGCACCGCACCCGCCGACACCGCTTATGCGGCATCCGTCCGCCCTGAGATCGAGGCCGTCGTGAGCCGCCCGAGCGCTGAGGTGCTGGTGATCGGAGGCGGCATCAACGGGGCCGGCACCTTCCGTGATCTGGCTCTGCAGGGTGTGGATGTCGTGCTCGTCGAGCGCGGTGACTGGGCCTCGGGGGCGTCGGCGGCGAGCTCGCACATGATCCACGGCGGCATCCGCTATCTCGAGAACGGCGAGTTCCGGCTGGTCAAGGAATCGGTGACCGAGCGCAACGGGCTGCTGCGCATCGCGCCGCACTACGTCAAGCCGCTGCCGACGACGATCCCGATCTTCACGGCTCTCTCGGGCATCGCGACGGCGCCGCTGCGCTTCCTGACGCACGGCAAGGGCAAGCCGAAGGAGCGCGGGGCGGCGCTGATCAAGATCGGCCTCGAGATCTACGACAGCTTTTCAAGGGACGGCGGCGCCGTCCCCCGCCACCGGTTCCACGGGCACGCGGCATCCCTCAAGCAGCTGCCGCTCATCAACCCGCGGGTGAAGTACACCGCGACCTATTACGACGGCTCGCTCGTCAACCCCGAGCGCCTCGCGCTCGACGTGCTCGACGAGGGCCTCGCGGCGGGCGGCCCGCAGGCGCGCGCGGCGAACTATCTCGAGGCGGTCGGCGCCCGCGCGGGCGCGATCGTGCTGCGCGACCGGATGACGGGCGAGGAGTTCGAGTTCACCGCCGACGTCGTCGTCAACACGACCGGCCCGTGGACCGACGTGACGAATGACGTGCTCGGCACCCCGACCCGGTTCATGGGCGGCACGAAGGGCTCCCACATCGTCGTCGACAACCCCGAGCTGCACGCGGCGTGCGCGGGCCGTGAGCTGTTCTTCGAGCACCGCGACGGGCGCATCGTGCTCGTCTACCCGCTGCTCGGCAAGGTGCTCATCGGCACGACCGACCTCGAGCACGACATGGGGATGCCGCTCGCGGTGAGCGAGCGCGAGATCGACTACTTCTTCGAGCTCGTGCGCGACGTGTTCCCCACCATCGCGGTCGATCGCTCGCAGATCGTGTTCCGCTTCGTCGGCGTGCGGCCGCTGCCGCGCCACGACGACACGAACCCCGGCTTCGTCTCGCGCGACTACCGCATCGTGGCCTCGCCAGTCGCGGCGCTGCCGGGCACCGCGGTGCTGAGCCTGGTCGGCGGCAAGTGGACGACCTTCCGCGCCCTCGCCGAGCACCTGGCGAACGAGGTGCTCGCGCGCCTCGGGCGCGAGCGCACGGTCTCGACGGCCGGGCGCCCGATCGGCGGCGGCGCGGGCTACCCGACGACCGAGGCCGGGAGGACGCGCTGGGCCGCCGAGCACGCCGACGGCGTCGGCGAGGCGCGGGCGCGGGAGCTGCTCGAGCGGTATGGGACGAAGGCGGCGCTGGTGCTCGTGGCATCCGGCCCCGACGACCCCGCGCTCGACACGCTGCCGGCCTACACGCGCTCCGAGATCGCGCTCATCGCGCGCGCCGAGCACGTCGCCCACCTCGCCGACGTCGTGCTGCGGCGCACGAGCATCGCCTTCCAGGGGCTCGTCACGACCGCGGCCCTGCACGAGCTCGCCGAGATCGTCGGCGGGGTGCTCGGCTGGGACGACGCGCGGCGCGAGCGCGAGATCGACGAGACCGCGGCGCTGCTGACCGGGCACCACGGGGTCCGACTCGACGAGGGGGCCGTCGCATGACATCCGCACACCATGTGATCGCGATTGATCAGGGCACGACTTCGACGCGCGCGATCGTGTTCGACCGGTCGGGTTCGGTGGTGTCGGTGGGGCAGCTGGAGCACCGGCAGATCCTGTCGCGGCCGGGTTGGGTCGAGCACGACCCGTTGGAGATCTGGGCGAACACGCGCGAGGTGATCGGCACGGCGCTCGCGCGCGCGGACATGACGCGGCACGACATCGCCGCGGTGGGCATCACGAACCAGCGCGAGACGGCGGTGGTGTGGGACAGGCGCACGGGAATCCCGGTGTACAACGCGATCGTGTGGCAGGACACGCGCACGCAGGACATCGTCGACGCGCTCGCTGCGGAGGGCGGCCCGGACCGGTTCAAGGGCGTGGTCGGGCTGCCGCTGGCGACGTATTTCTCGGGCACGAAGATCAGGTGGATCCTCGACAACGTGCCCGGGGCGCGCTCGGATGCCGAGGCCGGGCACCTCGTGTTCGGCACCACCGACACGTGGCTGCTGTGGAACCTGACCGGCGGGGTGGACGGCGGTGTGCACGCGACGGATGTCACGAACGCCTCGCGCACCCTGTTCATGGACCTCGAGACGCTTCAGTGGCGCGAGGACATCCTCGACGCCTTCGAGATCCCGCGCGCGATGCTGCCGGCGATCCGCTCGTCGTCGGAGGTGTACGGCACGGTCGAGTCGAAGAGCCTGCTGCGCGAGGTGCCGGTGGCGGGCATCCTGGGCGATCAGCAGGCGGCGACCTTCGGGCAGGCCGCGTTCGATGCGGGCGAGTCGAAGAACACGTACGGCACGGGCAACTTCCTGATCTTCAACACCGGGGAGGAGATCGTGCGCTCGGCGAACGGGCTGCTGACGACGGTCGGCTACCGGCTCGGCGATGCGGCGCCGCACTATGCGCTCGAGGGCTCGATCGCGGTGACGGGGTCGCTCGTGCAGTGGCTGCGCGACAACCTCGGGGTCATCTCTTCAGCGTCCGAGATCGAGGGGCTCGCCGCCTCGGTTCCGGACAACGGCGGCGCGTACTTCGTGCCGGCGTTCTCGGGGCTGTTCGCCCCGTATTGGCGTGCGGATGCCCGGGGTGCGGTCGTGGGCCTCACCCGCTTCGTGACCAAGGCGCACCTCGCGCGCGCCGTGCTCGAGGCGACGGCGTTCCAGACCCGTGAGGTTCTGGATGCGGTGTGTGCGGATGCCGGCGTCACGCTCTCGGAGTTGAAAGTGGACGGCGGCATGACGGGCAACGAGCTGCTCATGCAGTTCCAGGCCGACATCCTCGGTGTGCCCGTGGTGCGGCCGGTGGTGGCCGAGACGACGGCGTTGGGGGCCGCGTATGCCGCGGGCCTCGCGGTCGGGTTCTGGTCGGGCCTGGGCGAGCTGCGGGCGAACTGGCAGGAGGGCCGCCGCTGGGAGCCCGCGATGGACGCCGCCACCCGCGAGCACCAGTTGCACCTCTGGAAGAAGGCCGTCACCCGCACCTTCGACTGGGCGGAATGAACCCCGCCGGTCGACTGAGCGCACCCGCGCCGATCGCCTGGGCGCACCCGCGCCGGTCGCCTGGGCGCACTTCCGCCGGTCGACTGAGCGCAGCGAATGGAGACCCCACGAGTTCACCCGAACCGCATAGCCTGGCCGTGATGAAGAAGCTCATCAACACCCCCGACTCCGTCCTCTCCGACGCGTTGCGCGGGCTGGCGGCGGCGCACCCCGAGCTGCGCGTCGATGCCGACGCGCGCGTCGTGTTCCGCGCGGCTCCCAAGCGGGCCGGTCGGGTCGCCCTGATCTCAGGCGGCGGCAGCGGGCACGAGCCGCTGCACGCGGGCTTCGTCGGGCCGGGGATGCTGGACGCCGCGGCCTGCGGCGAGATCTTCACGTCGCCCACCCCCGACCAGGTGCAGGCGGCGATCGCGGGCGCCGACACCGGCGCCGGCGTCGTGCAGATCGTCAAGAACTACACCGGCGACGTCATGAACTTCGAGATGGGCGCCGAGCTCGCCGAGCTCGAGTCGGGCACCGCGGTCGAGACCGTGCTCGTCGCCGACGACGTCGCCGTCGAGGACTCGACTCACACCGCCGGGCGCCGCGGCGTCGGCACGACCCTGTTCGTCGAGAAGATCGCGGGGGCCGCCGCCGAGGAGGGGCAGGATCTGGCATCCGTCGCCGACCTCGCTCGCCGGGTCGCGGCCGCCGGCCGCTCGATGGGCGTCGCGCTCACGAGCTCGACCGTGCCCGCCGCGGGCAAGCCGACCTTCGACCTGCCCGAGGGCGAGATCGAGGTGGGCATCGGCATCCACGGCGAGCCGGGGCGCCGCCGCGAGCCGCTCGAGCCGGCATCCGCCATCGCGAAGCTGCTCGTCGAGCCCGTGCTCGCCGACCTCGACTTCACTGGCGCCCCGACGATCGCGCTGCTGGGCGGCATGGGCGCGACGCCGCTCATCGAGCTGTATGTGATGTACGGCGAGGTCGCGGCGCTGCTCGAGGCCGCGGGCGTGCGGGTCGCACGCCGGCTCGTCGGGAACTACGTGACCTCGCTCGACATGGCCGGCTGCTCGCTGACCCTGCTGCGCGCCGACGACGAGATGCTGCGGCTGTGGGACGCGCCGGTCGCGACCCCCGGCCTGCGATGGGGGGAATGATGGCCGAGCTGACCGCCGTGCTGCTGACGGGCTGGCTGCACGAGTTCCGGGCATCCGTCGCCGCGCAGCGCGAGTACCTGACCGAGCTCGACTCGGCGATCGGCGACGCCGACCACGGCGCCAACCTCGATCGCGGCACCGCCGCGGTCGTCGCCGCGTTCGAACAGGCGCCCGCGACCCGGCTCGACGACCTCTTCAAGCGCACCGGCATGACACTCGTCTCGTCGGTCGGCGGCGCGAGCGGCCCCCTGTTCGGCACGTTCTTCCTGCGCATCGGCGCCTCGCTCGGCCCGGTCGCCTCGACGACGGGAGCGGACTTCGGGGCCGCTCTGAGCGCCGGCCTCGGCGGCGTCGAGACGCGCGGCAAGGCGGCGCTCGGCGAGAAGACCATGCTGGACGCGCTCGCCCCCGCGATCGACGCGTGGGACTCGGCCGTCGCGCGGCACAAGCACGTGCGCGAGGCGGCGGTGCTCGCGGCGACGGCCGCGGCGACCGGGCGGGATGCCACCGCCCCGCTCGTCGCGACGAAGGGCCGCGCGAGCTACCTCGGCGAGCGTTCCGTCGGGCACATCGACCCGGGCGCGGCATCGACGACGCTGCTGTTCGAGGCGCTCGCCACGGCCCTCGACGGCGTCGGGAAGTAGTCGCCGCATGATCGGCATCGTCGTCGTGTCCCACAGCCCTGCGCTCGCGCGGGCGGCCGTCGAGCTCGCGGCGCAGATGGCCGGCGACTCGGGCCTCGCGGTCGAGGTCGCGGCCGGCGGCCCGGACGGCGGGCTCGGCACGGATGCCACGGCTGTGGCATCCGCCATCGACGCGGTCGCCACGCCCGAGGGCGTGCTCGTGTTCGTCGACCTCGGCTCCGCGATCCTGAGCGCGGACCTCGCGCTTGAGCTGCGGATGTCCGATGCGCCCGTGCGCGTCACCTCCGCCCCGCTCGTCGAGGGTCTCGTCGCCGCGGTCGTCGCGGCTGCCGGGGGAGCGGCGCTAGAGGTCGTCGCTGCCGAGGCCGAGCGCGCCCTCGCGCCGAAGCGCGAGCAGCTCGACGGCGGTGCTGAGGCCGCGGCGGCTGCACCGGTCGTCGAGGTCGCCCCCGCCCGCATGGCGGCGACCGTCGTGATCGCCAATGCCGCGGGCATCCACGCGCGCCCGGCCGCCGCGCTCGCCGCGGCCAGCGCGGGCTTCGATGCGACGGTCTCGCTGCGCAACCTGCGCACCGGTGCGGTCGTCGAGGACGCCGCGAGCATGAGCTCTGTGCTGCTGCTCGGTGCGCGCTTCCGCGATGAGATCGAGATCGGTGCAACGGGTGCACAGGCACAGGCCGCGGTGCGGCACGTGGAAGAGCTGATCACGGCTGGATTCGGCGAGGAGATCGTCGCAGCGCCCGCCATCGAGGGGCCGGTCGATACACCGATCGTTGAACCGCAGCCGGCCGCTGCACCCGCAGCGCCGCCGGTCTTCGCCCCGCACCTCGAGCTCTTCGCGCCCGGCGACCTCGCGCTCAGCCCGGGCAGCGCCGTCGGCCCGGTCGTCCGCATGCCGGAACCGGGCCGCGAGCCGCGGGCCGACCGGGTCATCGCGACGGCGCGGCGCGAGGCAGCGGCCGCGACCCTTGCCCCGGCCTTCGCCGCCGTGCGCGCGAGCCTCGAAGCTCGCGTGCGCCGTCTCGGCGACGCGCGCTACACGGCCGCGCGCGAGGTGCTCGAGGCCACCGCGGCCCTCGCCGCCGACGCCGCGTTGATCACCGACGCGCAGATGGCCGTGTTCACGAAGGGGCGCACGCCCGAGCGCGCCGTGTGGGACGCCCTCGGCGCTTTCGCCGATCGTCTCGCCGAGGGCGACCTCGCCGAGCGCGCGGCCGATGTGCGCGACCTGCGCGCCCGGGTCGTGGCGCAGCTGCGGGGCAGGCCGGCGCCCGGCGTCCCCGACCTCGACACGCCCTTCGTGCTCGTCGCGCGCGAGCTCGCGCCGGCCGATGCCGCGCTGCTCGGCACGACCGGTTGCGTCGCGCTCGTCACGGCGGCGGGCGGACCGACCTCGCACACGGCGATCCTGGCGCGGGCGCTCGGCGTGCCCGCCGTCGTGTCGGAGCGTGCGCTCGAGGTCGCCGAGGGGCAGACCGTGCTCGTGGACGGCACCGCCGGCGAGGTGGTCGTCGAGCCCGACGCGGAGCGGGTGGCCCAGGCATCCGCGCGCCCCCTCGCCCCGCCCTTCGACGGCGCGGGCACGACGGCCGACGGCCACAGCGTGCGGCTGCGCGCGAACGTCGCCTCGGGGGCCGAGGCGGTCGAGGCCGCGGCGGCGCGCGCCGAGGGCGTCGGACTGTTCCGCACCGAGCTCGTGTTCCTCGACCGCCAGCTCGCGCCCGCGCTCGACGAGCAGATCGCGGCCTACCGCCCGGTGCTCGAGGCGTTCCCCGGGCGCGTCGTCGTGGTGCGCACGCTCGACGCCGGCGCCGACAAGCCGCTCGCCTTCGTGCCGCGCGGCGCCGAGTCGAACCCGGCGCTCGGCGTGCGCGGCATCCGCACGGCCCGTACGGCGCCCGCGCTGCTCGACGAGCAGCTGCGCGCGATCGCGATGGCGGCGGGGGATGCCCGTGCCGAGGTGCACGTGATGGCGCCGATGATCTCGACGCCGACCGAGGCGCGCGCCTTCGCCGCTGCGGCCCGCGCGCACGGCCTCGGTCAGAACGATCCCGCGCGCCCCGGCTTCGGCAAGGTCGGCGTGATGATCGAGACGCCGGCCGCGGCGCTGTGCGCGGCCGAGCTGCTCGCCGAACTCGACTTCGTCAGCGTCGGCACGAACGACCTCGCGCAGTACGCCCTCGCGGCCGACCGCGAGCTCGCGACGCTCGCCGAGCTCAACGACCCGTGGCAGCCCGCGGTGCTCAGGCTGATCGGCATGGTCGGTGCGGCCGGGGTCGCGGCCGGCAAGCCCGTCGGCATCTGCGGCGAGGCCGCGGCCGACCCGAGCCTCGCGCCCGTGCTCGTCGGGCTCGGCGCCACGAGCCTGTCGGTGTCGCCCCGCGCGCTCGACGCCGTGGCCGCGGGCTTGCGCGCCGTGACGCATGCGCAGTGCGTGGCGGCAGCGGATGCCGCGGCCGGGGCATCCTCGGCGCTCGCCGCCCGCGCCGCCGCGCGCGAGGTGCTCGCGGGCTGATCTCGGCTGCGGCCTGGGGCACCCGCGGCTCACCCGCACCCGCGGCAACGAGTGTTCCCCTTCCGGACAGATGTTGCCGCTGCGGCAGACGCACATGTCCGTAGCGGCAACACGTTGCCGCTAGTGGGACTCGCCGTCAGCGCTCAGGTCGAAAGGCAGGCCGAGCTCCTCCCGCAATTTCAAGGCATAGGGCGTCCTCCGGCGACAGAGCGTAGACGTTCTCCACATGCGCGCGGGGCATCACGAGGACCGCACCGGGGTTGCCTGGCCACCACTTCGGGGCCACCTGCGCGAAGGCTCGATCCGTGACCGCCACGACATCCGAGGGCAGATTCAGCTCACGGAGCTGCCGGCCACAAACGAGCGCGCTTGTGTGCCGGTGAACCGACAACTGCGTCACGTCGTAAAAGACACCTCTACGCGGGCAGCAGTGCAGAAAGCTCGTCCATCAGTCTCGTCCGGCTTTCGGGGTTCTCCGACGCATACTTGAGCGTCGGCCCGCTCAGGCTCAGCGTCTCGGTTCGCCCGTCATTCAAGGACGCGCGGAACTCGTCGAGCGATTCCGCGTCGCCGTGGCCCGGATGTCTGGTGCCGTCGGTCGCACGACGGCGGTACCGCCGCAGCAGCTCATCCGGCGATGCGGTGCAGTGCACCTGCACCGCCGTGAAGCCGTACCTGCTCTGCCAGCGCTGGAACTTCGCCTCCTCGAACTCAGCGCTGTAGGCGGCATCGACGACGAAGGGCAGACCCGTGCGCAACTGCAGTTCGATGACGTGATCGAGCAGCGCGAACGATGCCCGGCCGAGCTTGACCGACCAGGCGCGGTCGCCGACGCCGAGGGAATCGAACAGGATCTCCTTCAGGGCATCCTTCGACACCAGCGGCAGGCTCCAGCGCCGGGCGATCTCGGCGCTGATCGTCGACTTGCCCGATGCCGGCCGCCCGAGCACCAGGACGACGTACGGAGTTCCCGGTGCGAGCGGTTCGACAGGCATATTCAGGTTCTCACAAGCCCGCGGCGCTACTGCAGGAACCCCGCGGCCGCGAACGCGCGGGCGTAGATCTCGCGGATCACGGCCTGCTTGCGGGCGTTGTACTCCATGACCGCCTCGTTGCCGGCGGTGGAGGCGGCTGCGGCCTCGCGCTTGGCCGCGGCGTAGAGCTCGCGGTCCGCGGTGTCGGCGCGCAGCCAGTCCCGGAACACGAGGTGCTTCACCGGTTCGGGGCTGTCGGGCCCGAAGACATGGATGTTGGCCGCGGGGCCGCCGTCGGTCGGGGGAACACCGTCGTCGGCCCGGCGGCCGCCGCGGAGCATCCGATGCTCGTGCCACCACGGTTCGCGCACGGTCAGCACGAACCCGGCTGCTTCCAACTGCGGCAGCCACGCCCGCTCGTCCGCAGGGTCGGCGACCGTGACATCCACATCGATCACCGGCTTGGCCGGCAGGCCGACGACCGACGTCGACCCGACGTGGTCGATGCGCAGCGCCCGGGTGCGCAAGAGCCTGAACAGGCGCTCGCGAAGCCGCTCGGCCTGCTGCGGCCAGCGCGAGTCGTACTCGACCATCGCGATGGGCGCGCGCGTCGGCTCGACGACCCACGGGTTCGCCCCGGGCGGGCGCTCGTTGACGAAGCTCAGGATCTGCTCGCGGGTCGGCACCGGGGGAGCCTATCGGGGGAGGGGTCTCTCCGGCGGCTCGACCGGTGCTCTCGATCGCGAACTTCATTGAGTACTTCCGATTGTCAATAGTATTGACTCGCGTTATTATTGGAGGGATGATCCAGTCGTTCGCGGACGAGTCGACGCGCAAGGTCTGGGAGCGCGAGCATGTTCGGCGGCTCGGCCCCGATCTCCAGCGAATGGCGCAGAAGAAGCTGCGCCTGCTCAATGCGGCCGACACGATCAACGACCTGCGCGTTCCGCCGGGAAACCGCTTGGAGAAACTGTCCGGCGATCGCGAAGGTCAGTATTCGATTCGCATCAACGACCAATTTCGAATCTGCTTCATCTGGACGAACGCCGGCCCCGCCGACGTTCAGATCATCGACTACCACTGAGGAGGCACCCCTGATGACGAAGGCGCACGACCCGATCACACCGGGTGAGATTCTCCAGACCGAGTTCCTGGAGCCGTTGGGTATCACCGCCTACCGGCTGGCCCAGGCCACGGGCCTCCCGCAGACCCGCTTGAGCGAGATCATCCGCGGCAAGCGACGCATCACCACTGACACCGCACTGCGTCTTTCCCGAGCGTTCGGCCTCTCCGAGCGGTACTGGCTCAACATCCAGACCGACTACGACATCGAGCTCGAACGCGATGAACACGCCGCCGAGCTGGCGCGGGTCGAGCGGCTCATCTCCGCCTGAGGCAACGGGAGCGCGGATGCCGCCGCTTCACCCGAGGAGCGCCTGCTCCATGCCTTCGCGCCCCATGCGCGCCATGGCCCCGGACCCGTCGCTCGCGGCGAAGGCCGAGCTCGCCATCGTCACGGCCCACGCGCGGGCCCGAGCCCAGAGCGCGTCGTCGATCGGGTGCTGCGCGGCATCCGCATAGCGCGCCCTGAACTCGGCGCGGCCGGCCGGTGTGAAGTGCAGCCATGCGGCGGCGAGGTCGGTCGCGGGGTCGCCCGCCGTCACGTCGCCGAAGTCGACGACCGTGGCGAGCGCGCCGGATGCCGCGACGACCACGTTGCCCGGGTGCGGGTCCCCGTGCAGCCAGAGCGGCGCTCTCGCCCACACCGGCGCCGCGAGACCGGCGTCCCAGACGGCGGTCAGCGCCGAGAGCTCGGTGGCCGGCATCCGACCCGCCATGCCCGCGAGACGCGCGAGCACCGCGCTCGTCCGCGAGGCGAGCGGCACGCCGCGCACGGGGTTGACGGGGGCGTCGACGGATGCCGGCACGTGCAGCGCCGCGAGGAACTCGGCCAGCTGCGCCGCGTAGGCGTCGCGCGCGGCAGGCGCGAGGTGCGCCCCCGGCTCGCCCTCGACCCACGGGATGACCGACCACGCGAACGGGAAGTCCGGCCCCGGCTGCCCCTCGGCGACCGGCACGGGCAGCGGCAGCTCGACGAGCCACTGCAGCAGCGGCAGGCAGCGCTGCTCGTGCTCGATGAGCCGCGCGGCGACCTCGCGGCGCGGCATCCTGATCGCCAGCCGGCTGCCGAGACGGAAGAGCGCATTGTCCCAGCCCTGCGCGACGAGCGCGACCTCGCCCGCGAGCTCGGGGAACTGCGCCGCCACGAGGCGGGCGGCGAGGTCTTGATCGACGGCTATGTCGGCGTGCGGGATGTCCACGGGGTCTCCATAGGATTCACATCGGCTCGCCATGGCCGGGTCTCGGGCACGGGGTCTGTCATTGCTGACATGAGCGAGATCAACGGTAATGGGCAGCAGTCTTCAGGGGCGCCGGCGGCACCCGTTCCGCCGCAGCGCGAGTACTTCACGAAGCGGCAGACGCTCCTCGTCGGGGCCTCGACCGTCGTCGCCGCGTGCCTCGGCGTCGGCGGCGTGTTCGCGGTGCAGGATGCCTTCAGCATCGCGCGCTCCCTCGTCGGGGTGCACCAGACCACCGGTCAGAGCGTCGTCGGGCTCGGGGGCGGTTCGGGCTCGGCCGGCAGCGGCTACGGTTCCGGGTCGAGCAGCGGCTACGGCTACTCGGGCGGTTTCGGCGGCTCGAGCGGCCTCGGCTCGAACGGGTCGTACGGCTACGGCGGCGGCTCGGGCTCGTACGGCGGGAGTTCGGGTGGCTCCGGCAGCTCGGGCTCGCAGACCTCCGACGCCGTCACCGGCACGGCCGCGACCGCGGCCCAGTCGAAGGGCATCGTGCTCATCGACACGCAGCTCGGCTACCAGAACGCCGAGGCGGCGGGCACGGGCATCGTGCTCAGCTCGTCGGGCGAGATCCTCACCAACAACCACGTGATCGAGGGCGCGACGTCCATCAAGGTCGAGGTCGTCTCGACCGGCAAGACCTATACCGCGAAGGTCGTGGGCGACGACGCCACGCACGACATCGCCGTGTTGCAGTTGCAGGGGGCATCCGGCCTCACGAAGGCGTCGCTCGACGCGGCGCACACGGTCTCGACGGGCGATTCCGTGACGGGCGTCGGCAACGCCGAGGGGGCGGGCTCGCTCGCCGCCGCGACCGGATCCGTCACCGGCCTCGGCCAGAGCATCACGACGCAGGCCGAGAGTTCGTCGCCCTCCGAGTCGCTCACCGGACTCATCGAGACGAACGCCGCCATCCAGCCGGGCGACTCGGGCGGCCCGCTCTACGACGCGGCGGGCAAGATCGTCGGCGTGGATGTCGCGGCGTCGGCATCCGGCGCGGCCGACTCCTACGCCATCCCGCTGAAGACCGCACTGTCGATCGCGAAGCAGATCGAGTCGGGCACGGCCTCGAGCGACGTGCAGCTCGGTTACCCGGCGTTCCTGGGCGTCGAGCTGTCGGCGACCGGGGATGCCGCGGGCAACGGATTCGGCGGCGGCCAGTTCGGCGGCGCCGGCTCGACGGGCTCGACCGGTTCGACGACCTCCGGCGCGACGATCGCCGGGGTCACGGCGAGCGGCCCGGCCGAGCAGGCCGGCCTCACCGCCGGCGACACCATCACGGCGGTCGACGGTCAGACCGTCGCCTCGGCCACCGAGCTGCAGACGGCGCTCAAGGCGCACCGGCCCGGCGACACCGTGAAGGTCTCGTGGACCGACGCGAACGGCGCCGCGCACGAGGCATCCATCACCCTCACGCAGGGCCCGGCCGCCTAGCCGGCCGCGACGATTCGACGGAAACGGGTCGATAGGGCGGAGCGAACCCCTCGGGGTCTCCGCACTATCGACCCGTTTCCGCGCGTTCAGCCGATGTAGTGCTCGAGCGCCGCGCGCACGAACTCCGCCCCCGCCGTGCCGCCGTAGTTGGCGGCGAAGCGCTCGTCGGCGACGTACATCGCGGCGAGGCCGAGCACGTAGGCACGCAACGCCTCGGGGTCGCCCGAGGCGGCGGGCGTGCCGGGCACACTGCGCAGCCAGTCCACGTGCGCCGCCGCGAGCGCTTGCGCCTCGGGGGCCGTCGGCGAGGCATCCGCCCGCGCCAGCTCGACCCACGCCTCATTGCGCTCGATCTGCTCGCGCTTCAGCTGCTGCTTCTCGGCGGGGGTCTTCGACTCCCACCACGCGGTGCTGCGGGCGTAGGCGTCGGCGCCCCAGCGCCGCTCGACCTCGTCCTTGTACTGCGTGTGGTCGAAGCCGTCGAACATCTCGGTCATGTCGGGTTCCTCTCCTGCTCTGATGGCGGCGAGCGTGCGGCGCACGGACTCGCGTTGACGGGCGAGGCGATCCTGCTCGGCGCCGAGGCGCTCGATCTGCTCCTCGAGCGCCGTCTCGATGTCGGTGTGCCGGTCGAGCACCTCGGCGATGCGCGGCAGCGACAGCCCGAGCTGGCGCAGCACGAGGATGCGCTGCAGCCGCACGAGGCCCGCGCCGTCGTAGTAGCGGTAGCCGTTCTCGCCGATGCGCGCGGGCGTGAGGATGCCGAGATCGCCGTAGTGCCGCAGCGTGCGGCTCGTCGTGCCGGTCATCGCGGCGACCGCGGTGATCGGCCACTCGGCCGGGGTCCTGCTGCTCGTCTCGCTCACAGAAGCGACGGTAGGCGTTGACGTTGCGTCAATGTCAAGCGGGTGGGGGATGTCGCGCGGGATAGTGTCGAGCATGCCCGTCCGCACGCAATGGTCCGACCTTCCCCCGGCGCTCACGCAGTGGGTGGAACAGCAGCTCGGCGCGCCGATCGTGCGGGCCACGACGCAGCTGACCGGGTTCTCCTCCGGCTCCGCCGACCTGGTCGAGACGCGCGACGGGCGCCGCGCCTTCGTGAAGGCGGTGTCGCGGCACCGCAACGCGATCACCTTCGAGATCCACCGCACGGAAGCTGCGGTGATGCGGATGCTGCCGGCCGGGGTGCGCGTGCCCGAACTGCTCGGCGTGTTCGACGACGACGAGTGGGTGGCGCTGCTGCTGGCCGCGGTGGACGGCGAGCACCCGGGTGGACGGGGCGGCGCCGACATCCCCGCCGTCCTGGATGCGCTCGCGCAGCTGCCGCCTGCGCACGGCGAGCTGAGCACGCTGCCGCGGGTGCGGGACGAGCTGGCCGAGGCGTTCAACGGATGGAGTCGGCTGGCCGCCGACGGCGCGGACTCGACGCTGCCGCCGCTCGCGCTCGCCCTGCGCGACCGGATGGCTGCGGCCGCGGCCGGGGGCGCCGATGCGGTGGACGGCGAGCACCTGGTGCATCAGGACTGCCGCGCCGACAACGTGCTGATCGACCGCACGGGCGCCGCGTGGGTCATCGACTGGCCCTGGGCCTCGATCGGAGCCCGCTGGCTCGACGGCCTCACCTACCTGCTCGACGTCGTGCTGCGCGGTGAGCCGGTGGACGTCGATGAACACCTCGGGCATCCGATCTTCGACGGGATGTCGCCCGACGACGCCGACGCCGTGCTCGCCGGACTCGCGGGCGCCTGGTACGACCTGGCGCGGCAGCCGGCATCCCCCGACATGCCCACGATCCGCGCCTTCCAGCGGACGGAGGCGGACGCGGCCGTCACCTGGCTGTCGCGCCGATGGGCGAAGCGCGCCGCGGGCGCCGAGGATGTCACGGCTGTCGCCGATTGAGCGGAGCGGCAGCGGGCGCTCGCCACGGGCGGCACGAAATCTACTGTGGGGCATATCGGATGCCGGCATCCGATATGCCCCACAGTAGAAAACCTGCCCGGCAGATCAGCCCTTCACTGCGCCCGCCGCGATGTTGGCGATGAAGTGCCGCGATCCGATGATGAAGATCGCGATGAGCGGCAGCACGCTGATGAGGGCGCCGGCCATGACCCAGCCGTAGTTGGTCGAGTACATGGTGTTCAGCTGTGCGAGCGCAGGCTGGAGAGTCTGCACGTTCGGATTCACCAGGATCACCAGGGGCCAGACGTAGTCGTTCCATGAGCCGATGAAGGTGAAGATGCCGAGGAAGGCGACGCCGCCGCGGAGCATGGGCAGACCGATGCTCCAATAGGTCCGGAAGAAGCCGGCGCCGTCGACGCGCGCCGACTCGATCAGCTCGTTCGGCAGGGAGGTCTCGCAGAACTGCCGGAGCAGGAAGATCCCGAAGGCGTTCGCGGCGCCGGGGATGATCAGCGCCTGCAGCCCGCCCACCCAGCCGAGCCGACTCATCAGCACGAAGCTCGGCACGAGCGAGAGGCTGCCGGGAACGAGGAAGGTGACGAGCAGGATGCGGAACAGCACCGTCTTCCCGGGGAACTCGAACTTGGCGAAGGTGAAGGCCGCGAGCGAGTCGAAGAACATCACGAGGAGCGCCAGCGATCCCGAGACGATGAACGAGTTGCGCAGCGCCCCGAGCAGGTCGATGTTGCTGAGCACCCCGCGGATGTTGATCCAGAGCTGATTGCTCGGGAAGAAGTCGACGGGGAATCCGAAGATCTGCGCGGTCGTCTGCGTGGACATCGCGAACAGCCAATAGAAGGGGAACAGCGAGAGCAGCACGCCGACCCAGATGCACGCGTGGGTGACGATGCGCGTGACGAGCCTTCTCCGGCGGGCCGTCTTGCCGTCGTGGCTGTTGAATCGCCGGATCGCCTCGGCGCTGCCGACGGCGGGAGCCATCGCGGTCATCGTCCTGCCTCCTTCTTCGCGGTGTTGCGTTGTCGCCAGCGGCCGATCGGCCCGGGAAGAGCGCGACCGAACTCGTCCTCCTTGCGCCCGCTGACCAGGCGCCAGTTGATGATGGCGAACAGCAGCACGAGCACGAACAGCGCCCAGGCGATGGCCGACCCGTAGCCGAAGTCGAAGTTCTGGAAGGCCTGGTAGTACTGGTAGAGCACGATGGTCGACCCGGCGTTGTTCGTGCCGCCGGTGTTGCCGAGCAGCACCTGCGGCTCCGTGAAGAGGGACAGGCCGCCGATCGTCGAGGTGATGACCGTGAAGAGGATCACGGGGCGCAGCATCGGGATGGTGATCCGCGAGAAGATGCGCCAGGTTCCGGCGCCGTCCACCCGGGCCGAGTCGTAGATCTCGGACGAGATCGCCTGCAGACCCGCGAGGTAGATGATCGCGTTGTAGCCGGTGAAGCGCCAGATCACCATGAGCGCGATGGTGATCTTGATGCCCCATGGATCGGTGAGCCACGCCACCCCGGCGTTCGAGCCGCCGATCCACTTCAGGAAGGCGTTGGCCAGGCCGAACTGATCGGAGAACACCGAGCCGAACACGAGCGCGATGGCGACCATGGAGGTCACGTTCGGGATGAAGAGCGCGACTCGGTAGAACGACTTCAGCCGGATGTTCTGATGCAGCAGGAACGCCACGACGAGCGCGATGAACAGCATCGGGATCGTCGAGATGATCCAGATGATGAAGGTGTTCGACACCGACTGCCAGAACCGCGCGTCTCCGAGGAGGTATTGGTACTGCTTCAGCCCCACGAAGGTCATCCGGCCCATGCCGTCCCAGTCGGTGAACGAGATCACGATCGAGAAGACGATGGGGAAGGCCCCGAAGACGACGAAGAGCAGGTAGAACGGCGCGATCGAGACATACTGCGGCCAGAAGCGCAGCGCCGATCGAGTGCGGGTTCCGCGTGCTTCGGAGATCGGCCGGTTGCGCGGCTTGGCGCGCAGCGGCACCCCGGTGGTGTGCGCGGTCATACGTTCACTCCGTGCTTCCTCAGGACCTGATTGGTCTCGTTCACCGCGTCGTCCCACGCGCGATTCGGGTCTTTGCCGCCGGCTTCGACGTTCGCGATCTCCGTCGTGAAGTAGTTCGCGATCTGCTCGTAGGGCGAGATGAAGGCGCTCGGCACCGTCTCGGCCTGGGTCTTGAAGAAGGCCAGGGAATCCTGCGGACCGAAGAAGCCGTGGCTCGCGTCCTTCATCGTGCCGCCCGTCAATGCGGCCGGTGTCGAGGGGAAGAGCTGCACCTCGTTGTATGCCTGAGCCTGACGGGCCGCAGTCTGCGACCAGGTGATGAACTTGAAGGCGGCTTCCGGGTCCTGACAGGTGTGCGGGATCGCGAGGAAGGAGCCGCCGCTGTTGCCGGCGCGGACCGGCTGCGACGCGAGCCGCCAGGAGCCCTTCGTCTTCGGCGCGGTGTCGAGCAGAATCTGCGCCCACCAGACCGCCTCGATGTGCCCGGCGGTCTTCCCCGTCACCCAGCCGGCGTTCTGATCGGTGGCGATCTGCTGATTGCCGAGCACACCGGCCTTGATCGCCGTGACCGCGATGTCCCAGGCATCCTTGATCGCGGATCCCGGCCGGGTGTAGAGCGGGTCGCCGGCCCGGTTGAAATAGCGCTCCGGTGAGGCGTTCACGATCTGGTTGAACAGCTGGGTGGAGTTGATCAGCAGGTGGCTGCCGGTCTTCGCCCTGAGCTGCTTGCCCAGCTCGATCCACTCCGGCCAGGTGCGGACCGCCGCGGACACCGCGTCCGGGTCAGTCGGCAGACCTGCCTTCGCGAAGACGTCGGCGCGGTAGTAGAAGCCCGTCGGCCCGCTGTCGATCGGGAAGAAGCACATCCGGCCACTCGGCGTCTCGCCATAGCTCCACTTCCAGTCGAAGTACTGGCTCTTGAACGACTGGGCGCCGAACTTGTTCATGTCGACGAACATGTCCTCGTCGAAGAAGTAGAGCGACACGTTCGAGTTGATCGCGACGATGTCCGGCACGTCGGCGTTGCCGGCGAGGCTCGTGCGCAGGCGCGTGTCCCAGTTCGTGTTCGCCGGCGTCATCGCGTTGAGGCGCTTGTTCGTCCCGGGGATGCCGTGCGCCGCATCCTTCAGCGCGGAAGGGTTCATCGACCGGGGCCAGTACCAGAGCGTCAGCTCGTCCGTGCCGGCCGAGATCGATGCGGGGGAGGAGCACGCCGACAGCGCAGCGCTGAGCGAGAGGACACCGAGTCCCGCCGCTCCGGTGAGAAGTGATCTTCGCGACAGTGCGGCCATGAAAGCCCTCGTTTCTCGTCACTGAGTCCAAGGAGCGGACCCGCACGAGGCGGGCCCAGGTGGCGTCGCAGGCACCGCGCGATGCGGAGTCTGTGGCGCACGAACGTCCACGATGACGTCGTGAACGTTCACGGTGCGGGCTAGACTGTCACCCGCTCGATGGGCTGTCAAGGCTCGTGCTGAAGTCGTGCCGCGCGCGGTGACGCCGGCTCCGCCCGGCGCGCGCACTAGCATCGGATGCCATGAGGCCGAGTCGGCGAGCGACGATCGTGGACATCGCATCCGCCGCGGGGGTCTCGAGGCAGACCGTGAGCCGGGCGATGAACGACATGCCCGACATCAACGCCGAGACGCGGCAACGTGTGCTGGATGTCGCGCGCGAACTGGGCTATCGGCCGTCGAGATTCGGGCGCGGTCTGGTCACGACGGGGCAGCAGACGATCGGCCTGCTCGTCGACAACCTGACCAACCCGTACTACGGCGAGCTCGCCGCCGCCGTCGTCGCGGATGCGGCGGGGGTGAACATGTCGGTGCTGCTGCTCGACACGAGCCGGGTCGAGGACGAGCACGCGTTCCTCACTGCGCTCGCCCCGCAGGTCGACGCCCTCGTCGGGTACGTGAAGATCGACCGACGCGAGCTGGACCTGCTTCTCCCCGGTGTCCCGGTCGTCCGCATCGATGTGCCGTCACGGGCCGGCGGCCCGCATTGGGGCGGGGTGCGCTTCGACCTCGAGCCCGGTGTGCGCGAGGCGGTCGACCATCTCCACGCGCACGGCGTGCGTCGGCCGCTCATGCTGGACAGCGATCCGTTGGAGAATCCGTCCGATCGCGCGCGCATGATGATCGACACCTGGGCCGCCCGCGGCGTCGAGATGTCGGTCGTCAGCGCCGGTGGCCAGGACGCGCGCTCCGGGGAGGAGGCGACGGCAGGGCGACTCGAGGCGGTGCGCGGGGCGGACGCCATCATGGCCTTCAACGACTACCTGGCATTCGGGGCGATGAAGACCCTGCGGAAGAACGGCATCCGGGTTCCCGAGGACACGCGGGTGATCGGCATCGACGGACTCGCCGCTGGAACGTACACTTCGCCGGAACTGACCACGCTGGGGGTCGACATGCGCGCGGTCGCGCGGTTCGCCGTCTCCACCGCCCGTCACCTGCTCGATCAAGACGGCTCGCCCGGTCGGCGGTGGACGAAGGTGGGCTACCGCCTGATCGTGCGCGAGTCCGCCTAACACGGCGTTGGGGGTATTGCCTCGGAGAGGCCATGTGGCTAGCGTTACCGTGAACGTTCACGGCCGAGCGTGCACGCCGCGCGATGCGAGCGGATGCCCCGGCCGAGCTTGTCGAGGAGGACAGTCATGACCGAGCAGTTGCAGCACGTGCGCTGGGGCATCGCGGGCCCGGGCGGCATCGCCCACCGCTTCGCCGACCAGCTCGTCCACTCGCGCACGGGCGTGCTCGTCGCGGTCGCCTCGCGCAGCACCGAGCGCGCCGAGGCCTTCGCCGCCCAGCACGCGGCCGAGCCGGGCGCGATCCGGGTGCATGCGAGCTACGACGAGCTGTTCGCGGACCCCGAGGTGGACGCCGTCTACATCGCGACGGTGCACACCGAGCATGTGCGCCTCGCCATCCGCGCGCTCGACGCGGGCAAGCACGTCATCGTCGAGAAGCCGCTCTCGGTCGACCACGCGGGCGCGATGGCGGTCGTCGAGGCGGCGCGCCGCAACGGACGCTACCTCGCCGAGGCGTTCATGTACCGCTTCCACCCCCAGACGCGGAAGCTCGTCGAGCTCGTCGCGAGCGGGGCGATCGGTCAGGTGCAGCACATCGAGGCATCCTTCTCGTTCCGCGCCGACCTGCCCGCCGACCAGCGCCTCTACAACCCGGCGCTCGCGGGCGGCGGCATCCTCGACGTCGGCGGTTACCCCGTCTCGGCCGCGCGCATGATCGCGGGCGCCGCGACCGGCCGCCTCTTCGCCGACCCCGTCACCCTCATCGCGCGGGGGCACCTCGGCGCGACGGGCGTCGACGAGTGGGCGACCGCGTCGCTCGTGTTCGCCGCCCCGCACGGCACGGTCGACGACGCCGACGCGATCACCGCGCACGTCAGCAGTGGCGTGCGCCTCGCGGGCGAGAACCGCATCGTCGTCTTCGGTTCGACCGGCACCATCACGGTCGGCGAGCCGTGGCTGCACGGCGTCGAGACCGGCGACGCCGAGGCCGGCAGCACGATCGAGGTGCGGCGGGCGGATGTCGACGCCGAGCACGCCGTCGAGCTCATCGACGTCGCGCCGTCGTACCAGTACGCCGTGCAGGCCGACGCCCTGGCCGAATACGCGGCCGCGGGCGAGAGCCCGCAGATGAGCTGGGGCGACACCCTCGGCAACGCCCGCACCCTCGACCGCTGGCGCGCCGCGATCGGCCTGCAGTACCCGTTCGAGGCGCCGACGGCCGACATCCCGCCGCTGTCGGGCAACGCGCCCGCCCGCCGCCCCGACGCGATCATGCCGATGGGCGCGATCCCCGGCATCGAGAAGCCGGTCTCGCGCCTCATCATGGGCGTCGACAACCAGACCACGCTCGGCCACGCCTCGGCGATGTTCGACGACTTCGTCGAGCGCGGCGGCAACGCCTTCGACACCGCCTACATCTACGGCGGCGGCCTGATGGAGAGGCTGCTCGGCCAGTGGATCGCCAACCGCGGCATCCGCGACGACGTCGTCATCATCGGCAAGGGCGCGCACACCCCGCACTGCGACCCCGAGTCGATCGTGCGCCAGCTCGACGAGACGCTCGAGCGGCTGCAGACCGACCACGTCGACCTCTATCTGATGCACCGCGACAACGAGCAGATCCCCGTGGGCGAGTTCGTCGACGTGCTCGACGAGCAGGTGCGACGCGGGCGCGTGCGCGCCTTCGGCGGCTCGAACTGGTCGATCGCCCGCTACGAAGAGGCGCAGGCCTACGCCGACGCGAACGGCAAGCAGCGCTTCGCCGTGCTGAGCGACCACTTCGGCCTCGCGCACGCGCTCGATGTGCCGTGGGCGGGATGCCGGCACGTCACCGACCCCGCCGACCGCGAGTGGCTCGAGCGCACCGGCACGACCCTGCTGCCGTGGTCGTCGCAGGCCCGCGGCTTCTTCGCCCGCGCCGACCGCGACGACACCTCGGACGAGGAACTCGTGCGCTGCTACTACAGCGACGACAACTTCGAGCGGCTCGCGCGTGCGCAGCAGCTCGCGGCCGAGCTCGGCGTCGCGCCGACCGCGGTCGCGCTGGCCTACGTGCTCGCGCAGCCGTTCCCGACCTTCCCGCTGTTCGGGCCGCGCACGATCGATGAGACCCGCACCTCGCTGGCCGGGCTCGCGATCACGCTCACGCCCGAGCAGGTGCGCTGGCTCGATCTGCGCTGAGGCGTGCGGGCTGCGGTGAGGTCGGCGTGCGGAGTGGGGTGACCTCGGTGCGCAGGCGCCACGGATTCCCTCGGTGTTCGCTGCCACGTCTTGCCGCCGCCCACGGTACGGATGTGTCCACCTGTCGCGGATGTGCCCGGACGTCCGGGCACATCCGCGACGTTCGGGCACATCCGCCCGACATCTGGGCCCTGGGCCCGACACGTGGGCACGCGAGTGGCGCTCAGCAGCCGCAGGCGAGTCGCAACCGCAGGCGAAGCCTGCTCACCCGCTGCGCTCAGTAGCGCAGTCGCAGCCCGCGCGGCGTCTCGCTGAAGCCGGCGGCCGCGAGCGCCTCGCCGAGCGGGGTGCCGAGCACGAAGCCGCCGTTCGCCGACTCGATCGCGAGTTTGTCGGCGCCCCCGCGGCGCACGACCTGCGCGAGGGATGCCGCGGCGACCCCCAGCACGTCGGGGGCGTCGCTGAACGCGAGCACGGTCTTCCCGCCCCGCTCGACGTAGAGCACGAGGGCCCCGTCGACCAGGGTCACGAGCGCCCCGGCCTTGCGGCCCGCGCGGTGGCCCGAGGTCTCGCCCTTCGCGGTCACCGGCGGCTCGGGCCACGGCAGCGCGGCGCCGAACGGGTTGGCGGGGTCGGTGGCGGCGAGGGTCAGGGTCGCGAGCGGGGCGGGCGCCGTGGCATCCGCCACGAACCCGCGCAAGCGGTCGACCGTCGGGCTCGACGCGAACTGCGCCGCCCCGAGCGTCTCGATGAAGTAGCCGCGCCGTACGTGGCCGGTCTGCTCGAACTCGGCGAGCACACGGTAGGCGAGGGCGAAGCCGCCGGGCAGCCCCTCGTTCTGCACCGAGCCGCGGGTGACGACGCCGTAGCGGTCGAGCAGGTTCTCGGCCGCGGCGTGCGCGCGCAGGGTCGTGTCGGGGGTGCCGAGCGGCAGCAGCGACCAGCGGCCGGCGACGGTGGGCGGGCCGGTGCGGCTGAGCGTGCTGGGGCGTGACGGCAGCGCAGCGGATGCCAGCGCCATCCGCCCCCCGCGGAACATGCGCGACCGCGGCGCCCGTGCCGGCCGCCGGTGCGCGGCCTTCGACCCGGTGAGGGACCGCACGGGCGCGAGCGTGTCGTTCGTGACGAGCCCGGCCCAGACCAGGTCCCACAGGGCGGTCTCGAGCACGGCGTCGTCGGTGGAGCCGACCGCGTCGGACAGCTGCCGGAAGAAGAACCCGCCGCCCGCACCGAGGGTCGTGAGCACCTCGCGCTGCAGCTCGTCGGTCTCGAAGTCCATCGGCGGAGCGAGCGTGAGTGGTGCGTTCTCGGCGAGGTGCAGGCTCAGCCAGCCGTCGCGCCCCGGGATCGTGCCCGCCCCCGCCCAGATCACCTCGCCCGACGCGGTGAGCTCGTCGAGCATGACGGGCGCGTAGTCGGCGACGCGTGCGGGCAGGATGAGCGATTCCCACGCGGATGCCGGTGCGCGCACGCCCGCGAGCTGCTCGATGACGGAGGCCACCCCGTCGACGCCCTTCAGCGTGCCGGTGCCGACGTGCTGCCAGTCGGGCAGGAAGCGCGCGAGCGCCGTCGGTTCGACGGGCTCGACCTCGTGCCGCAGCGCCGCGAGCGAGAGACGGCGCAGCCGGCGCAGCACGTCGGAGTCGCACCATTCAGCGCCGGTCGCGTGCGGCCGGAACTCGCCCTCGGTCACGCGCCGCTCGTGCGAGAGCCGGCGCAGCGTGTCGGTCACGACTGCGGCGCCGAGACCGAAGCGGGCCGCGACCTCGTCGGCGGTGAACGGGCCGTGGGTGCGCGCATAGCGCCCCACGAGGTCGCCGAGCGGGTCGGCGACCGGCTCGACGAAGGCGGCGGGAACGCCGATGGGCAGGGCGACCCCGATCGCGTCGCGCAGGCGCGGGGCATCCTCGATGGCGGCCGCCCGCGTCTCGCCCGCGAGCGTGACGCGCAGCGCGCGCTTGGCCTGCACGAGCTCGTCGACGACGGATGCCACCTCGTCGGCACCGCCCAGATAACGCGCCGCGATCTCGCCCGGCGTGAGCGGCCCCAGCACGCGCAGCAGGTCGGCCACGCCCTCGAGGCCGCGGGCGCGCCGCTCTTCCGGAAGCCGCTGCAGCTCGCCCTCGACGCGCTCGATGACGGCGGGGTCGAGCAGCTCGCGCAGCTCGGAGCGCCCGAGCAGCTGGGCGAGCAGCTCGGTGTCGACGGTCAGCGCGGCGGCCCGGCGCTCGGCGAGGGGCGAGTCGCCCTCGTACATGAACTGGGCGATGTAGCCGAAGAGCAGCGACGAGGCATACGGCGAGGGCCGCTCGGTCGTCGTCTCGACGAGCCGGACCTTGCGCTGCTCGATGCGCCCCGCGAGGTCGCGCAGCGAGGGCAGGTCGTAGACGTCCTGCAGGCACTCGCGCATCGTCTCGAGGATGATCGGGAACTGCGGGTACTTGTGCGCCACCTCGAGCAGCTGCGCGCTGCGCATGCGCTGCTGCCACAGCGGGTTGCGGCGACCCGGGTCGTAGCGCGGGAACAGCAGTGCGCGCTGCGCGGCCTCGCGGAACCGCGCCGCGAACAGCGCCGAGCCGCCGACCTCTTCTGTCACGAGCTGTTCGAGCTCGTCGGGCGCGAACACGAACAGCTCGGCGCCCGGCGGCTCGGCGTCGGAGTCGGGCAGGCGCACGATGATGCCGTCGTCGGCCGCCATGACCGAGCCCTCGAGCCCGAAGCGGTCGCGCACGCGCCACCCGACCGCGAGGGCCCACGGCGCGTGCACCGTCTGGCCGTAGGGGGAGTGCAGCACCACCCGCCAGTCGCCCAGCTCGTCGCGGAATCGTTCCACGACCAGGGTCTTGTCGGTGGGCAGATGCCCGGTGGCCGTCTTCTGGTCGTCGAGGTAGGTCAGCAGGTTGCGCGCGGCCCGGTCGTCGAGACCCGCGTCGTGGAGCCGCCGCGTGGCATCCTCGACGCCGGCCCCGCTCAGCTCGCGCGCGAACGCGCCGAGCGCCTCGCCGAGTTCCGCGGGCCGGCCGAGCGTGTCGCCGTGCCAGAACGGCACGCGCCCGGGCTCGCCGTAGGCGGGCGTCACCGTCACGCGGTCATGCGTGATCTCGGCGATCTTCCAACTCGTGGTGCCGAGCGCGAAGACGTCGCCGACGCGCGACTCGTAGACCATCTCTTCATCCAGCTCGCCCACGCGCCGCGGCTGCTTGGCATCGTCGCCGGCGACCATGAACACCCCGAACAGGCCGCGGTCGGGGATCGTGCCGCCGCTCGTCACGGCGAGCCGGCTCGCCCCGGGGCGGGCCGTGAGGATGCCGCGCTCACGGTCCCACACGAGCCGCGGCCGCAGCTCGCCGAACTCCTCGCTGGGGTACCGCCCCGAGAGCAGATCGAGCACCGCGTCGTACGCCCCGCGCGGCAGCGTCGCGAAGGGGGCCGAGCGCCGCACGGTGTCGAACCACCCGTCGACCTCGACGGGCCCGACCGAGACCGCCGCGACGGTCTGCTGGGCGAGGATGTCGAGCGGGTTCTGCGGCACCGCGATGCGCTCGATGAGCCCGGCGCGCATGCGCTCGGTCGCGAGCGCCGACTGCACGAGGTCGGCGCGGTGGTTGGGGAAGACGATGCCCTTCGAGACCTCGCCGACCTGGTGGCCCGCGCGGCCGATGCGCTGCAGCCCGCTCGCGATCGACGGCGGCGCCGCGACCTGCACGACGAGGTCGACCTCGCCCATGTCGATGCCGAGCTCGAGCGAGCTCGTCGCGACGACACAGCGCAGCCGGCCGGTCTTGAGGTCGTCCTCGATGGCGGCGCGCTGCTCTTTCGAGACCGAGCCGTGGTGCGCGCGGGCGAGCACCGGGGCGTCGATCGCGGCAGCATCCGGTGGTCGGGTGGCAGCCGAAGGCCGCGTATCGAGGCCTTTGGTCACCCCGGAGCCTCCGACGAGCTGCGCCGGAAAACTTGCCACCTCGAAGCCCAGCCGCTCGGCGTACAGCTCGTTGAGCCGCGCCGTGATGCGCTCGGTCGTGCGCCGACCGTTCGCGAACACGATCGTCGAGCGGTGCGCGAGCACCTCGTCGAGCACGGCCTCGTCGACGTGGGTCCAGATCGTGCCGCCGACCTTGTCGCCCCCGGGCGCCGTCTGCAGCTCGCGCATGTCGTCGACGGGCACCACCACGCGCAGGTCGAAGCGCTTCTGCGACGCGGGCGCGACGATCGTCGTCGGCGCGTGGCCGGACAGGAACCGCGCCACCTCCTCCGGCGGCCGCACCGTCGCCGACAGCCCGATGCGCTGCGCCGGCCTCGCGAGCAGCTCGTCGAGCCGTTCGAGCGAGAGCGCGAGGTGCGCCCCGCGCTTGGTCGCCGCGACCGCGTGCACCTCGTCGACGATGACCGTCTCGACCTCGCGCAGCGTCTCGCGCGCGCCGCTCGTGAGCATGAGGTAGAGCGACTCGGGCGTCGTGATCAGGATCTCGGGCGGATGCCGCAGCAACCGCTGCCGCTCCGAGGGCGGCGTGTCGCCGGAGCGCACCCCCACGCTCACCTCGGGCGGCTCGAGCCCCATGCGCTTCGCCGTCTGCGCGATGCCGACGAGCGGGCTGCGGAGGTTGCGCTCGACATCCACCCCCAGCGCCTTGAGCGGAGAGATGTAGAGGACCCGGGTCTTCGCGGTGCCGGTCCGCACGGCATCAGCCAAACCCTCATCGCTCATCAGGCGGTCGATCGCCCACAGGAACGCCGCGAGGGTCTTGCCCGACCCGGTCGGGGCGATGACGAGCGTGTTCCGGCCGGACGAGATCGCTTCCCACGCGCCGAGCTGCGCCCCGGTCGGCGTGCTGAACGCCCCTGTGAACCACTCGCGGGTGGCGGGGGAGAACCGCTCGAGCTCGCCTGTCATGGCTGCCATTCGACCACGAGCCGCCGACATCGGGCGAGCGCTCGCGGCACGACTGCGCACAACTCCTGACGGATCGACCGGCCGGGTCCGGCGGCCCGCGGATCCGCGGGCATCGGCGTGGAACCACCGCACATCCATCAGGAGTTGTGCGCAGGTGCCGGGCGGGAACCCCCTCGGTCACCTATTGTTCCGATATGGCAGTGCGCACCCCGGACCCGGACCCCGACGGCCGCCCCGACGACGAGCCCGCCGAGTACGGCCCGGCCTGGCTGAGCGACATCGAGCTCGAGCAGATCCGGCACCGCATGCCGATCGTCTACGTCGAGGCCGTGCCGGTGCGGCTCGACGGGCTCGGCCGCATCATCGACGTCGGCCTGCTGCTGCGCGCGACTCCGCTCGGCGAGATGCGCCGCACGATCGTCTCGGGCCGCGTGCTCTACGGCGAGACCCTGCGCGAGGCGCTGTTCCGCCACCTCGAGAAGGATCTCGGGCCGATGGCGTTCCCGCAGCTGCCGGCATCCCCGGTGCCGTTCACGGTCGCCGAGTACTTCCCGCTGCCGTCCGAGTCGCCGTACTTCGACGCGCGCCAGCACGCGATCTCGCTGGCCTACGTCGTTCCCGTGACGGGCACGACGGAGCCGCGACAGGATGCCCTCGAGCTCACGTGGCTGACCCCCGCCGAGGCCGCGTCCGAGGCGGTGTGCACCGAGCTCGAGGGCGGCCGCGGCGCGCTCGTGCGCGCGGCCCTGGCCTCGGTCGGCGCGCTGCCGTAGGCCCGGCTCCCGCTCCCGCCGGTCGAGCAGCAGCCGAGCGCAAGCGAGGCCGCGTACCGAGCCCCGGCCTCCACCGCCCTACCGCCCCGCGCGCACCATCCGGATCTCGCGCGGCCTCTCGCCCTGCGTCGCCCCGTCGGGCACGAAGCCGTTGCGTCGGTAGAAGGCCTGCGCGCGCGGGTTCGGGTCGGCGACCCAGAGCACGGATGCCCGGTCCTCCAGCACCGCATCGATGAGTCGCTGACCGGCGCCCGAGCCCTGGTGCGCGGCGAGCAGGTACAGCGTGTAGAGCTGCCAGTCGCACGGAGCGTCGTCGCCCTGCGCGGGTCCGGCCCAGGCGAGCCCCACGACCCGGCCGTCCAGCTCGGCGACCGCGACGCTCGCGGCCCCGGCCGCACCGCTCAAGACCCGGGTCCACATCCGCTCGCGCCGATCCGCGAAGTCGGGGGCGTCGAGCACCGCGTCGGGGAACTGGCCGCGGTAGGTCTCGCGCCACGACTGCACGTGCACCCGCGCCAGGCCCGCGACATCCTCGGGGCTCGCCTTCCGCACGATGATCGCGCCCTGCCGGGCCGCCTGCTCGTTCATCTCGGGCTCTCAGCGCTGACGGATCGGGTTCCACTCATGCCCCGACGCTAGCGGGCGGCCCCGAGGTGCGAACCGCCCATGACGCAGCGAAGGGAGGAACTTTCCGCAGAAAGTTCCTCCCTTGAGCGCGTTGTGGGCGCGAGCCGCGGCGCGTCTGGGCCGGGGCCCCGCGTTACGGCCGCGAAGCGCGGCGCGAGACGCGCGGGCGCGCGGGCGCGGCGGCGCGGTGGTCGGTCGAGCCGGCCCCCGTCGACGTCGAGTAGGCCGGCTTCGAGCCCTGGGCCGGACGGCCGGATGCCTGGCCGCGCGCACCGCGAGCGGAACCGCCCTGGCCGCGGGTCTGCCCCGCCTGCTGGCCGCGACCGGCGCCCTGCGCAGAGCCGCCGCCCTGGTGCGAGCGCGTGCCCTCTGCCTGGCCGCCCTGACCGCGGCCGCGGCCCTGAGCCTGGCCGCCACCGGCGGTACCGGCATCCTGACCCGCCGCACCGCGACCACGACCGCCACGGCGACGCCCGCTGCCCTGGCCCGCAGCCGCCTGCTCGCCGGCGCCCGCCTCACGGCGTGCGCGCTTGCGCTGGGCGTTCGCACCGGTCGAGGTGCCGCCCTGCGAGGCGCCGCGTGCGGGCAGCTCGGGCTTGACGTAGGGCACGAGGGCGACGGGCTCGCCGACGAGCGCGGCGACGGCATCCGACTCGGCCGTCACCTGCTGGAACTCGACGCGGATCGCGGCCTTGCGCAGCAGGTCCTGCACGTCGCGGCGCTGTTCGGGCAGCACGACGGTGACCACATCGCCGTCCGAGCCGGCACGGGCGGTGCGGCCCGAGCGGTGCAGGTATGCCTTGTGCTCGGTCGGCGGGTCGACGTGCACGACGAGCTCGACGTCGTCGATGTGGACGCCGCGCGCGGCGACATCCGTCGCGACCATGACGCGCACCGCGCCCGAGTGGAAGGCCTCGAGGTTCCGGTCGCGCGCGTTCTGCGACAGGTTGCCGTGCAGGTCGACCGAGGGGATTCCGCCCTCGGTCAGCTTCTTCGCGAGCTTCTTCGCCTGGTGCTTGGTGCGCAGGAAGAGGATGCGGCGGCCCGAGCCGCGGGCGAGGTTGCGCACGAGCGCGTCCTTGCCGGCGGTCGACTCGACCGCGAAGACGTGGTGGGTCATCGCGGCGACGTGCGAGGTCGCCTCGTCGACCGAGTGCAGGATCTCGCCCTGCAGGTAGCGCTTCACGAGCTTGTCCACGCCGTTGTCGAGCGTGGCCGAGAACAGCAGGCGCTGGCCGCCCTTGGGAGTCTTGTCGAGGATGCGGGTGACGACGGGCAGGAAGCCCAGGTCGGCCATGTGGTCGGCCTCGTCGAGCACCGAGATGCGGATGTCGTCGAGCGACAGCACCCCCTGCTTGAGCAGGTCGTCGACGCGGCCCGGGGTCGCGACGATGATGTCGACGCCGGCGCGCAGGGCGTCCTCCTGGCGCTTCTGGCTGACGCCGCCGAAGATGACGGTCGTCACGAGGCCCATGGCCTCGGCGAGCGGGGCGAGGGTCTTGTCGATCTGGGTGGCGAGCTCGCGGGTCGGGGCGAGCACGAGGCCGCGGGCGCGGCGGCCGCGCGCGAGGCGGGTGCCGGCGGTGGCCTCGCCGAGTCGCGCGGCGAGCGGCACCGCGAAGGCGATGGTCTTGCCCGAGCCGGTCTTGCCGCGGCCGAGCACGTCCCGGCCCTGCAGCGAGTCGGGAAGGGTGGCGATCTGGATGGGGAATGCCTCGGTGCGGTCCATCGCCGCGAGGGCGGTGACGATCGGGGCGGGCACGCCGAGTTCGGCGAAAGAAGTCATGGAGATGTATGCCTTTCGGGGCATGAGGCCGCAGAGCGCGGCTGAGCGCGCGGATTCTGCGGGGGTTTCGGTCGCACGCGGGCGGATGCCTGCGCGGTGCGCCAGGGAAACGAAGGGTCGAATCGCGACGCCGGCGCGAGCGGGAGAACAGCTCGCGACTCGGACAGTCTACCGGGAGGTTCCTGAACGCCCGTCGGCGGCCGGTGCGCCCGGGCGCGTCAGAGTGTCAGCGGCTCAGTGCACATCCTCGGGCATCCGCTCACCCACCGGCACCTCGACCGGCAGCGTGTTGCCCGCGGTCGCGAGCGGGCACGCCCAGGCGGGGTCGTAGGCGCACGACGGGTTGTAGGCGAAGTTGAGGTCGAGCACGATCGTCGTGCCCTCGCCGCCGAGCCACGCGCCCTTGACGGTGTCGACGAGGTAGCGGCCGCCGCCGTAGGTGCCGCCGGGGCGGCCGGCGAGCCGGTCCTTGATGGGCACGAAGAGGCCGCCGCCGTACGAGGCGAGCTTCCAGACATCCAACGCGCCGATCTCGGGCAGGGATGCCCGACCGAGCAGCACGAACGGAACCACCCCGTCCGTCCCGGTCTCGACGTCCCACCGCACCGGCTCGGCCGCGGGCTCGAGCTCGACCTCGAAGCGCCAGGCGGGGTCGTATGCCGCTACGGGCACGCCGGCGAACACGTCGCGTGCCTCGGGCAGGATCGGCGACACCGGGTGCTGCGCGAGCAGCTGGTTCCGCGCGAACACCCAGTAGGCGTGCGCGGCGCCGGGGTCGCCGACCTCGGCGGCAGCGCGCACGGTGTCATAGAGCTCGTAGGTGCGCCGGCGCCAGTCGGCGGTCAGCAGCGCGATCTGGGCGGGGTCGGTGGCCGTGGCATCCGTCATGGTCGAAGTCTCGTCGTTTTCGCGCCAATAGGGTGGAAATCATGCCGCAGCCCCAGCCCGGAGAGACGACCCAGCAGAGCTACGAGGTGCGCTTCGACTGGGGTGCCGAGGGCCTGCGCAGCGTGGCGCCGGGCGCGGGCCTGATCGTCGTCATCGACACGATCTCGTTCACGACGACCATCGAGCTCGCGACGGGGCTCGGCCTCGAGGTCGAGCCGTTCCCCACGACCGACCGCGCGGCCGCGGCCGCGTACGCCGCGTCGACCGGCGCGAAGCTCGCGGGCCGCCGCGGCGAGCCGGGCCTCTCGCTCTCGCCGACGAGCATGACGGCGGAGAACGTCGCCGCGTTCGGGGCCGAGCGCGCCGTCGTCATCTCGCTCAACGGCTCGCGCGTGTCCGCCGCTGCCGCCGAGTTCGGCGTCCCAGTCGTCGCCGCGAACCTGCGCAACTTCTCGGCTGTCGCGCGGTGGGTCCGGGGCCACCAGCAGCGGCTCGGCCGCCGCGCGAACGTCGCCGTGATCGCGGCGGGCGAGCGCCGCGGCGACGGCACGCTGCGCCCCGCCGTCGAGGACCAGCTCGCCGCGGGCGCGCTCATCGGTGCGCTCTCCGACCTCGGCATCGACGCGTGCTCGCCCGAGGCAGCGGTCGCGGCCGCCGGCTTCGACGCCATGCGCCGGGCCATCGGCCATCTGCTCACGGCCTCGGTCAGCGCGCGCGAGCTCGACGAGGTCGGCCAGCTGAACGACGTGAGGATCGCGGCGCGGCTGGATGTCTCGACCGTCGTCCCCGTGATGACCGCCGGCGTCTTCCGCGCGGAGAACATGGAATAGCGCCGCCCGCGGCGCGGTTCGCGCCAGCATGAAGGCAGTACTCGGAGACACCGTCATCGCCGAGGCCCCGGAAGAGGACCTCATCCGCATCGAGGGCAACTGGTACTTCCCGCCGGCGTCCGTCGACCGGCAGTACATCAGCGACAGCCCGACCCCCTACACCTGCCCGTGGAAGGGCGAGTGCCAGTACCTGACCGTCACGGTCGACGGCGAGGCCTACCCCGACCGCGCGTGGACCTACCCCACGCCCTATCCGACGGCGTTCGACCGCGTCGGCAAGGACTTCTCGAACTACGTCGCGTTCTGGAAGGACGTGCGGGTCGTCGAATGATCAACTGATCAGGCGGTTTTGTCGGATGCCGCGAGCCGCCGCGTCGCGGCCGAGATCTCGCGTCGCCGCCAGGTGATGAGGAACGCGCGCGAGAAGCTGCGCGAGCACTTCGCGCACGACAGCGCCCGCGTCGGCCTGCGGTGCCGGTAGTGCAGATGGCCGTTGGGGCACGTGCCGACCCAGGGGGCCAGTTCGACCGCGGTCTCGCCCGTGTGCGTGCGGTCGCCCACGTAGCCGATGGCGGCGGCCGTCGAACGCCAGACCGGGCCGTGCCCGGCCCCCGCGCCGGCCATGGCGTGCGCGACCTCGTGCAGCAGCGTCTGATGCACCTCATCGTCGTCCCACCGAGCGGCGAGGTAGCGCGAGACCGTGATGCGCTTCTTGCCGTAGTCGCACAGGCCGGCCCGCTTCTTCGCGTTGTCGAACGCGAACGACCACACGGCCGGGTCGAGATGCAGGCGGATGAGGGCGTTCGCCCACACCGTCACCCGGGAGAGATCAGCCACGGATGAAGGCTAGAACAGGGGCACGACATTCGACTCGAGCCGGTGCTTGACCGTCTCGAGGGCGAACTGCGACGACTCGATCTGGTCGGCCGGCGCGTCGTGCTCCTGGCGCAGGCGCAGCGCCTCGGCGAAGTCCGCGGCGGCCTGCTCGTCGGCGCCCTGGTCGAAGAGCACGCGGCCGCGGTGCTGCAGCCCGAAGGCCTCGAGCTCGTGCCACTCGTGCGTGTGCGCCTCCTCGATGCAGCGCGTGAGCTCGTACACGGCCTCCTCGTAGCGGCTCTGGTACTGCAGCACCTGGGCGCGGATCATCCGCGGCCGCTGCAGTGATCGCCGGTCGCCCGTGAACCGCGCGAGCCGATAGGCCTCGTTCGCGACCTCCATCGCGTCGTCGAGCGAGCCGCCGACCTTGAGCAGCCAGGCCTTCTCGCACAGCGCGTCGCGACTGCGCAGCTCACCGAGCTCGGCCAGGCGGTGGCCGACCTCGACCAGATCGACACGTTCGCGAAGGGTCTGCGGGTCGTAGCCGAGGATGATGCTGCTCACGCCAGGCAGGGTAACCACGCGATTCCCGCGCCCGTGGCGTGACTCGCCTACTTCCCGGGTTTCACCTGGAAGATCGAGCGGGCGGGCGGCGGCGAGGGCGTCGCCGTGGCGTCCGTCACGATCAGGCCGCCGCGCGCGAACTCGGCGAAGTCGTCGCCGAACACCGCGTGCGCGGGGTGCGGGCCGGCCGCCATCAGCCGCGGCAGCCACTGCGTCGGCAGCGGCGCGGCCGACGCGACCATGACGAAGTTGCCGAAGCGCTTGCCCTTGAGCACCTGCGCCTCGGCGAGCACGGCGGTGTGTGGCAGCACTTGCGCGAGGGTCGCGGCCTGCGAGCGGGCGAAGCGCAGCGGCGGCCCGTCGGCGACGTTGACGAGCATGACGCCGGTGGGGGCGAGCAGGCGCGCGGTCTCGGTGTAGAACTCCTGGCTCGTGACGTGTGCGGGGGTGCGCGCACCGCTGAAGATGTCGACGACGACGAGGTCGACATTGCCGGTGAGGCCGCCGGGCAGCCTGTTCACGACATCGCGCGCGTCGCCGTAGCGCACGCGGATGTCGGCGCCACGCGGCAGCGGCAGGTTCTCGCGCACGAGCTCGACGAGGTTCTGCTCGAGCTCAATGACCTGCTGACGGCTGCCGGGGCGCGTGACCGCGACATACCGCGGGATCGTCATGGCCCCCGCGCCGAGGTGCACCGCCGTGAGCGGCTGCCCCGGCTCGCCGAGCAGGTCGATGACGTTGCCCATGCGGTTGATGTACTCGAAGAACAGCTGTTGCGGGTCCTCGAGGTTGACGTGCGACTGCGGCGTGCCGTCGACGACGAGCTCGTACGCCCGCGGGACGAAGCGGTCGTGCTCGATGACGGCTCGATAGCCCGAGTGCTTCAGCACCACGGAGGGGTTGTCGTTCACGACTCCAAAATATCGGGGCGGCGCGGGATGCCCCGCCGCCGCACCCCTACGCGATCAGCACCCGGTGGATCGCGGCGAGGTGCTCGGTGATCCGCTCCTCGAAGAGGGCGACGTCGCGCGCCTCGATCGCGTCGAGCAGCTTCTGGTGCGCGCCGATCACGTCCTCCGCGATCTCGTCGGTATGGATCGACGAGCGCGCCATCCGCACCTGACGGTCGTGCAGCGTGGCGAAGAAGTGGTTGATCAGGGCATTGTCGCCCGCCCGGATGATCAGCTCGTGGAACTCGGCGTCGGTCATCGCGTAGCCCGCGAGGTCGTTGTCGGCGATGCGGTGGCGCTGCCGCTCGAGGTTCTCGTGCAGCTCGGCGACGAGGCGGTTGGTGCGCTCGACGGTCGACGTGGCCTGCTTCACCGCGTGGGTCTCGAGCACCCCGCGGGCGTCCACGACGTCGCGTGCCTCGCTGCGGCCGATCGGCGTGATCATCGCGCCGCGCTTGGGGTAGAGCTTCATGAAGCCCTCGGCCTGGAGACGCAGGAAGGCCTCGCGGACGGGGGTGCGGCTGATGGCGAGGCGCTCGGCCACCTCGCCCTCGCTGATCAGGTCGCCGCCGGCGAGGTCGCCGCTCAGGATGCGGTCCTTGACGTCTTGATATGCGCGGTCGCCTGCGGCGGGGGAAGTGTTCTGGGGCATACGTACATGATAAATGCAAGAATGGCGATTCCTCCACCCCGCTCGCGATCCGCCACGATCTCCACCCGGTTCTCCACCCCCGGGTGGTGGGCGCGGGGCGCCCGGATGCCGAGCATGGATGTCATGAACGTGAACCTGCAGTACGTGCTCGACGGCGTCATCGGCATCGCCGTGATCGCCTGGATCTGCTACCGCCAGATGACCTGGCGCGTCGTCGACCCCGCGCGGATGTGGCGCGGACCCCTGATCTTCGCGGTCATCGGCGCCGGCGTCATCGTCACCGGTTCGAAGACGGTGAGCCTCACCGGAACGGACCTCGCCCTGCTGGCCGTCGAGATCCTGGTGGCTCTGGGGGTCGGGGCGTCGATGGGCGCGATCGCGCACTTCCGCGTGCTCAGCCGCGAGCGCGCCGCCGCGTACGAGGCGAACCGCCGCCCGAGCCGCACCGGCGGCGTGCTCGCACCCGTGGAGTACGAGAGCCGCACGAGCTGGGTCGGCGTCGCGCTGTGGATCGTGATGATCGCCGTGCGCATCGGCATCGAGGTGTTCGCAGCCCACCTCGGGGCCGCCGCCACCGCCTCGACCGGCGTCATCCTGCTGGTGCTCGCGGCCAACCGCGCGGCCCGCACCGGTGTGCTCGCCTGGCGTCTCGAGCAGCACCGCCGCGGCGTCGCCACGAGCCCGGTGGCCCCGTAGCGGCGTGCGCCGCGAATCCGCCTCGCCCCCCGTTCCCGATTCCTCGCCCGGCCGTGCCCGCTCCGCCACAATGACCCGTATGCGCCTCCGCGACCTCCGCCTGCTGCCCCTGGCGCTCAACGCCATCGGCATCGCGGTGGTCGCGTACGCGTCGTTCACCACGCATTACGGCTTGCAGCGCGGGTGGTGGGGCGTCGCGACGGTGCTCGCGCTGCTCGCCTGGGCCCTCGTCGTCGGGCTGAGCCGCTGGTCGCTCGACACGACGTCGTCCACGGCGCTGCGTCGGGTGAGCCGGGTCGCGAGCGCCGTCGGCGTCGTCGCGGCGGCACTGTCCCAGGCGCCGAGCGACGGCATCCACATCGCCCCGCTCGCGATCCTGCTGATCATGGCGATCTCGGACGAGACGGAATCCGTCTGGTTCGGTGCGGCGCTCGCCGCAGTCGCCTTCGTGCTGACGCCGATCGGCGCGGCCTTCGCGGCGACGGGTGCGCAGGCCGTGCTCGGGTACCTCGCGGCGACGGGCGTCTGGGTGCTCATCGGGATCTCGCGGCGGCAGGCGCGCACGGCGCAGCGCCGCACCGCCGAACTGCTCGCGCAGCAGCAGGAGGCGCGCGAGCAGGAGGCCAAGGCCGGGCTGCTCGCGGCGCGCCAGGCTGCGGCGCGCGACATCCATGATGTCCTCGCGCACAGCCTCGGCGGCCTCGTCATCCAGCTCGACGCGGCCGAGGCGCTGCTGGAGTCGGGGCGGGTCGAGGATGCCGCGTCGACGGTGACCCGGGCGCGCGCCCTCGCGGCCGAGGGGCTCGCCGACGCGCGACGTGCCGTGGCGGCGCTGCGCTCGCCGGACGAGACGGAGGTCTCGGAGCGCACCGCGCGCGACCTCGCCGGCGCCGCCGAGCGCCTGCTGCGCGCCCACCGCGAGCTCGGCGGCCGCGTCGCGGCTCGGCTCGATCTCGCCGGCCTGCCCGCGCAGCTGCCGGCACCGGTCGCGACGGCCTTCGAGCGCGCCCTGCAGGAGGCGCTGAGCAACGCGCGCCGCCACGCGCCGGGTGCGCCGGTCGCGGTCCGTCTCACGGCGTCGCCCCGGCGCCTCGACCTCGAGGTCGAGAACCCGCTCGCCGCAGCGGCCGGCACGGGGAGCGCCGGCGCCGTGCCGCCCCGCGAAGGCGCGGCCCGGGTCGGCGGCGGCCACGGCCTCACCGGCATGGCCGAGCGGTTCGCGGCGCTGCCGGGCGGCAGCGTCACGGCGCGCGCGACCCCGGGCGGATTCGTGGTGTCGGCGACGGCCTCGCTCGCGGAAGACTGAGTGCCATGGCGAGCACGGTAGGCGCGGCCACCGACATCGGCGGTGCGGGCGGCGCGGCATCCCCGGCCATTCGGGTCCTCGTGGCCGACGACCAGGCGATCGTGCGCGACGGGCTCGTCACGGTGCTCGAGCTGCTGCCCGACATCGAGGTCGTCGGGCAGGCGGCGGACGGGGCCGAGGCGGTCGCGCTCGCCGCCGAGCTCGCGCCCGACGTCGTGCTGATGGACCTGAGGATGCCCGTGCTCGACGGCGCCGCGGCGACAGAGCGCGTGGTCGCGCGTCGCCCTGGGACGGCGGTGCTGGTGCTCACGACCTACGCCGACGACGCCTCGATCGTCTCCGCGCTCAAAGCGGGCGCCCGGGGCTACCTGACCAAGGACGCCGGCCGTGCCGAGCTCGCCGCCGCCGTCCGCGCCGTCGCGAGCGGGCAGACGACGCTCGCGGCAGAGGTGGGCGCGAAGCTGATCCAGGGGCTCGCCGCGCCGCAGGGGCCGGCCTCACCGGCCGCCGGCCCGCGCTCGGCCGGGTCGCCCGACGAGCTGATCGCCCGCTTCCCCGCCCTCACTCCGCGCGAGGCCGAGGTGCTCGCCGAGATCGCCCGCGGCCGCAGCAACCCCGAGATCGCCGGGCAGCTCTTCGTGAGCGTCGCGACGGTCAAGACGCACGTGAACTCGCTGTTCGCGAAGCTCGGCGTCGCGTCGCGCGCGCAGGCGATCGCCCTCGCCGTCGGCAGCGCGGAGGCCTGAACCGCCCCGAGAACGCGGGAATTCTGGGAAGTTCCGGCGACTTATACCCCTGCGAGAAGATTGAGTCAAGAATCCGCTGGACAACGCGTGTCGCGGCTCCATATACTTGACCTTTGCGCTCCCACTAACGCATGCCTTCATATTGCGGTCGGCACAGGTTGCTCCGGGCGGTCCCACGGTACACCGTGGCTCCCGTCAGATAGAGCACCGCTTCCTGGGGCGTTCTCGTCCAGACCGTCAGTAACTTGAGGCCCCACTCGCGAAGGGGCCTTCGGAGGTTATTTCCTTGGCTGCTGCTCGTAACGCATCGACCACCAACCCGAAGAACGGACGAGACCACTCTCGTCTTTCGTTCGCCAAGATCACAGACACCCTGACCGTTCCTGACCTGCTCGCCCTCCAGACGGAGAGCTTCGACTGGCTGGTCGGCAACGACGCTTGGAAGGCCCGCGTGGCCGAAGGCCTCGCTCAGGGTCGTCAGGATCTGCCCAGTCGCACCGGCCTCGAGGAGATCTTCGAGGAGATCTCGCCCATCGAGGACCTCGGCGAGACCATGCAGCTCTCCTTCACCAACCCGTTCCTCGAGGAGCGGAAGTACTCGATCGACGAGTGCAAGGAGAAGGGCAAGACCTACTCGGCCCCCCTCTATGTCGAGGCCGAGTTCATGAACCACCAGACCGGTGAGATCAAGACCCAGACGGTCTTCATGGGCGACTTCCCGCTCATGACCGACAAGGGCACCTTCATCATCAACGGCACCGAGCGCGTCGTCGTCTCGCAGCTGGTCCGTTCGCCCGGTGTCTACTTCGAGCGCACGCCCGAGAAGACCTCCGACAAGGACATCTACAGCGCCCGCATCATCCCGAGCCGCGGTGCATGGCTCGAGTTCGAGATCGACAAGCGCGACCAGGTCGGCGTCCGCATCGACCGCAAGCGCAAGCAGTCGGTCACCGTCTTCCTCAAGGCCCTCGGCATGACCTCGGAGGAGATCCTCGCCGAGTTCGCCGGCTTCGAGTCGATCGCCGCCACCCTCGAGAAGGACGCGATCCTCACGAAGGAAGAGGCCCTCAAGGACATCTACCGCAAGCTGCGCCCGGGCGAGCAGGTCGCCGCCGAGGCCGCGCGTGCGCTCCTCGACAACTTCTACTTCAACCCGAAGCGCTACGACCTCGCCAAGGTCGGCCGCTACAAGATCAACCGCAAGCTCGGTCTCGACAAGCCGCTGACCGACTCGGTGCTGACGCTGGACGACGTCGTCAGCACGATCAAGTACCTCGTGGGCCTGCACTCGGGCATCACCGAGACCGCGGGCGTCCGCGACGGCCAGCCGGTCACGGTGCGCCTCGACGTCGACGACATCGACCACTTCGGCAACCGTCGCATCCGCGCCGTCGGCGAGCTCATCCAGAACCAGGTCCGCACCGGCCTGTCCCGCATGGAGCGCGTCGTCCGCGAGCGCATGACCACGCAGGACATCGAGGCGATCACCCCGCAGACCCTGATCAACGTGCG
>Ga0131853_10000324_pt1 | contig 86619 bp, 88 predicted proteins | sample TergutLab28metaG_FD_92764 | JGI IMG/M metagenome (GOLD analysis project Ga0131853, IMG submission 92764) | Labiotermes labralis P1 segment gut microbial communities from Petit-Saut dam, French Guiana - Lab288 P1 (version 2) (version 2) | ecosystem: Host-associated > Arthropoda: Insects >...
AACCAACATTCAAACAGCTCGCTGTTCATAGTTCCTTCATACTGCAAGGGTGATATGATTTCGTCGCCTAGCTTCGCAGCGACTATGCCGACACGCTTATATCTCTTGCCTGATACACGACCAGCTATTTTAATGCCTCTTTTGGCATAGGCGTATCCTCTTTGCAAAAAAAGTATCTATACCTGTTTCGTCCACATATGCAATGCGGGTTCGTTCTATGGTGTTTATCTTTTCGAGATACCCTAAGACTTTCTGTGGGCATTGCTCCTTGAATCGCTTTATCTTTTTTTACGAGTAATGCCAAGTCGTTTTAGGTTTCTCCACACAGTAGAAACACTACACCCGAAATGTTCTGCCAATTCAGATAAATATGGGTCTGGAGTGACCTCGAGATAGGCAAGCAAGGCTTCTTCGGAAATCTTGTGGTCGTCGTAAATCCTTATTTTACGACTAAACTCACCTTCATTGTTGCGGTATTGATGAATCCAAATGTTTAGCGTGTTTGTTGATATAGCAAAAGTTTTTGCAGTTTGTCTTGTGGTATTACCCTCCAGATGATATTCAATTGCTCGCTTCTTAAACTTAGTGTCGTATGCCATGAGCTAATCGTATCATAGATTGGTGCGTTTTTCAAGGGAAATGTGTATACATAGTCGTTGCCCCTGTCACCAAAATGACGTTTGCCGCTTAATGTAATCGTAAGTCCTTTGGTTGTCACCATTCTGTTTTTCCAACCCTTGGCATTAAGAGGTGTCCATTCCTCTATGCCATTGTCTACCGCTATCGTCAAGGTTTCCATCTCCTTAACAATCGTCATGTCGGCCTCTTGTGAGCCTACGCCTTTTGCCCCTACCTTGAACACCATTTCCGCTACTGGAAATACCATGTTTGTTTCCCCCTTTAATAAAAATAGTCTTATGAGTTTTCCTCATAAGACTATTATAGCATGGGTGAGACTAACATTTCGTGCCATCTTTTTGTCAAGCAATTACCCGCCTATCGCATTGCTCATTATTAGAGCCAACACCAAAACAATCCCTATTGATATAAGCGTAAAGGGATTGATTTTTGGGCGCGAATTGCGCCGCTCTTCTTCTATGCGTTGCATACGGCGGCGTATGCGGTCTGCGGAGTTTTCTTGAATATCGTTGTCTCTGCGGTTACTCATAAAGAAACCCCTCCTTAAAACGGTGCATAGCTCACGCCATCTTGCTCCAAGTTTGCAAAGCGAACAAAATTACCTTGATACGCCAGCTCTACCGTACCAGTAGCACCATTGCGCTGCTTGGCTATGATGACCTCAGACACGCCTGGTCTTTCTGTATCAGGATTATAGTATTCATCACGATAGATAAAGCAAACAAGGTCGGCATCCTGCTCTATCGCGCCAGATTCGCGCAGGTCAGAAAGAATAGGGCGGCGGTCACTTCGGGATTCAGGCGCACGGGATAGCTGAGAAAGCGCGATAACAGGGGCATCCATCTCTCGGGCAATAGCTTTTAAAGAACGTGAGATTTCAGAAACCTCCTGCTGGCGCGACTCAGCTCGTCCGCCACTACCCCCCATCAGCTGAATATAATCCACCACAATAAGCTTTAGTCCGTACTCTAACTTTAGTTTGCGGCATTTGCTACGCAATTGAGGTATGGATATGCCTGGTGTATCATCAATAAATATAGGTGCTGTAGACAGCGGACCAAGCGATTCAGCTATAGCAGACCAGTCCGCGGGGTCTAGCTGTCCATTACGCAGTTTGCCAGCATCCACTCGTGCCTCAGATGCTATCAAGCGGTTTGCGAGGGATTCCTTGCTCATCTCTAGTGAAAAAATAGCGCAAGGCACATTACTCCTTATGGCTGCATGAGCCATTATATTTAGCGCAATGGCAGTTTTGCCCATAGATGGGCGAGCAGCAATGAGTATAAGGTCAGAAGGATGGAAGCCCGCCGTTTTCACATCTAGGTCAGTAAAACCGCTTTCTATGCCTGTTATTTTACTGCCTTGTTTGTAGGCTTTTTCTATCATATTTATAGATGACACCAAGGCTTCATTGATATGTGTAAAGCCCAATGTATGCCGCTTTTCGGCTATTGAAAAAATAGCACGCTCAGCATCATCTAGTATATTATCTACCGTTTTTGTGCCAGAGTAGCTGTCGTTTTGGATTTCGCCAGATGCCAAAATGAGCTTGCGTTGTATGGAGCGGTCTTGCGCGATATTTATGTATTGCTTGATATTTACGGATGTAGAAACAGAGGAGGCAATAGCCGCCAAAGCATCGCCGCCGCCCACTTTGTTAAAAGCATCACGTTCTTCAAGCTTGCTGCGTAAGGTTATGAGGTCTACAGGCGTGCCTGTATTATATAAATCAAGCAAGGCTTGGAAAATTAAACGATAATCTAGCCTAAAAAAGTCCTCTGGGCGCATAAACTCCGCCCCTTGCGTGAGGGCTTCGTTATCAAAGAGCATAGAGCTTATTATGGCTAGTTCTGCCGCCTCGTCGCGTGGCATGGGGCGGGCTATTTGATTGATATGGTCGTCCATTTTAGTCCTCTTTTCACGTCACTACTTTTTATTAGAGACTTGTAATTTCCAGCTTCAAACCAGCCGAAACATCCGTATGAAGCTTAATTTCTGCTGTGTATTCCCCTGTTTTCTTTATAGCCTCTGGTATAGTAATCTTCTTACGGTCTATTTCTATGCCTTCTTGCTCCATCAGAATCTGCGCTACTTCCTTATTGGTCACAGAACCAAAAAGCCTGCCGCCTTCACCTGTTTTTTGCGAGATTTTCAGCACTTTGCTTTCTATCGCAGCCTTCATAGCTCTCGCATCCTCTAGGTCTTTTATTCTTTGTGCTTCTGCACCAGCTTTCTTTTTATCAAGCGAATTCATGTTGGCTTTGTTTGCTTCCACCGCTAACTTTTTAGGAAACAAAAAATTGCGTACATAGCCATCTGCTGCCTCTATCACTTGGTCTTTTTTGCCTACACCCTTTACATCTTGTAATAATATAACCTTCATATGTCAAATCCTCCCAATCAATTAATATTTCCATTTATACTTGTAATTATTTTTTTTACGCTTGATAGACCTTCTAGCAATCACTATTAGCACCACTATTAAGATAAGCACAGCTACAGCCGCTATCCAATACGGTATTGCCGATGCCGAAAAGAAAATCTCGTTTATACGCTCCATGCGAAAATCTATATCAGAGGCGGTGGTGCGTATAGGTACATAACGCGCGGCATACAGATTGGCAGAGAAAATTATTTCACCGTCCAGATGATAGCTAACACTACCAACAATATCGCCTTCGAATATAGGGGCTATAAACATTTGACCATATTCCTCAGAATACTCTGCTATATCTGAATCAAACACAATTTCACTTTGTATGCGATTTAGTTCTGTTTGGCTTAAAAAAAGCACACCTCTATCAGCAGAATAAAATTCCAAATACCCTTCATCATCCATGCGTGGATCATATATTGGCAGTCCCCCTAAAGTTACATTTCCTTCATGAAACACACGATGGGCATAATTTTCAAAACCGTATTCAAAGAGATTTATATTATCTTGCCATCTTGTAGGCTCTTCGTTTATAATCGGCGAATTAAAGGTAACAGATACCAGAGTAATATCATCACCGCCAACATTACGCACCGCGGCAGCCACTAACGAATATCCAGCTTGATTTGTCATGCCTGTACGCATACCTATAGCATAAGGATAATGATGCTCGCCCCCTTCAAGCAATAGCTCATTTTGCGAATGCCATGTGCGGCTGACACTAGCAGGAGCATCGCCGCCGCCTGACATAGAGCCAGAAAAGGATGTTTGGCGCATAATTTCCGCTAGCGTAGGTATGCTCAGAGCATGGCGTGCTATCTGCGCCATGTCATATGCCGTTGAAAAATGGCTGTCATGATGATAGCCATGCGGGTTGATGAATCTGGAGTCTATAGCACCCAGCTCAGCCGCTCTTTCTGTCATAAGATTTGCAAAAGTTACCTGCGCATTGGCAAAAGAGATGTTTTCATTGCCTGTATGGCGGCGCGCTACCTCCATAACAGCGATATTTGCAGTGTCGTTGCCTCTACCTATAAGCATTCCGCGCAAAAGATTTATTCCCAGTATAGCCTCATCCACCTCATGATGATTCCTAGCACTTCCTTGAGGCAATTGCAAAACCTCATTGCCCGCTATCAATATTTCATCCATGCCTATATACTCATATGCCAAGATGGCCGTAAGAATCATCGTTGTAGCAGCAGGAAACATGCGCTCATGCGCCTTGTAGTCAGAAAGCACGCGACCACTCTCAAGTTCTACGAGGATATGTGCGGCGGCATGAACCTCTGGTGTTTGCGCAATAAGTGTGTTTGATGGCGCAGCAACGGCGAGAAATAGCGCGATAGCAACTATAGCTATACAGATTTTCCTTGGCATGTCCATGCACTCTCCTCCTTTTATAAAGAATTGTCTTTGTATATTATACACAATGATGAAAATTTTCGCAATATTATAGTTAAAAAAATAAATTATGCAGATAATGCATATAATGAAAATACCTGAATATACAAAGTTTTTCATAAATGGTATTGACTTTTGTTGAAATATGCTATATAATATATGAAATTAATATGAATGGGTTGTGTGATATGACGGATGCGAAGAATAGCAAATTAGGAATCTTTGGTCGCAGAATGTATGAGACTAGGTATCTGCACCTGCTCGCTCTGCCAGGTCTCGTTTATCTTGCCATTTTTGCATATGGACCAATGTATGGTGTGCTTATGGCATTCCAAAACTTTAGGTCGCGCCTCGGTATATGGGGCAGCGAATGGGTTGGCTTTGATAATTTCATCAGGTTTTTTGAGCATCCTCACTTCTGGAGGCTTATTCAAAATACCGTTATTATCAATGTATACCAGATATTATTTGTTTTTCCCATACCTATAATCTTTGCTTTGTTGCTAAATGAGTTGCGTGGTAGGTATTTTAAGCGCACTGTACAGACAGTCAGCTATCTGCCTAACTTCATATCCATGCCAGCTATCATCGGTATGATGGTTATGTTTTTGTCACCTACCGACGGCTTTATCAACCAAATCGTTTACTTTTTCACTGGCAATACTGTTCATTTCATGGCTCAGCCAGAATGGTTTAGGTCATTATATATTATGTCCGAAATTTGGACAACAATGGGCTGGAGTGCCATTATCTACATCGCGGCTTTATCTGGTGTAAATCCAGAGCTTTACGAAAGTGCCGTTATAGATGGGGCGCGGCGAACGCAAATGATGCGGCATATATCCGTGCCATCCATTGCACCCACCATAATCATACTACTGCTATTGAATATAGGCACATTAATGAACCTAGGACATGAGAAGGTGCTGTTGATGCAGAATCCTCTGACCTTCTCCACATCAGATGTTATTAGCACCTTTGTATTTAGGATGGGTCTGGAGATGCTAGACTACAGCTTTGCTACCGCTGTCTCGGTGTTTAACTCGGTGATTAACATCGGAATACTGGTCATAGCAAACACCATAGCCCGAAAGGTTTCTGATACTAGCCTGTGGTAGATTGATTAAGAGAGAGGTGCGCAAGATATGGTAAGAGATAAAAGCATATCGTCAAAGATTCTTGACATATTTGTCTATTTAGTAATGTTTGTGGTTTTGATAATAACCCTATACCCAGTTTTGCATATATTTGCATCCAGCCTTAGCGGCAGGATAGCAAACGAAACTGGCGCGGTTACTATCTTTCCAATAGACTTTACAGTTGAAGCATATCAGATGATTTGGAATGCAGGCACTGTTCCTAATGCTTTCCTAAATTCTGTGCAGTATACAGCGGTAGGTGTTACTATCAACATGCTTGTTACCACGTCTTTTGCGTATGCTCTTTCTCGTAAGCATTTGCCATTGCGCGGTTTGTATACAATCATAGCTATCATACCCATGTATTTTTCTGGCGGGCTTGTTCCTACCTTTATGCTGGTGAACAACCTAGGGCTTACCAACTCCATGTGGGCTCTGGTGCTGCCTTCTGCTATGAGCATTACCAACTTTATAATTATGCGTACATTCTTCCAAAACCTCCCTGCGGAGCTAGAGGAAAGTGCGAAACTGGATGGTGCTAATGACTTTACCATCTTTGTGAGGATAGTTTTGCCGCTTTCTAAGGCTGTACTATATACCATTGGTCTTTTCTATACAGTAGCACATTGGAACTCTTGGTTTCCTGCTATGATATATCTAAGAGATTCCGACCTATTCCCGCTACAACTCGTTCTGCGCCAAGTAGTTATCTTGGCTGAGGATATTAGAGAAGCGGCGATAAGTGGTGATTTTGCGGCAGGCGAAGCATTCATCGCTGGTGTGAATGTAATTGCGATACGCTATGCAATTCTGTGTGTTGCTATACTACCTATGTTGTTGATTTATCCTTTCGTGCAAAGACATTTTATCAAAGGTGTTATGATAGGGTCTTTGAAAGGATAATTGCAAAATAATTTTTTAAAGGAGGAGTTTAGAAAAAGATGAAAAAATCAATCAAAGTGCTAGTTATGACATTAGCAATGCTATTAGTTTTAGGCTTGATGGCAGCATGTGGAGGGGGCAACGATAATAATGATGCTCCAGCCGATACAACAACGCCAGCAGCAACAGATGCACCTGCAACGCCTGCTCCAGCTGACACAACCGATGTAGAGCCAGCAGGTATTGACCTTAGTGAAACAGTTACAATCACAGTAACGCGCCGTGGTGGTGCTCGTGATGTTAATCAACATGACTATTTCGCAGAATATGTGCTTGAAAGATTTAACGTTATCTTTGAAGTTACAGATATCCCAAATGCTGACTACATCACGCGCATGAATCTTATGTTTGCATCTGGTGACGAAGACCACGTTAGTATTGCTCACCGTCCAGACTTTATGCTTAATGACTGGGTAGAGCAAGGTCATCTTCGTGGTTTCACAAGACAAGAGTTAGAGATGCTAATGCCTAACTACATTGAGCATTGGAATGAAGTTGGTCCAGATGTATGGGATATTGTGTGGAACACAATCATGCACTCTGATGGTTTAGCTTATTATCTGCCGCATCGTCGTCCACATGCTATGAACATGTCTTGGATGTACAGAGCAGACCTTTTTGAAGAGCTTAACCTAGAGTTCCCAGATACAATTGATGAACTTATTCCAATCTTGCATCAATTACAAGCACACACAGGTGGTTTCCCAATTGTTGAAGCTGACCCTGATGGTCCTATCTGGGCTTTCCAAGGCTGGATGCAGATTTTTGGTATGCCTGAGCTTGGCGCACGTGACCTTTCTATGATTCATCCTGTAACAGGTGAGTTTGAGCCATATATCTTTACAACAGATGCTTTCCGCAGATACACGTCTTTCCTTAACTATCTGCATGATAGCGGTCTTATGTGGCCAGAATTTATCACAGGCACAGCGGAACAAAGAAACAGCCTGCAGTCCAGAAACAACCGTTTTGTACAATGGGGTTGGCCAGAGCAAATCCCCACAATCCAAAACGAGCTTTCTCAAGAATATGACCCAAATGCTCGTTGGGAGTGGGCAACAGTTATGCTTACAGAAGACCCAGCAAATGGTCATTTCTTCAAGCGTGACCCATTCCATACAGCTGATGGTGTAGGTATCAGCATTGATGCTCCTGATTATGTTGTAGAGCGTTGGTTCTATTTCATGAACTGGCTGTATTCTGATGAGGGCATGACATTCAACTCATTTGGTATCGAAGGCACTCACTTTGAGTGGGTTGGCGACGAACGCCACTTCCTAGACCATATGACAAATCCAGCTGATCCAGGTGGTTACGGGCTCGTAAACTTTGGTTTCGTATCTATGGCTGGTGGTCTTCACCATCCAGACATCAACCGCGTATATCGTCCTTGGATGATAGACCTACACAACACATTCTATGGTAGAGATAACTATTTCTTCCATTTAGCACCTATTATGCGTTTTACAGCTGAAGAAACAAGGGAATTGGCTCAAATCCAAACTCTTCTTAACCAAACACGTGATGAGTATTTCTCAAGATTTATCGTTGGTCAAATTGACATCAACAATGATGCTCATTGGCAAGAGTATATTGACACCATGAATGCTCTAGGTTTGGATCGTTTCAAAGAAATCCGCTCAGCTGCATTTGAGCGTAGCAACTAAAAGATTTATTGAATTAAATTACCGATTAGAGGTCGCCGTTATAATCGGCGACCTCTAATTAATTTGTTTGCGGAGGACAAAACTATGAATAGATTGTATTTCGAAAAATATGCTAATTTTGATAGAATTAATGAACCCGTGGGTGTGTCAATACCTTTTGCAAAAGGTATTTTATCAAAACAGGATTTGGATAAACTTGTGATACGCGATAGAGACGGCAACATGGCTACTAGCCAAGCTGTAGCTCTAGGTTTATGGGGTGATGATTCTGTAAAATGGGCAAAGGTGGATTTTTTGGCAAATCTCCCCGCAAATAAAGATGCAGAATATATGTATCAGATAAGTGAAGTAACTCAGAGGCAAGATTCTACAATCGAAATCAAAGAGTACAAAAAAATGTTAGAAATTAACAATGGGTGTATTAGCATTACCTTAAATAACGCCGTTGGAGCAAAGCCGTTCCTTTCGTTTAGTTGCGATGGGTTCTCTGTTTTCGAAGATGGGATAGATGGTCCATATATCATTGATGATAACGGAAAAAAATATGATGTAGCTTTAGGTGACAAGTGGAATATAGAAGAGTACGGTACTGTTTTTTGCAAACTAAGCTCCAAAGGCACACACACAAGTGCAGATGGCACAAAATATCTCGATTTTATTATAAATATCACAGTATATGCAAACACGCCATGGTTTGAAGTGCAGTATAGAATAATAAACAGGTCAGAACCAGAATATGTATATCTTAAAAAAATCGCGCTTGATTTTTACTTTGACAATCAGCATAGCATTGATTATTCCTTAGCAACATCCAATTATCGTAGCAATATACGTACAAAACCCAACGATGGAGCGGATTTGCGCTTTATGATAGATGCCGACTATCTGCTTAGCGATGCTAATGAGCAGATACCAGAGACTTTTTACGGAACATTTTTTGCGGCACGCAGTAACGAGGGTGCTGGCGGCATTTGTGCCACTTTATATCAAGCATACCAAAATTTCCCTAAAGCCTTGACTGTAGGCAAAAAAATGATGTCCATAGAGATTTTACCAGAAGAATATGGGCAACTAAAGTATTATCGTGGCATGGCAAAAAATCACAAGTTTTTCTTACATTTATATGACAAAAATACAAGTATAGATGAGCTAAATAAACGCAGTCTTATGTTGCAACATATGGACAAGCCCGCTCTTGACCCCAAGGTGTACGAGCAAAGCGGGTGCTATCCTGGTATTTTTGCCAAAAAACAGTGGATTCCTTTTGAATCTTGGCTTTTAAACAAAGCTGACAATCGCGGTAAGGCTTATGGTATGCTACATTGGGGGGATAGTCCCGATGCTGGCTACTCCCAGCAGGGTCGCGGTGGTGGCGAGCATGTATGGACAAACAATGAATACGACTTTCCATATGCCGCTATGCAACTTTTTGCGCGTACAGGGCATAGGCGACTTTTGGATTATATGATGGTGACGGCCGAGCATTGGGCAGGCATCGACGTATTGCATTATGACCCCGACCCGCTAAAACATGGTGCACAAATAGAGCATTCCAAAGATCATATAACAGGTCCTGTGGAGATAAGCCACGAATGGGTCGAGGGACTATTCGCCTACTATTATCAGACAGGCGATAAATTCGCATATGATACCGCGATAGGCATAGGACAAAATATCTTGCGCCATCTGGAGCTACCAAAATATCATGGCAGCGGCGGCGTAAGTGCGCGGGAGACAGGCTGGGCTTTGCGTGCATTGTCCGCACTATACACAGAGACCAATGATGAGAGTTGGCTAGCACAAGTCGACTTTATTATCTCACATTTTGAAAACTGGAAAGACACGCATGGCGGCTGGCTTGCACCATACACTGACCACACACTTATCCGCGTTCCTTTTATGATTGGTGTTGCAGTTGGCAGCCTAATGCGTTATTATAGAATTAAGCCTGAAGAAAAAATTAAGAAAATGATTATAGATGCTGTGGATGACTTATGCGAAAACTCGATATTAGAAAACGGGTTGTTCTACTATAAGGAGCTACAGAGTCTGCGCAGACCAGGCGGCAATCCGCTTGTGTTGGAGGCTTTAGCATGTGCATACGAGCTTACGGGTAACGAGAAATACCTAGAGCTGGGCATACCCACATTCAAGTTAAACATGGGCAGAATGGAGGGTATGGGCGGTAAAAAAGAGAAAATTAAAGACGGCGTGCTAATGGCTGGCTCTAGCGTAAAGGGCTTTGCGCAAGGCTTCTTTCCTATGGCATACTTTTTCCATCATATTAGCGGAACAGATTTGCTTGAAGAGCTGAAATGAGGTGCTTTATGACAAAATATATTGTGGCAAAAGATGGGTTAGGGGATTTTGATACCATTCAAGCGGCTATTGACCATATGGGCAAAGGCGGTGGCAAAATATATGTCAAAGCAGGTGAATATATCGAAAAAATATCTATCACCGCTAACAATGTCATGCTAATAGGCGATGATGCGAAATCAACCATCATTAGCTATGGGGACTATGCCCGCAAAATAGATGAATATGGCAAGGAATACGGCACATTCAGAAGCCAAAGTGTATATGTAAGTGGTAATGATTTTTGTGCCATAGGCATAAGTTTTGTAAATTCTGCTGGAGCAGGCAATGATGTGGGTCAGGCTGTGGCTTTTTATGGCGATGGCGATAGGCACGGCTTCTATAATTGCGAGTTTCATGGGCATCAGGACACGCTCTTTATGTCTCCTTTGCCGCCTAACCCCCAAAGCATAAGCCCCCTCCACCGTAGTTATTTTGAAGACTGCTTAATCCGTGGTGATGTGGACTTCATTTTTGGAGGTTCTGTATCGTATTTTGAAAATTGCACCATAATCTCCAATGATAGAGGCTTGACAGATTATCCGAATGGCTATATTACAGCCGCATGTACACCACAGGGGTTTGAATATGGCTATGTGTTCCATAAATGCCGCCTAGAAAGCGATGCCGCACCCGATACAGTCTATCTTGGCAGACCATGGCGCGATTATGCAAAAACGGTGCTTATAGACTGTTACATGGGCGCGCATATAAAGCAAGAAGGCTGGCATAATTGGCGCAGACCAGAAGCTGAACAGACCGCATTTTATGCAGAATACAAGAGCCATGGCACAGGCGGAAATATGACAAAGCGCGTGCCATGGTCAAGAGAGCTAAGTGTGGTACAGGCAGCAGAATACACAATAGAAAATATACTCTCTGGCTGGCTGCCACAAATCCAAGGAGGAAATCATGACATATAAAAACCCTATAATACCAGGCTTTTACCCCGACCCAAGCATATGCAAAAAGGGCGGCGATTATTATTTGGTAGCATCTACCTTTGAATTTTTCCCTGGTGTTCCTATCTTTCATTCCAAAGACCTAGTAAATTGGACACAAATAGGGCATTGCTTAACGCGCAAAAGCCAGCTAGATTTGGATGGCATAGCTGCATCCAAGGGCATTTATGCTGCCACAATACGCTATAATCCCCATAACGATATGTTCTATATGGTGACAACAAATCGCACAAAAATTGAGAATTTCTTTGTATATGCCAAAAACCCTGCGGGAGAATGGTCTGACCCTATACGCGTAAACATGCCAGGCATCGACCCTTCATTGTATTTTGACGACGACGAAGTAGCGCATTATATCTCAAATTGGCGCGACCGTAGTGTGCATAAAGCGGGCTTTTTAATGGCACCTATAAGTTTGGAGACAGGCGAATTTTTAGCAGAGCCAAAGCCACTTTGGGGCGGCATAGGGCAAAATGCGCCCGAAGCCCCGCATATATACAAGCGTAACGGCTGGTATTATCAGGTGATAGCAGAGGGCGGCACAGAGCATAATCATATGGTGACTGTAGCTCGTAGCCGCGAGCTTTATGGCACATATGAGCCATGCCCGCATAACCCCATCCTCACACACCAAAACCAAAAGGGGCATGTATTCCAAGGCACTGGTCATGCAGATTTTATAGAAGATGACAATGGCAACTGGTGGGCTGTATTTTTGGGCTTTAGGCAAACGCATCAATATTTCCATCATCTAGGGCGCGAGACATTCCTTGCTCCTGTGGATTGGGTGGATGGTTGGCCTGTTATAAATAGTAGCAAGCCAATACAGATTGAGATGAATGTAGATAGGGTTAATGATGCACAACAAGAGCCAATACCAGCATACAGCACAAATTTTGCAACATGGGATTTTAATTGGTTATATCTGCGCAACCCTGATGAAGGTTGTTACGAGTTTACTCCAAGTGGGCTTTATTTGCAGGGCAACAAGCATACGCTTTCAGATGTAAAAAACCCTGCCTTCTTAGGCATTAGACAAAATCATTTAACAGGTTATGCTGAGTGTGACTTAGAGTTCGACCCTACGGCGAACAATGATGAAGCAGGCATGTCTGTTTTCTATAAATTCGATGCACATTTTGATGTGTTTATCACGCGGATAGATGGACAAAATTATCTGTGCTATCGTAAGGTTGTTGGGGATATTTTCCATATAGAAACAAAGTTACCCATAAACACAAGCAAGGTAACAATAAAAATATGTGCCGCGCCGCTTGTTTACAAGATGTACGCAATCATAGATGGCGCAGAGGTGTATCTTGGGCAGGGCTTGACACGCCACGTATCCACAGAGGCTCACGAACTAGGCTTTACAGGTGTTTTTTATGCCATATATGCCAGCGGCAATGGCAGCAAGGCGCAGTCAAAAGCATTGTTTACAAGATTTGAAAGGTCGAAAGGAGAATAGTTATGTTTTTTTCTGGAAAGAAAGCAGTTTTGGAGAAGATAAATGACAACATAAGCCGCAAAGTTTTAGCCCATGCAGGTGGCATGATGGCGGTGGAGGTGCATTTTAAAGCACCTATTACGGATTATGGAATACATTCTCATCCGCATGAACAGATTGCGTATGTAATTAAAGGCAAGTTTGAGTTCAAAGTAAATGATGAGATATTCCATCTTGAGCAAGGAGACTCTATATATTTTCCGCCAAATGTGTCGCATGGCTGCATTCTGCATTCAGATGAGGGCATTTTGCTAGACACCTTCACACCGCAACGCGAAGACTTCCTTAAAAAATCATGAAGCGGTTTCTGTTAGTTTCATGGGGTGCTGGGCTTGTGTCTTTTTTACTTGTGTATATGCTTGGCATGACTGTTTTTCAGGTCGGTATGGGTATAGGTCTATTTAACAGCCTTTTTACACATCAGGCAATACGTGAGCCAGGCATAAAAGATGACGTAAAATGGCGGTTTTATCTAATTTTCCACTACGCGCGAAATATAATCTTTTCGCTTGCGCTTTGCATTATAATAGCAGAGCTATGGCCTGTTTTGCAGAACCATGTTGTGCCTATATGGGATTTAGAGCCACTAACATTTGGTCTGGTCTATGGCATTGTGCATACTGTTGTATTAGGCTTGCTTTTGTTACTTTGTAAGTATTTACCCGCATCTTTTAAGAGAGGTTAGTAATAATGGAAGAATCGACTCACACAAATAACCAAAACATACGCGTTATTTCGTTGTTCGCTGGTGCAGGGGGGCTTGATTTGGGCTTCGTTCGTGCTGGCTTTGAAATTGTGGCAGCTAATGAATATGACAGCACCATTTGGGAGACCTACGAAAAAAATCATAAAGCTCCGCTAATTAAAGGCGACATAAGAAAGATTGATTCTAGTCATTTTCCCGATTGTGACGGTATTATCGGCGGTCCTCCATGTCAATCTTGGAGCGAAGCTGGTAGCTTGCGCGGAATAGATGACCCGCGTGGTCAACTATTCTTTGAATACATAAGGCTTATCAAAGATAAGAAACCAAAGTTTTTCTTGGCCGAAAATGTATCTGGGATGTTAGCTGGTCGACATAATCAAGCTGTAAAGAATATAGTAAGTCTATTTGAAGAGGCTGGGTACAATGTATACATCGACTTGCTAAATGCTTCCGATTTTGGTGTTCCACAAGATAGGAGGCGTGTATTTTATGTTGGCATAAGGAAGGACTTAGAGGCAACGTTCAGATTTCCTGAAGCAACAAAGAGTAAAGTTCCTTTGTCAAAAGCTATAGGTGATTTGCATGATACCGCCCTCCCTGCATTAGCATCAAATAAAACAAATGGTGATAACTGCATTGTAAGCAATCATGAATATATGACAGGTGGTTTTTCCAGCATTTTCATGTCCAGAAACAGAGTTAGGGCATGGGATGAACAGTCGTTCACAATTCAAGCGGGTGGTCGTCACGCGCCCCTTCATCCTCAAGCCCCAAAAATGACATTTATTGAGCAGAATAAACGAGGGTTTGTAAAAGGAAAGGAGGAGCTGTACAGGCGATTGTCAGTAAGAGAATGTGCCAGAATACAAACCTTTCCAGATAGCTTCAAGTTTTATTATAAAGATTTATCAAATGCTTATAAAATGATTGGGAATGCCGTTCCCGTAAGGCTTGCTTATGCTATGGCAGAAGCAATAAAACAAACACTTGATGCAACATTACCGATTGCAAAACGAAATCGATATAAGGAGAAAGTGTCCATGAGAGCAAATATACTAATTGCAATAGCAAATATTGCAAAAATACCTGTTAATGAACTGCGTTCTTTTTATGAAAGCCGCAACAGGGCAAATGGTATGGGGGAATCATTAGAAAATTACATTAAGGACGTTTTCGCTGGAACGCTAAACGAAACAAACGAGCAAAATCGGCTTGCCCTGCTTGAGCAGGTGTTTTCATATCAAGGTAACCAAAATAATCCTCCAGATATGATTGTACGCAATTGTGATGCAATTGAAGTCAAGAAAATAGAGAGACAAACTTCCTCACTCGCATTAAACAGCTCTTACCCTAAGGCAAAGCTTTTTGTCGACAATCCTAGGATTACAGTTGCTTGTCGGAATTGTGAGGATTGGCAAGAAAAAGACATTTTGTACGCAACTGGTGTTGTAAATAAGAATCATTTGAAAAAGTTATTTTTCATTTATGGTATTGACTATGCTGCAAGCGCAGATATTTACGAACGAATAACCGATGTTATCGGTTCTGGGGTTAATTCAATTCCTGATGTGGAGCTATCGGAAACGTCAGAGATAGCACGCGTGAATCGTGTTGACCCACTTGGCGTTACAAATTTGCGAGTTCGTGGAATGTGGGAAATAAAAAATCCATACAATGTCTTCTCCTATGTATATACGCCTAGAGGAGCAGAATTTGAATTTGTCGCAATTATTAATACAGAAAAATACAATTCATTTCCAGAAAAAGATAGAAATACTTTAGAAAGTATGCCAGAAATCAACATTTCAGATATAAGAATCAAAACACCTGATAACCCATCAATTTTAAAGCAGGCAAAGTTAATAGAATTAATAAGGTAGAGGTATACATGGAATCCAAATTATGGTATAAACAGCCCGCAAACCTACGTAGTTGGAACGAAGCCTTGCCAATAGGCAATGGCCGTCTTGGTGCTATGGTTTTTGGTGGCACGATGATTGAGCGCATACAGCTTAATGAGGACAGTTTGTGGTCTGGCGGTTTTCGGAAGCGGCAAAACCCGTATGCGAAGGCTAATTTGGGGCAGATTCGCACGCTCTTGCGTGAGGGCAAGGTAAGCGAAGCAGAGGATTTGTCACGATACGCGCTCACAGGCACGCCTGAATATCAGCGTACATACCAAAATCTAGGAGATTTACAGATTAGATTTCAGAATATGCCCGATGATATGTATGATTATGAGCGTAGCCTGTGTTTAAATGATGCAGTGGCATCCACTACATTTATGGCGGGCGGTTTTCCTTATAGGCGTGAAGTGTTCGCCTCTGCACCCGCCGATGTTATAGTGGTTAAACTATCCACAGATAACCCCGAAGGGCTTTCTTTTGATGCCCGCCTCGTGCGCCCGCGTTTATGCGAAAACACAGGCATTATAGATGAAAGCAGTGTCTATGTCAATGGTATCAATGGTGGAGAAGATGGTATATCATTCCATATGATGATGACAGCGGCTATTGAGGGTGGCGATATGGAGGCTACTGGCTCATATTTCGTGTTTCGCAATGTGCAGTCGGCTGTTTTGTATGTAACGGCTTCCACAAGCTATCGTAGCAAAAACACACTTGAGGCTTGTCAGAATATATTGAGCAAGGCAAAGGTGAAGCCTTATGAGAAACACCTCGCAGAGCATTTGACTGATTACAAAGCTCTTGAATCCCGTGTGTCGCTATGCATCGGTGGTGGTGATAATTCGGAGTTACCTACAGATGAAAGGCTGTCTCGCATCAAGGAAGGTTACGAAGATGCAGGGCTTGTCGCGCTATATTTTCGCTATGGTCGCTATTTGCTAATATCTTGCAGTAGGAAAGGCACACTCCCTGCTAATCTGCAAGGCATTTGGTGTGGCGATTTTTTGCCGCCATGGGATAGTAAATTTACAATTAATATAAACACACAGATGAACTATTGGCCTGCTGAAATTTGCAATCTAGCAGAATGCCATGTCTCGCTTTTTGAGCATTTGCATCGTATGCATTCAAATGGTACAGAAGTTGCGCGTGATATGTATGGAGCACGCGGCTTTGTGGCGCATCATAATACGGATTTATGGGCTGATTGTGCGCCGCAGGACACCTATATCCCTAGCACTTATTGGGTTATGGGTGCGGCTTGGCTGTGCTTGCATGTTTGGGAGCATTACGAATATAGCTTAGATACAGATTTTCTTGATAAGCATTTTTATTTACTAAAAGATGTTTGCATATTTTTTGAAGACCACTTGATTGAGAATACAAAGGGCGAGCTTGTGGTGTCGCCCACATCCTCTCCAGAAAACACATATATCCCGCCCGAAGGCAAGCCCGTGGTCCTTTGCGAGGGGTGTGCCATGGATAGCCAGATTTTATGGGAGCTGTTCACAGCTTTCGAAAAGGCTTGCCATATATTAGGCGAGTATGATGATTTTGCAAAGAAGATAGCATCAATGCGCATCAAGTTACCGCCTATAAGCATAGGGAAAGATGGCAGCATTATGGAGTGGCTAGATGAAAAAATAGAGGCAGAGCTAGGGCATAGGCATATATCGCATCTTTTTGCGCTATTCCCTGGCGGAAGCATATCACCAGAGCATACACCCGAACTCGCCAAGGCAGCAGAGCAAACTCTGCGTAACCGCCTTGCGCATGGTGGCGGCCATACAGGCTGGAGTCGTGCTTGGATTATTAATTTTTGGGCTAAGCTTGGTGATGCGGACGAAGCATACGACCATCTTATGCTTTTGCTGCGCCATTCCACATTGCCAAATCTATTTGATGACCATCCGCCATTTCAGATAGATGGTAATTTTGGTGGCACGGCAGCGATAGCTCATATGTTGCTGGAAAGCAGCACAAACACGGTGTATCTGCTAAAATCATTGCCTAAGCAATGGCGAAATGGATATGTATCGGGCTTGCGAGCCAAAGGGGGATTGACAGTTAATATAAATTGGCAAAATGGCAAGCTAAAAAATGTTCGTCTAGTGGCAAGCATGGCATACAGGGGTAAGCTAATCTATAATGGCGTTTCAATAGGCTTGGATTTAAAAGAAGGCGAGGAATTTTATGCCGAAATATAATTTAATGACCAACCATTTATTTACGCGTTATCGCAAAAAAGTGGTCTGAAATTCCCATAAGCTCAGGCGCACGTTCTGTTCTTCTGATATATTCCAAAAATAATTTTAGCTGCTCTTCGTTTTTGAGCAACCCTTCGGTATTTACCGCTCTTGCAAATCCCTCAATGGCTATAAAGTCAATATCTCCAAACCCAGATTCCATAAGCTCGCTCTCAATATCGCTAGGCTTATGAAAAAATGCTGATGTGAAATACGATGTATCTTTAGGGGAGTGCATACCTGTTTCTAATCCGCCATCCAATATTTCAATAAATTTCTCGTCGTTTATTAGCATTCCACCAAATCCATCTAAAAGAGAGGCATATCTCGAAATAAGAGCGCATATCAACACGCCACCTGGTTTCAAAACTCGTCTGGCTTCCGACAAACACATTAGCCTATCATCTCTATCTTGCAGATGATACAATGGTCCCATCACAAGCACAATGTCAAAGAAGTTATCCTCATACGGAAGATTACGGGCATCGCCGCAATAATAAGAAGCCAAGGAAACACCATGCTCCCTGCCATATTCTTTAGCCTGGTCAATATGCGATGGAGTAAAGTCAAGCAAATGCACATTATGCCCTTGCGATGCGAGCCAATATGAATACGAACCTGTAGCTCCACCAATATCAGCTATGTCCATTGGACTTTCAGATAAATAACGAGAAATTATCTCTTTTGACCTTACGAACTCAATATGATTTCGTCCCATACGCCCATGTTCATCATAGGAGTCTTGATAATATGATTTTATTTTTGAATTATCGTCCATAAATACCTCGCAAGTTTTATCTAATGCAAAAAACCGCCAAGCATAAGCCTAGCGGTTGCAGTGTAATCAAAGATTACTCACCTTCTACAAAATCATCCTCATTAGGATAGAAATACAATGCATCTTCGCCATCATCCAAATTCCATTCATCATCTAGCATACCCTCTTCGCTCCTCTTGAGCAATTTAACGATAACGACGATGGAGAAAACAAGGGCAGCCGCCGCAAGGGCAATCACAAGGGCAGTAACAACAGGATGCTCGCTTGCGTAGTTCTTGGTTCTTGTGATATAGCTTGGTCTTGAGCCACATGGAAGAAATTTCATCATAACAACACCTCTTTTTCTGTATGTTTATATTATGTTTTGCTTACGCGATTTGATTTGTTTGTACGCGCCCTAGCTTTTGCGCGAATTTGCTCATATTCATCATATGCCTTTAACACCATTTGTTTTTCATCATGGTATTTGAGCAGATGATATGCCTCGTGCTTTTTGTAAAATCCAGCATCTGCAAAATATTCTTCTTGCTGGGGCTTGCAATGAAAAGAATCCGATGACATTAAATACCAATGCACCGTCTTGTTTATTGTATCTTCATGACCCCTAAAAGTATATTGTGTTTTGCCTAGGTATTTTAAGATTTTGGCAAAGGCTCTTGTTTCTTCGCGCACCTCACGAAGGGCTGTCTGCCTAAAGCTCTCTTTGGCCTCCACCGTGCCCTTTGGCAATACCCATCCAATAGACTTTCCATTTTGGTTTTTATACAAAAGGAGAACCTTCCCTTTGTGTATCACAACACCCCCACAGCTTGTAGTTTCTATCATTTTTGTTCAACCCTTTGCTGTAATATTCTATTGTGTCTCTTAAGTATAACCTTATTTCCAAATTTTTTCAAGTGCTAAATTTATTTAAAAGGTGACATTTCTAAATGCATTTTGATTTTCTTTAGCCCGCCATGCCACAGCATCAGCAAAAAAGGCACAAAAACCACTAAATAATAAGCATAGCCCGACAATAGCAATGTGTTATATATCCCATGCATTATAAAAGGCACGAAAAACGCTAGAGCTATACGATAACGCCTGTTTTGTGGTTCAAACTTAGCTATGGCAAAATGATAACCCATTATTATACCAAAAAGCCCATGGGCAGGCACAGAAACCACAGCACGCAAAAGTGCCGTAGATAATCCACCAAGTTGTGGATTGAACACATATAGCACATTTTCCACCCCTGCAAACCCTAGGGATATAAAAACAGCATAAACTATGCCGTCCACTCTCTCATTAAGGTTTTTGCTACGCCATACAAGCAAGTATAGCACAATAAATTTAAAGCCCTCTTCTACCAGACCCGCTATGGCAAAAGAGGTAAAAACTGCCTCTCCGAATTGCCCAATAGCAAGGGGCATAAACCTTGCTACAAAGCTTTGTGTCTGCATTATGGGCAGTGTAATTATACAGCCCATCACAACGCCCGTAGCTAAAAGTCGCCATGGCTCATGCTCGTATTTATCACGAATATACATATATACCAAACATATAAGCGTAGGTGCAATGGCTAGAGTACCTAATTTTTCCATATATAATCCACACTCCCATTGATGATAGTGTGGATTATTGATAAAATATTATGCCTTAATACGCCAAGTCAAGATATATCCCAAAACAAATCCCGTGACCAGCCCGCCAAGATGCGCCGCATTGCCTATATTCATTAAATTCCATTGGTTTATGGCAAGCCCAAACAAAACATTGATTACTACTAGCATCATCAGCATCCTAATATTTAGACCCTGAACATGCTGTTTGCGTAATCCCGCAACAGCGACAAGTGCGCCCAAAGCACCGAAAAGCGCACCAGATGCTCCTGCGGATGTGTATAGTGGGTTAAGCAAAATAGAAGCAAGGCTACCCAATATTCCGCTAGCCAAATAAATTAATAAGAATTTTATATGCCCAATATACACCTCTAGGCGCGTAGCAAAAATTATTAAAAAACCCGTGTTCATAAGCAAATGCAGAAAACCAATATGTAAAAAGCTAGATGTTAGCAGACGATGGTACTCGCCCATTGTAAAAACATAATAATTGGACACTGCCCCGTATCTTATCAGCGTTATTGTATTTTGCGAACCGCCATTTGCCTCCATCAATAAAAACATCAACAAATTGATAGTTATTATGGTATAGCATAAATAAGGGCGTTTTGATATAGGTATTGTGTGGTCATTTGCAATTTGCTGCACCACCCCTTTTAACGCCCTTTCGATTTTCTTTAACGCACCATCAATATTGTGCGGCTGGCTTGTATTACGCATTATCCGCAAATTTGCCGTGTCCACGCCATAATATACATCATATTTTGTCATCATTGCAAAGTCGTCTTGGTTATCAATTAGTTTTTCAATCTCACGAATATCGCCAGACAAATCTCCAACAATCATGTTAAAAACTACTGAATGGCGCATACCATAGCGGGACGTAATGGTCGCAACATATTGGTCTACAATCACCTTTTGCATCGTATAGCCCACCGTGTTTTGCATGTCAATCTCATAAATGGCATAATAATATGCCACAGAACCAGAAACCTTGCCCCACAAGCAAAGCCCTCGATTTTGTGGCAAATTAATAGATTCAGCTATAGGCATATTTATTCGCTCATATCCTGCTGCTGACATAATATTAGTAAAATTTTCCGCAAACTCTGCGTAGTTCATATGTTTTCCTTTGTTTATAAGATAAATGCCAGTCCGTACAGCATAACAATACCTGGAAGCCCTAGAAAAGTTGCTACAACCATTGTTACAACATTAATACCAACAGCAGTTGCTGCAAGCCCAAAACCCGAAAATACAAAATTGGTAACAAAAATACACAAAACACCCACAATTGCACGCCCGCAAAAACCCGCTACACGGCGCATTTTATTATTAACCACCAATACTCCTAGTACAATCAAAATACCTATGGCTACCCAAATGATAAACTGACTATCCATATTTTGCAAAAACCCCATAATATCCTTTCGCCTCCACTAGAATATTTTTCCAACAATCCCTTTATCTTTGCATTGGCGTAAATAGAACTTGTAGCGCATGTTTATTGCATTCATCTCAAAAATATAACTGTCTATCAGCACAGGGTCTGTTACAGAATCCAGCGAGCTATATATCGCATCTAGGTCTTTTTTCAATTTTTCTAAAGTTGCTAGAATTATGATGTCTTCCCCACTTATCTCCTTTTTCTTTTTTGTAAGTGGTTTTGGTCTTTTTGTTGGCTTTTCTATTGTCAAAGCTTCGTAGTTATATGCCTGTACGCTCATATCTTCCCTCCTATGTTTTCATGTGTGTTACATAAAATATAGTCAGGATTTTCCTAATTTATTCCCAATTTCCAATTTTTGTTATTTAAAATTTCTTGATGCTAAATTTATTCTCCTCGCTTTTTATCAAGCGCACGATATTTTTTCTATGGGTAAAGAAGCCAAGGGCAGCTATTATCCATAATACTACTATTATCTGACAATCACTAAAGAAAAATGTTGTCGTGGCGGCAAGCATTGTCAGTCCCACTAGAGATGCTAGCGACATGTACTTTGAAATAATCAATGTAGCCAATGCCACCAAAAATGTGATAACAAGCACGCGTAAATCAAACATAAGTGCTAGCCCAAGTGTACTAGCTATGCCCTTGCCTCCGCGGAACTTTAAGAAAAACGGGAAATTATGCCCCAAGATTACGCCAAGACCCGTAAGTAGACCAGGCAGATACTCTATGCCTTCCATGCCCCATGGGCGGCCATTAAATACATAATTGGCAAGCATAATAGCCGCTACTGCTTTCGCTACATCTAGCAAAAGTACAATGGCACCCGCCTTCGCACCCATTACACGAGTAACATTGGTCATGCCAGCATTGCCGCTACCATGGTCTCTAATATCTATTTTGCCAAAAATCCTGCCTACAAAATATGCTATTTGAAAACAGCCTACGGCATAACCTATCAAAATAAATGCAATCTCAAGATACATCATTTCCTCCTAATATTCCATATTGCTTACAAATCGAGCAATCGCCTCATCATCAATTCGTTCTACATACTCCTTTTGTTTCATCACAAGCTTGATGATGAACCGCTCAAATCCCACTGCTTTTTGCGGGTCAAAGATACCGCCCAAAAAAGCTTTTGCCTTCACTATATCTAACAGATTTTGAGGATAGTTGGTTGCAAAATATTTTTCATCTGCCGCAAAGCCTGATAAAAATAGACCCAATTTCTTTTCGGCTAAAATATTCGCATTTTCAGCAGCAAATACTTTTGCTTCCTTGCGTATGGACCCAGCATATAAAGAGCTGCCTACAATAATGCATCCATAGTCCGCAATAGATGGTAGATTGCCCTGTTTTAGGTCGCAAACAACAGCATTATCAATCTTGCTAGCTATACGATTTGCTATCTCTTTTGTCGCGCCATATTTTGATGCGTACAGTATCAAGGTTTTCATGTCTTATTCCTCACAATAAAATGTATCGGCGTACCCTTAAAGCCGAAGTTTTGGCGTATTTGGTTTTCAATATATCGTTTATACGAAAAATGCAAAAGCTCCGAATTATTTACAAAAAGTATGAATGTTGGCGGCTTTATAGATACCTGTGTCATATAGTATATTTTTAACGACACGCCCTTGACCGCAGGCGGCTGATTCATAGCCATAGCCTCTATTAGCACCTCATTAAGTATGCCTGTTTGTATGCGCAGGGCTGCATTTTGTGCCGCCACTTTTACTTCATCAAACAGATTGTTGATACGCTGACCAGTTTGTGCAGAAACAAATAACTTTGATGCATATGGCATATATTTTAGCTCAAAATCTATCTTTTCTTCGTATTTTTTCATGGTTTTGTTGTCTTTCTCAACGGCATCCCATTTATTTACCACCACAACGGCCGCCTTGCCTTTTTCGTGGGCTATGCCCGCTATTTTGGTATCTTGGTCTGTTATTCCGTCTTCCGCAGAAATCACCAAAACAGCCACGTCACATCTGTCCACAGCAGACACAGCCCGCACAAGGCTATATCTTTCTATGTTCTCCGTAACTTTGCTTTTGCGGCGTATGCCTGCTGTATCTATAAACATATATTTCTGCCCATCCTTCTCATAGAAGGTATTCACAGCATCGCGCGTAGTGCCAGCTATATCAGAAACGATAAGCCGCTCCTCGCCCAAGATGCGGTTAATAATGGAGGATTTGCCTACATTTGGCTTGCCTACGATTGCAACCTTAATGATTTCATCTTCCTCTTCCTCCACAACTTCCTCAGGAAAATAGCCACAGATAACATCAAGCATATCACCCAAACCAAGCATATTTGCAGCAGAAACAGGTATGGGCGTGCCAAGCCCAAGTGAATAGAATTCGTATAGCAAGTCCTCTTGCTTTATGTCATCAAGCTTGTTTACAACAAGCACAATCGGCTTGCCGCTACGGCGCAAAATGTCAGCGGCATCAAGGTCTCCCTCCACAATGCCCGCCTTGCCATCTACAACAAAAACCACCACATCAGCGGTATCTATAGCAAGAGTGGCTTGGCGCAAAATTTGTTGCGGAATATACTCGTCACTGCTGGCATCTAACCCGCCTGTATCTATGAGGGTGAACTTATGCTTGAGCCATGAGGTCTCTGCATATAATCTATCACGCGTAACGCCTGGTGTATCCTCCACTATAGACATGCGCGTACCTATTATTCGGTTAAATAGTGTGGATTTGCCCACATTAGGGCGACCCACAACTGCTACTATTGGTTGCATATTTTCTCCTTTTCGGGTAACAATGGTGAATACATCATTATAGCGTGATTCTCTGCCACAAATTCGTCGCCTATCAGCACGCCATTCAAATTATAAACCCCTCTACGTATTAGATTATGGCGGGTGTAGCCGCCCCAATATTCCGATTTTATCAAATGTGCTTTTTCATATACCTCATACCTGCAATCAAGTGGCTTGTCTGACATCCAAGTACCCTTTAGGTGACTTTCCGTAACTTCTAGCTTTAGCTGAAATAATTGTGCAGTATTATTTTTTATCATCAAATCACCATAGTTATAAAAACATGTTGCGCCGCTACCAAAAGGCTGCGTACGGTCAGCATCTGGAAAAACATCGTAGCCGTGGCGATGACGTTCGACCACTGTTAATGATGTATGCAAAGTCGTCCAATATATTAGATTGGAGAGTTGACACAGGCCGCCTCCTATTCCAGATTGCGCCGCTCCGTTTTGTAGCACCATACCTAATAAATACCCTTTGCGGCGTGTGGGTTTACCTATTAATTGCCAGTATGAAAATGTTTCGCCTGGGCGTATAATTACGCTATTTAACTTTGCAACGGCAATACGCAAGTTTGCTGCCTTATTATATTGCAACTGCATATCTACATCTTTTAGTTTGCGCAGTAATGGGGTTTGGTGGGAAAAATGCTCATTAGTAAGCATATTATCATTAGTTTCAGCAAACTTTATACCGCCAAAAGCCCAAACCGCATAACGCTTTAGCCTATAATACAATACCCCCAACTTTAAGCGCAGACGGCTTCTGTTTTTCGGCTGTTTTGTGCTATTATAAATTTTCATAAATCACCGTCAGGAGGGTACATCATTATAGCGTGATTTTCAGCTACAAACTCATCGCCTATTTGAATATCTTTCAAATCATATATCCTTCTATGCAAATGATTGTGGCGCGTATAGCCGCCCCAATCCTCTTGTTTTATTTCACTTTGCTTTTCGTATATCTCATATCTATATTTAGGCAGAGCATCTGATTTCCATGCACCTTTCAGTTGGTTCTCGCCCACTTCTATATGTAGTTGAAACACTTCATCGGTGTTGTTTTCTATCATTAAATCCTTGTAGTTATAAAAACATGTGGCATCACTTCCAAAAAGTTTGTTCGGCGTAGTATCGTAGCCGTGGCGATGGCGTTCTTTTACGGTCAGGGGCGTATGTAATGTCATCCAGTAGATAAAGCCCGAAAGATGGCATAGCCCACCCCCTATCTCACTATCAAAAGCACCTTTTTGTAAAACCACTCCTTCCAGATAGCCTTTACGCGCTGTTGGCTTGCCTATTAGCCACCAAAAAGAAAATGCTTCGCTAGGGTATAATGTGACCATATGCACTTTTGTCGCTGTTATATGTAAATTTGTGACTTTATTTCGCTCCAAGATAGGGTCAATGCCTATTAGGTGGCGCAATAGTGGTGTTTCATGCACAAAATGTTCATACGAAAGTTCAGTTTCGCATCGTTTAGCAAATTTTATGCCTCCAGATAACCAAAGAACATGGCGTTTCAGCCTATAGAAAGCTATGCCTAGTTTTAGGCGTATGGGATGCCTACTTTTTGGCTTAATCATTTTCATTGATGCCACTTTACCTGTCACCTCTGTTGTAATAATGCTCTTTATGGTAATAATGTCCTTGCTGCCAGTATATGAATATTTAACACTTTCACCCTTCTCAAAAAACATCACTGCCGCACATAGAAACGGCAATAATATTCCCCTTATTCACACTATCAAACCTGCGCTGAATTACTCCAAAATATTCTGCATTCTGGCGAAGTCTAATAAGTTGATTAAAACTCATTTTCTCAATCATAAAACCGCTTCCCTTTAAGTCTGTAGTGTCTATAGACTAAAATGATACGGCTTTGACATATCCCTATGCGGAAAAATCATTCCTTTTAGACTATGTAGGTCGTAAATCACAGCCCATTGCAGCACATCATCACTATTGTCTCTATAGCAGCCAACATCGCATAGAAGCCTCGATGCCTCATTTACATCAAGCTTTTCGCCTTATCATAGCGCGGATGGGCGCATGTTTCGTGAGCATCGTTGTAGCCATTATGTGCCATAAAATTTGATGCTATCTTTTCATCAACAACATACATCTCACCATTCCAATACTCTATAATCACAGATTTCCCGCTTTTATCAGCTATCAGATAATGGCAATATATGTCGCCTGAAAAATATATATTGTGTTTGCGGAAAAAGGCAATGGCTTCGTCCGCCGTTGCCGCCTTATCCAACACCAGCCTAATCATAGTCGTTGTGTTTAGCGTAATTTTATCAGGGTCGTTTGGCAGCTCTGTTATCGGCGTTTGCAAAATGGCTATTGCCAGACCTTTTTCGTTCATGCCGTTAAAAGGCAAATATGGTGCTGCCAATAGCGGTAGCTTGCCCGATATGCCCTTTGGTAGATTTTCTTTACCGTAACCAAAAGCCGTCATATCTATCACAGATATTGAGGCATAGCCGTTTTTCGGTTTAGTTTTGAGTACAAGGGACGGACAATATGGAAAATCATAATTTCGTGCGTAATAACATGCCACCATCTTTGTTTTCTGTTAAAAAGGCAGTGCAGCCAGAATCAGGCGCGCCAATTTCAACCTGCTTGCCTTTCATAAGCCGCTTTGTGACATATTGCAAGATATCGTCATCACTTTTCGCGCCTTGTTTCAAAAAATCATCAAAGCCGTAGTCGCCATAATATGTCATGGAATATATAGGATAATCATCTCGCTTTTTAAGCGAAAGCAAGCTACGCAAATAGGTTGATATACATTTTGCTCCCCCTTGCAAGTATTACAAGCTTTTCAGCGCGTTTACAAAAGCCCCGCCAGTGGGTATGATTGCCAAAACCTCTACCCCTAGTTCCTGCGATATTTCATATACCGACATACCATCAGACAGCACATTTTCGCCATAGCGCAGGCAACTGGCAGGCAAAAGCACAACGTCACCTAATGTTTTGCCTTTTAGTTGCTCCACAATATCTTGCCCTGTCAGGTAACTAGAATGAGTAATGTTTTTACCGTAAAAGTTATTTTCTATAGGCATAACATTTACATTAACAAATGGCAGGGTTAGCTTACGCATAAATTCCGCCGTAGCAAGCCCTGTAACTACAGTCACTCTCATGCCAGGGGGTCTCAGACCATCTCTGGATGTATATGCAAATTCATCAGAAAATAAAGTCAAAACACCAACGCCATTTTTTATCCTCAAAAACTCTTCATATACCTCAATTGAGGGCAACTCAACCCCTGCTCTAAGATAAAATTCATCAGATGCATACACAAAATGCGTACCCAGCTCATTTAAGAACCGCAACTGCCAAGCCTCCACTCTCTCAACAATTTGCTTGCAATCCTCATCAGTAAAGGGTTCAATATGCGGAAGACCATTTTCCTCACGATGACTCGTCAGACGTGCAGGCACTATGGACAAAGAAAACCCGCCGCCATTTACGCCTTTGGGAACCAGTCTGCTCAAATCATGAATCGTCTTTTCCAAATGCTCACCATCATTAATATCCTTACAAAGAACAATCTGCATACCCATAGCAACGCCGCCTTTGGCTAGCTTTTTAAGATATTTTAAGGTTTTACCCGCATTACGGTTGCCCATCATTTTTGCACGTAGCTTTTCATCTGTGGTATGAACAGAGATATTTATGGGGGATATACGATGCTGTAATATGCGGTCTACATCTCTTGAGGTCATATTGGTCATAGATATGTGATTGCCATGCATAAAGGATAGGCGATAATCGTCGCCTTTATGATACTCTGCATCGCGCATACCTTTTGGCTTTTGGTCTGCAAAGCAGAAAATGCATTTGTTTTCGCATACGCGTTCGTCATCCATGATGGTCGATTGAAAGCCAAGCCCCAAATCCTCGTTATTATCCTTTTCTATATCAAATAAAAACTGGTTACCATCTGGCTTTTCTATCAGAACATTCATGGTGGTATCGCCTATTGCCAGATAGTAATCAAAGATATCAAAATTGGCCGTACCATTTTTAGCCACTAGCTTGTCCCCTACCTCTATACCAAGCTCCGCACCTATGCTGTATTTGTCTACATTCGTAATCAACCTTTTCATGCAAATCCTCCTTTCAATGCTTCTACAAAATCTGCCCCTGTAGGCTCTACAACCAAAACCTTTACGTCAAGCTCTCTTGATATGTCATCCACTGTAACATTATCCAAAAGCATATTCGTATCTTTGCGCAAACAATTTTTGGGCAAAAGCAACACCTCACCCAGCTCTCGTCCTGCTAACTGGGCTATAATATCGCGCCCTGTCAAAAGCCCTGATACGGTAACATTTTCTCCAAAAAAATCATTTCTTATAGCTTTCACTTCTATGCCTGTAACGGACGAAACCAAATCACGAATGAAGCCATATGCCGACACCCCTGTGACAATTGTAGTTTTAACAGCAACAGACCACGAATCACCTTCGCAGGCTTCTTCAAATTCATATTTAAATGATGCTAGCATTCCCACGCCATTTTCTATCTGCAGAAAACCCTCATACGCTTCGTATGGTGGCAATGGCACGCCAGCCGTAAGGTAAAATTCGTCTGCTAAAAATACAAATCTTGTGCCTAGCTCTTTTAAAAATCGCTCTTGCCAGCCTTCCACTTGTGCTATTATGCTTGCACTATCAAAGGCATTTAGGGGACGTAAATACACAAGGCTATTGCCTTCACGATATCTTGTAAGCCCTACGGGTACTACAGAAAGAGAGAAGCCATCACCGCCCTCTGGTACAAGTTTGCCTAGGTCTTCTATCGTTCTATCCAGATGTTCTTCATCATTTAGCCCTTTACACAGCACCACCTGCATACCTAAAGAAATCCCGCCTTTTGCTAGCTGTTGCAAATATTTCAAGCTCTTTCCTGCTCGGCGGTTGCCCATAATGTATGAGCGGCGGTTTTTGTCTGTGGTATGTACAGATACATTTATGGGCGATATACGATGTGTCAAAATACGGTCTACGTCGCGCCCATCTAGGTTAGTTAGCGTAATAAAATTGCCGTGCATATGCGAGAGCCTATAGTCATCGTCACAAAAATACAAGCTATCTCTCAATATACCTTTGGGGTTTTGATGAATAAAGCAAAAAACACAATCATTGCGGCATATCATGGCTGTATCCATCAAGCCATCTTCAAAGGTAAGTCCCAAGTCTTCATAATCTTCTTTGTCTATTTCTAAAAGCCATTGGTCACCATCTGCCTTTTCTATCAGCACTTCTATAACAGAATCTGACATAGCCATGTAATAATCAAAAACATCAAAATTTGCAGTGCCGTTTATAGTAACTAGCTTGTCCATGGGCTCTATACCCACTTCCGCCGCAATGCTGCTTTCATCTACTGCCGTTATTATTCTTTTCATTATTCCTCCTAGGCGGCCTACTCCGTTATATCAATTGTATAACAGCGGCCAAACTGCCTCTATTGCTTCCATCGCGCCTATGCGAATAGAAGTGTGTTTCATCATCAAATGTACACATACCCGCTATTTCAATATTTTCTTCTTGTAGTCCTGCCATTATAAAACTCTGGCGGTTTATGCCCCAAAGGTCTATATGGTATTTATTTTTGTTTATCTCACTATTGTACACAAAATCCGCGGAAAATGGAAGAGATTCTTTAAATTCTTGCACGACCTCTGCTCCAACCTCAAAATTCTTACATGATATGGAAGGACCTATGCCAACCAGAATATCATAAGGATTGCATCCATATTCTTCCGTCATTTTCTTTATAGCCTCGCCAGCCATATTATAGGCTGTACCCCGCCAACCAGCGTGACAATTAGCAATAACGCGTTTTACGGGGTCGCATAGTAAAAGCGACACGCAGTCCGCATAGTATGTCATTAGCGTTTGTCCTAGGGTATTTGTCACCAAGCCGTCTCCAAATGCATCTATAGGTGGACTTTCATCAATTTTCATGATAATTGTACTATGTTGCTGATTTAACCTAACAATACTATCAACATCGCATCCTATGGCATCACAAAAAAGCTGATAATTTTTCTCTACATTATCTGTGCTATCACCACGGTTTTTGCCCAAGTTCATAGATGCAAAATACCCCTGAGATACGCCACCAATGCGGCTAGAAAAGCCATGACGCACAATGCCAGCAGCTTCTATATTCTCAAACACAAAATACACAACGCCGTTTTTTTCAACTTTTTTCATCTAACTCTCTCCAAAAGCATTTTCTATATGATTTATAGCCATCTGTTCCCGCCCAAATATTTCTATCACATCGAAACGACAATATTCATTACCATTACAGTTTCTTGCTATGTATCCATACGCCGCGGCTATTATGCTCTTTTGTTTTTTGCGCGAAACAGCCTCCATGGGGCGACCATAATCTAGCTGCTTACGGAATTTTACCTCGACGAAGACTATATATTCGCCATTCTTTGCCACAATGTCTATCTCGCCGCCATAAGCTCTATGGTTTCGTGCCAATATGGTATAGCCCTTGCCCTCCAGATAGCCTGCGGCCACAGTTTCGCCATAATTCCCCGCCGTTTTGCGCCTATCCATTTCTTCTCAAGCCTTCCAATTTATCCAAATCATCTACAAACACAAGAATTTTTGCTACAACTTCATATAGCTCTGGCGGTATTTCATCGCCTAGGTCTACTTTCGTTAGCTGTTCAACAAGTGCGGGATTTTCATATAGTGCGACATCAGCATCTACTGCTGTATCCATTATCTTTTGTGCCATATGCCCAGTTCCGCGCGCAACAACCTTAGGCGCAACATAGTCTGCTTTATATTGCAGAGCCACCGCCTTTTTTCTAGCTATTTCTTGGGCTTTGTTTAGAGGCTTATCATTCATTCCTTATACCCTCATATCAAATGAATATCGTTTTGGCGCAGCATTTTCCGTACCAGGCATGTTATTTGGCACCGCTTCTTTTTTCTCGCCGCTTGCTATATCAAATTTTTCGTCTATCATCTTTAGTCCAAACCCAGATAGCTGATACCCCACCTCGCTTAGCATATCTGCCAGCTTTGCTTTATTTGTATTTACATGCATAATGGTTCTGCCGCTATCAGTGCGAAATTGCAGACTCACATCACGCCCTGCCTTATTTACTAATATCTCCACACGCCCCAAATTCGCCATATCTAGCCCTATCAAAGCTGTAGCATTTTTGCCGCTCGTTTTTCTTGCCGCTTTTTTCTTAAAAATGTGCAATTCCGCCGAGTGTTGCTCGCCTGTTAGTATGAAAGGAAATTGATAGTACATCTTTGTTTCGCCTATGTTGCGACCAAAGTCCAGCATATCGCTTATGTTATCTAGGCTTTGGCGTATGGGAGCATTATTTTCGCCGCTTTGGCGTAAAAATACCGTCATTTCCTCGGTTAATGCGCGTAGCTCTGTTAGATATTTGCCTAGCTCTGTTGTTTGGCTGTTTAGTAGCTCTATGGGCTGACCTCCCTGAGGTTGAGGTTGTATTTGTACTTGCGTTTGTACTTTCGGCTCAAAAATCAGCTTGCCCTCCACTATGCTTTGCAAAGTCTCTCTGATAGATGGGTTTTGGAAGGTTGCATTGTCCACAAGCCTCTGCAAATTAGCCGCCTCATTCCGTAAATTCATCTCTCCACTGGCCAATTTCTGAAAAACCTCCACCGTACGCTCTATAGGCGCAAAGTTGTTTTCCATCAAAAATGCAATGCGGTCAAAGGGTACATCAGGCATGGAATAACGGAAAAAAGCCGCCCTTTGCACGCTTTGGTGGTCTATAGGCAGATTGTGCGCCACAAGCTCTTGTATCAGCGCACTATTTTGGTTTGTTTGCTGCATATTTGCCGCAGAAAGTGCCTCTTTCACTATGCTGGCCGACACCTGAGAATTTTCTCCCACAGTCGCACCTCGCAAGAACTCAAGTGTAATTTGAGCTGGCGCACCATTTTGACCTGCTATATTTTCGCGTACAACAAAGGTAGCGTTATCGCCAATCCGTGCATCTGGCGATGTTAGTGTACGCGCAGCAAGCACACCCTCGCCCACCTTTAGGTTTATCACCCCAGGCTGTATATCCAAAATCTCCGCAGAAAAAACCTGCCCAGCCACAAGGTCTGTCAGGCTCTTTGCCACCTGCGCCGCCTTGCCCTGCGCTATCTGCGCAACTTCAGTATTTTGACCGCCAGCGTTCTCATAGCCCGCACTGCCAGCCGCAGAAACATCTGGTATAGAACCAGCACTCTCAATCCCGACAATATTTATCATAATTGTCACCCCAAAAATGTCCTTCTATGTATGGGCGTTGCCCCATGCTTGCGTATCGCCGCCATATGCTCCGCCGTGCCATAGCCCTTATGGCGGTCAAAACCATATTGCGGATATGCCTTGTGATATTCCGTCATCATCCTGTCCCGCGATACCTTAGCAAGCACGCTTGCCGCCGCTATTGATGCCGAAAGCCCATCACCACCCTGTATCATGGCGCAAGGCGCATTTAGCTCAGGTCGCGCATTGCCATCTATCAAAGCAAAGTCGGCACTAGGCACAAGCCCGCTCACAGCAAGCTCCATAGCCCTAAGCCGTGCTTGCAATATATTTATCTCGTCTATCTCATTATTATCCACATATGCCACATGCCATGCCACAGCCACGCTCAAAATCTCATCATATAGCCGTTCACGCACCTTTTCTGATAGCTTTTTAGAATCATCCAGCCCACGAATTATGCAGTCTTCGGGCAAGATAACAGCCGCCGCCGCAACAGGTCCCGCCAAAGGTCCTGCCCCTGCCTCATCCACACCGCAAATACGCATATACCCCCGCTGTGCATAACGCCCCTCAAAAATCAACATCTTGCGCAACCGTGCTTCCTCTTCGCACCATTTATTATACCGCTTTTTGTAACTTTCAACCAGTTTTTTTACTCCCTCGCGTTCATCGCATTCAAATTGCACCCATATTTCGGGCAACTTCGCAGGCTTCGCGCTTTCCAATATATGTTTTATGGCACTTATTGTCATGTTTATCACCTAAGACTATTATAACCCATAAGCCCTTGTTAAGCAATAGCATTACCCAAATTCCCCTCCGTGGAGGGGTGCGCGAAGCGCGGGGTGGTTCTACAGCAAACCATATCCGCCATTCTCTCCACACCCATTCTCCTTCAACAGCTCATCATAGGTCGTCTTCAGCACATTCCTAATTCCCTGCGACTGCGATGCCTGAACATGTTGTATGCCGCGCTCTATCTTAACCAATGTCTCGCGTGTCATATCTATGCCCATAAGCTATAGGCGTGTCACAAGCTGCGTTTGCCCTATGTCACGCGACAATCGCACTACTCTGATGTTTGCGCCGATATGTATTTTGCTGTCTTGTTTAATTTTTTGTTCCATATTGCGCTAAATCAGATATATCCATACCCAAAACCGAATACACCGAATGCCTGTCAACAATCCAAAATACACCCAACAAAGATTGGTTTAACCTAGATTGTATTGTATAGATACATAAAAAATGCCGCCACGAACTTCACCCAAGGCGGCATTTTTATTCACAATCATTTTCTACTAATTCACCACAAGCGACGCACCCGAAGTAGCCAATGTCATATCCACTTTCTTCAAGGCTTCATCATAGCCTATACTCTTAGCCTCCACAAAAGACTTATCATTACGCAAGTAATTCATACCCACAAGCCCAAGCTTCACATCCCCAAGAGCCGCGTGAGCTTTCACATGATAACCCAGCGTGCTGTATGATGGTAGCACAACCCCCAACTTACCATTAGAGGTCTCCACATGCCAATTGTAGTGGTCGTAGGCGGTAAAGCCTGCTATCTGCATGTCCACCGCTCCGTTAAATGTGGTGGCTTTTAGGTTTGCTATGTCTATTTTGTGTATGCTTATGCCGCCATTAAAGTTTTCTATGGTGGCTGTGTGGGCGGCAGAATCCTTTAGAATCAAGCCGCCGTTATTGCTTTCTATTACTATGTTTTGCGCACTTACTTCCGCTACCTCTGTGCCGCCATTCATGCTTTCTATTTGCACAAAATTCGCCGTCAGAGTTGCTGCGCGTATATCACCATTTACGGTGGCTATGCGCACATTATCAAACATGCTCTCTGGTACAAAAGCATCTATGCATACGCGCTCAAAGTCGTTTTCATCATAGGCAAGATAGTATTTATTGCCTAGCACGGCAAGTTCGGCTTTTGCACCTGCGCGTTTTGCCACGGTATATATTTTTGCAGAGATTTTATCGCCATTATATCCCTTTACAAGCACCTGTCCATTAAGACCGCTTAGATTAAGTTCCGCTCCATTTTCGCGCACCAAAATTTCTATCATTTCTTCTATGCCAGCACCGCTGCTACTTTTTGCAGGGCGGGTAGGTGTCGGGGCTTGCGGAAAATATGTGCCGCTACCAGAACCACTTGCGCTACGCTTTTCACCATGCGCCGAGAGCGATTTTGATATAGAATCTGCTGCACTTGCAGTTTTTACCACCACAGTTTCCGCCGCCTTTTTCAATTTTGGCTCCATATCTTTCATAAACGCGCCAAATTTCTTGCCCATCTCATCAACAGCACTGCCAGTTTTTGGCGGTGCTGCGCTATTTGGGCGCGGTGCGCTATCTATACTGCTGCCAGATGGCACACTGCCACCGCTGGCAGGTCTAGGCGGCATTTGGCTACCAGCACCCGTCCCACCCATGGGCAACGGCGGCGTATCCGCCGAAGCAAGCAACTTTGCCGCATCTTCCGCATTTATCTTACCTTCTTCTAGCATCTTTAATATCATCATCTTTTCGTTAGCCATTTTCTATACCCCTTTCACATACACAATTATCCACATAATATATACGAAGTATATCATAAATAGTTTATAACAAAATACATAAAAAAGCAACCACCGCAATAGTTGCTTTTTGGGACAGATAATGCTATAATAATCTTTACATTTTAGGCAAATGAGGTGTTGATTATGAGAAGCAAAGAAAAAAGAACAGGTCTTATCGTTGCTTTTGTGCTTTTATTGATATTGCTTGTGGCGATAGCCTTTGCGATAACACAGAATATTTTTAGTAGCAGTCCCGCAAATTTTGTTCGCGTGCCTGTGGTTCAAACGCATGTGTTGTCCCAAGATGGTAATACACATATGTTTGGAGCGCAGGTGGTAATAGAACTAGACCCAGATGCGCCAAGTATTGACGGAAGCGCATTATACGCCGAGGTTTTGGCAGCCATATCTAGCCTTAGCTATGAGGATATTTCGGGGTTTTATGGCATGGACATACTACGAGATGCTGTACGCGCAAGAGTTTCGCATAATCTAGGGAACGACATAGAGCTGCTTGGCGTGTATTTTTCTCAATTTCTAAGCGATATGCCTCTTCCGAACCTAGAAGAAGACCGCGTGCCAGGCAGAAATCCATTTGCAGATATATTTCTTAATAACTAAGAGCCTGCGCTTAATCCATATCTCTTAATGGGAACACGTTTATGCTCCGATATTTTATGCGCACGCTCTATTTTTTCATAGTTTGTGCCTATTTCACCGTTTAGCAAATAGCTGTCAATCTCCGCATAACTAATACCCATTTCTTGCTCATCTGTTTGACCTTCAAAAAGCCCAGCAGATGGGGCTTTTGTCCAAAATATCTTTGGTGCGCCCAAATACTGTAGAAATTCGTAAATCTCCGCTACAGTTAGGTCAGCAATGGGATTAAAATCGCAACCGCCATCACCCCATTTGGTGAAATATCCCATATGGGTTTCACTGCGGTTACCTGTACCCGCCACAAGCGCACCATATGTAGCGGCTATGGCGTATAATGCCGTCATGCGCAAGCGCGGATTGATATTTGTGCTTGCGGCTGCATTAAGCTCCATAGGCAAAGCAGCAACTATTGCTTGCTTTGCCGTTGTTAAGTCTGCCGAAATATGCTCTATGCCAAAATGCTCTGCAAAAAGCAGGGCATCTTTTGTATCTTCCTCAAAATTACGCTTGCTTTCGCAGGGCAAAATAACACCAAGGGTATTTTCACAAGCCATTTTGCACAAAATGCCCACAAGCACAGAGTCTTTGCCGCCGCTAGACCCAAAAACAATGCCCCTAGCCCTAGAATCCGCTAGTATTTGTTTTATCCACGCAACTCTATCTGTTGTTTCTTTAGCATAATCTCTAATCATTTTTTCGCAATATCCTCCAAGCATATCCTAGCAAAAGCATCCAAGTGTATATAGTCATTTTTTTCCAAAAAATCTCTTAATTCAGCCTCTACCGCGATGCTTTCGCTCAAACCCGCCATTTCCGCGGAAATATCTGCAAGTATGGAAATAACATGGTCGCAACCATACGGCATGGCGTTCTCTAACCTTTGTGCCAAAGTATCTTTATGCTCCTCAGTAAAAACATAGATTTGCTTCATAGCAATCACCTCTCTAATTTATGATATGTAGAGGGTCTGGCTACATTGAGGATATATCTCGTAACATTTCTTCCAGCTCGGCTTTATTAAAATTATACTGCTTATTGCAGAAATGGCAGCTTACATCCGCCTTGCCATCTTCTTCTATTATCTGCCTAAGCTCATCCGCGCCCATAGTTATGAGTGCGCCTATCACGCGCTCCTTATCGCAATTACAGTAAAATTCTAACGGTGCTTTTTCTGTTATCTCGCATCCAAGGTCAGAAAGCAGCATATCAAGCACATCTTCTGGTGTTTTACCGTCATCTAGCAGATTTGTAATGGCAGGGAATCCCGCCATTTTTGCTTCAAGCACATCTATCAGAGTATCGTCAAAACCAGGCATCAGTTGCAGAAAAAATCCACCCGCTTGTTTTATGCTATAGTCGCGCTCCACGAGCACACCAAGCGAAACTATGGATGGCACTTGCTCAGAAAAAGCATAATATCCCGCCACATCCTCTGCCACCTCGCCAGAAACAAGTGCCAGAGTACCCACATACGGCTCTTTCAGACCCAAATCGCGTATAACGGTTATTTGACCAGCACCTATAGCTCCGCCCACATTTAGCTTGCCATCCGCGCGGCTTGCTATATCGCCTTTTGGATTATGAGCATAGCCGCGTACACGCCCCATGCCATCGGATGTGGCTAACACACCGCCTAAAGGACCATTACCTTTTATGCTTACCGTTATTAGGTCGGTCTCATTGCCAGACATCAACCCCATTATGGCTGTAGCAGCCAACAGTCGCCCCAAGGCAGCAGATGCCACGGGAGTTGTGCCATGTATCGTTGCCGCTTCGTTCACCAAATATTTTGTTGTAGCCACAAAAGCGCGTATGTGACCGTTTGCAGCGGTTGCTCTTATACAGTAGTCTTTCATTCGATTATAGTCTCCAGTTTAATTCATTTTTAATTCATTTAACAAACTTTACATTAAACGTATCCAATAGCTCCTAGAATTCGCTATTTTATAATCTCCCGCCAATTAAGGTCGCCACGGTCAAGTGCTAAAAGCAATGTTTCCGCTGTAGCAAGATTGCTCGCCATAGGTATGTTATGAGTATCACAAAGGCGCATAATGCCAGCTATGCCTGGCTCGCCTAGATGAGCCTGAACGGGGTCACAAAGAAAAATTACTAGGTCTATGTCATTGTGGGCGATTTGTATGGCAAGCTGCTGTTCCCCGCCCAGCCGCCCTTCCAAATGCTTTGTAACATTTAGACCTGTGGCTTCTTCGATGATGCGCCCTGTAGTACCTGTGGCATAAACTGTGTGCCTACTCAAAATATGACGATACGCAATGCACAAATTCTCCATCAAAGTTTTTTTGCTATCATGCGCCACAAGCGCGATATTCATAAAATCACCCCTCCTCACATAATTTTCAATTAGTCGTAGCTATGTCCCATATTTTCAAACATGGAATATTCCCTTGTCATACCAACATTAAGCACAAGCCCTATCATAGCCATAAAAACCCAAAGCGAGCTACCACCAGAGGATACAAAAGGAAAGTTCATGCCTGTATTTGGCAATAGCCACGCGTTTATGGCTGTATTTGTAAAGGCTTGGAAAGCCATGGTAACAGCAACACCAGTGGCTATCAGCTTGCCTAAAAACACCTCTGAGCGGTGCGCTATCATAAGGCAGCGTAAAACTATTAACAATGCCACCGCTATAACAGCCACAGAGCCTATGAAACCAAGCTCTGCGCCAATTACAGAAAACAAAAAGTCATTTGTTGCCTCTGGTATAAAAATTTGATTGTTAAAAAGTCCGCGCCCCCATAAAAGCCCGCTGGACATAGCCGTTACAGCTTGTTCATTCTGCCATGTACCCGCACCATCACCATATTCAGGGTACAAAAAATCCCATATTCTTCTTTGTTGCCATGGTGTCAGTATATCGTCTATCAATATGGGGGTTTCGGCGTGTAGGTCGATGTAAAAAAATAGCAAAACAGGCGCAACAACCAGCGTAACTACTATAACATACTTATAACTAATTTTTCCAACATACAGCATTGCTAGCATAATTATAACGCTCACGGTGGATGCCGAAAAAGATAGTTGCATATTTATAAGCGCGACAGGCAAGGCCGTAGCCGCAAAAATTAAGACAATAACCAAGGGATTGTTTATTCTATCTCGATATTTATCCATTATCTTTGCCAGCACAATTATCATAAAGATTTTTGCAAATTCTGATGGCTGTATGCCAAATTCAAAACCGCCAATTTCCACGCCAATCCACCGTGCAACACCTCTTGTATCTGGCATAAAAAGCACAAGAACCAAAAGCGCGATATTAACGACATATATGGGAATATAGAATTTACAAATAAACTCATAGTTCACAAAAGCCATGAACATCATTATGCCGATACCCGTAACCAAAAATATCAGCTGATTGATAAAAACAGACGAAACATTGCCATTACCTAGCCCCGTAGCAGAGCCTATCATAAGCAAGCCAAATAAGGCCAAGGCAACCACCAAGACCAAAAGTATATAGTCAAAAGACCTTATATCGCGGCGAATGCTATTCATATAGCTTTACCTTTCACTATCTCGTCTTCCAAGACTTTATTGGTATATTTGCAACCAAAGCTGGCCCTTCAGAGCCATTTATGTCAATATCTAAAGAATCTTCATCAATTTCCACATAATTAGCTAAAACTTTAAGGATATCTGATTTTAGCATCTCCAAAAGCTCAGGAGTGGTGTTCATGCGGTCTTGAATAAGCACCAGTTGCAAGCGATTTTTTGCTATCGCGCCAGATTTTGGCTGCCTTTTAAATAAGCCAAAGAAATCCATTTTTATCTCACCTCTCCTTTATTTTCCATTTCCTATGCGGAAAATCTTTTTTAGCCAGTTCATTAGACCGCCCGTTTCTTCTAAGTCCATAAATGGTACTTCGTTGCCCATTATGCGCTGTGTGATATTTCTAAATGCTTGCCCTGCGCGGGAGTTGTTATCTGCTACGGCTGGCTCGCCCTTGTTGGTGGAAACCACAATGGATTCATCATCTGGCACAAGCCCAAGAACATCTATGGCGAGGATATCCGTCACATCCTCTATGGTCATCATCTCGCCGCGCCTTATCATATCTGGGCGCAAGCGGTTTAGGATAAGGCGGATATTTTTGATTTCTGATGCCTCTAAAAGCCCTACAATTCTATCCGCATCGCGTACACTAGATACTTCGGGTGTTGCCACCACCACGGCACGGTCTGCCCCTGCTATAGCATTTTTAAAGCCTTGCTCTATGCCCGCAGGGCAATCTATTATTATGTAATCATACTCTTCGCGCAAGGTTTCGCATAGTTTCATCATTTGCTCTGGCGAAACTGCTGATTTATCCTTGGTCTGCGCTGCTGCAAGCAAAAACATAGTGGGATAGCGTTTGTCTTTTATAAGGGCTTGCTTTAGGCGGCATTTGCCCTCCACTACATCCACAAGGTCATATACAATGCGGTTTTCAAGACCCATAACAACGTCAAGATTACGCAAGCCTATGTCGGCATCTATTAGCACCACATTTTTCCCCGCTATGGCTAAACCACAGCCTATATTGGCAGAGGTGGTGGTTTTCCCCACGCCCCCCTTGCCGCTGGTAACAACAATAACTTCGCCCATCTTTTCCATCCTTTCGTATTTCTAATTCGTAATAGGTGAAATATAAATCTCCTCGCCCTTAACAAAAGCATATACGGGGTCGATTTTATTTTTATTTTCCTTTAGCATATCCTTAGGAAAATATGTAATTTTGTCGGCTATGCGTAGCTGTATTGGTTGCATGGATAGCGCGCATACAAAAGCATTATTATCACCGCTAGCTCCAGCATGAATAAGACCGCGCACAGCTCCAAAAACTACCACATTGCCCGCCGCAACCACCTCTGCTCCTGCATTAATATCACCTAAGATAACCACAGAACCATTGTGACTTATGGCTTGACCATTTCGCAAGCCGCTCCTGTGGAAATATGCACCGTCTGTAGGAATGCTCGCAAAAGAACCAAGGGGCTTGCGCTCGTCCTGTTTCTTTTCTTTTTCAGCATCAGTATCCCCCGTCAAATCTTCTATAAAAGATATGGACAGGTTAGTTTCTTCGTTAATAATCTCTATCAGCGACAAAACCTCTTTTTCAGCTAACTTTTTGCCCTTAAATGATATCGTAGTCGATGCGTCGGCAAAAAACTTGCTGGAAGAGCGGATTTTTTCGCGTAGGGATTCTGATATGTCATTAAAATTAGCATCCTCTGCTAAAATTATGATGATACCGTCTTTGCCGCCTTTAAAAATTACACTGTTATTCTTTTGCATATTTACCTCATTCGTAAGAATAGTCCATATAACATTATACACTAAAATTCTCAAACTTCATACACTTTTTTTCGGGAAAATACAACTAATCTATGGCAAAATTAAAAATCTGTCCAGCTAACTGAGTTGCCCTTGTGCCGCCGCCTGTATTTTCTATGATTATTGCCAGTGCCACCGTTGGGTTTTCTGCGGGCGCATAGCCTATAAACCAAGAATGGTCTATGCCTGTTTCGTTCTGTGCCGTACCTGTTTTGCCTGCCACCTGTATATGTGACAAAGCGGCTGGCGTGCCTGTGCCTGTGTTTACGACCTCTATAAGCATTTCATTTAGTCTTGCCGCCATTTGCGCATCCATTATTTGCATCATAGATTGCGGAGAAGTTGCACCAGACACATTACCAAAACCACTTAGTGTGCCATCTACTATATATGGTGTCATCACTATGCCGCCATTTGCTATTGCCGCCGCTATTAAAGCCATATTTAGCGGTGTTGCGGTTGTTCGTCCCTGCCCTATTGCTGTTTGTATCAGCTCATCTATGGCAGGATGCTCACCCATAGGAAATTGCGGCATGGACACTACCAATTCAAATTCTATCCCACTATTAAACAGCATTTGCTCTGCCGCATCTATTATTGGTCTTGCGCCTATCTCTTCAGTTATCTTAGCAAAGAATCCATTACAAGATACCGCCATGGCACGATGCATATCTACCAGCCCATGCGCCTGACCCCCCCAACATTGTATGGTTTCTCCATCAAAATGAGCATGGCCAGTGCATTCAAAAACAAAATCTAGCCAATGAGATGAGGTTTCTAGTGCCGCAACCGCCGTTACCACCTTAAAGGTAGAGCCAGGGGGATACAGCCCTTGCGCAGCACGATTTAGCAGAGGGCTATTGCTTGTGTCGGCTATGAGATTACCCCATTGTTCCGTCACATTGTTGGGGTCGAATGATGGGGTAGACACCATGGCCAATACTGCGCCTGTGGTAGGATTTAGCACAACAACAGCCCCGCGCGAATCGCCAAGACTATTAAAAATCATCTGTTGCAAGTCTGCATCAAAGGTTGTGATAATTGAATTTGCGCGTAGCTCCTGCCCCATAATTACATATGTGGCACGCTGGACAAGTTCCCGATTAAGATGATACAGCGTAAAATTGCGCGAAAGCTCTAAACCTGCCTTGGACATGCCGCTATAACCCACGGTATGTGCAAAAGCTGCCCCAAAATGATATTGGCGTGTATATAGACCACTATCTTCATCAAAAATGCTCTCTGCTATGGGTGTGCCGTTAGTATCATAAATAGTACCCCGCCTCATATCGTCATTAACCATAGCAACACGTGGATTGCGTGGGTTTGCAATAAAATCACTAGCTTCAAATGCCGCCACATACACAAAATAGCCGCCAAGAGCGATAAAAAGCAAAGCCATAAGCCAGAACATTATTCTCAGATTTTTATGCAGTTCTTTCATAAAATCACTCCAAATCGGAAATCAATGCTAGTGCTGCCGCCATCGCATCACCATCCACCCAGATATCAGGTTGTATACCAACACCTTCCGCAAAATGCCCTTCTGGCCACAACATCATGGTTCTTCCTAGCCCAAAGGCTATGCCTGTATTTGGCAAAAATAGATTGCTGTATGTGGCATCAAACGCCAACATGCCTGCTGTGGCAGTGCCTATCACCAAGGTATTCGTTATATTAAACGCCATGTCCACAAAAGCTTCTGCCGCTGATAGCGTTCCCCTGTCTGTTAGCAAAATCAGGGTTTGCTCGCGTTGTACTATCCTGCGCGGCTCGTTATGAGAGAGAGTATAGCCATCGCCAAAAGGTTCAAAAGCGCGAAAGTAGCTCCATGTATCTGGTGGGTTTTGAAATTGGTTGTTTGGGTTAAATTCAAACAATGCAGGGTCATACTCCTGCGTATTAAGAGACACAAAGTTACTTGGCACAATCTCGCCTGTCAGAGTATGAAGCCAGCGAACAGGCAAAAGACTATTTCCGCCTATATTACCACGAATATCTACAATTACCACGGGTTCATACCTTAGCTGCTCTGCAAAGCTTATAAAAGTCACAGCATGTTCCACGCCCCAAGCATTTTCATGACCATCAAAACCCATAGCCGCTACAGTTACTATAGGCACATTGCCAGCATGACCAAACCTAGGCATTTGTGCAGGGCGCGACTGCTGCTCGCTTTCTCTAACGAAGGTACGAGGCGAAATTATATCGCCTTCATAGATAAAGTTTGTGCGATATGTATTTGCCCATGTACCCGAAATCAGAAATATTGGGCGATAAAATAAATCGCCATCCACGCTTGTATGCAGATGCATAACGGTATCAATATCATGCCCTTCTATCTCTAGCAAATATAACCCTGTTGCCCTGTTTATAAATCCATCTGCTGTTTTATCATAAAATAGCCCAAGCCTATGAAAATACGCAATCTCCGAACCCATGCGCTCTCCGCCAATCCAAAAGTGATTATCCACAACATTGTAAGTTAAATGTCTGCGTAAAATATCCGCATAATCTACAGCAAGAATTTCCGTTACGCCAAGAGCGAAAAGCTCTGCCGTAACATCGCCTAATGTAGCAGCAAATACACCATCGCCGCCAAAAAACACATAACCGCCATACACATCGCGTAAAACATTAAATAGCACCCAAGCATCCGCTACAGCATCATCTAGCGTTACAAATTCTGGCGGGCTTTCTGGCGGGCCGCCCCAACCATACCAAAACCTTTGCGGTATACGCGGTGTTGGGGTGCGCCCTTTAGTCATAGAAAGCAGCATATTATAGTCAGGCTTTATTATGCCCTCGCGGCGTGTCTGTGCTGTACCCATAGCATACTGCAAATCTAGTATTATATTTTCTGCTCGTAGTATTTCCTGCGGCTGCTCCACTTCTTCTGGCTCTGGAATTTCTTCAATTTCATTCAAAATTTCTTCATTAATCTCATAATTTTCGTCACCACAAGAGGCAAAAAGAAAAAGCGTAGCAATAGTTGCAAAAATCATTGCCCATTTTTTCATTCTTCTTCCTCCCTCAATTGCCCATTAAGCCAATTTAGTATACCAAGCATAATAATTGTAATAAACACCGAACTACCGCCATAGCTCACAAGCGGCAGGGTTATGCCTGTCATAGGTATTAGCCTTATATTACCACCTATGGATACAAAAGCTTGGAAAGTGATAAATACAGTAAAACCCAATGTCATAAGCGCATATAATGGGCGTTTTGCACGCCTCGCCATATCTGTCCCACGCAGAAGTATCATGGCATAAAGGCAGATAAATAAAAGACCAAAAACCCAACCAAACTCTTCTGCGATAGCAGAAAAGATGATATCACGTTCTACCACAGGTATCCAGTTAGCCATGCCGCGCCCTAGCCCTGCTCCGAATGGCCCCCATGTGGCTATAGCGAAAAGCGACTGTGTAAGCTGAAAACTCTCATTTGCCATAAGCGGCCAAGGATTGAGCCAAGCTGCAACGCGTATGCGTAGATGCGGGAAAAGCTGATACGCTACAACGGATGCGGCGGCAAAAGCGGCAAAGCCCCCGAGGAATAATGGCCTGCTTCCTGTCGATGTATAAAAAATTACCATAAAAACCATAAAAAACATCAGCGCAGAGCCAAGGTCACGTTGTAATACCAAAATGCCCACCATGCCCGCACTAGCCAGACCTATAAAAACCAATTTGCCTATGCTGGGTTTGAAGCGGAATGCACACGCTAAGTATAGAACAAATAGAGGCTTTGCAATTTCTGACGGTTGGAAAGATATGCCGAAAATAGAAACCCATCGTGCCGCACCAAATTCATCTATAGAAACAAGAGGTATGCCAATAATGCTGCCCAAAATATCGGCAATAAAAACTATACCTATAAGCCCAGCACATAAAACCAAAAACAGTTTTTCTAATTTTTCGATTTGGCTAAAAATACGAAATATGGCAGGGATAAGCAGGGATACAGCAAAGCCGATGACAGCAAAAATAAATTGGGCAGAAGCTAGGCTGGGGTTTAGCCTATATATAGCCACAAAGCCTATGGCAAGCAAAAAAAACATGGTGTGCGTCATTATCGGGCAAGCACGCTTGAATACGCGCATGGCAACCACAGGGCCTGCTATGATAAAGAGCAAAACAAAACCGCCGAAAAGCAATGTCTGCAAATCGACGCTCATGGCAATATCATCAAAAGCTAAAATAGCAAAGGCAAAAATGGCAAACAGTATGGTAGCAGCCCAAAGACCGCGAGGCTGCGTTACCGCATCTTCTTTACTCTCTTTAAAAATAAATCGCCCCGCCATAAAAATAAAATATGCCATTAAAAAAACGAAATAATATCTGCTAAGAACCGATAGAAAATCAAGGATACTTCATCACACCTTATTTCTCTTTGTCGTCTGTCACTGCTTTTTTCTTACTTTCCGCGCTTTTATATTTATTCTTAATTTCTAGCTTCTTTTCTGCTTCGGCTAGTTTGCGCGTTAGTTCTTCTACTTCCGCACGTTTTGTCAAAACCTCGTCTGCCATAAAAACACAGGCATATAAGGATTTTATGAGATAGTTCATCGGAAATGATGAGCCAGCATTGTCAAATTTTTCTATAGTTGCCAATATATATTTGTACATCTGCTCAACGTATGCATCGTCTTGTTCGCTTACAATGCGTATATTTTCGTTAAAAAGCTTTAGATTATACCTTTTGCTCATGCTATTCCCCCACGGTCATAATACAGTAATTCGTTTTATGATAATAGTATACCACTTTTCGCGCCATTTTCCAACATATTTTTATTATTTTTGTCGAAATTTTGCGTGTTACAGTAAATTAACTTGAAAATTTTTCGCTAAAATAGTATACTATAATGACTAGGAGATTTATGTAGACATGGAGGTAAAATTTATGGATAAACTAACAAAGCTCGCGATGCGCATTATCGCCGTGCTTGTTTTTAGTCTCTTTGTGGGCTTTTTTTCGCCTGTTGCGGTATATGCAGATGTGTTGCCTGTCCCCGTAAATGAAGCATTGAACCAAGCACAGCCAGGCCCTGCTGACTTTCGGGTGGTATCAGGTAATACGCTTAGATGGGATGCTGTCTCTGGTGCAACATCATATACTGTATGGCTCGATGCTAATGATTGGTGGCTTCTCCAAGAGGTTAGCGGCACTTCTTTAGATTTGCAAGATGCCTTTCGCATAAATACAACTCTTGCATCTGGTCAGTCGGTACGGTTTGTTATCGTTGCCAATTTTCCTAATGGTATGGCATCCTCTCCTGTGTCTTATCATTGGCAGATGCACGGTAATCAACATTCTGGACAGCTAACTGCCCCAACTGGGCTTAGTACCAGCGGCAATCTTTTAAGCTGGCATAGCGTAACGAATGCCACGCAATATATGGTGGTACTAAACACAGGTTCGTGGAGCAGGATATACTTCACAACCAGAACCACAGCGAATTTGGAGGATGCGTTCGCTGTTTCTTCTAGCCTTGCATCCGGACAAGTTGTTAGCCTTTCCGTGTTTGCCTTTGCTCCAAATTTTCTAGGCTCACCTGAAAGCCAAATTGTCTCGTGGACAAACCCACACCATTGGACACCAGCCCCTGGTCAGCTATCTATACCCACAAACTTCTGGATAGAAGACCATAATATATTAAGATGGAGTCGTGTGGACAATGCCAGCACATATCTTATTAGCGTACATGTAGATGGACACGTTTTGACCAGCAGAAGCACAACAGATATTTTCATGGACCTTAATGATTTTATTCATAATCATCCAAACACATTATGGCGCGGTCGCGAGGTCAGTGTTTCTATAATAGCTAGGGCAACAAATTGGTCAGATTCGCGCGAGTTGTTTACAGTTTGGTGGGTTTCTGGCGGCGGTGGCATACCCCCTGCTCATGATACCCGCAGCGTGCGTGTGGATGCATCTTGGGCTACCTTCCCTGAAATATCAGGTACTGGACATTATCGCTCAGGCAATACCGTTATAATAAATGCTGGTCACAGGGCTGGTCATGATTTTTTGGGCTGGTTCGTTGTCAGCCCTGCAAATCTTATTCTATCAGACTTTGAGGGGCGTATCACCTCATTTATCATGCCCAATGTTGATGTTATTGTTGAGGCTGTATGGTGGCGACACGGCACTGCACCTCCCACATTACCATCACGTCTAGGCAATGTGCAAACACCAACCGTAAACTGGCAAAACCGCAATCTTGGCGGTGTTTCATTCAATTACAGTTCTGGTAATTTCCCCGAAACTCTGTCTCTAGTGCAAGGTAGCACCATTAATTTCCAAATGAGGGTAGAGCGTCATATGGCGAACTTTGGCGCAACTTTTGTAGGTCAATGGTTACGAAATGGCACGGCGCATGGCTCAACATTCCCTATAGTGCTTTCTAGCGCAGGCTTTGCAGATGTAGAGCTGCGCATAAACAGCCTAACATCTGCTATGACAGGTCAGTATTCCTTACGTGTAGCAACCATCGTGGATGGCAATACCACGCATGTGGATATTAGCCGAGCAGCATCCCTTTCTATCTCTGGACAAGGTACAGCTACCGTCTGGCCACAAGAGCCTCAGTTGCCAGAGCTAGCTACCGTAAATGCAATACCAACAACGAGACCACCTCTGCATCATCCGCCCATAGGGCAGACCACACCAAGCTTTACGGCAATACCTTCCACCCCTAGTCATAATCATGATTTGGTGATGAATGGCATGGATATAGGTAGTTCAGTGTTACAGATGCTACCAAACACAAATGTGGTGCGCCTATATGGTCAAACCTTGGATGCCTTAGTAGATAACGGCACAACTTTATTTGTGGTTAATGATATAGTTTGGGTTATTATGCCTCCAGAGTTTTTGGCGCATCTGCGGGATGCAGGCGGCAACTTCATAGGCACAAACGGCGGCACATTTAATATAACTATAAACGAAACACATGGCGGTGCAACCCTTGTTACAACGCAGATAGGCATATCCACCACACTTAATGGGCAGACGCAAGATATAACAAGCTTCGTCACGCCTTATGCGCTAGCTATAGAGCTTTGGGATTTTGGCATGTATGCCGCAAATCCTAATCATATAGCCGTTACGCATCAAGGCAATAGGATAACAAGCCATGTAAACCCAGAAACAGGCGTGTTAAGCCTAAATATAATGACAACGGGTAGTTTTCAGGTTAATTATTCTATAAATTAAGGAGTTTTGCAAAATGAAAACTATGTTTATTGGATTTGCTTTTGTGCTGGTTGGTCTGACAATGCAGCTTGGCGCATATATTGTGGCTTCATCGGTTATGACATTGGGCGTAAGGCCTATCGAAGATGCTGTGGAGCTAGTTCATATGGCTTGGACATTACGTACTGGTCATATTGTAGCTATTGGCGGTCTGCTTATTATGTCCATAGAAATGATAAAAGGCTTGATTATGAGAATCAAAGGCAGACACAAAGCAGAATAGTCTGTATTCTCCCATTTTTTCTCCATATTTGTTTTCTGGCATTCTGCCGTAATAGCAGATAGAGAAGATTAGGAGGAGAATAATTATGAAATCCAAAAAAAGAAATATTATAGGCGCGATATGCATAACTTTACTTGCTCTTGTCGCGCTTTTTATTTATTTTGAAAATACAGGTTATGGCAATGTGGTGGAATTTGTGCCATATGCTGATTTTATGGTAATGGCAGAGGACGGGCAAGTTTCGAGAGTGCTTTTAACCGAAACGGCAGAGCTGCAATTTTATTTGTATGCATCGGATGTCCCACACGAAACCAGCAACCCCAGAAATCCTGCATTAAAAGAGCAACTATTATTGATGGGCATAGATGTATATGAGGACACAAGCATTGCCGTTGGTGGCATAATATCCTCTTTCTTGCCTATCGTATTTTTTATTGTAATGTTCATTCTTATTTTTAGGATGATGGGCAAGGCATCTGGCAAAAGTGCCATGTCACTTAATGTAACTGCAGCAGATGAAACCGAGACAAATGTTGGCTTTTGCCATGTAGCAGGTAATGATGAGGCAAAGGAATCCGTACAAGACATAGTGGATTTTATTAGAAATCCTGAAAAATACGCCAAATACGGTGCGCGTATGCCGCGCGGCATTATCTTTTATGGTCCGCCAGGCACAGGGAAGACGCTGATGGCAAAAGCCATAGCTGGCGAAGCAGGAGTACCATTTTTTGCGACATCTGGCTCAGATTTTGTGCAGATGTATGTAGGGGTTGGTGCTGGACGCGTGCGAGAGTTGTTTAAGAAAGCTCGGGCGGCGGGCAAGGCTGTAATTTTTATTGATGAGATAGATGCTGTTGGCAAAACTCGTGTAAGCGGAGGTGCGGGCGGCAATGATGAGCGAGACCAAACGCTTAATGCTCTATTAGCTGAAATGTCGGGCTTTGGTAGTGGCGAGGGTATAGTTGTAATAGCCGCCACAAACCGCTTAGACACACTAGATGAGGCACTTTTGCGCCCTGGTCGCTTTGATAGACAAGTAGAAATTGGTTTGCCAGACATGGCTGGTCGCAAAAATATACTAAACACCCACGCTATGAACAAACCCATATCACGCGGAATAAATTTAGATGAACTAGCGCGCCAAACAGTATATTTTAGTGGCGCAATGCTAGAAAACCTACTAAACGAGGCGGCTATAACGGCAGCAAAAAGCGGCATGGACGAGATAGTCCAAAGTCATATAGATACAGCATATTACACCATAATTGCGGGTAGCGAGAAAAAAGACCGCTCCGCCATAAAAGACAAAGAACGCCGCATAACGGCATATCATGAAGGCGGACATGCCTTGGCTACAAAGCTATTGTCGCCAGAGCATAGTGTGCCAAAAATCACCATCATCCCCTCCACTAAGGGCGCGGCGGGCTTTTGTGTAAATCTGCCGCCAGATAAAATGTACTTCACTAAGCGTGAGCTGGAAAATCAAGCCATAGCCCTTTTGGCGGGTCGTGCGGCAGAGGAGGCTGTGTTTGGTGCAGACAATATTACCACGGGTGCCAGTAATGATATTCAGCGCGTAAACCAAATTATAAAAGATTATGTATCAAAGTACGGTATGAGCAGCACTGCGGGTCTCGCAGAGTTATCGGACGAAGAAAAACATAAAGAGTATAGATTACATATTGATAAATTGTACCAGTCTGCACTAGGGCTAGTGAAGGAACATTTCCATACGCTTGAAAGCATAGCAAGTGCCTTGATGGACAAAGAAAGTCTAAATGAAAAGGAATTGGACGAAATAATGGCTAGTGCCTAAAAGATGATTAAAATTGTCCATTGTAAATAATCCCTTTTGCGGTATACTTGGTGGTATATAAATTCAGAGAGGAGGTAAAGCAATGAAAGGTATCAAAAACACAAATAGAACTTGGAGGGTTTTGCAATATTAGCAACCCTCACGAAAGGGATGTGTTCACAATGGAAAAGATTATACAAAATAAATTTGATGAATGGATGGCAGATGGTGGCGAGGGTTTTAGCGGCGTGTTTTCTGTGTCTGACCCTGATGGCGTTGTGCATATCCAAGCCTATGGCCATAGAAACAAGGCAGAAGAACTGCCAAACACGCCAAACACAGCCTTCAGCATAGCATCTGGCACAAAGCTTTTCACAGGGCTTGCTGTGTGCAAGCTTATTGACAGCGGCAAGCTTGGTTTGGACGATAAATTGCATGATATATTGTCAGGCAAAGATTTAGGGCAAATAGACAAGGGCGTTACCATACACCAATTACTGTCTCACACATCAGGCGTGGGCGACTACATAGACGAGGATGCCGAAGATATGATGGCAGACTTGGAGGCGTTGTATGCCAAGTATCCCTGCTATCTATGGACGAATCTTGACTATTATTTGCAAATGACAGCACCTTTACCACCAAAATTTGCGCCTGGAGGGCGGTATAGTTATTCAAATTCGGGCTATGTGTTGCTTGGGCTTGTTGTTGAAGCTATTAGCAAAATGCCGTATCAGCAATATGTGCAAGAAAATATTATATCACCTTGCGGGCTTGAGCGCACTGGGTTTTATTGTATGGATAATCTGCCGCCTAATACGGCTTTGGGCTATATGGAAGACGAAGGCAGTGGGCAGTGGCGCACAAATATCTTTAGCCTACCTATTATGGGCGGCTCGGATGGGGGAATATTTACTTGTGCGGCAGATATGGATAAGCTATGGCGGGCGATATTTACTAACAAAATTCTATCCAAAACCATGACCCAAACCTTCCTAAGCCAGCACTCGGTGATTGACGAGGAAGATGGAGAGACCTATGGTCTTGGGGTATATCGTGTTGAAAGCGAAGGCAAAATGCTTTATTATGCCATGGGCATAGATAATGGCGTTAGCTTTGTTACGGCATATTTCCTAAATAGCGGGATTGTGACATCTGTGTTGTGTAATGCTTATGTTTGGTGTCGTTCTTTGGTGGAAGAGTTGTTTGAGGTTTTGTAAAATAAAAAAGTGCCGTAAGCATAAAACTTACGGCACTTTTGATATTATTCAAGAAAGCCAATAATTGCATACTCTGTTCTACTACCACTGCTATAGCCACCAAACTTAACTTTTCTCCATAATCTGCCGATAACAATATATGGCATACAGTGAAGATTATCGAAAAAGAGCAGTTGAATACTATTTGAGCGGTAAAACACAGGCAGAGGTCAAGGAAGCGTTTAAGATATATCCGTCCACCTTACGAGATTGGAGAACTCGATATTAGGCAGAATCACTTAAACCTAATTACCCTAAAGCTCGTAAGCCACGTAAATTGCCACCTGATGAGCTGCTCCTATATGTTGAGTACAACCCCGATGCATATCTCGCTGAAATAGGTGAGCACTTTGGATGTAGCGATGTTGCTGTCGGTAAGGCTCTCAAAAAGTTAAGCATAACCCGTAAAAAAAGACATTAGGGTACAAAGAACGCTCTGAATCTGCTCGTGCGCAATATGAGCAGGAAATATCAGAAATTCCGGCCTCTCGCCGCATATATGTTGACGAAAGCGGCGTACATAAGTTCTGCTTCAGAGAATATGCTCGTTCATTCATAGGCAAACGCATCTATGGTCTTATTCCGGGCAAAAGATTACTAGCATCAATGTTGTTGCGGGCTATTGTGACGGCAATATTTTGGGTGAATATTGCCATACAGGTTCAATGACATCAGCAAAATTTGAGGATTGGTTTTGTCGTTTCTTGCTCCCTGAAGCAAGTCGGGGCGATGTTATTATCTTGGATAACGCTAGCTGGCATAATAAAAAGCGACTCAAAATTTATGCTCGTATATATAAAGTCACCATTATCTTCTTGCCGCCATATTCGCCGGATTATAGTCCGATAGAAAAAGTGTGGGCTAATATGAAACGCTTTTTGCGTAGTCATGGGCATCGTTTCAAGTCAATACAGGATGCGATTTATTGGTATCTTGCTTGTGCGTTTTCTTAGGTTTGGTGGCTATAGTTGAGATGGGTAATAGAATTATTTTTGAGGCATCAATAGACACAAAACCGTTTGAAAGTGCCATTGAGGATATGAAAGTGATTACGAACTCGTTTTTTGACATGGCGGATAAAAGAGCAAGTAGCTTTCTGAAAATTTGGGTTCTGTGAGTAACAGCTTTGATGTATCTGCACAATTTGATGCTGCCAATAAAAGCATTGCCGAGGGCGTTTCGGTTATAGAAAATTATAATAGCAATTTAACGGATACATGCGATATAATCATGAAAACTGCGACAGATGCAGTTAGCCTTCTTGGCCCTAAAGGTTTTATTATAGGGCAGACTACACAAATTGGACATGAGCTTGGGTGGTGGCAAGATATAAGCGGAGGTCTACGAGTAGATTATTTCCTAGGAGAAGGTCTAATTGATTCCATAAGCAGAGACCCAGAAGTGATTAATCGGATGTTTGAACCTTTTGCAAATATCGGAGAGGCAATTGTCAAAAAACTCGACAGTATACCTGAAAGTCTTCATGGAATTAGCGATGTTTCAATTGAGGAAATGCGCAACTTGGATCATAGTTGGAGTGGATTTTGGGGTAGCGTTGAGCAGGGCATTGGTGAAGTGACCGAAGCTATAACGGAATCTCATAGAGCCATGGCTGATACATCCATAGATGTAATACGCGAAATGGATAGTGGCTGGGGTGATTTTCGCTCAATTATTGGGCAGATGACAGACGAATCAAACAAGGTTATAATAGAATCCTACAAGAATATGTCGGAAGAACTTACAAGCAACGTGATAACCCCCTTAGGCGACGAATGGAACGGCTTCTTCGGACTTTTCAGCCAGGGAGCAAAAGCTGCAAATAAAGCCGCAACGGATTCATTTGATATCATGTCAGAAGATGTATCGGGCGGTGCTTTATCCAGAATGGGCGAGCATTGCGACATGTTATGGGAAAGAATGCAGGAAGGGGCAGAAGGTACAACTGGCGCAATAAAGAGCCTCTTTGGTGGTCTTTCGAGCGAAATTAGAAATCCTATAAATGGCATAATCAGCATTGTGAGCGAAATGGTGGAACGCATCACCACTGGGCTTAACGGCGTTATCGGTGGTATAAATTCAATAGGCTTTGACCTGCCTCCTTTTCTTGGCGGCGGCTCTTTTAGACCAAATTTGGCAAAAATCCCACCAGTCCACATCCCTATGTTAGCCCGCGGCGGCATAGTAGACCGCCCAACCTTAGCACTGATAGGCGAACGCGGCAAAGAGGCCGTTATGCCGCTAGAAAACAATACAGGCTGGATTGCAGACCTAGCAAATACCATTGGGGCTGTTGTTGGTGCGCAGCTTTCCATTAACCGAGCTAATTATAGTGACTATGCTATGATGGATTCAAACAGACCAATAAAGCTGTACCTTGATGGCAGAACAGTAGCTGAAGGAATGCTGGACGACCTTGTTGAAGTTGCTAAACGACGAGATGTGCAGTTATCACCTATCTTTGGTTGATATCAATACATCTCAGCCAAAAAATTCTTGACACCTACGCCAATTTATGATACGCTATTTCTCGTCACAAAACATACTGTAGCTGGGTGTAGCGTAGCTTGGTAGCGCGCCAGAATGGGGTTCTGGAGGTCGAAGGTTCAAATCCTTTCACCCAGATGTTGAAATCATGGGCTTTCTTTGATTGGGATAGCTCATTTTTTGTACAAAATTTCTTTCTGCATAATGATTAATAATCTTATTATGCCATCAAGACGAAAAGCTCAAACAAATGTGAAAAATAATCACGAAAATGCTTGATAAAATGCTGATTTTATGGTAGAATTAATCGGTTGGAGATTTTTATGAAAATGCAACGAAGGAGAGAATTGTAGAAAATGGATATTGAGAATCAAAATTTGACGAATAATGGCTATACAGCTGATAATATTGAGGTTTTGGAGGGGTTGGAGCCTGTACGGTTGCGCCCTGGTATGTATATTAGCACGGTGGATTCGCGAGGGTTGCATCATTTGGTGTATGAAATTGTGGATAACGCTGTAGACGAGGCTTTGGCTGGACAATGCGACACCATAGAGGTGACGATACTACCAGACGATATAATACGCGTAAAGGACAACGGGCGCGGCATACCTGTAGGCATACATCCTGGCAAGGGCATACCTGCTGTTGAGGTGGTTTTCACCATCTTGCACGCAGGCGGCAAGTTTGGCGGCGAAAATAGCGGATACAAGGTGTCTGGTGGTCTGCATGGCGTTGGTGCATCTGTTGTAAACGCTCTTTCAGAGCATCTTGATGTGGAAATTCATACATCTGGCTTGGTGCATAAAATGGGCTTTGAGCGCGGCGACACTGTGAAAAAGTTATCGCAAACAGACACAACTACGGAGCATGGCACGATAGTTACCTTCAAGCCAGACCCAACCATTTTCGAAGAGACAGTATTTGATTTTGATGTGCTAAAGGCGCGCCTACGCGAGATTGCTTTTCTAACAAAGGGCTTAAAGATTATTTTGCGCGACGAACGCGTGGAGGATGACGTAAAAATGCGCATCTTCTACTACGAAGGCGGTCTTATGCAGTTTGTGGAGTTTATAAACAAGGATAGAGAGCCTGTTTTTCCACAGATATTCTATGTCGAGAAAAAATACAACGATATATCTGTAGAAATAGCCTTGCAATACAACGATGGCTTTGCGGACAACACCTACACTTTTGCCAACAACATACGCACGCAAGAGGGTGGCACACATATGGTAGGCTTTCGCTCTGCGCTTACAAAGACCATAAATGATTATGGACGCAAGCAAAATTTGTTAAAAGATAATGACAGCAATCTAAGCGGCGATGATGTACGTGAGGGATTAACAGCGGTTATCTCTGTAAAACTAACCAATCCGCAGTTTGAAAGCCAAACGAAGATTAAGCTGACAAATACAGAAGTACGCACGGCAACAGAAACTATAACAAACGAATATTTCGCATATTTCCTTGATGAAAACCCTTCCGTTGCGAAGACCATCATAGAGAAATCGCTAATGGCTCAACGCGCTAGGGATGCCGCCAAAAAGGCAAGAGAGCTTGTGCGCCGCAAAAATGTGCTGGATGGCGGCAGATTGCCTGGCAAACTTGCCGACTGTAGCGAAAAAGACCCCTCAAAGAGCGAAATATATATAGTGGAGGGTAACTCTGCTGGCGGTAGCGCGAAAGGTGCTAGAAGCCCTAAGACACAAGCTATATTGCCACTGCGCGGCAAAATTCTTAATGTAGAAAAGTCACGTTTGGACAAGATATTGGTAAATGAGGAAATAAAATCAATGATAACCGCCTTTGGCACAGGCATACATGATGATTTTGACCTAGAAAAACTGCGCTATCACAAAATAATATTGATGACGGATGCTGATGTGGATGGTAGCCATATTCGTACATTGCTACTCACATTCCTATATCGCTTTATGCCTGCCCTTATCAAGGGTGGGTATGTATACATTGCCCAGCCGCCGCTATTTAAAGTAGAAAAAGGCAAGGAGCAATACTATGTGTATCGTAATGAAGAGCTGGAAGAGCTTTTTGAACGTATAGGGCGCGATGGCGTAAAATCCATGCAACGCTACAAAGGTCTTGGTGAAATGAATGCCGACCAGCTATGGGATACTACAATGGACCCAGAACGCCGCATACTAAAGCAGGTAGATTTAACAGATGCCTACGAGGCTGACCTCATCTTTACCCAGTTAATGGGCGATAAGGTAGAGCCGCGCAAGGAGTTTATATATGCAAACTACGCGAATGTGCTTAATTTGGACATTTAGTAGGTTGATGCAAATATTGCTTGCAATGTTCGCGTTGATATTGCCTGTGGCTCTTGTGGGCTGCGGAGATAATACGGACAATGCAGAAGATACACAAACCTATGAGACCATTGAGGAAATCGAAGAAGTCTAAGGGGATGAAGAGGACGAGAAAATATTGTCTTCTATCCCCATCGACCTAGCAACACAATACTTTGCTGACCATATTACGCGAGATGTAATTGCCAATCGTCCTGACCCTAGCGGTATTCTGATAAGGCAAGGCGAGGTTTATGTTTGCTTACTGCCAGAATATGCTACGGTTTTTGGTCAGGTGGTGAGCGATGGGTTTTGGTGACATAGTCTACAATGGCGGGTACTACAAGAACAGACCGCCTACATACGCTGTCTCACAAGGTTTTTCATTGGTGGTAGCTAACATTCTTAGGCGAAGATATGGGCATCTGGAATAATAGCCATATGAACGAGCTGGAGGCGCGTATTAGTATCAGGCTAGAGATAAATGCGCTGGTTGTGGCATTTTACAGTGAAGGTGATGATAGGCTATCGGGGCTATTAATGATGCTCTGTCAATCCGTGCAGAGCGTGGGCGCATGTTTGAAAGAGGCGCAGACGAGAACAAGATTGAGCTAGTGGAGGGTTTGGCGAAATATACAGAACTTAGCTTAAATATAAATCCGCTGTCAATGATGCTAAAAGAAGCAACGACAATCACAAAACCTAGACCTCTATACGAGATTAACATACAGCCATATAGATATGAGGATATTTCTTCCGAAGAAAGAATGTGGCTCAGCATACAAGAAAGTACGCTACAAGGAATCATAGATACCTTAGAGAACCAAACACTATTATTGTTTTGCTCAAGCACCTTTGAAGGCTTTAATTCTACATTTAGCGGTCAAAGATTCTCTTTTGCGGATTTTGGATTAGTGCTTAGAGGAGATGTAGAATTTATTGAAAACTTTGGGCAGCTAACCTTGCGAAATGGTGACCTTATTATACGCGAAGATGGTTTGATTACGACTGCTATACAGGATATAGAGATAGATGGCAAAAGAGCTTTTGGTTCTGATTGGGGGCTAGTCATGCATCAATACCATATAAATGTATTCTATAGCAAACTAGACGAAGGCTTTATTGCCGATGTGCCAGACCTCCCTGGCTGCTCCGTGCTAGCAAAAACACCAGACGAAGCTATGCACCTTATAATGTCAGAAATGGAGCGGTGGTTGAAGATGACAAAGGCAGCAGGAGAGGAAGTGCCAAAGCCGCAGTATAAGCCTGCTGTGTATAGATAGCAGAAATTACAAAAAAGCTGGAGATACGATGCTTGCCAAAAAAGAAGTTATTAGCGACTTTGTTTTGCTTTTAGGTTACTTTGGTTTTGAGTTCCGAAGAGGAAGCGATAAAGGAAATCATGATAGCTATGAAACTTTGGTTTGATGCCGCTAAAGAAGATGGCGAAAAATCCCCAGAACCACGCTATAAACCCGCAATTTACCAAATATAAAGGACACAAAGGGAAGATTAAAAATGGATGAATTTAACGAAAGAAACATTGACAAGGTAGTTTCTGTAAAAATTGAAGAGGAAATGAAGCAGTCTTATATAGACTATGCCATGAGCGTTATTATGGCGCGGGCATTGCCTGATGTGCGTGATGGGCTAAAACCCGTGCATAGGCGCATTTTGCATTCTATGAATGAGCTAAATCTCGACTATGGCAAGCCGTACAAAAAGTCGGCACGTATTACAGGCGACGTTATGGGTAAATATCATCCCCATGGTGATGCTGCTATATATGATGCCCTTGTGCGCCTAGCACAAGATTTTTCTTTGCGCTATATGCTAGTGGATGGGCATGGTAACTTTGGCTCTATGGACGGTGACGAAGCGGCGGCGGCACGTTATACCGAGGCGCGCCTTTCTCGTATAGCTATGGAAATGCTCACAGATATAGAGAAAAACACTGTGGATTTTGTTCCGAACTACACAGAGGAGCTTGTTGAACCCGCCGTTTTACCTGCCAGATACCCAAATCTGCTTGTTAATGGTTCTTCGGGCATTGCTGTAGGCATGGCAACCAATATCCCGCCGCATAATCTTACGGAGTGTATAGATGCCGTAGTACAAATGATTGACAATCAAGTAAACGAAGGGCGCGAGACAGATATCGACGAGCTTCTTCGCATTGTAACTGGACCAGATTTTCCTACAGGAGCTACCATCCTAGGTACATCTGGTATACGCTCTGCATATACCACAGGTCGCGGTAAGGTTACATTGCGTGCCATATGCGACATACAACCAATGCCAAATGGGCGCGAGATGATTGTGGTTACAGAGATTCCGTATCAAGTAAACAAGGGCAAGATGCAAGAAAAAATGGCAGACCTCGTTAAAGATAAAAAAATCGAGGGCATATCTGATATACGTGATGAAAGCGACAGAAACGGCATGAGAGTGGTCATTGAGCTTAAAAAAGATGCCAATGCTCATGTTGTGCTTAATTTGTTGTATAAATATACAAGCCTACAAGAGACTTTTGGCGTGAATATGCTTGCCCTCGTCAACGGAGAGCCGCGCGTACTTAATCTCAAAGATATTTTGGCGCATTATCTCGGTCATCAAAAAGAGGTTGTTACGCGCCGCACACAATTTGAGCTAGCACGGGCAGAAAAGCGTCAGCATCTTGTTGAGGGCTTCTTGAAAGCACTTGATTTTATTGATGAAATTATAAGCATCATCCGTAGCAACCGTGAAATTGCGCGGTCTAAGGAGATTATCATAGAGCGTTTTGGCTTTAGCATAGAACAAGCCGATGCCATTGTGGAGATGCGCCTACGTGCACTTTCTGGGCTAGAGCGCGAGAGGTTAGAAAAAGAGTTTGAACAGCTACGCGAGACCATAGCGTATCTAAAATCCATCTTGGGTGATGAAAACATTTTGCTTGGTGTTATTCGTGAGGAAATTCTTGCCATTAAGGACAAGTTTGGTGATGTACGCCGTACGCAAATAGTTGCGGATGAAGGTGAGATAGACTTTGAAGACCTTATAGACGAAGAGACATGCGTTATCACCCTTACCCATCTTGATTATGTAAAGCGTTTGCCGCTTGATACCTATAAAAGCCAAAAGCGCGGTGGCAAGGGTGTTCTTGGGCTTACCACGCGGGACGAAGACCTCATAAAACAGCTATTCATAGCTAGCACCCATGCGGATGTTGTGTTTGTCACCACCAAGGGGCGCGCGTATCGTCTAAGGGCATACCAGATACCAGAGGCGGGCCGTGCCGCAAAGGGTTCTGCTATCGTAAACCTGCTAAAGCTTGCTCCTGACGAAAAGGTGGCCAGTGTCATCGTAGTGGATAGCTACGAAAACGGTTATCTCACGATGGTCACAAAAAATGGAATTGTGAAAAAAACGCCGCTTTCTGTCTATGCAAATATCAACAAATCTGGGCTTGCCGCCATTGTGCTACGTGAAGGCGATGAGCTTGTTAAAACCATGATGACAAATGATGATGACGATATATTTATGGCAAGCCACGAGGGCAAAGGGTTGCGCTTTAGCGCATCTAGCATACGCCCTGTGGGCCGCACATCTATTGGCGTTATGACCATCAAATTAGCCGACGGCGACTATGTTGTAGGTGCTGAAATTGTGCGAGATGACATGAAGCTGCTCATGGTATCCGAAAAGGGGTTTGGCACGCGTACAGAATTTGATGAATTTAGCACAAAAGGTCGCCGCGGTAAGGGCATGAGCGCGTATAAATACAACGAAAAAACGGGTAAACTAATAGGCATGGTTAGCGTGAGCGATAAAGAGGAATTGTTATTAATAAATTCCGAAGGCGTGATTATTCGTATACCTGTAGATGGCATAAGAACCACAGGTCGCGCTGCATCTGGTGTGAAGTTGATAGATTTAGAGGATGGAACTACTGTGGTTGGATTTGCAAAGGTACCCGAAGAGGATGTAGTGGAAGCAGATGATGTAGAAGCAGGCGATAATAATGAATAACATGGAGGCGGCCTTTGGTCGCCTCTTTTGATGTAAGTAATGCTGCTATATAGACACTAAAGTAATTTAACTTGAAAATGGGCTTCTGCCCATGTCGATACTTGCATCAACGAGGCTTTGAATGCGCTTGGTGCCGCGCACTCTAAGCTCGATACAAGACCCTTTTCAACTAAAATGACTATAAAGGACGTTTTTGCGGTTCGAAAATTACCTCACGTTTGTATGCTGTGTTTTGCACCAATCCCCCATAAATGCAAAAAAATACTAGCCCTTCCATTAATTATGAATTAACAAGACTGAGCTTGTATGATATTCTATTGTATAAAGAAAGGGGATAAATCAAATGAATACAGACAAATTATCTGTAACACCAGAATCTATCAAGGATGAAAAGCTTGCAAAAAGATTTCTGATTTTTGGCAATAATGTGAGATTGGCACGCAAGAAAATGGGTTTTTCATCTACAGATTTTGCAAGATTTCTTGGCATTTCCGTAGCCTATGTAGGCCTAATAGAAAGAGGCGAGAGAACTCCAAGTGTTGAAATGTTGATAAAAATCTGTGACTTTTTTGGCAGAAGTGTGGATAGTATGATGGCTTCTGTAGGTGATAAATCATCGGTGAAAGGAAGCGAAAAGAGACCAAAGAAATATATGAGCCGCAGGCAAACAACAGCGGTCAATATGATGACAACTTTTGATAAGCATGAGCTGGACTTTATAATTAGCACTATGAGAAGCCTGAAAGCTCTTGGTTCAGATAGGCGGAATGAACATGACTGCACTTGTCCTGATGAGTGATATTAAAAACCCCGACAAACACGAAACTTGTCGGGGTTTTTAATATGGGTCCTCAGGGACTCGAACCCGGGACCACTCGGTTATGAGCCGAGCGCTCTAACCAACTGAGCTAAGGACCCACAAAAGCAATTTCTAATTTGCTACCTTGGTAATGATACACTATTTTTCACTAGATGTCAATAGCGATTTTTATTTTTTATTTTCAATCCATTTGGCACTTTTCCCACTCTTCTAGTAATGCGGCTAGTTTCTCTTCTTGAGCGGCTTTCATGAGATACACTTCTTGTGCTTTTGTGGCATCTGTGGCTATTTCATCTTTTGCCAGCTCTTCATCTAGGCTTGCTATAGCGGCTTCTGCTTCTTCTATTTGCATTTCTAGTTTTTCTATGCGGGCTTTGTTTTTGCGGGCTATGGCGGCTTCTTCTTTGTTGCGTAAGTAGTCGTCTTTATTGGTATTCGGGCGGATGAGAGCCGCCCCCGCAGGGGCGATGTCTGCCATCGTGGATATTTCAGCTTTTTTGTCAATATAATAATCATAGTTGCCTAGATATACTGCGCTGCCCTCTTTTTTTAGCTCATATATTTTTTCAGCCGTATTGTTGATGAAGTAGCGGTCATGGGAGATATATAGAGCTGTACCCTCATAGTCTATTAGTGCATTTTCCAAGATTTCTTTGGAAAATAAATCTAGGTGGTTTGTTGGCTCGTCAAGCAAAAGAAAATTAATGTCACTCAGCATTAGCTTGCAAAGTGCCACGCGTCCACGCTCGCCGCCAGACAGTGTACCAAGTTTTTTGTCTATCTCATCACCCATAAAAAGGAAGGATGCAAGAGCATTGCGTATCTCCAAATTTTTCATACGGGGATATGTGTCAGATATTTCTTGGAAAATAGATTTTTCGGCATTATCGAATTTCAACTCTTGGTCATAATAACCAATCTTTACATTTGTACCAAGGGTTACGGCTTCATCACCATTTCTAAGCATACTAAACAGAGTGGTCTTGCCCACACCATTTTCGCCTATCAACGCGACCTTTTCGCCGCGCTTTATCTCTATATTCATATTTTCAAAAAGGGTATAGCCATCATCAAAGGTCTTTTTGGCATTGCGTATGGTTAGCACGTCATTTCCGCTTTGCATGGTAGGCACAAGCTTTAAACGCATTTTGTCAGGTGCGTTTTGTGGTCTGTCTTTGCGGTCTATTTTAGCTAGCTGTTTTTCTTTGCTTCTGGCTCTACGAATGGACTTTTCTCGGTTAAAGGAGCGCAAAAGGCGTATGCTCTCCATTTGTTTTGCTATCTCTTTTTGCTGTGATGTATATTGATGCATCTCTATTTCAAAATCCCGCGCTTTTTGCTCCAGAAATGAGCTGTAGTTGCCGCGATAACTTTTGGCTTTGCCATGCTCTATTTCCACAACCTTTTTTGCTACTTTGTCTAGGAAATAACGGTCATGAGAAATGATAATAACAGCCTTTTCGTATTCGCGCAAAAAATAGTCCTCTAGCCATGTTATGGCGGCTATATCCAGATGGTTTGTTGGTTCATCTAATAATAACAGGTCTGGCTCCTCTAGGAGGAGTTTGCCAAGAGCGACGCGAGTTTTTTGTCCGCCGCTAAGCTTGGCTATCTCCAGCGTGTGTTCAACCTCATTAAAGCCAAGCCCTGCCAAAACACCTCGCACACGGCTTTTGTACTCATACCCGCGGTTATCTTCAAATTCTTTGGTTAGCCTTGTATATTTTTCCATTAGCCGCTCTAGCGCATCGCCCGTAAGAGCCGCCATTTCCGCCTCCATGCGGCGTATGTCCGCTTCCATATCTGCCAAATGGTCAAAGACAGACAGCAGCTCATCATATATTGTGTTTTCTGCTGCCAAATCCATATGCTGCGAAAGATACGCCATGCGCGCACCCTTTTTTAATGCGATTTCGCCGCTATCCGCCGCAAGCTCACCCAAAACTATCTTGAACAGCGTGGTCTTGCCTGCGCCATTAACTCCAACAAGAGCCATCTTTTCTTTTTCTTCCACCATAAAGGACACGCCACGTAGCACCGTGGTCGCGCCAAAAGATTTTTGTATGTCTTTACAAGAAATAATCATTATCAATCACCACTGGTAATTATAACACATCTTTTCATAAATTAGCAATATTGTTTACTAATCAATTAGTTTATGCTAGAATTGTATTGTATAAGAAAGAAGGGGTAATATGCAGGGAATAGCCTTAGAAGGCGGCGGCGCAAAGGGCGCGTATCACATAGGTGTAATGAAGGCTCTGTATGAGGCGGGTTATTCTTTTGATGGTTTTGTGGGTACATCTATAGGGGCTATTAACGCCGCCATATTGGCTGGCGGCGACTTTGAAAAAGCCTTAGAGGTATGGTCTCAAATAACCATGGAGCATATTTTTGATGAAGATGAGCATCCTTTGCTTCAACTGGCCGATGGAAAAACAAAGTTAGGCTCTGGTTTTTTAACTGATGCAAGACGCAAGGCAATAGCGAAAATAATTGAAAACAGAGGCATAAATACCAAGAAAATAAAAGAATTTCTTGGTCAATATGTCGATGAAGAAAAGATACGCGCGGCTGGTAAAGATTTTGGACTAGTGACTGTGAACCGTAGCGAGCTAAAGCCATATGAATTAATGTTAGAAGACATCCCGCAGGGCCAGCTCTTTAATTATTTGATGGCAAGCGCGGCCCTGCCTGTTTTTCGTGTGGAATCTATTGACGATAAGAAATATCTGGACGGCGCATTTTACAACAATTGCCCCTACCATCTTCTGTTAGCAAAAAATTATGAAGAAGTAATCGTAATAAGAACAAATGCCGCGGGTATTTTTAGGAAAACAGACGACCCAAGGGTAAAATACATCATTCCAAGCGGCAATATAGGTAGTACATTGTTTTTTTCGCCAGAAATAAGCTCATCGCAGATACAGCTAGGCTATTACGATGGTCTGCGCTTTGCTAGAGGCTTGCTAGGCAAGACATATTGTATAAACCCTGATAGCTCAATAGACTTTTCCGCAAGGCTAATGTCGCTAGATAATGACATAATTTACAGCGTAGGCAGCATGTTAAATTTATCAAAAATACCCGCAAAGCGTATGCTTTTTGAAAAAATCATACCAAAGCTAGGTATGCATATGAAGCTAGGCAAGGACTTTGAGTATAAGGACTTTGCAATTGCCCTACTAGAGTTGGCGGCAAGCCAAAAGGGCATAGAACGTTTTTGTGTCTATGATTACGAGGAGTTGCGCGATTTGGTAAGAAGCACACCAGATACAAAGGGGGCAACAAAACAAATCGTCAAATTATCATCACCAAATATTGTAGTAAATAAAAGAGCTGCGGTTAGACTGCTTTGCAAACACATACTTTAAGAGGAGGAATTTGTAAGATGAATAATAATCCGAAAAGAATTTACATAGCTGATGATGAAACAAATATAAGGTCTGCCATAAAAACATTTCTGGAAAATGCGGGCTATAGCGTAACGGATTTTGAAAATGGTGATTTACTACTTGATGCCTTTGCTGAAAAGCCAGCAGATTTGGTAGTGCTAGATGTTATGATGCCTGGCAGCAATGGTTTTGTTGTGTGTAAAGAGCTGCGCAAGACAAGTACCGTGCCAATTATCATGCTAACGGCGAGAGATAGCGACTTAGACTATGCCACGGGCTTGGATATTGGTAGTGACGATTATCTTGTAAAACCTTTTAGTCCCATGGCTTTGGTTATGCGCATAAAGGCAATATTTAGGCGTATGGAATACGATAAAAAAGTATATGCTGAGCAAGATATGCTAACAGGGCTTCTTGACAAAATATCTGGTATCAACCTGATACAGAATAAATTGATGACAAGTGCAGAGAAGTCTCAGCACGCCCTATATGTAGTAGATATCGACAATTTCAAGAATATTAATGACAATCTTGGTCATTCCGAGGGCGATAAGGTTTTGATTGATACTGCTGGGGCATTAACAGAGCTTTTTAGGGATTCTGATATCGTTAGCCGTTTTGGCGGCGACGAATTTATCGTGCTTGCTACAGATATCAAAGATGCGGTTTTTGTGGAAAAAAGAGCGAAGGAAATATGCTCTGCATTACGCAAAAATTATGGCGAGGGAGAAAATATACATAGCATCTCTGCAAGCATTGGCATTTCACTGTATCCTACCCACGCTACCACATATGAAGATTTATTTGATTTGGCAGACAAGGCAATGTACAAAACCAAGGGAAATAGCAGAGACGGATATACCTTACACGAGGAGTGATTATGATGTTTGGTAGATATAGGAATGCTAATAAAAAAATGAGATTACGCAAGAAGATGTTAGTAGCATTTTCTGCCGTGCTTTTTTCTTCGTTTTTTCTTACGGCCGTCATCTTCAATATAGTAATAAGAATGCGTATGCCTGCAACAGAAGAGGGCTACATGCCACCGCAAGAGCATGTTTTTATAGGCATGGCAGGCACTACACAGGCCGCGCTTGTTGTTGTGATGTTTTTTGTGGCAGTAGTAGTGACATATTTTTTAGCAAATTCCATTACGCATCCTATTGAAAAGCTAGGCAAATTTGCTCTTGGCATAGGCTCTGGCAACTTCAAGCCAAATGACTACGAATTTAACGATATAGAGCTGGAAGAGCTAAATGCCGCACTAAATAAATCTGTGCGGCAACTAGCTGTATATGATAGTGAACAAAAAACCTTCTTTCAAAATGCCTCGCATGAACTACGCACGCCGTTGATGTCCATAAAATGCTATGCAGAGGGCTTGGTTTATGGGCTTATGGACTCAAAGCAGGCGGGCGAAACAATTCTGGCAGAAACAGATAAATTGGCGGAGTTGGTATCTGATTTGCTATATATATCCAAAATAGACAATATAACCACTGCCTACGCTACATCAGTAGTAAATTTGGTGGATATTATCAAAGATTCCGCTGGTCGCCAACAAGCCATGGCGGACAAGGGTCAAATTTCCTTTGCCTTTACTTTTGACAGAGAAACAATTAGTTATGAATGTGTTCCAGAATTAATGGCAAGGGCAATAGATAATCTTATCTCAAATGCCATACGCTATGCTTCGTCCGAAATTGCTATATCATGCCACAAAAAGCAAAAGCATATTGTAATAACTGTGTCAGACGATGGCAAGGGTATAGATTCTGAAATTCTACCTCATGTTTTTGAGCGTTTTTATAAGGGTGAAGGCGGCAACACGGGCATTGGACTAGCCATAGTAAAGTCAATTGTGGACCAATTAAACGGTAGCATAAAAGCCGAAAATTCGGATAAGGGCGGCGCAGTGTTTACAATCAATTTACCGCTATAATTGCCCTTTGCGATAAACCCCATCTTCGCGCACCAAAAGTTTAAGTTCAATCATCTCTCGCCTGATTGTGCAAAAATCGTCATGAAAGTCCGCGATAATGATGTTTACCTCTCGCTCCTTGTACTCTTTGCCATGTTCAAAGGATTTAGCTATCTCCTCAAACACAATAGCTCTTTTCTTGCGCTGCGCTGGAATGGTTTTTAGCTTTCCGTATTCTATAAAATTCGATAGAACACTCTGCCTGTATGCCGCATCACGGTCATTTTCTATGTCATCACCAGCCTCCGCTAAAAGCACATCAAGCACAATAAAAGACAGGGCATCGCGATTTAGCGAGTACATTGTGTAATACTGTTCCTTACGCGCTGTCACTATCCCTGCCGCCTCCAATTTCTTTAGATGGAAAGATGCCGTGGGCGGCGATAGCGCAAGTCGCTCTGATAGTCTCTCCACATACATATCCTCTATCGCAAGCGACTTTATAATTTGCAGGCGTGATTTGTCTGCAAGGCATTTGAAAAGTGCAATGATTTCGGTATTCACATTACATATCCCCTTTCGCCTCTGCAAATTCGGCTTTTATGTCTTCCATTACGGCAATTTTTATGCGTTCTTCTGCCTCTTTTTCATGGTCATTGTTTTTAATTGCCTTTGCTAAAGATTCATGCCAAGCTTTGGGTATTACATCAATCATTTTAGCTGCCACATCTGGCGTTTTAAAAGTAGTAAAAATGCCATAAATATTTGCGCGAACTTTCTCAAAAATGGCTTCATCTTCGCGCCCTTCTTCTGTCATTTTCTTTGATTCTTCTATGCAATGCTCTTGTTTTTCTAGCAAATACCTTAAAAATTCATTCATGATATCCTCTCCTATAAAATTGTACCTGTACCAACATAATCCATATGAAATGGCACATCATTTTCCCCGCCAAACATTGTATTGTTACCTATGCCTATATGAAAAGTACCCTTTGCCTTTTCGTCAAGCACGGTGTAGCCGCACAATTCGCTTATATTTGGATTTTGACCAAAAGCAAGCTCGCATATGGTTTTGCTTGCATCATCTAGCTCTGAAAGACGTTCATTCATTCCATCGCAGTTTGTTGAGACAATTTTGCCGTCCTCAATGGTCATCAAAACATCATCAAATTTGCCCCAGCATCCAGCAAAAAGTGTCTTAAAAAATACATTACCCTTGGTCTTGCCCTCCATTGGTGCGATATAGACCTCGCCAGCTGGTGAATCACCGTCTCCTGCATCAATAAACCACTTTCGTCCAGTTAAATCAAAATAAAGCTTATGGTTATCACCTGTCACTAGCGTAATCTCTGCTTTTTTGTCTAGCTCGCCTACAGTTTTTTCACAATTTTTGTGCAAGACATCATAGTCAATGTCCATAGCGTATAGCATACGGTCGCGGTACTCTTCATATGGCAGATTCGATTCTTTCGCATTTTCCTCTGTTGGTATGCGTATCTGTGTAAATCTCTTTGCTTTTGATATAACATTAAAGAAATTGCTCATATATTTTCTATAAGCATCTGCTTGGAAGCCTTTGGGCGTTTCACCTGGGGCAACAGGGCGATAGCTAAAAATATCAATTACAGCATCAAAATTCGATATAAGGCTAAAATATTTTTCACAAAATGCGCCATCTTTGATATCCACAAACTTTTGCGCATTAATGCTACGTGATTGTTGCATCTCCACAGGGGATGCGCCCATGGCCGCAACAGTGCTTGCTATGGAGTGCATTATACCTATATCCGCATCCTCTCCCCAAAAATGTACCAACACAAGCTCGCCACTTTTAACACCACTTGCCGCTACAAGTTTTTCAATTAATTTCTTGTCCATAGTTTTTCAGTTCTCCTCACATTAGATTAACATATTTTAATTATATATTTGTCTAATCAATTTGTCAAGAGTTATTTTTACGAAATTATTGTTGTGCATACCGCCATGTGCCGTTATAGGCGATGAGCCTAGAAGGAGGTATAAATTGCGCATCCTTGACGACTCCAACAATAAAATATTCATGATAAGACCAATTGCGGATTATAGCTCTTGCAATGAAGTTGCTATAGGTTACGTTAATACTGGTGGCAATAGCCACAAAGCCCGAAGCAACCCATAAGGGCTTTGCATCAACTCCGACTATAATTTCCACCAAAATTTCCCCTTGACATTTTGCCGCCAATGAGATATAATGCTCTTTGTCGCAGCTGTGGCGGAACTGGTATACGCGCAAGACTAAGGATCTTGTGGGCTCACGCCCGTGCAGGTTCAAGTCCTGTCAGCTGCATCCCTTATGTAATGGGCTTTCCTTGGATTAGGAAAGCCCATATTTTTTTGTTTTTACCACTTTGTCCACGATTATTTTAACTACAAATTTCTTCATGTCTAGCATCTAGTTTTTACTTATTGCTTTTCTTTCTTCTGTGTTTGGGTCGAGATAAAAATCGCCTGTTGTTGTTAGACTGACAATGACTTTCCGTCACATGATATGGTCTGGTCATTTTATCGCAGAGCCAAGAAGTCAGGGCTGAGAATACACGCTATGACAAGGCATTTAAGGTAATCGGAGACCGCTCTAAGCATTTTGGGACTTTTGGAAGTCGTGGGAACTCTGGCAACAGAGATAATGGGGCATCGGAAACTAGTCCATGCTGTTAATAGCATGATAAAAAGGCGCAACCCTCATGGGTCGCGCCTTTTTGCTTATTTACCTAACTGTTTCTTGATATTTGCAATTTCCTTTTCCAATGCTGTTGATTGCCGCCCTCCCTTTTTTGAGGCATCTACGCTAGTCATCAAAATGGCGTAACCAACGCAATGTCCAATAAGACCGCTTACTAATGCAACAGCTAAAAAAACCATTAAACCTTCGTGTTGCTCAAGTCCAATTATAATAGCGACAAGGGCGGGAAAGAACACAACAAAGTGAATTATTAGCACCTTCCCTTGCCTTATGCGCCTTTTTGCCAAATCTACTATCCATTCTTCATCGTCAAAAATTGGTGTGGGTGCTGCATCCTCTTCCTTTATAACGGCATCTGTGATAAACCTAGCGGCGGTTTGGCTTTCATCTGTCCATACAGCCCGCTGTTGTTTTACCAATTGTTGCGCTCTGCGCATAAATGTTTCGCCTATCTTTTTGCCGTCAACGTCATATAACAAAACTTTTCCTTCCATAAACTTTGCACCTCTCTTAACATATATTGAATACGCTCTGCTGTTTTTACCTGTCGAACCAGACAGGTCTATGGGTGCCGCCCCTATGCGTATTGTACCTATATATACGAACCTAGGCATCGAAAGTCTTGCAATAATAATGTTCTCGCCCTTCTTTCCAATCAAAATTATCATATCCATTGGATTTCAAGGTCAAAATCCGCTCTTTTGCTGTTGGCGTGGCTATTGTCAGGAGATGTTTTATGCCGAAATATAGAAGGAAATTGGTCGCTAGCAAGGGTTAGTAGCTCCGAGATATATTTTTGGCTTTCGTAAGCCTTTTTCTAGGTCTATATGTATTATAGCACCTTTGCGTATAATACTCAATGCCTGATTTTTGTCGTTATTAATTTTATCGAATAGCTCTATTGTGCCAATCGCTTTCCTATCTGACTTGTCGATGATGGAAAAACAAATATATTCCGTCTTTGTATTCATTTAACCAAGCACCGAACCCAGTGTCTCTCCATTTACAAAACTTATTGTCATCCATCTCCTTCATGTTGCTTTATAATGATAATACAACAACAATGATGACAACTATATGTCACACTTCATGGACTGCATATTTTTTTAAAAATTCAACTATTTCGAGATTAGACTTATAGTTGTTTAACTTGAAAATGGACTTCTGCCCATGTCGATGCTTGCATCAACTAGAACTCGACACAAGACCCTTTTCAAGTAAAGAACACTACGGAACCCATTTACCATCCCAATTCCGCCGCCTTTTCAGCTTATTTTCCGATAGGACTTCGTCGAAACCTCCTAACAGAAGCTTCGCCCATGCGTAGCAAACCACAAAGGTCAGCTTCTCCTTGCCTATCAAAAACGCTTGAAAATACGATAAAAGCGATATGGTGAACAGGTTCTTAGCTAATGGCGATGCTAAAGTTGGCATTATGAGTAAAAAGAGAGCCATTTCCTGCGGAACTATTAACTTTAACGCCCATAACATACATGATTCTATCTCCTTTGGACACAGGGATATTTATGATGCCGCTTGGAATTGAAGTGGTTTCAAAAAGGGTCATAGGAACTATGGCAGGGGTGATGCTCGGTTTGAAATCAAGAGGAGATGGTAGGGCTGGCTTATAAGTCATGCCGCCATCCTTGGAGACATAGATAGTTGTGGATAAAGTCATGTCTATATCGGGCTGACCAGACATATCTGAATATGCATATACCTGTGCTGCAAAGCCTGATATTACGCCGCTTCTTGGCATAATCATATTGGAGGATGATATTTGGTTTGCATAGGGTGACGTAGGGTCATAGACTATGTCGTCGCCAAAAATAACAAGGTTGATAGGTGTGGTGCTTGTCCCAGGAGATACAACGGTAACAAACCCATAATCGCCAGGATTTGGTACATATTCTGGTGGTCCAAATAAATCTTGAGTTACACTTATCGGTGAATTGAAAGTGAGAATGGCACAATTATTTGCATTGTTGCTTGGAATAACAGAATCTAAGGCATCGCCCATTTTAGATTTCAAGAACATAGTTTTGTACATAGTGGTTTCTAAGAGTTTCTGAACAGAACTATTGACCTGCATTATTTGGTCTATCGTTGGTGGCTCTGGAGGGGTGCTTCCGCCCTCTAACGTACCCAGAACATATTGAATTTTTTCACCTTCGGCATTTAGGATATGACTAAGTGCAAGCTCCTCCATGGCTATGGATGCTAGAATCATGTTTACAGCATCGTCACGCGAAATATTTAGAGCTTCGCTAGGAAATTTTGGCATTGACATAATAAATGACCTCCTATAAGCTTACAAAATAAAATATACTATAGAATATGCTATTTGCCCAGAGGTTGCTACCTTGGATGTGCATATTTTTGTACAAAATTAGAATCCGCATTTGATAACAAATACGGATTCTAATTTATTTTCTTTTCGATAAACACCAATGTCGCATTAACCACAATCCCTAGCACTGCTGATAGTATAACGCCCCACAGAACCCTGTTGTTATTGCCAGTTTCTAGCCCTATGGTCACAAGTAGTCCGATGCCTCCCGCGCCTATGAAAGCGGCAATTACAGCGACAGCAATTGTTGAAATAAGAGCCAATCGCATACCGACAAAAATTGGTTTTAATGATAGCGGAACACGAACTTTGAAAATTAGCTGGGTACGGGTCATGCCCATGCCTGTGGCGGCTTCTACTATTGCGGGGTCTACCTCATTAAGGCCTGTAATAAAGTTGCGCAATAGTATAAATTGATTATAAAGTACCAGGACCGTTATTGCTGTGTTTCTGCCTATCCCGAGCATGGGTATCATAAGCGCGAACAATGCTATGCTTGGAACGGAGTAAACGATGGAGAACAAATGAGTTATAAGCGTACCTATTCGCTTAAAAAACATAGCAACTATCGTTAGCAATCCCGCTAGAAGAATGGACAATATAAGGGAAATCAAAACCATCTGTATATGTTCGCTTAATGCCCTAAGTAGTAAGCTATAGTTTCGCTGGGCAAATTGCAGTAATTCCAACTAAATCAACCCTTCCCAAAACTTTTCTTGTTCGCGGCATGAATGTATTAATGATTCGACGAACCCATCGGCTGGATTTTTTACGATATTTCTAGGAGTATCAAACTGGCATACCTTGCCTTCGTTCATCACAATAACCCTTGTTCCTAGCTTTAATGCCTCATTAATATCATGAGTAACAAACAAAAATGTTTTCTTTAAGCCGCCATGGATGCGTTTAAGTTCATCTTGAAGATTTAGGCGATTGATGGCATCAATAGCTCCAAAAGGCTCATCAAGCAACATAATTTTTGGGTCAACAGCTAAAGCTCTGGCAAGCCCTATCCGCTGCTGCTGTCCGCCTGATAGTTGTGCGGGGTAGCGGATTAGAAATTCGCTAGGCTCAAGTCCTACTAAGGCAGTCAATTCATTAACGCGGCTATCAATACGTTTTTTGTCCCATCTCAAAAGCTTTGGCACAATTGCAATATTTTGCGCTACAGTCATATGCGGCATAAGACCCACTTGCTGTATAACATAGCCTATACGCCTCCGCACTTGTACTGGGCTAACATCGCGTATGTTTTCTCCAAAAAGAACTATGTTGCCCGAATCGGGGTCGAGCAGGCGATTGGTCATCTTTAGTAATGTGGTCTTGCCTGAGCCTGAAGAGCCAAGAATTGTGATAAATTCACCTTCATTGATGCTTAAATCAACACCATCTACTGCATTGCAGTTTGCGCCGCCAAACCTTTTGTGTACATTCTGATATTCAATTGCAACTGGGGTATTTTTGCTCATGGCAAAGCCTCAAAAAATTCCCGCGCCACCTCTTGTATGTCTCTGCCATAAACAATTACCTGCGAATTCAGATGAAGAAGCACATGGGTATTGAGATGAGGCGCTAAACGGTTTAATGCATCCGCAACACTTGGATGTTCTTCTAAAACGACATTTCGCACGATTGGAATCAGGTTATAAGGAGGCCAGATTGTGATATCCTCCTCAAGCAATGTAAAGTAATGGGTATTGTAAAGGTGACCGTCGGTGGTAAATGCCACGCTTACGTCGGCTGAGTTTGTGCGAAGGGCTTCATATCTTGCATTACCGCCCATTATGTTTGCACTATAAAAATCGAAAGACCCAAAGGCTGTGACCATAGCAGAAAGACCGTCTTCTCTGTCGAGAAACTCCGCAGTGGAGACAAAACGCAATTGATGTGCATATGGCTGTAAGTCTGATATGGTAATGATGCCTAGTTCTTGCGCAAGTTCTGTGCGGATTACGATGCCTTGTCCGTTATGTGCCTCAGTGAAATCTAGCCAAGTAATTTGGTAGCGTTCATAATACTCCCTTTTAACAAGCTCATAAACAGACAGCGGGTCTGTCATTAAGGGCAAACCAAGCACCGTTAGCAGGCCTGTACCCGTATATTCGGGATAGAGGTCTATTTCACCGTTTATGATTGCGGTATGTACGATTCCGCTGGCAAGATTGTGTCCTGTGCGGTCTACTGTGAACCCTTCAGCCTCAAGAGCAAGCGAATATATTTCGGCAATAATCAAGCTCTCTGGAAAGTCTTTGCTGCCAACGCGAATTACTTCATCATGATTTTCGGTACATGCAGTGCTGGCAAACATAGCGAAAAGAATTACTAACACAATGCTCGTAATTTTAAACCATTTCTTTCTCATAACAACCCCCTTGGTTTATATATTCCTATATCTTTGGAGAAAACGGTCAAGCAAATTCAGCGGCAATACCGCGCCTAAGGACATAATTGCAACTGAAATGCCGCCTATCAACAATAGTTCGGTCTGCCTTGTGCTAAGACCTTGAAAAATTATTTGCCCCAAGCCGCCTGCACCAATTAGGGCGGCGATTGTGGCACTGGCTACTATTTCAACTGTGGCTGTTTTTATGCCCGCAAGTATCATTGGAAAAGCGAGGGGCAAACGAACCTTTAGCCATACTTGAAGCGGTGTCATGCCCATGCCCTTTGCTGTTTCAAGAACAAAAAGAGAAACTTTCTCAAGCCCAGCTACGGTGTTCATCAAAATTGGAGGAATGGCTAGGAATGTAAGGGCGGCGATGGCGGGACCCATTCCAATGCCTAGAAAACGAATCGACAATACCAGAATTGCTAAACTAGGTATAATTCGGAGCGTTTGAAACAGTGTGATTATCCATTTTTGTTGTTTTTTAAAAATTACGCATAGTATACCCGTGGATAATCCGATAATAGTTGATATGATTAAAACACGTAGGCTTATGCCAATATGTTGCCGTAGCATAGCAAAATAGGCATCCATATTATTATCAAAATATCGAATTATGTTCGCCCAAATTTCCTGCATTTTTTCAAACCTCTATCCATTTCCAATATCTTATTGATATTACCACAATAAATATGACAACTGCATGTCATATTTAAAATTAGACCTTTTCGCCCACTCGGTAGTATTTTTGTATGGAATGATAAATGAGAGGGTCCATTTTATGAATATCAATTGACCTAAACCAGTTTAGTGTAGCCTCTTGAGAATCCGTTACTGGGGTGAGGATAGTGTCGATTTGCAAGTTTAGCACCTCTCCAAAAAATGTATGAAAAGTGCCGACTAAATGTGTATGAGATACCTTGCATTCAAGCACACAGTGGCTTGCGCCCAATATAGGCACATGAGCTTTTTCTCCCCAAGCAAAATCATAAGGTATGGCATCTTTCGCACCATCTTCACCAGATACAGACCCTACATAATCAGCCAAGGAAGCCATTTCTACATTGCAAAGATTAACAGAAAACTCCCCCGTGCGCTGTATATTGGCGATGGTGCGCTTGGCGGTCATGCTTACGATTATGTTTTCGGGAGGCCCTGGGGTGTTGCTTACACAAGTGATGGTGCTTAGGTTTGGAGACCCGCCTTTGTTACAAGTGCCGACAATCCATACTGGGCGCGGGGTGATTGTCCATAATAAATGGTGATAAAGGTCACTAGGCTGTACGCCAAATTGCGGGATTGATTGCTTTTGGATTTTTTTCATTAAGGTCATCCCTTCTGTAATATAAATTATTTTTAGGGCGTGCTTCCGCTAATGAATATACATCATTGCAGTTGATATCCCAGCATACCCTAGGCACAGCGGAAGCAACCATTGCTGCTCCCTCAGGCGGTTTGCCCTTGGTAAGTTGATAACGCAGACTTGCAAATATGTATGCTCTCGTGGGAACACGCCCTAATGTTACAGTAAAATACTTATATATCTATATTACATTCTTGTTTGTCTTCATGCCATGACATTATTGGCATAAAAATAGCGTGAAAGTATGCCATTTTGCTATGGCACAATCACGCCGTAATATTTTAACGCATCTTCTTTTATGGTTGTAGCGGCATCGTTTCTTCCCATGCCATAGGCCGTATGGTATGCCCGTATCAAATGTGTTTTATATATCTGCTCCTCTTCGCCTAGTTTGTGGTAGCAATCCGCCATACAAAACAACATTTCTGGGATACGCCTTAGATTATTGTATTCACGGCTGATTTCGACCGCATAGTCACAAGCTTTCAAAGCTTCTTTATACCTGCCCACACTTCTTAGCAAGCGCGATAATGTAAAATATAGCGAAGGGAATATGGTTATTTTATCCTCCTCAGAGACCTTGCTATTCTCACGGCTATTAATTATGGATTGCACTATTGATATAGCTCTATCTTGCTCCCCTAAAGTGTTCAAACATTCTGCTATGCTTAGCGCAATGTAAATCTCATTGTAAGACATACGGTATTCGGATATTTTATCTTCTTCAAATCTAGGCTTAGAGATGCGTATGGTTTTGGTTAAAGCTTCTATTGTTTCGGCAGATGGCACAGTCATTTCAATGATTACTTTCACATAAGCCACAAACTGCTCAACTATAGGCTGTTTTATAAGAGACCCCTTTTCGATATCGTCTATAATATTTTTTGCCTCAATCCAATCATCGTTACCCAATTGCCGTTTAAGTCGCCTGTAATCCCTATAACTAGCGTATTCAGATGAGTCAAGGTAAAGCAGCCAAAAGTCCTCTGTGGGGCTTCCTAATAGTTCCAAAGTGGTAATAAACTGCCATACATTTATGCTTGCTTCCCCAGCCTCTATCCGCGCTAAATGCCGAACACTTACGAACAATTGTTCTGCCATTTCTTCTTGGCTAAGACCCATTTCTTTTCTTATTGACTTGATTATATCGGCACGGCTTGTTTTCATAGAACCCCTTTGGCAGTAGAGAGATAGAATGTTTTTTGCTATCTCTGATAAACGTATTCTTAGTGATTCTGGTTCTAAAACCTCCACTTTATCCCCGAAGCTCAACAGCATAGCTAACCACATACGCTCATCATCAGGAACTTGCAGATGTAATACAAAATCGCCATTGACATATGCCTCTATGATGCCCTCACCAAGGTATTTGCAAATCTGCGTTCGTACTTCTGCTTTGCATAGCAAAGTGATATCGAGATATTGCGCCCTATACTAGGAATGCCAGCCATAGATATATGCTAAACATCTCGTAAAATGGTGTATCTGGAGACCTCAAAACGCTCAGCTAACTTTGTCACGCTTGTTTAGTAGGTGTATTATTATGGCTGGTATGCGGTCGGTTTTCATAATTAATCCTCGAGTTATTTCGGCATTTTTATTGCGAAACCAAGAAGGAGGTGTTATAATTTAGTTATTCTCGCGCAAAGTAGGTGAGGACTGCGGAAAGCTCGAAAGGCGACAAGGTTTACATAGCGGCTAAAATCGTGAAAGTAATTTTGTCAATCGTGAAAAACTTAATTGAATTACTCAGTTAAGTTCAATGCCCCCAAGTCACAACCTTGGGGGCATTGTTTCTCACGTAATCGAAATGATAGTGAAAAGCTCTAATGTGGTAATTATGCCGCATATGAACTCCTTTGTCAAGAGGTTTAACATATTTTTAAGTTATGCCTTGAATATTTCCATAGCTTTCGCCACCACATTCTCCACTGTAAACCCATAAGCCACAAAAAGCTCCGCCGCTGAACCAGACTTGCCAAAACTATCTATGGCGATAATGCCGCCATCAAAGCCAGTGTAACGCTCCCAACCAAAAGGCGATGCCGCCTCTACGGCAAGACGCTTGGTTGCGCCTTTTGGTAGTATGCTTTGTTTATATTCTTCGTCTTGTTCTTCAAAAATCTCCCAGCTAGGCATGGAAACAACACGTGCATCTACACCCTGCTTTTTAAGCTCTGCATGAGCATTGTATATTAGTTCCACTTCTGAGCCTGTAGCCATTAGAATAATATCTGGCGTTGCTTTTTCGCTGTCTTTTAGAATATACGCACCTTTTAGTGCATCCTTGCCTGTTTCTGGCAAGAGCTGTGTGTTTTGGCGCGTTAGCACTATGGCTGTAGGGCTTGTTTTGCGTGTCATTGCCGCCACCCATGCCGCTGCTGTTTCGTTTGTATCCGCAGGGCGTATTACTGTAAAATTAGGGATGCTGCGTAATGCTGCCAGTTGCTCTATCGGCTGATGCGTTGGACCATCTTCGCCAACGCCTATGGAATCATGTGTGAAAATGCTAATAACAGGTAGACCCATCAGTGCCGCTAAGCGTAAAGCGGGTTTTGCATAATCACTAAACACGAAAAAGCCAGCGATATATGGACGCAAGCCGCCATGAACCATCATGCCGTTTGCAATGGCACTCATCGCATGTTCGCGTACACCAAAATGCAGATTTGCCCCTGTAGGGTTTGCGGCAGAATAGCTCCCACGTCCCGCCATTATAGTTTTTGTAGATGGTGAAAGGTCGGCAGAGCCGCCGAATAGATTTGGCACAAGCGGCGCGACTTTATTAAGCACCTTTTCAGATGATACGCGCGTTGCTATATTGCCTTCATATGCCCAAAAATCCTCGCTAGCTAAAAAGGCAGGCAGGTCACCATTATACCAAGATTCCATCTGTGCAAAATCAGATGGATGAGCTTTTTTGTAGCCTTCAACAAGCTCTTTCCAAGCATCTTCTTTGGCTTGGTTTTCTTTCTGAATTTTAGATATTTCGTCTTTAACTTCGCTTGGCACATGGAAAGATTCTTCTGGATTAAAGCCAAGATTTTTCTTTGTAGCCTCTAACTCATCCGCGCCCAAAGGTTCGCCGTGGGCGGATGCTTTGCCCTGCTTGTTTGGCGAGCCATAGCCTATTTGTGTTTTTATCTCAATTATAGATGGCGCATCTTTAACAGCCTTTGCAGCTTCAATAGCCGCAGAAATAGCATCAACATCATTGCCATCCGCTACCTTTTGCACATGCCAACCGTACGCCTCATGACGCCCTAGCACATCCTCTGTGAAGGATATAGCAGTATCGCCCTCGATTGTAATATTGTTAGAATCGTATAGCAAAATGAGTTTGCCTAGTTTCATTGTACCCGCAAGTGATGCCGCTTCAGATGCTACGCCCTCCTGCAAGCAGCCATCGCCGCATAACACATATGTGTAATGGTCGACGATAGGAAAACTTGGGCGGTTAAAGGTGGCGGCAAGATAGTTTTCTGCCCATGCCATACCCACGGCATTTGCTATACCTTGCCCTAGCGGACCTGTGGTTATCTCCACGCCGTCTGTATGCCCATATTCTGGATGACCAGCAGTAGCAGAATCTGTTTTGCGGAATTTGCGCAGGTCGTCAATAGAAAGATTATAGCCGAAGGTATGCAAAAGCGAATATAGCAAGCTAGAGCCATGACCTGCCGAAAGCACGAAGCGGTCGCGGTTTTGCCATGAGCTGTTTTTTGGATTATGAGACATATGCCGTGCCCATAGGGTGTATGCCATGGGGGCAGCACCCAGAGGCAAGCCAGGGTGTCCAGAATTGGCGGCTTGTACGGCATCTGCCGATAGCAGGCGCAATGTGTTGATGCAGAGATTGTCGATGTTTTTCATAAAATTTACCTCCCGAAAACTTCGCTTTGTCACATTGACTGCGCGAATATGTTAAAATCTTCTATAGTTTCATCTATAGTTAGATTAAGCAATTTGCTAATCGAATATTTCTGTGCAAGAGATTTTACAAATTCATGCCCTAGATAATACCCTAAGTTTGAACGCCCGCGCCATTGCACCCAGTCTCCGAAAAAACCTTGAGCATCCTCATTAGCATCAATTCGTCTTTTGTATTCAAGCAAAATATCCCTTTTATTATCATTACACCAATCAAGCCAATCATCGACACTTTGGTGATACGATTCAAAATCGCTGCATAAAAGGTTTTCGCAGTGCATGGCGACACCTTCTTGGTATAGCTGCCAAACCGAGCTTTCGTGTTGCGACTTGGGTTCATAAAGACCAGAACCCTTTATATTATGCAAAATATGACCAAGCTCGTGATGTATAAGTCCAATCATTCTTCTTTCGTCACACCAATTTAGCTCAACCATCTTTTCAACACCAAGTAATATCGCACTTTTTCCATCTAACTCCGTTGCCCATCCTGCCCCATTGCAAAGCCCAAGATAAAAGATTATATCAACATCAAGACCTGCTTGGAAAACTTGTAAAAGTCGCTCTTCAATATTTTTGGTGACGGCAACAAACGAGTTGTGTGCCATATTTAATGCATCACGATTATTAATGGCTTGTGTTAAAATTGGAAGAACTTGCCTATCAAAGTCATAGCCCTTGCTGTCTTCTCTTATCTTTATTGGCATACTTTTCGATATGCCATAAGCATAATCCTGCCATAATTTCATGCAAAAAATGCCGTTCATTTTGTCATACATTAAAATCAAATCTGGGTATGTGTTAATAATTCTCATTTGTGGTCTCCGTTTATTATACCATTAAAACAGCAAATTGAAAATAGCAGGAAAAAATCCCATGATAAAGCCAAGCAAACCGCCGAGATACATAATCCACTTTAGCTGGCTACCCACCACAGACATAACAAGCCGCTCCATCTCTGCTGTATCAAAGGCAGCTATGCGCTCCTCCGCTATTTTTGCCACATCCAGCGCACCCACTATATGCTCGCCCGCCTTTTGCGCCAGCATTTTAACGCTATTTCGCACTAGCTTGTCCACTGATGCACTATAGTTTGCCCCACTAGGAGCTATTTGGGCAGGGGATAGGGCAAGCAATTTTTCTATCGCCTTTTGTGGCGCAAGAGAGCTTGATATGCCATCAAAAAATTTATCTACATGCTCTTGTTGTAGATTTTTTTGCGCAGATTTGATTACGGTTTCTAACCAATTTTCTGCTTGCCTATCTTTTAATTGACCTATAAGCCAACTGACTTCTTTGTCCAATGTATTATCTATAAATGTAACGAGTTTTTCGCATATTAGCTCATGATTTTCTTTGTCATCAAGATATTTTAGCAAATTTTGTACTATGCTTTCATATATTTTATCTGGATTTACAAAAAGCCCTAATAGCCCGCCCGCATTGTCTTTTACAATTTTTGATACAAGCTCTCGCAAGCGCGCATCTACCCTGTCATCCGCTAGAAATTTGCGGCATATGGGCGACGCCTTATGAACATTATTTTTTGTGGTATCCTTTATGGCGGCTATGGCGGAGGGCGGTATTAGGTCTGATAATTTTTTGCCACTTGTTTCTGCGCTTGCAAGAGATGCATTTGCAAAATCCATAAGCAATTGCGCAAAATCCTCACCTCGCAGATATGGCAAAGCTTTATTTTCTGTATAGTCTCGCGCTACAGACAGCAAGGTCATCATAAGTTTTTCGGAATTTTGCACTGCCCTGTCAATTATGGTGATTTCATCGAGATTTAGCTTGTCGGCGAGGATTTTTGATATTGGTTTATCGCTTGTAGTGATACTGCCCACAAAGCCCTGCGCCATGTCCACAATATTATTCACAATTCCTGTGTTTGATGCCGCATCCACCAGCGATTGGCTTGTTAAGATATTTTCCGCTAGACTAGCCCCCATTTTTTGAGCTAGCTGCCTCTGTTGTTTTGGTATTAGCCCAGGTGTAAAGGGCAGGCGAAAGCCGAATATGCGTATTTCGCGATGGGGGCGAAAAAGCATGGTTATCGCCAAAAGATTAGTAGAATAGCCGATAATCCCCCCGACTATTGGTATTACTAATAATGCTAAAAATTCCATTTTTAAATGCTCGCTCTCTTTAGTATTTCGTCCTCATTAACCATATACGAAAGAGTCATCAAACTGTCTGTTAGCCGTACATTTTCTACAATCATACCCTTTGGCACTTGCAGGTCGCTGCCTGTGAAATTCCATATACCTTTAACGCCTGTGTCTGACAATAGGTTTGTCACATTATTAGCAGATGCGCCAGGCAGTGTAAGCACAGCGATATCAACATGGATTATTTTTAAATAGTCAGGCAGGGTAGCAACATCAAAAACAATGATGCCCCCTACTGTTTTGCCTATAATTTCAGGGTCATTATCAAAAAGGGCTGTAAAATTATAACCACGCCTAGAAAAATATGGGTAATTGACAAGTGCTTGACCAAAATGCCCTGTGCCAATGAGGGCTAGGGAATATGACCTATCAAGCCCCAAAATACGACCTATTTCTTTGTATAATGATTCCACATTATAACCATAGCCCTGTTGACCAAAGGAACCAAAGTTGTTTAGGTCTTGTCGTATTTGGCTGGCGGTTATGCCCATGCGCACAGAAAGCTCTTTTGATGATATACGTGCAATTCCCGTGTCTAATAGGTCTCCTAGGTATCTATAGTATCTTGGCAAACGCTTTATTACTGCGGCTGATACTCGTTTTTCGTCTTTCATGCACTTCCCTCCAAACGGCACTTTCTTGTTATTTTTTTATCATTTGTTAAATATTATATCAATTTGCAACTGGTTTTGTCAATTTAGAATTATCATTTTCAAGATATGTGATGGCAATATTATGTTTTCTGATAGCCTGCATTTCCGAAAGTTCTGTTCTGTCTGCTATATCCTTCCATTTAAGGCGGCATATGTATCGCCATGTTATAATAGCGCGTGAGATGGGACTTTGCAGTACACGAGATATTCTTCTTATGTCTGTTTCTAACTCTATTAACGACATTTTTGTCTTAGTCAGCTCTTCTTCTGTCTCCAAAATCGCTATAGATAAATCCTCTATGTGGCTATAGTTTCTGCTCTTTTGTACACTGCCACTGCGAGAAATGCTACCGCTAGATAACTGCATAGCCCGCAACTCCCCTATCCTTTGCGAAAGTTTTGTTATGCGATTTTCTAATGCAAATACATTTGAAAAGTGTGACCCTGTCCCCATTTTATTCCTCCTTTGTATAAGTAAATTAACATAACTAATATTTGTATAACTAATATATCATAAATGAGGCTCTTTTGTCAAACATTTTTTCTTGACTAAATAGCAAGAGGGTAATATAATTATTATCTGGAGGAAAACACCTATGTTAAAGATAATTGTACATGGACTTGGTCGTCTTGGTCGCTCTGTATGCGAACTAGCGAATAATGATACAAATGGTGATTACGAAGTAGTAGCGGGCATGGATGCCACGCCGAATTATAATCTTGATTTGCCTGTATTTTCGGACTTGGCTAGTTGTGATGTGGATGCTGATGTGGTGGTGGATTGCTCTGTAGCCACTGCTGTGCGAGGTTTGGTTTCACACGCTATTGCAAAAAAAATGCCGCTTGTTATATGCACAACCGCTCTGGATGACGGCACTATTGGCGAAATACATAATGCCACAAAGCAAATACCCATCTTTCTCTCTGCTAATATGTCCCTTGGTATACATATTATGTCGCGGCTTTCGCAGATGGCGGCAAAGATGCTTGATGGAACGGGATTTGATATAGAAATTATAGAAAAGCATCATGGCGGCAAGCTGGATGCGCCTAGCGGCACGGCAAATATGCTTGCTAGCAGCATTATGGATACATTGGGTGGAGGCAGGGAGCTTATTTATGACCGTAGCGGTCGCAGACAAAGGCGTGATGGGCATGAAATCGGTATGCACGCAATACGTGGCGGCTCTATAGTGGGTGAACACACCGTGTTATTTGCTGGCAATGGTGAAACACTGGAGATAACGCACAACGCATCCTCTCGCGAGATATATGCTCAAGGGATTTTGCGTGCGGCAAAGCTTGTAGCCACGAAGCCTGCGGGGCTGTATGGCATGGATGATTTGTTATGATTGAAAAAAACGTACGCATAAATGCAAGAAAATTAATGGCAGAGCATGGATTGTATCCTAAAAAAAATCTAGGACAAAATTTTTTGATAGATGCTCATGTTCTTGATAAAATCGTAACTGCTGCTGGGCTTGCTTCTAATGATTTTGTGATAGAGGTTGGACCTGGGCTTGGGGTGCTTACAGCAGAGCTAGCGCAAGCTGCAAACAAGGTCTGCACAATAGAAATAGATACGCAATTAGCGGATATTTTGTGCGACACCGTGCCTAGCAATGTGGAAATCATTAATAGAGATATACTAAAAACCGACCTAGGCGAAATAATAGCGCAGTCGGGCTTTTCTTCTGCAAAAATGGTAGCAAATCTGCCATACTACATAACGACACCTATAATTTTTGCCGTGCTTGAAAATAACTTGCCTGTAGATACCATGGTTGTTATGGTACAAAAGGAAGTGGCGGATAGAATGTTGGCCTCGCCATCTTCCAAGGCGTATGGCTTGCTTACCCTGTCCATTGCATACTATGGCAAGGCGTCTCTTGTAGCAAATGTGCCGCCAAACTGCTTTTTCCCGCGACCAGATGTACATTCTGCTGTAGTAAAAATTGAGGTTTCTAATCAAGTCAGAAATAATATAAAACGCGAAACTTTTTTTGCAATAACCAAAGCCGCTTTTGCAAATCGCCGCAAAACTCTACAGAACTGCCTTGCATCTTCTGTAGAGCTAAACCTAACAAAAGATACCGCCGCGGAGCTAATAGCTGCCGCAGGACTACCAGAAAGCGTGCGAGGTGAAGCCCTAGCTTTTGAGGACTTTGTGCGCCTAGCTAACAAAATGTCAATAAAAAATTAAACATGATTGGAGAAATGGTTTTATGAAAGAGATTTTTGTTTATTTACTGCTTACGGCTTTTACTGCTTACAGTGATTACGATGCAAGCACTGCTACCACACAGCAAGTACAGGTGACTACGGCACAAACCACACTGGTGCAATTGCCATCGCAACCTCAAAGCGAAAGTTCTGAGTTTTTTAGTACAACAGCAGAATGGCATAGCCATATAATGAATGATGTTGCTGTAACTTACGAAATGGCTAGACAAATTGCTATAGACTATGCTGATATTTCACAGCCAGATGTCGCTAACCTTAGAAGCATTATGAACCGCAATTCAGATAATCCTATCTGGAACTTTGCAGTAGCAGGGGCAGGATTGATGGTTAGTATTCAAATTGATTCTGCCACAGGTGAAATTGTACGCTCTCAGCAATTCAGGGGAGGCTGGCCTGCTGAAAGTCTTCCTATTTCATTTGACGAAGCTGTCCGAATTGCAATAAACCATGCGAATATATCATCACCATTCATCACATATTTTCATGGACATACTACACTGCCAAACGGAAATCAGTTTTGGAGAGTGCATATTGACAGTCATTATGGTGTTTACGATATTCACGTAGATGCTTTCACAGGTGAGGTCATATACTTTAGAAATTAGACTAATAGCACTATTTTGAGGTGAAAAGATGGCTTTAATAATAACATCTTCAATGTGTATAGAAATGCTTTCTTTTTGCTTGGCGTTTTGTTTTCATTATTAGCGATTACATTTCTATTTGAAACTTCATAGCTTCAATATTTAGGATACTCACTAACAGGGGCTTTGGTTATACTATTATGCATTATGCAATTGTGAAGTACGTAACTGATGAACGATTACGCATGTCAATAGAAATGAAAAGAAAAGTAATCATACGCAACAAATATTATCCACAGCAACACATAAACAAAATTAAACCAATTGAAAAGGAGGGCATATCAATCATGCCAAATGTTGCTTTTTCCAACCGCCACAAACTGAAAGAAAAGGTATCTGTTCCAGATTTTACTATCAATAGAGCAACAGTTTTGCTTGACATTTGCCGCATAGTACATTATAATATCTTTTGTGCTATTAAAAGCACCCTTGGAGAAGTACCCAAGTGGTCGAAGGGGCTCGCCTGGAAAGCGGGTAGGTCGGGCAACCGGCGCGAGGGTTCAAATCCCTCCTTCTCCGTCTTTACACATTACTCCCTTGTTGATTGGGATAATGTGAGCCGTGAAGCTGTTAGAAAAGGCAGTCAACCGTCAGCTAACAGCAACACGTAAACCATCTGAAAACTCGTCGGCAAACGAGTTTTCTTTTTTGCGTTCAAAGCATTTTGAAACTTATACCTTATTTCAACCTCATACTGCTTTTCGCCGTCAATTTCAGTTGGTTCGGAAATGTGTATGGATTTTATAAGGCTTGTTACGATTGTACGGTTAAGTTCCGTAATGTCGGCATAACGCTGGAGCTTTTCAATCTCCCTTAGTCGCTTTCCATAGTAATCTTTTACATTGTCAATGATGCTGTTCATAATGCTTTTCCACCACTAAAATATTTTGCAATAACGACACTGCCGCCTCGCACCCCTGTTCATTGATGGAATAATACATCCACTTACCCTCTTTTCTGGCATTCACAATCCCGCTTTCCACAAGAATTTTCATATGATGCGATAATGTAGACTGACCAACGCGAACCCTTACCAAAAGTTCACAGGCACATTTTTCGACACTTTGCAAAAGGGATAGTGCCGCAAGCCTTGTTTCGTCGCAAAAAGCTTTGAAAATTTTAGCGTTTACCAGATGCGCATACCCACTAAACTTGCAAAAAGTCCAACACCATGATATAATCTCACCATGGCATACAACGAGAAATTCAGACTACGAGCAGTTGAATATCGCAAGGAAGGGTACACCTTAAAAGAAACTGCT
>Ga0131853_10000325_pt1 | contig 86424 bp, 40 predicted proteins | sample TergutLab28metaG_FD_92764 | JGI IMG/M metagenome (GOLD analysis project Ga0131853, IMG submission 92764) | Labiotermes labralis P1 segment gut microbial communities from Petit-Saut dam, French Guiana - Lab288 P1 (version 2) (version 2) | ecosystem: Host-associated > Arthropoda: Insects >...
AAGATGAAATATTATGTCATATTGCTTATACTTTGCAGACCGGGAGAGAAGAGAGGCCTTACCGTCTGGCGATGATTACCGGGGACTTAAGCAGCCTTAAGCAGCAGTTATCCGGGTTTATCAGTAATAAAAATGATTCAAATAATACTTTTGCCTGTAAAATAAAGGATGAAGAGGATATTTCGGTAAAGGATGAGAAAGCAAACGAGATTACGAAAAGCTTAATTAAGGAAAAAAACCATCACCGGCTTGCGCAGTTATGGACAGGGGGGATGCCGGTAGACTGGAATCTTTTATATCGGGAAAAGCCTGTACGGGTACCTTTACCTACATATCCTTTCCGGAAAGATTCTTATTGGTTAAGCGATGATAATTCTACAGCGGTTTCGGATAAAAATTTATCCAATTTGAAGGTGATGTTATATGAGAAAGTCTTATCAACCAATGATTTTTTTATCAAAGACCATGTGATAGATGATCAATTTATATTACCGGGAGTTGTTTGTCTTGAAATGGCCTGGAATACTGCCGAGTTGGCCTCTTACGGAGGAATAGCCGGGTATCTTGAGAATATTGTCTGGAAACAGCCGGTTGCCTTTTCCCAAGGGGAATATCCGGTAAAGATTGCCCTAGAGAAAAAGAAAGGCAACTTTATAGCTAAAATTCTATCAGACGGGGGTATGGAGCATTTTCAATGTAGTGTTGGTTATGATAATATTGCAAAAAGAGACCCGATCCCCCATATGGTAATCAAAAAATTAAGTGAAAATATGACGGATTCGGCTTCTTTCTATCTGGATTTTGCAAAAAAAGGACTGAAGCTTGGGGCAGGCCTTAAGGCGGTAAAAGTTCTTTCCGGGGATGAGTCAGGATTATTGATGAAATATGAAGTTCCTGCTCAACAGCAAGAAGATTTTGATAAATATATTTTGCACCCAAGTATTATGGATGCCGCGATAACTTCACCAAAAGGATTGCTTGAGGCGGATGATGGCAGGCTTTATATTCCATTCTCAATCGACAGGGTCATTATATATCAGAAACTGATTCCGGAGGGTTATATCTATACAAGGACAGCATCCGGGGGAAAAGATAGCCTTTCTTCCATTCAAAAATATGATATCGCAATTCTGGATTTTTCAGGAAATGTTCTGGTGGAAATCAAAGGATTGCTTCCAAGAATATACCGACCGCATATACTCTCAAAAATAGATAAACAAAATAATATCCATATGGTTCAAATGCAATTAATAAGCAAAGATTTAGTAAGCAAAATAAATAGCAGACAGCATGATACCGTTATATTAACTAAGGATGATTATCAGGAATATTTGGAGCATTTAAATGAGGGCCCTGTTTCAATTGTATTTTTGATGAAAGAAAGCAAAGACGAAGAATCTATAAAAAAACGTTATGCAATTTTGCGGCCGTTATATGAAATTTATCAAAATGTTATAGAAAAAAATATCGTGGCTGAAATTCTGCTGGTAAATGAAATAGATAGTGAACTTATTGGGATAAATCAAGGAATAGATGGATTTATTCAATCGGTGAATAAGGAAAATTCCCGAATTCGTTCCAAGATTTTGCATATTGCTGAAACAAATGGATTAGAAGCAGCGTTTAGTGAGCTTGAGGAAAAACGGTGGGAACATCAGATTATTTACTGGAAAGGGAAGCAGAGATTTGTCCGTCAATATCAGATAGATAACATAATAGGACACGAAAAATCATCATTTTCTATCAATAAAGGAAAGAATTATTTCATATCCGGCGGCCTTGGGAAATTAGGGAAATCACTGTCTGAATATATCGCAAGTAAGGGCGGGAATTTAATACTCACGGGCAAAAATAAGCTTGAAAGCGTTAAAGAAGCTTTTTTGAATCATTTAAGAGGTTATGGAGTAGCGGCAGATTATTATTCCTGTGATATGGCTGATTGGAATAGTATAAATCACCTATTTCATGAACTTAAGGGAAAGGGAAAGGTTATTCATGGCATTTGCCATCTTGCAGGTACTACGGAAGATAAAATGCTCATTAACAAAACATATGATGATATGGAAAGAGTTATTAGATGCAAAACGGATGGGGCTTATTATCTGGATAAGGCTTCCGTTGGAGAACCATTAGAGTTTTTTCTGCTATATTCTTCGATTACCGGTATTGTCGGAAATTATGGGCAATGCGACTACGCGTATGCCAATGGGGCTTTGGATGAGTTTGCCGCCAAACGTAATAAGCAAATTGAAAGAAATCTGCGAAAGGGCAAAACCATAGCTGTATCCTGGACTTTGTGGGAAGACAGTGGCGTAAGGATAGCAGAATCTTCAAAGAAGTACTTGGAAAGTTTCTTTGGCATGATGCCAATAAAGCCAGAGGAAGGAGTAAATACGCTAATTAAGGCTTTTGATACCGGGGCAAATCATGTGATTATTATGAAAGGAGAAAAAGAAGATTTAAAAAAATTATTTATCGAATCTTTGGAGAAGCCGGATAATTCAAAGCCGAATGAAAATATTGAAAACAAAGCTGCCAATTCAGATATTAAGATAAAAGCTGCCGGTTTTTACCGGGCTTTGGAAGAAATCATCTGTTCGGTTGTGAAGCGAAAAGATTCTATTGACGGCAATAAAGATTTAAGCATTTATGGATTTGATTCAATCACTTATTCAGAACTGGCCGACCAATTAAATAATCGCTATGAATTTAATCTGTCACCGGCATTTTTCTTTGAATATCCTACTTTGAAAGCCATATATCGTTATTTGCTTGATACATATAAAAATGAAATTATTGAGTCGCACAGCATTTTAAATGAGGTTAATGAAAAAGATAAACTTATAGAGCCGGTGCCGGAAAAGTTTGTTTCAGCGCAGGATGATGAGGTAGCCATTATCGGAATTAGCTGTATTATGCCCGGTTCAGAGGATACCCAGGATTATTTTAATCATTTGCTTAAGGGGGATGACATGATTTGCGTTGTCCCGAATGATAGATGGGATTGGGAAAAATATTATGGTGATGACCGTGAAGAAGATAATAAAACAAAGATAAAATGGGGAGGATTTATTGATGGTATACAGAATTTTGATGCAAAATTTTTTAATATAAGTCCCAAGGAAGCATTATTAATGGATCCGCAGCATCGCTTATTTATCCAATGTGTATGGAATGCAATAGAGGATGGGGGATATAATGCTGAAGAGTTAAGAGGAAGTGATACTGGAATTTTTGTTGGGATAAGTGGATGGGACTATAATGAGGTACTTCGGGAAAGCTCCAATAAAGTGGAAGCCTTGTCTGTAATTGGAATAGCACATTCTGTTTTACCTAATCGCATTTCTTATCTAATGGATTGGCATGGCCCTAGCGAACCAGTAGATACTGCATGTTCCAGCTCTCTTGTTGCTGTACACAAAGCAGTAGAACAAATCAGGGCAAATAAATGTGAATATGCCGTTGCGGGTGGAGTGAACCTTATGCTGACCCCAACCGTTACGATATCTTTTGGTAAAGCAGGTATGCTTAGCTCCAGCGGGCAATGCAGGACATTTGACCAGGATGCAGACGGTTATGTAAGAGGGGAAGGTGTGGGCGCCATCCTCCTGAAAAAATATTCTAAGGCCGTCCAGGATAAAGACTACATTTATGCAGTTATAAAAGGAAGTGCCATAAATCATGGCGGGCAGGTAAATTCTTTTACTGTGCCCAATCCCAATGCCCAGGCCGAAGTCATCGTGAAGGCATGGGAAAATGCCAATATCAAAGCTGATACCGTCTCTTACATTGAAGCACATGGTACCGGCACAAAATTGGGTGACCCGGTAGAGATTCAGGGTATAAAAAAAGCATATGCAACTGCCGGCATCCGGAATTTTGATGACAAATTCTGTGGGATTGGCAGTGTAAAGAGTAATATCGGGCATTTGGAAGCAGCGGCAGGTATTGCGGGAATTATCAAAGTAATAAAAGCCCTCGATGCGAAAATAATACCCCCTTCGATACATTTTAAAACTTTAAACCCCCATATCAGGATGGAACAGACCCCTTTATATATGATATCAGATCAAGCTAAAGAATGGCCGGAGCGGCGGGATACAGAAGGCAACCTTATCCCGAAAAGAGCCGGGGTCAGTGCATTTGGTTTTGGCGGTGTTAATGCCCATGTGATTTTGGAGGAAGCACCGGAAAGAGAAATACATCTCAATGAGGTAAAACAATATCCTTTTGTAATATCTGCCAAAAATGAGGGGCAGCTCAATATATATATCAAGAAAATGATTGCTTTTTTATCAGATAAAGGAAAAGAAATCTGCTTCCGGGATATTACATATACCTTGCTAACCGGCAGGGAGAGCATGGATTGCCGGGTGGGATTTTATGCCGATAGCAGTAGCCAGGCAATTTCCATATTGGAAAATCACCTTGAAAATGATAGCGATAACCTAAAGGGCTTTTATGATAATCATAAGGATTTAAGTACCTTGCTTGATTGTTTTTCAGATAAGGCAGTCAGGGTACCCCTTCCCGGTTATCCTTTTGCAAAAAAACGGCATTGGGTGCAGAAGCTAAAGCTCGCTTGCGAGATTAAGAAGACTAATTACCCAGAGGAAGATTTTCCGGAAATAACCGCGATGGTTTATACCGTGAAATGGGAGCAAGAAGACATTACCCCTATATTTAATGATTCTGATTCTATAGTCATAGTCACAGGGCGGCGGGGGAAAAATCTGGCCGGACAAATAGTTGATTTTTATCAGAATAAATATGGCATTAAAACAACACATGTAATAGAAACCAAGGAGTTAGACGGCAATGAGGACAAAATTCATGCTGCGGGCCATATTTATTTTCTTGGAGGTTTACAAGAAGAAACAGAAATAACTGACTCGAATATTTTAGAAGCGTGTGGTGAAGAAAGAATTTATGCATTATTTAGATTGCTTAAAGTAATTGATAAAAACAAAGAGGGATATAAGAAGCTGAACATTACTGTAATAACAGAAAATGTATGCCGGGTTGGGGGAAATGAAAAATTAAGCCCCGCAGGAGGTACCCTGTTTGGTTTCCTTAATTCGGCAATAAAAGAATATCCTTTTATAAATGCTGTATGTATTGATATAGCTCACTCACAAGAGGAAGTTTATATTGTTGAAAAGATATGTACAGAGCAGTGCACAAAGGAACTTAAATATACGGCTTACCGGAACCGGTCAAGATATGTACGAAGCATCAATCCGGCTGTCCTTAAGAAAGCCCCCTCTGCTTTCCGGGAAAATGGGGTATATGTCATCCTTGGAGGAATGGGCGGTATCGGTTGGGAAATCAGTAAATATCTTGCCGGGAAGTATCAGGCCAATATAGCTGTAATTGGCAGAAGTTCCAATATTCAAGAGAAGATAAGTGATAGGCAACGGGAAATCCAAGATTTGGGGGGAAGGTTTTACTACGTACCGGCAGATGCCGGAAAGATTGAGGAAATGAAAGAGGCAGTAGTTGAAATAGGCAGAGAGTTTGGCCATATTCACGGTGTAATTCATTCAGCCATTATTTTGAATAATAAGCTGATAGCCAATATGGAAAGGGAAGATATGGATGCCGCAATGTGGCCTAAACTAAATGGAAGTATTGGGCTTTATCAAGCATTTAAAGGAAAAGAACTTGATTTCATGTTGTTTTTGTCCTCCGCACAATCTTTTACCGGAATGAAAGGACAAAGCAATTATTCGGCAGCATGCACCTTCAAAGATGCTTATGGAAGTTATATTAACGGCCGGGAAAATTGGAATGTTCGAATTATCAACTGGGGATACTGGGGTAGCACCGGTATTGTTTCGGCCAAAAAATTTAAGCGGCAGATGATGGAACAGGGAATAAAATCGATTGAGCCGGAAGAGGGAATGGCATGTATGGAAGCGGTTCTTGCCAACTCATTAGAACAGGTTATTGTATGGAAAGGCAAATCTCAAGCACCTAAAACCATAAGCGCGATAAACGGCCAATCGATTAATAATATAGAGGCATATGAGGCACTGGAATATTACAGCCGCTATCAGCTTCTTAAGTACTTTCAAGGACAGGGTTTGCTTCTCCGGCAAGATGAAATAATCAGTATCGATGAAATGATGAATCTCATGTGTATTGTTCCAAGACACAAGCAGCTTTTTAAGGAGTTGCTTGAAATCCTGCACCGGGCAGGATATATAGAAATAGTGGGACAAGAGGTTAGCCCTACGGATAATATATATTCAGGATTAATCGGAAATAAGATGGATGAAGTAACGATAAAAGACCATTTAACCCTGCTTAATACTTGTCTGGAGCATTATTACAATATCCTTAACGGCAATATTGAAGCGACTAATATTATCTTCCCTAATGGCAGTATGGAGTTGGTTGGAAAGATATATAAAGGTAATCCCCTTTCAGATTTTTATAACGCTATCGTAAGTGAAAAGATAGTTGAATATGTTAAAAATAAGAAAAAGCAGGGCCAAAAGGATAAAATTCGAATCCTGGAGATAGGTGCCGGTACCGGCGGGACCAGTGAAAGTGCATTAAAGGGATTAAAAGAGTATGCTGATTTCATTCATTATGATTATACGGATATCTCGGAAAGTTTCTTAAAATACGGAAAGAGGATGTTTGGTAGTGAGTATCCATTTATCGGGTTTAAAAAATTAGACGTAATGGAAGATAACAATGAGGAGTATGGTATATATGATATTGCTTTTGGGTCAAATGTGCTTCATGCAACAGCCAATATCGATACAGCCCTTAAAAATATATCTAAAAAATTAAAAGATAACGGCATACTAATAGTGAACGAAATGGTAAAAAAAGAAGAGTATGTTACCATGATTTTTGGCTTATTAGATGGCTGGTGGCTGTATGAAGACCCGGAAAACCGTATCCCCGGCAGCCCCTTATTGAGCAATGAAAAGTGGAAAGAGGCTTTCCGGAGAAATGGATATTCACAGGTGGATGGAATCAATAAGGGAGAAATGGAAATAATGCCTCAGAATGTTTTTGTTGCCGTTTGTGGCAGCGAGGTTCTTAAGCCAAAGGATAAAGATAAGAAAAAGGGAATTATGGGACAGGTAAAACAATGCCTGGTAGAAGTTCTTGGGGTAGATGAAAAGGAGCTTGAATTAGATATACCGTTTGTAGACCTAGGAATCGACTCAATATTGAGTATTGAGTTTATCGAAATGATTAACCGGCGTATGAACATAAAGCTGCGGCCGACAGAATTATATACTTCTCCAAATCTTTTAGCGCTAACGGATAAAATAAATGAAATCTATGGGATAGAACAAGAGGAGCTGCTGGAAGATAGGCAGTACATTGAAAAAACAGTACAGGACATAACAATACAGGAAGCGGATCTTGATAATCTTGAGGAAGCCCAATTGTTGTCAGTATTAAGCCAGTTATATAATGGCACGGCAAAATTGGAGCTGGATGGAGAATAAGCTTATGAAAACAAATAAAGTTACTAAATCAGATATTTATAAAATGCTGAAAGATCAGGACATTAAGCCGCAGGCAGCGGTTCAATTGCTTAATTCGATCCCGTTTGATTCCGAAGAAGAAGCGATTGCGGTTATCGGGATATCCGGACAGTTCCCCGAGGCTGCTAACGTAGAGGAATACTGGAAAAACCTGATGGATGCAAAAGATTGCATTAAAGAAATACCATCGGAGAGATGGGAATGTGAGGGTTTCTATCATCCGGATCCTTCTGTCCCTAATATGAGCACTAGTAAATGGGGTGGTTTTATCAAAGGATATGACCAATTTGACCCCCTGTTTTTCCAAATTTCGCCTAAAGAAGCGGAATTTATGGATCCCCAACAAAGATTATTTTTAATGGAAGCATGGAAAGTATTGGAGGATGCCGGTTACTCAAAAGAAAAGCTGGATGGAAAAAAATGCGGCGTTTTTGTTGGCTATGGGGGTGGCGATTATACCAACTTGATACGGGAGGCAGGATGTGATGCCGATGCTTATCAGTTCATGGGCAATTCCGGGGCAATTCTGGCAAGCAGGATTTCCTATTTCCTAAATTTGAAGGGGCCGGCAGTATCGCTGGATACGGCTTGTTCCTCATCATTATTTACAATATATGCGGCAATGGAAAGTATCAGGAATGATTCTTGCGATATCGCAATTGCCGGGGGGGTAATGATGTTTACAACCGGCGATTATTATCTGATGTCAAGTAAGGCCAACATGCTTGCCGCGGGGGGGGCTTGCCGTACTTTTGATAAAGATGCGGATGGTTTTACACCCGGTGAAGCTGTTGCTTGCGTAGTTTTGAAACCATATAAAAAAGCGATAGCAGATCAGGATCATATTTACGGGGTAATCATTGGAATGGGAGTCAACCAAGATGGAAAAACCAATGGCATCACAGCCCCTAATAGTGCATCACAACAAAAATTAATTAATGAAGTATATGATAAACACAAAATTAACCCTGAGACAATCGGATATATGGAAGCCCATGGGACCGGGACGATATTAGGAGACCCCATCGAAATATTTGCCCTCACCGATGCATATCGGAAATATACCTCAAAAAAGCAATATTGCCCGATTGGTTCAGTTAAAACTAATATTGGCCATACCCTTGTTGCATCAGGCATTTGTAGTATGATTAAGGTTTTGTTATGCTTAAAAAATCAAATGCTGGTTCCGTCAATTCATTATCTGGAAAACAACCCGAATATAGACTTTGAAAACAGCCCTTTTTATGTAAATACGCAGCTTAAGGATTGGGAAGCCATAGAAGAAGCACCGCTAAGGGCGGCAATTAGTGCCTTTGGTTTTTCAGGTACCAATTGCCATATGGTACTGGAAGGGCATAAAGTACAAAAAGCTCAATTTCGTCATCAGGATGAGTATTATTTATTCCCGGTTTCCGGACATAGTATGGAATCCCTTGGGTCAATGTGCAAAAAATATTATGAATATATACTGAAAGCGGGACAGGATTTTGATTATACCAGTTTTGGCTTCTCTTTGGCATTTACGAGGCAGCATCACCGGGAAAGGATTGCGATATTGGCAAAAACCCGGGATATGTTACTGAAAAACCTTCTTGATTATATCAAAGGGATAGTGGCCGACGGGGTGCTGACAAAAAATTCCATAATTGCTGCAACAGAAGAGGATTTAAAGGTTATATATGATTTAGGTACGGCTTATGTAAGGGGAGAGAATATTATGTGGGAAAAGTTGTATAAGGGCAGCTTCCAAAAACTGTTTCTTCCTTCCTATGAATTTTCTACAAAAAGATACTGGATTGGCGATTTCAGAAATATCCGGAAGGATTTAGATGTACAAGCAGGCAGGTTACACCCAATTGTAGCTGAAAACATATCGGATCTTGCAAGTGAAAGATTTTTAATCCGGTGTACAACAACAGATTTTTTTGTCAGGGATCATATGGTTTCGGGTAAATATATTATCCCCGGTGTAGTCTTTTTAGAGGCGGCTTATTTTGGCGGCCTAAAGGCATGCGGAGATACTTTTTATACCATAAAAAACATGATGTGGCTTAAGATGGCCGAAGTGAAATCAGCAGTGGAAATGGTCGCCCAATATACTCCTTCTGATACAGGGGTAAAGGTGGAATTTTTTGAGTGGGAGGGGCAGGAAGCCGGTGACAGGATTGCAAAATGCGAGCTGGTATACGGCAAGCCGGAAAAACAACCGGAGCAGATAGATATAGTTGGCATGAAAGCTGACCAAAAGCTAATTGAAAGAGAGCAATGCTACCGTATATTTAATCAGGTAGGTTTTACTTATGGGACAAGCTTTCAGGTGATACAGGAACTTTATTATGATGAAAGTTGTACAATAGCGCGGCTTAAACTATCGGATATCAAGGAAAGCCATGATTTGTCTTTTATCATGAATCCGGCACTAATGGATGGTGCCTTACAAGCTGTCATTGCTTTTATGGCATATCTTAACCCGGAAATTCAAAGCTCATATGTACCTTTTTACTTAAAAAAGCTGCAAGTATATGACAGACTCCCAGAGGAATGTTTTATCATTGCGAAAATTGATAAAGATTTAAGTGGTGACGGAAACAAAAAATTCCATATCTCAATATGCTGCCCGGAGGGCGTGGTGCTTATTTTGATGGAAGATTTTTTGGCACGGGAATTACCGGTAAATGAACCAAAAACAATATTTCTGGAACAGAGATGGAACCGTAAGGATATAAAGAATGAATATTCACTTGAAAAAATAACGGCTATTTATGATGAAATTGATGCCGGAATATTAACAGATAATGGCTTCTCAGCCTACAAATTTGATGATTTAAAGGATATTGAAGACTCCTTGGAAATAGATAAAAATGTGGTTATTTTTTGTCCCCGGGCAATGGGGGAAAATAAAGATGGATTTAATTTAGGATTATTTGAGTTAACCAAGCTGCTTTTACATGGTAACACTAAGCAAAAGCCGGAAAAACTGCTGTATGTTTATCAGTCAACCGGTGACAATGCTTTTTTTTCTGCTTTAGAAGGATTCTTGAAAGCCCTTGGCAGAGAATACCCTGATGTTGATTTTCGGCTTTTGGAATTGGAAGATTTCATTGCAAAGGAAAATTATGTTAGGATTCAAAAGGAAATTTTGGTAAATGATTCTGTTACCGCAGTAAGATATAGGGGTGGTGAGCGTTATGTACATGAGCTTGAGACAGTTTTACCCTCCCATAACCCGCAAATAACTATTAGAGAAAAAGGAACCTATATTATAACCGGAGGATTGGGAAAAATCGGCTACCAGACAGCAAATTATATTGCGGAGAAAAATGGAAATCTGCTGTTGATAGGACGGCGGGAGGCCGAAGAGGTACAGGGGGAAATTGAGGCTTTAACGCAATATGGAAGCTTGGTTGAATATATGCAAGGTGATGTGGCAGATAAGGATTTTATCAATCTGGCAGTGGGGCGGGCCAGAAGAATGACAGGCGAATTAAAGGGTATCATTCATGGGGCAGGAATTATTAGTGATAGGCGGTTTTCCGGGAAAGAATATGAAGAATTTAATGAAATCTGCCAAGTTAAAATTGGCGGGATAAATAATCTGGATGAAGCAACAAAAGAGGATAACCTGGATTTCTTTATTGCTTACTCTGCCTTGGCCGGTATATTGGGAAATGAAGGCCAGAGTGATTATTGTTATGCCAATTCCTATCTGGATAATTACATGCTGGAGCGGCAGGGCAAACGGGATAAAGGGCGGCGTTTTGGGAGCAGCATCAGTATTGCATGGCCTTATTGGCAAGATGGCGGAATGAGGCTTACCGGAGATGCTGCGCAGCATTTGAAATTACGGCTTGGTATGGAACCAATGCCGGACCCTGTTGGAATCATGATTTTTGAACGTATTCTAGAGGGAAGCGATAGTAATATTGTCGTTTTCTATGGAAACAATGACATATTGGCAAAGCAAAGAAAAAACCAGGATGATACTACTTATAAGAGTCAGAAAAATAAGCTCCCAACGCTTGATTTAACCTCCGTTAACAACGGTTATAGCATTAATAATAAGAATTTCAAAGGGGTTGAATCCTTTATTAAAACACAGATTGGCAAAATCCTCAAAGTATCCGTCAACTATATGAATGAAGAAAGTGATTTTGGGGCATTTGGCTTTGATTCTATAACATATACGGAGCTTGCAGAGAGCTTAAATAAAGAATATGGATTAGATTTGACTCCGGCAACTTTTTTTGAGTATCATTCATTGGACACTCTGCTTGCCTACTTAAATTTAAAACATCCCGAACTTTTTACCATCAAATCAACAAAGAAAGAAAGCAAAGAAATGTCCTCCCAATTGCCCGATATTAATACTAGGGGACGTTTTCAATCAGACCGTAAGGAACCGGCCCTTTTTGTGGGGGAACCCTCCGGTCAGGGATATAAACCGGTTGCTATTATTGGTATTGCCGGTAATATGCCGGGCTGTGAGAATCTGGATGACTATTGGCAGGCTTTAGCCAAAGGTACAGATCTTGTGAGTGAGATTCCGCCTGAAAGATGGGATTGGAAGCAGTATGACGGGGATCCTTCAAATGAGGCCAATAAAACCAACTCAAAGTGGGGGGCTTTTATGAAAAACGTGGGCTGCTTTGATGCGGAATTTTTTGGCATTAGCCCAAGGGAAGCAGCCCTCATGGACCCGCAGCAAAGATTGTTCCTGCAAATTGTATGGCATGCGGTTGAAGATGCCGGATATAGCATCGAGGGGCTTTCAGGAAAAAAGATAGGTGTGTTTGTAGGTACTTCAACCTCTGATTATCAGGAATTACTTCGTGATAATCAGGTGGCGATAGAAGCTTATTCGGCTTTAGGAGTTACCCATTCGGTTATTGCTAATAGAATATCATACTTAATGAACTGGTCCGGGGAGAGTGAGCCTATTGATACTGCTTGCTCCAGTTCCCTTGTGGCCCTCCACCGGGCGGTTACTGCAATTCAAAGCGGTGATTGTGAGATGGCAGTTGCCGGTGGTATCAATTGTATTTTAACCCCATCCATTTATATTTCATTTGGAAAGGCCGGAATGTTAAGCCCTACCGGAAGATGCCGGACGTTTGATGAGCAGGCGGATGGTTATGTCAGGGGTGAAGGAGGCGGTGCGTTACTGCTGAAACCACTGGAGCAGGCGATTAAGGACAAAGATAATATTTATGCTGTTATTAAGGGCAGTGCAGTCAATCATGGGGGTAAGACCAATTCCCTGACAGCCCCCAACCCCAATGCGCAGGCTCAGGTTATATACGATGCTGTCAATAAGTCCCGTATCGACCCGTCTAGCATAAACTATATTGAAGCCCATGGCACCGGGACAAACATCGGCGACCCGATTGAAATTAACGGGTTAAAAAATGCTTTTGCCCGGCTTAATAAGGATTCCGTAAAATTTTCTTGCGGTATTGGTTCCGTAAAATCCAATTTAGGCCATCTTGAAGCCGCCGCCGGAATGGCTTCAATGCTTAAGGTTATTCTGGCAATGAAAAATAATATCATACCGCCGGTTTTACATTTTAATAAATTAAATCCATACGTCAATCTGGAAGGTAGCCCCTTTTATATTGTGAACAGATCAAAAGTTTGGGATGAATCAATGATAAATAATCATCCTAAGCGGGCGGGGGTCAGCAGCTTTGGGTTCAGCGGAGTTAATGCTCATGTGGTTTTGGAAGAATATATAGGGCATCAAGATAAAGCAGAGGCTGGCGGCAGCCATATTTTTGTATTATCCGCTTTGAATATGGAACGTTTAATGGAATATGCGATTATCATGAAAGATTTTATTAATAGGGATAGTAATGAACTCTTTTCTCACGAGTTGGCATATACTTTGCAGACCGGGAGAAAGCATTTTCCAGCCCGGCTTGCTATTATTTTTGATACAATTGAGGTTTTAAGTATCCGCTTAGGTAAGTTTATCAGCGGGGAAAAAGAGCAATCCATATATTACCAAACAGTAGATAAGGGAAATGAAATTTTAGAAAATCTTTTCACAGATGAACTGGGAAAGGAATATATTACAAAACTCCTTGAGAATAATAAATCAGAACTTATCGCCAAAGTATGGGCAGCAGGCGGCAAGCTGGATTGGAATATCTTATACAAGGACGAAAAGCCCAATAGAATATCATTGCCGGGTTATCCTTTTGAGAAAAAGTTTTATTGGATTAATACTAAGGGTAAAGGAAAGGTGATCGGCAGACAGATTAGGATTTCATCTTCGGAATATATTTTTCCAGTTTATCTTATTAAGCAAGACTGGTTTTTGGAAGAGCATCAGGTTGCCGGAAAAAGAGTAGTGCCGGGTACTATGATTCTTGAGATAGCGGCAGAGGCTTTATATGAACTTGGAGTTATAGAGATGACTTTCCGGGAAATATACTGGCTCCGTCCGATTATAGTTGAAGAGAGCCTGGATTTAAACTTAAAAGTTGCTCGAAATGAAGGATATTATTCATATGAGATAATTGATGGGGAAGCACAGACCATATATGCCCGGGGTACAGTATTTACAGAAGAAACAAGAATATCTAAAAAAATTCAGACGACACAGATACTTACACGTTTAAACAGCAGTCTTGATGCTCATGGACATTATTCTGCCGCTATGCGTTCAGGAATCAATTTTGGGGAAAGGTTCCGGAGTATAAAAAAGATTGAATACAATTGTGATGAGGCATTGGTAAGCTTTGATTCAAAGCATGAGGATAAGCAGAGAGGGTATACACTACCATTCCTTTCTTTAGATGGTGCAATTCAGGGGGTTAGTGTACTTATTGGCAATAGTACGGAAGGCTCTTTTATGCCTTATTATATTGACAATATGGAAATTAGCGAACAGAGTAACCCGGCGGCATTTGCTTATATTAAGAAGCTGGGAAGCAAAATGTTTCGCATTGAAATAACAGATTCGCAGGGAATGGTTATTGCCGAATTAAAAACAGTTGCTATAGGTATCGGGCTGGAACTACCCAGAAATACGTTTGTCCCGGTTTGGCAGCGATATTCTGTTTCAGAACCGGAGGTGCAGGAAACAGACAAACAAACCTGTACAGTTATATATTCAAAGAAACGGCCGGAGTCCGGTAAATTTGCCAGGATTCTCAAATCAAATTGGACAGGTCAATGTGAGTTATTTGAAATTGAGGAACTGAATGGTTCTGATGACTTAATAAAAAAGGCAGCATCAGCAGACAGAATTTATTATCTTGGGGCTGTCACAAGCGAAGAGTGCTTTACCGGCAATATGAGCCATTTGGAAGAAGCGGCAAATTTAGATAATCATTGTATCGTTGAGTTATTTAATTTAATCAAAAAATTTGAACAAGAAGGTGTATTTACCAATAAGGTGCAGCTCATAGCTGTCACCAACAATTTGCATAGGATAACTGAGGAAATGATTGTTCCGGAAGGTGGGGGCATTTATGGTTTCCTGCATTCTGCATCAAAAGAATATGAGAATTTGTATGCAAGTTGTCTGGATGTGGACTTAAAGGAATTTGAATCAAAACCGGATATCATTGCCGGTTTTATTCATAGAGCCGGATGCAGTAAGAAAGTGCAGGAATTGTGCATAAGGGAAGAAAAAACCTTCATCCGAAAATTATACCCAATTGCCCTTAATAAGATCAAAACCGGGTTCCGGAAAAATGGCGTTTATGTGATTTTGGGGGGCAGAGGGGGAATTGGTACGGAAGTTGCGAAATACTTATTAAAGGAATATCAGGCAAAGATTGCATTGATTGGAAGAAGCAAATTGGCAGAAGAAACATTGCCAGAACTTCAGTTATTTGCTTTAGGCGGCGGCGAAGTCATATACATAAGCGGGGACGGGGGAAATTTGGGGCAAATGAAAGCTGCTGTTTCCACAATAGAAGAAAGGTTTGGCCCGATAAATGGAGTAATTCATTCGGCCATTCTTTTGGAAGATAAAACTATCCGCAATATGGCGCAGCAAGATATGAAGAAAGTGTTATGGCCCAAAGTGACCGGAAGCATGGTACTATATAAAGTATTAGCTGGCAAACCCTTGGATTTTATCCTGTATTTTTCATCTTTACAATCGATGGTAGGTATGGCCGGGCAAAGTAATTATTCGGCGGCTTGTACTTTTAAAGAGGCATTAGCCAGATATGCGGATAGTAAGGAAGATTGGGACGTCCGTACAATTAACTGGGGTTATTGGGGCAGTACCGGCATCGTTTCCGGGAAGGAATATTTTAAACGGATGGAAAAGGCCGGGATTTATTCTATCGAACCGGAAGAAGGAATGGCTTATATTGAACAAATTCTTGCTAACCCGGTAAAGCAAGTACTGGTACTTAAAAGCGATGATTCTGTCCGGGAAAAAGCAGGAATTGATATGGGGCGGATATATATGGCCGCCGCAGGGGCAGCAGAAGCCCCCGGTATCACTTTAGGCAAAAAAGTTGAGGTAGAAGATATTATTGATGATACCTCCGGTTATCAAAGTATTTCTAAATATGCGGGAAGAAAGCTTATCAAAGCATTTCAAGATGAAGACATCTTTTTAAACAGCGATGAAATCTATCCAATAGAGCATTTGCATATGAAATTAGACGTAATTCCCAAATATGGCCGTCTATTCAGAGAATTACTGTCCATCTTGGAGCAGAACGGTTTTATCAGAATTGAAAACAAGAAAGTAATTACTGAAATAAAAGTACTGAATGTTCAAGGTAATTTGATGGATGAAAGCAACGAGCTTATCGAATCCCATCCGGAAACCCAAGCCTATATGAATTTGCTCAATGCTTGTTTGGCTCAATATTTTAGGATACTTCGTGGTCAGATTATGGCAGAAGAAGTTCTGTTTCCTAATTCAAAAGTAGATTTGGTTGGAAATATTTATCGCGGAAACAAAATTTCCGATTTTTATAACAATGAAATGGCCAAGTGGGTTGAAAGATTTATTGCTTCACGCAATAAAGAAAATCCGGATGAAGTCATTCGTATTCTGGAAATAGGCGCAGGTACGGGGGGGACCTCGGCATTTGTTTTGGAGGCAATAAAAGAGTATGGGGCTTATATACGTTACGATTATACCGATGTAGTTGAAAGTTTTGTTACTTTGGGCAGAAAGAACTTTGGCGAGACATATCCTTTTGTGGACTTTAAAGTAATAGATATAGAAAAGGGAAGCTTAAATGACCTGGGAGAATATGATTTAGTTATCGGTACCAACGTGCTTCATGTATCTTCAGATATCATGAAAAATATAGCTAATATCAAGACGAAAATGAAGGCCGGGGGCGCATTGGTATTTTGCGAGATGGTAACAAAAGAGGATTACATAACTCTCACATTTGGTCTGCTTGATGGCTGGTGGCTATTTAAGGATGATGAAAACCGTATTAAAGGGACACCACTTTTTACGCAGGAAAACTGGAAAAAGCTCATGCTTAAAAGTGGTTTTTATGCTTTTGATTCCTTTAACCAAGGGGATTGTATCTTATTACCCCAAGACATAATGGTGGCTTATAGTGATGGAATATACGGATTGAAAGTAGATTCCCGCCTGCCCGGAAAAAAAGTGCCCAAAGATAAACCGCAATTAAGAAAAGACTTTAATCCGGTAAGCGGAAAAAATATAACCGACAAAAAAGAATATGTAAAAAATATTATCTGTGAAAAGATAGTGCAGGATTTAGGAATCCAAGGAACTAGAATTAATGTGAACAAATCTTTTAAAGATTATGGAGTTGATTCAATAACCGGTGTGAATGTGATTAATTCCCTAAATCAGACTTTGAATATTGACCTTAAAACAATTGTCCTATTTGACTATGCGACTATCACAGAATTAACCGATTATATCATTGCGGAATATGACAGTCAATTGGAACTTCCGGCCGATATCAGCCATAATACACATGATATTGAAGCGGCTGAAGAATACTATGAGGGAGCAGAGGCAAAGGATATCTTATGGCAATCAGAACGGGGAGATATGACCGTACAAGAAAACGAAATTGCCATAATTGGAATTGCCGGTCAGTTTCCAGGGGCAAAAAATGCAGATGATTTCTGGGAATTATTGAAAAATGATGAAAATCTATTGGTAGAAGTACCCAAAGAGAGATGGGATATAGAGCGTTTCTATGACCCGATACCTGGGACCCCCCAAAAGACTTATTGCAGAAAGGGCGGGTTTTTATCAGATATTGATTTATTTGACCCCCGGTTTTTCAATATCACCGATAAGGAAGCCCAGTGGATGGATCCACAGCAGCGCTTATTCTTAACAGAATGTTGGAATGCCTTGGAGGATGCCGGTTATGCAAATACCAAAATCAACCATAACAATTGTAGTGTATTCGTTGGTGTTGGCCAGAGTGACTATCAGGACCGGTTTAGAAGCGGGGCTATTGTCACCGGCCCCCAGTCTTTCTGGGGAAATGATACTTCTGTCCTAGCATCAAGAATTTCCTATTATTTGAATCTAAAAGGTATCAGTGCCGCCGTAAATACAGCCTGCTCATCTTCATTGGTTGCAGTTCACATGGCTTATAACAGCATCTTAAGCGGGGAATGTGATATGGCTATTGCCGGAGGGGTTTATATTGGGTGTACGCCGGGCTTTTTCCTGGCAAGCAGCAGTGCGGGTATGCTTGCAACAAGAAACGAATGCAATGCTTTTGACCACAAGGCATCCGGGTTTGTTCCGGGCGAAGCAGCGGCGGCGGTTATCCTAAAATCCAAAAAACAAGCACTTTTAGATGGTGATCAAATCTATTGTATCATCAAAACAAGTAAAGCGGGACAGGATGGCAAAACAAATGGCATTATTTCCCCAAGTGTCAAATCGCAAGCTAAGTTAGAGGATGAAGTATACAGGGAAGCCGGGATTAATCCGGAAAGCATATGCTATGTGGAAACACACGGGACCGGGACCCCCTTAGGGGACCCCATCGAATTTGAAGCATTGAAACAGAGCTTCGGCAAGTATACCAATAAGAAGAATTTTTGTGCTTTGGGTTCGGTAAAGGTTAATATGGGACATGCGGCTACAGCCGCAGGTATAGTCAGCGTAATAAAATCAGCAATGATGCTGCGGCATAAGATAATTCCGCCATATACCAGTTTTGAAATGGCAAATCCGGAAATAAACTTCAAGGGTTCCCCCTTTTATATTAACAATGAGCCAAAGAAAATAGAAGGGCAATCCCGGGTTGCGGTAAGTGCTTTTGGTTTTAGCGGGACTAACTGTCATTTGGTAATGGAGGCTTTTGAAAGACAGAAGCAGCCCGGTGCAAAGGGGGTGTTTCTTTTCCTATTTTCTTCCGGCAGCAAGGATGGCTTAAGGCAGACTGTAAAAAAGACACTCGATGCTTTTAAAGGGTATTATGATTCAGACTTGGAGAATATCTCTTATACTTTAAATGTACGGAGAATGTGGTTTCCATTTAGGTGCTTTTTTGTATCCGGCAGCATGGAAGACTTAAGCAGCAAAATGAATGAATGGCTTAAGGATGACAAGGCACGGCAGGAGTATAATAATAAGGGGCCTGCAAATAATGAAGCTCATTTATATGAAATAGGCAATACTTATATTGCAGGCGAAGATATTTCCTTGGATTACTTATATACCGGTTGTATATGTGTCCCTCTTCCCGGTTATTCCTTTCAATACAAAAGTTATTGGGTTGAGGAAAAGGAGAGTATAGTAGTACCGGAGAGAGCAATGGTGCCGGAGAGAGCAATGGTGCCGGAGAACATATTAATACCGGGAGATACAACAATACAGAAAAAAGCGGAACTGCATTTTTATGAGCGGGTTTGGCAGCCGGTGGAAATTACCAGGGAAGAGACTGTAACGTACCAGAATCCCGGGGTAAGCCCTGTAGCAGAGATTAGTTCTTTACAAATAGAAGAATTAACGTATAGGTTGGGAGAAAGGAATATCGGAAATCATGTGGAAGCCGTTAATATTCTCCTGACTTTTACTGCCAATGAACCTAACGGGCGGGAGGATTACTCCCCTCCTTATTTTGGTACTTTGCTTAAGTTGGTTCAGAGTTTATCCAAGTTAGGAGTAAAAAAGGCCAACCTGATTGTTCTCATGAAAGATGAGGCAGAGGAGGAAGACCCATACTTCTATGCTTTGGAAGCATTAGCAAAGTCAATCCATATGGAGTTACCACAGTATCGGGTGCGGATTGTAAGGGTGGATGGAGAGGGTCCCGACCAATTATCCCGGATTATAACAACTGAATTTGCCGATAATTTACTTAATAGAGATGTCGCTTTAGTGAAATATAAAGCTGGAACCAGATATCAGTACCTGCTTAAGAAATATACAAATAATACATCAAAGGCCGGAAATTTAACCAGAAAAGGATGCTATCTGATTACCGGTGGTTTAAAAGGAGTGGGATATCTGATTGCCAATTATCTTGCGGATAAATATGAAAGCGATTTGATTTTGGTTGGCCGGACAGATGATAACGGGGAACCCGGCAAGGAAATCAAAAACAAAATCAAGCAACTTAAACAGTTAGGGACTAATATTCGTTATCTTAAAATGGACGTCGCTCAACGGGAAGAATGTGCGTGTATTGCCGTCCGGCTTAAAGAGGAAGGGGTGCGCATTAACGGAATTTTCCATTGTGCCGGGGTTGTGGAAGATGCATATATCATCGCCAAAACAAGAGAGAAATGGGAATCCGTTATTGCCCCCAAAGCCGGGGGGACTGGAAATATTGTGGAGTTTTTTGGAGATATAACCACAGAGTTTATTTTATTAATGTCCTCTACAGTTTCTCTATTTGGAAGCATAGGGCAAGCAGATTATTCTTATGCGAACAGCTTCATGAATTTTTATGCATCTTTCCGGAAAGGGGATAAACCAAGGGTTATCAGTATCAACACATTTTTCTGGGAAAATGGAGGAATGAAAGCAAACTCCGGATTGTTAGAAAAAATGAGGAATGAATATGGTTTATATTCGATAGATAATCAAGTGGGTATTGAGATTCTGGAAGAAGCAATCAGCAATAACCACCCTCAAACGATTGGACTTTATGGGGACGATAAGCTAATGAAGATATTAAGTCCGTACCTATCTGGAAATGAGCAGGGAGCAAGAGAAATAGAAGAAATTATAAATTCATTTATCAAACAAATAATTTCAGAGGAAACAGGCATCCCCTTCAAAGAAATAGAGTCTAATCAGAGTTTTGAATCATTGGGCTTAGATTCCATTATGATTACCAATATGAATGCTAAAATTGAGGAACATATAGAGCATGTGCCTAAGTCTATATTTTATCAGTATAGTAATCTAAATGAACTGGTAAAAGGACTTTGCAATTTTTACTCCGGGAGCAAGCTGGAGCAAGGCACTTTCCCTTTGGAAACAAGGAAAGAACCGGATAATCATGCGGAGCAGCCTGGCTTAAGCAATGACTATGGGGCAGTGATAGGAATGAGTGGTATTTTTCCAAAAGCCAGTGATATCGATGAGTTTATGGAAAACTTGAGAACGGGCAGGGACTGTATCTGTGAAATACCAAAAGAAAGATGGGATTATGAAGAACTTTTAGATACAATGCCTGAACATGTAAAAAATAATTATTGTAAATATGGCGGTTTCATAGCTGATTATGATTGTTTTGACCCGCTGTTCTTTAATATATCCCCCAAGGAAGCCCAGTGGATGGACCCGCAGGAAAGGCTTTTTATTCAAGAAGTATGGCGTGCAATGGAAGATTCAGGATATACCAGAAAGAGCCTTTCAGGTAAGAGGGTCGGTGTATTCGCTGCCTTAACCAACGCTCATTATCAATTATATCAGACGGAAGCGGATGGAATCCCGGTTACTCCGCTTATAACTTATGCTTCTTTGGCAAACCGGGTTTCTTATTTATTTAACTTTAGCGGCCCGAGCCTGACTATTGATACGATGTGTTCTTCTTTCCTTACGGCAATGAAATATGCTGTGGAGAGTTTGAACAATGATGAATGTGATGTGTGTATTGTAGGAAGTGCCAATCTGATCCTCCATGAAGATAAATATACCCAATTGGCAATTAGCAATTTTGCTTCAGTCAAAGGAAAATGCCATAGTTTTGGCGAAGATGCTGATGGATATGTACCCGGCGAAGGGGTAGGGGTAATCATTTTAAAAAAATTATCACAAGCAATTACCGACCGGGACAATATCCATGCTGTAATCAGGGAAATCGGCATCAATCATGGAGGTAAAACAAATGGTTATACGGTACCAAGCCCCAAAGCACAGGAAGAAGTAATATTTTCTACTATTAAAAGGGCGGGAATCCATCCCGAGGATATCTCATATATTGAAGCCCATGGTGCAGGTACGATGTTAGGGGATCCCATTGAAATAGATGGACTTAGTATAGCATTCGGTAAGTATACGACGGAAACAGAATTTATACCGGTGGGGTCGGTAAAATCCAATATCGGCCATTTAGAAGCGGCGGCCGGGATGGCCGGGTTGATTAAAGTTATTTTGCAGATGAAGCATAATATATTATTCAAGTCATTACATTCCGAAAAAACCAATCATAATATTAACTTTTCCCGAACTCCCTTCTATATTCAGAAAGAAGCTGCTGTCTGGAAGAGGAAGGAGCGTAACGGACAAGTAATCCCTTATATTGCGGGCATCAGTTCTTTCGGGGCCGGCGGGGCAAACGGGCATATGATCGTTGAAGAATATCGGAGGGGGGAATTGCCTGTTGGGGAACCCGGGAGTACGCTCTTTATTTTCTCTTCACCGGATGAAGAATCCCTTAGAGTAAATATCGGAAAAATGCATAAATATATAAGTTTAAAAAGTCGACGGGAGGCCAATAAGCCTTTGCCCGATGTCCGTGAAGTTGTGCTTAATGTGGTTGCGCAAGCCTTTTCTGTTGCAAAAAAAATGATTGATGAAAAATATTTGCTTGGCGATTACGGACTTGACCAATATAAATATTCTTACATCATGGAACAACTGAAAATAAATGGTTATAAAGTGGATTTTAAAGAATATGAACTGGATGGTATGACGATAAAGGAATTTATTCAGGCGGTAAATGATGTGCAAACTTTGGCGGCCAATCATGATGAAAGAATAAGTATTTCTGATATAGCTTATACCTTACAGACCGGCAGGGAAGCTTTCAAGATCCGGATGGCAATCATCGCATCAAATCTGGACAGCTTAGGGCAAAAGCTTGAAAATTGGCTGGAATATGGTAAGGATGTGGACTGTTATACAGCTTATGGCGAAAAGGTGCTTTGTAATGGAGAGTCGGTTGAAATAAAAGATGTTGATAGTATTACGGAGCTGCTTAAAAAAGGGAAATTGCGGGAGTTGGCTATTAGTTGGCTGCTTCACAAGGAAATTAATTGGCAGCTTATGAAAGGCAATGAAAATGGAGTAAGAGTTTCATTGCCGGGATATGTATTCAGAAAAGAACATTATTTAATTGACCGTCATTTAATTGATAGTAAAGATAATAAAGCACAGCCAATGTTGGGAGAGAATATATCCGGAATTGATAAATGTGCCTACCGGATTATTTTTACCGGCGCTGAGTTTTTTTTGAATGACCATATCTTGCTGACGAAAAAGGTGATGCCGGGGATGGCTTATCTTGAACTGGCAAGGGCAAATATTGAACAAGCTACCAGGGAGAAAGTTGTTGAAATTAGAAATGTTTTGTGGAGTAATATATTTTTGCTGGATCAATCCACAAAAGAAATGCAGGTTATTTTAAAAAGGGATGGGAACTATATTTCTTGTGAATTTAATGGCGAAAATAAATTTGCGGAATGTAAGGTTATTACCGCTAAAGATTATCAGGATGAAGCTCATTATAATATTCAAACTATAAAAGAAGGATGTAATAAGAAAATCTTGCCCGATGAATTATATTCCTATTACAAATCAGGCGGTTTAGATTATGGGCCATCCTTTAAAATGTTGGATGAAGTTTGGTATAACAATACGGAGGCAATCAGCCATTTGACAGTACCAGAATGCTGCAAAATAGATTTTGATGCTTATGTGTTACACCCATCCATGTTGGATTCAGCTCTTCAGGCTGGTCTGTGTATCCGGGGGGAGAGCGATACAAAAGATGAAACAACAACACATATACCATATTTTGTAGAAAAGGTATCAATATACGGCAAAATGGAAAAAAGCTGTTATAGTTATATTACGCTTTCAAATAATCAGACAAATGATAACCGAAGCCTGAATTGTGTTTTACTATCGGATGAAGGCAGGCCTTTGGTAAGGATCCAGGCATTTACAGCAAGAAAAGCAAAACTACATAAGGAGAAGCAAATAGATAAGCACTCAATAGAGAGTGGTTTGCACTTTTATAAGACAAAATGGAATCTAGTTGGTTCCAATACCGGAACGATTATGAAAGCAAAAAACTATCTGCTAATCCCCCGTCATGCGAACTATTATGACGAGCTGGTAAAAATGAAAGAGGATGGCCAATATCCAGACAGAATTTTATTTGATTGCCGCATTACAGAAGAGCAGAAAATGCCTGAAAATAAAATAGAAGCTGTGATAGAACAAACGGTACTCCGTTTATTTGATTTCTTGCAATTATGGATTTTAATATACGGTGATAATCAGATTGAAATTTTTGTGTTAATTGATGGGGGGCGGGATATCCACTCTCTTATTGCAAAATCAGTTTCAGGTTTTACAAATTCGGTTTCCGTGAATATGACCGTACTGGAAAATGCCGGTTGTAAAGAAGATGAGTTTATCGAAAAGGTCTGTACCTTACTACTTCAAGTTATGACCAGAAAACATTATCGGATTACCCGGGATGAGGTCATGGAATTTGATATAATCCCCTGCACTTTGCCCAAAACAGATAAATCTTTGCTTAAAGAAAAAGGGACTTATCTGATAACCGGCGGACTTGGGGCAATTGGAAAAATTATATCACAGTATCTTGCAAGTCGTTATAAGGCGAATTTGATTTTGCTTGGAAGAAGCGGGTTAAATGAGGAAAAACAAGCATGGCTTAAGGATTTACAGGCTCATTCCAATTATATAAGGTATTATTCTTGTGATATTTCCTGTCAGCGCGACTTGGAAGAGGTGAAAAAGCAGATAAAAATGGAAGGGTTTATCCCGGAGGGGGCTTTTCATACGGCTGGAATCAATAGTATCGGTGAATGGCAAGAAAAAACAAAGGAAAATTTCCTTGGCACTTTAAAGCCAAAGATTCATGGAACGATATTCCTTTGTGAAATATTAACGTATTTTGAAGCAAAGTTTATATTACAGTTTTCTTCTGCTTCTTCCTATACCGGGGATTTTGGCAGAGGGGATTACGCCGTCGCCAATAGCTTCCTTGATAATTTTTCGCAACAAGGCATCCAAAATTATGTAATCAACTGGCCCATCTGGGAAAGCGGCGGAATGCATACAGGTTCTTTTGCGGCCGAGAAAAAGATGCTTTCAAAAATGGGATTGGATTACATAAAACCTGCGGATGCATTGGAATGTATCGAAAGTGTATTGGCAAATGATGAATATCAGTTGATTGTAATGGCAGGTAAACAAGATAAAATCAGCAATATCATTCAAAATTGTGTCACGAAAATGGAACCGGAAACCACAGAAAGATATTTACCCTCAAAGACAATATCGCAAAGTGAGAAAGAGGAAAAAGATGATATAAGACGGGAATTAAAGCAACTCATAGGTGATATCCTGGATCTTAGTTTGGAGAGGATTGATGTAAATGAAAGTCTAGAGGTTTATGGGTTTAATTCTGTCACCATTGCCCAACTATGCGAAAAAATCAACAAGAAGTATGGGACAGATTTCAACCCCACCATTTTTTTTGAATATGAAACAGTAGACCAGATAAGTTGTCATCTTAGGGATGTCCTTTCCCCTCAAAAAGTGAAAGAAGAATTAAATACCGGGCAGGATGTTACCAACCCGGTAGTGATGGATAACGAAGCGTTGCTGTACAAATTATCAAGTGTCCGGATAGACAATTTCGATAGCCTGAAAGAATATTTAAAGCATTGCTCGGAAGAGTATAGGAAAAAAGGAAATAGCTATAAAGAGGTAATAGATGTTCTGGATAAACATAATTATCCGAATAAGTGTGACAAAGAAACCTTATTGCACTTGATGGTGCGGCTGCCTAATGGCCAGATGGTGGAAACCATGTTACTTGGACAGGGCAAACCGCTGATAGTCATTCCCGGATTTGGTATCTCCGGGGCCGCCCTCATTCATCAATTAATGGAGCTGTCCAAGCAGTATCTTGTTGTTGTGATCCATCTTCCCGGGTCAGGTTACAGTGAAGGTATGGAAGATATACTATACCCGCCTAAAATATGCGAGGTAATAAAAGCCACCCTTGAATCTTTGGAAATAAAGTTACCGGTCAGTATTTTGGCATTTTCACTTGGAGGGTTAGTTGCTCAGGAATTGGTAAAATCCTATCCAGAGATATGTAAGCAATTAATCCTTAGTTGTAGCTTTACAAAGTCGGATTCTGCAGAAACAGCAGAAGAATCTTTAGAAAAAAAGTTCGAAAAGGATTTTATTAATACCGGTAATTCAGAGAAATTCTATGAATATTATGAAATGAGCAAATGTGTAAACCGTTCTTCCATTAATTATTTGGCTGAAGCAAGCCTAAAGAAGTATATAGAAGTAACTAATCTTGAAATAGTTCAGATTCCGGTCCTTGTCATATCCGGAGGAAAAGATTCAGTAGTGGACAGTTATGAGTCGGAGATTATTGCCGAAAGAATCCCTAATTCTATCCATATTGAATTTTTGAATCATGGACATTGCGTAAATTTAACAAATGCAGCCACCTTTAATAAATTGATAACAGAGTTTCTAAAAAATGACGGATATTTAACCAATAATGAAATAAAAAGCTTTGCTAACGGCGAATTAATTATTTGCAAAAACTATAAAACGGAGATTGAATAATGTTTAGTGGAAAGTATGAAAAAGAATATGTAAAAATCAACGATATTGAGGAATTTTTTCTTCATTTTCCATCATTACCCGAAAAGGAGGTGGTTCTGTTTATTCATGGCGGTCCGGGCACATCGGAAGCCGTATCAGGACATGATATGTATGAAGCCCATAAGGATAAATTTAACATAGTTTATTATGATCAACGGGGTGCTGGAAAGACTTATATGAGGAACCCCGATAAAGAAGCGGACATTAACAACATATTAAAAGACTTAGAAGAAAGTGTTGAATACATTAAGCAGAAATATAATAAAGAAAAAATAATTATTCTGGGTCATTCATGGGGGACTATTCCCGGTGCCCTATATGTCAAGAAGCATCCGGAAAATGTCATAGGTTATGTGGGAGTTGCGCAAATAGTTAATATTAACGATAGTGAAAGGGCTCGCGTTACCTATTTAAAGAATCTTATGCAAGAAAAGAGGAAAAATAAGCAGGTAAAGTTTTTGGATGAACTAATAGAGGCAACAGAGGGCACGCTTTATGAAGAAAGGCTGACGAAGAAGCAGCTTAACCGGTTAAGGATGATGCAAATAAGAAATAAGATGCTTGAGGGCGCAAGTTTATCAATGCTTAAGATTATGAAAAATAGTCCGGTTTATGAAAAAACTGACTTGAAAGTAATGATGTCATCTAAAAAACGTTCCGCTAAGCTGTGGGATTATATTTATAAATTTGATTTATATAAAGAAATGAAAGAATGGCCGGTGAAAACGTTGTTTATTTCTGGAAGCAAAGACTTTCAGGTTCCTTATTCTTTATTAACGGAATATTGCCGGCAGAATAAGGATGGCAATATTCAATTAGAGATATATGAAGATGCCGGGCATTTTTTTATGTTTGACCAAAGCGCAAAATTTTGGGATATGATTTACCAATTTTCTTTAGAATAAATAAATTTATGGAGATACACTAATGATGAAGTATGAAAATATATATGAAAAACCTCAGGACAAGTTTTGGTTTGCCGGAGAGAAAAATTGCATTGAAAAGGCAACTTCTTTCATATTAAAGGCCAGGTACTATAATAATCCTAAATTGATGTCAATCTTTTTAGAAGATATAACCCTTGCCTTTGTACATAATGAGAACAAAATAATCAATGCCAATTGTGTAAAAAAGCCATTTATATTAAATAGGATTGTTGACACTGGTGATATTCCAGTAAATAGGCTGAAACATAACTTAGATAAATATGGTGAAGTAGTTGCCGTAATATCTACCAATAAGATTCCTTACCGAGTGGACTATGATGTTTCAATCTTGGATATTGACAGCGGGAAACATGCAATTGCAGTAATTGGCTATGATCAAAGCTATTTTTATGTGCTTGAATGGGCAAAATATATCGGCAATGGATATGACATTTCACCAATGAATCCATCTATCGGGAGAATCAAAATCGTGGATTTTGAAGCTTGCCTTGAAGAATATTTTGAATGCATGGAATTAGTTTGCGATTTGGGGCAACATGAAGCGATAGATAGCTATGAGAAATCTATAATACAAAAGATAAAACAGAATCAAAACCGGAAAAATGAAGAAAAAAGTTATGGATTAACAGCTTTAAAAGAATTATACCATTTATTCAGGGAGGGTACCGTAACATATGAACTTTACACTAATGAAAATATTATGGAAGTCAGCAATCTGATCAAGGCAAGAGAGGTCATAAAGTATAAATTGATTGGTGCAATAAATAACGAGGGCGAAAAAGAATCAATTGAAGCAACTATCAATGAAGATAATAAAAACTGGACTAAGTTTATGCGGCTTTTAATGCGGAGGCGCTCAAATGACCCGGCCCGGAGATATGATAACGGGGAAATTGGCAATTTGCTCAATTCAATATATGAAAAGGAAACTAATATCTATAAAGCGATAGAACAATACTTATAAAAATCTAATTGAGGGACAGAGGTGACAAATGAATAAAATTACAGAAGAATTTTGTTACGGCGGTAAAATGGAATGGGAAAAAGCCACTTGTCATGAGTTTTTTGAGTTGACGGCCGAAAAGTATCCGGACAAAATTGCATTACGTATGAAAGACGAGTGTTTTACTTATTCGGAGCTTAATAAGAAAGCCAATCAATTGGCAAGGAATTTACGAAAAAAGGGCGTTGGGCCGGATGTTTGTGTTGCTATTATGGGCGAGAAAGAGCTTGAAACAATCATTTCAATTTTGGCTATCTGGAAAGCCGGCGGGGCATTTGTTGCAATTGATAATAATTTGGGCGAAGAAAGGGTGACATATATTCTCAAGGATTGCAAATCGCTTCTTCTTTTAAAGTGCCGGAAAGAATTAAATTTTTCAACCGATATTCCAGTCATTTCGATGCTTGATGAAGGATACTATCAAGGTGAGGATGATAACCCGGAAAATGTGGTTGATGGAAGTAATCTGGCATATTTTGTCTACACATCCGGTTCGACCGGGACACCCAAAGGTGTTATGCAGCATCATAGGGGAACAGTCCGGTTCCATAATCATTTTTTGATTAATGATATTTCTCCAAACGATACTTTACTGCAATTTTCCAGTTTTTCATTTGCCATGTCGGTTTGGGAACTTTCGATTTCTTTTTTTACAGGTGCAACTTTATGCATGATACCAGAATATTATGTTTTGGACACAAGGGAGTTTGAAAAGTACATACAAAAATATAAAGTCAATATATTACTTTTACCCCGGCAATATATAGAACAAGTGAAGTGTTATGATGGAGTTGACAAGATATTCACTGCCGGGTCTGAAATGACCAGTGAAGTTTTTGATTATATACCTAAGGGTGTACAATTCACTCAAATGTATGGTACCAGCGAAGTTTCCGGGGTGGTGACACAATGGCGGTATAGCGGGGAGGCTGTTGAAAGCAAACTTCCAATCGGGAAACCAATGCCAAATTGTTATGTATACATCGTAAAAGAGGGAAGATTATGTAGTATTGGGGAAATAGGGGATATATATATTGCGGGGGAATGTATATCCCGGGGTTACGTATCAAAACCTGAATTAACGAAGGAAGTTTTTATCCCCAATCTTTTTGGGGATGGGATCATGTACGCAACAGGTGACATGGGAAGATGGCTAGCCGACGGGAATATAGTTTTTCATGGCCGTAAGGATTCTCAAGTTAAGATAAGGGGTTATCGGGTCGAACTTGGCGAAATAGAAGCAGTACTTCGAAGCAAGGAATCCATTCAAGAGGCAGCAGTCGTTTTGAAAGAAGATAAACAAAAAGAGAAAATCATTTGTGCATATATCACAGCAGATAAAGAAATTGACTTGTCAGTACTAAAAAAGGAATTAAGAAAATCATTGCCGGAATACATGATTCCGGCTAAGATTATGCAACTTAAGGAAATGCCTCTTACAATTAGCCGGAAACTTGACAAAAACCGCTTACCGGATATTGACCTTGCAATCCGTTCTAATTATATACCTCCCGAAACAAAACTCCAAAAACAACTAGCTTCTATGTTTGAAAAAATCCTTGGTGTTGAAAATGTTGGGATTAAAGATAGTTTCTTTGATTTGGGCGGACATTCTTTGAGTGTTTCAAAGCTTTTGAATGCAATCAATATCAATTGCGGTATTTATTTATCCATAAAGAGCATCTTTGAACATCCAGTTATCAGTGAATTAAGCGAGGAAGTAGAAAAGTGCAGAAACAAGGTTCAGGAGGATATGTCTGTCCCCAAATCCCATAAAAAAGAAAAATATGCTATGTCCCCGGTACAGAAGGGGATTTATTTTGCTTGTCAAATGAATGAAAACACGGCTTATAATATTTTCAGCGGTTATAGGCTGGAAGGGATACTTGATGTCCGGAAGCTTTACGATGCCCTGGAAGAGTTGACTGTAAGACACGAAATGCTTAGAACCAGTTTTCATATTGAAAATGGTGAGTTAGTTCAATGTGTCCATGATGAGGCAATCGTAAATTTTGAATTTAAAAAAGACAATCGGGATATAGAAGAACTGATAAGCGAGTTTAATCGGATTTTTCAACTTGAAAAGGCGCCGCTTATGCGGGTCTGCCTGATAGAGCAAAAAGATTGCCATTTATTGATGATGGAAATACATCATATTATCACGGATAAAACAAGTAATGCGATATTCTTTAATGAATTATCATGTATTTATAACAATACTCAATTGTCACAAAAGACTCTTGATTATATTGATTATAGTGAATGGATTAATCACCGTAATTTGGAGCTTCAAAAGAAGTTCTGGCTGGAAAAATTTGCTGAACCTAATTCAGTTATTGAATTACCCCTTGATATGACCCGGCCGCAAATACAGGATTTCGCCGGTGATAGTGTAAGTGCTTTTGTCAGCCCCAAACTACGGGGAAAAATTTCCGGGTTGGGAAAAATTACCAATACTACTGATTATATGATTTTTATGTCCGTCTTTATGGTTCTTCTTAGTCAGTATAGCGGGCAGGACGATATCGTTGTCGGGACACCGATTTCAGGCAGGGCAACCCATGATTTGGAAGATATGTTTGGCATGTTTGTTAATTCAATGCCAATGAGAGGGAAACCCGAGAAAGACAAAGACTTTGCTTCTTTCCTGAAAGAAATAATGAATTTCTCATTGATGGCTTATGAGAATCAGGAGTATCCCTTTGAGGAATTAGTAAGGCAGTTAAAGGTAAAAAGAGATATCTCAAGAAACCCATTGTTTGATTATATGCTTGTTATGCAGAATACACAGGAGCAAAATCTTGAAATGGACTGCCTGAAAATTTCTGCCCTTAAGCAAAATAATTTTACGGCCAAATTTGATTTAACAATTTTTATTTATAATAGAGAGGGTCAATATGAGATTCAACTGGAGTATTGCAGCAAACTATTTAAACGCTCGACGGCAATGTCAATGCTGGAGCATTATATCCATATTCTGACCTATATTACCGACAATCAAAATATCAGGATAGATGATATTCCTTTGGTGTCAAAAGAGGGACAAGAATTAATCTTAAATGTTTTTAATGCTACGGAATCAGATTATGACAAACGTAGTATTTTATCTTTAATAGAAGAGCAAGCAGTTATTAATCCTGAGCAGATAGCATTATATGATAAAGACAGAAGATTAACTTACAATGAGATGGATGGAAAAGCAAATCAGCTTGCTTGCTATTTGGCGGAATCCGGGGTTAAAAAGGGTGATATCATTGCAATCATAAGTGAGCGGAGTATAGAATTTGTAGTTGGAGTTCTGGCAATATTGAAAGCCGGCGGGGTTTTTGTTCCAATTGACCCGGATTATCCGGAAGATAGAATACTGTACATTTTAGGGGATTGTGCCCCGGCACTTATCTTGTGTAGTGAATCGGCAGCTATTAATTGGAACGTACCCACGATAAGCATGAATGTAATTAAGGAATATGCAGGAATTGAAAAAAATAACCAGATAGCCCCCCTTTCGGCGGAGCTTGTATATATGATTTATACGTCAGGGACCACAGGAAAGCCGAAAGGTACCATGATTACCCACGCAGGGCTTTCTAACTATATAAATTATGGTATAGAGAATTATGTTTCAAAACCACCTGTGGCACCCTTATTTACCAACCTATGCTTTGATTTGACGATGACAACTCTTTTTCTGCCTTTGTGCTGCGGGGGCAGGATTAAAATTTATAATGCCCCAATTGATGAAATGATTCGGGAAATTTTTGCCGAAGATGAGTTTACGCTAATCAAATGCACACCCGCTCATTTGAAATTTGCCGCGAACTGCGAAAAGCGGCTTCTTATGAATCTTGAAACGATGATTATTGGCGGGGAAGAATTGGAGACCATGACATCAGAGCAAGTCTTAGAAAACTTCGGGCATCACATAAAAATTCATAATGAGTATGGCCCTACGGAGGCGACCATAGGATGCTGTGACCACATATATACGGGCAATGAATTAAATAGGACAGTATCAATCGGTAAGCCAATTAATAATATGCAAATATATATTATGGAAAATGAGAGGTTATGCGGGATAGGAATCCCGGGGGAGCTATGTATTTCAGGCATAGGGATTGCCAAGGGATACTGGAATAATGAAGAGATGACGGCGGCGAAATTTGTTAGCAACCCCTTTGGCGAGGGTATTTTATATCGCACCGGTGACAAAGCAAGATGGCTTGCAGAGCAAACACTGGAATATTTGGGAAGAATAGATGAGCAGATTAAAATACGGGGATTTAGAATCGAACCTGGTGAAATTAGTAATTGTATCAGAAAACAGGAAGGGATTAAGGATGCTGTTGTTATTACAAGAGAATCTAATGCGGGCGAAAAACAATTGTATGGATATTATACAGCAGATGAAAATAAGGAAAATGAACAGATAAAAGAGCTTTTGCGCAAAGAACTACCGGAGTACATGATACCGATTTATTTAATGCAAATTGACCATATTCCAATAACCCGTAACGGGAAAATAGATAAGAAATTGCTTCCGCTGATTAAAACGGATAGTGCAATGGGAAAAGCGGCTCCAAGAAATGATAAAGAAAAGGTTATTTCGGAAATATTTAAGTCCGTATTGGAAATAGAGAATGTTGGCATATATGATAATTTCTTTGAGTTAGGCGGCCATTCTTTGAAAGCAGCGAAAATGATTCACCTTATTGAGGAAGCTTTTAGGATAAAGTTAATGCTAAGTGAAATTTTTCATTTTCCTAATATATCTAAGTTGGCCGAATATCTGGGGCAGAAGAATGAAGTCCATGGGACGGGCGGGATTCCAAGAGCGGAAACCCTTCAGTTTTATGAAGCAGCGCCGGTTCAGAAAGGCATTTATCTGATTGCCGATAATGAAAAAAGTACTGTCTATAATATGCCCTATGGGGTGAAACTTACCGGGAAGCTGGATACAACAAGGCTTAGTGCGGTATTTGAAAAAATAATAAACCGTTATGAGATTCTTAGAACCGGTTTCAGGCTTCATGAAGGAAAGATTATTCAGCAGATTTCAGAATTACCGGATTTTGATTTTAAAGTTATACCGGCGGAAGCGAAAGATTATGATTTGGCTTCCATGGTTGAACCCTTTGACCTGGCAAAAGCGCCTCTCTTGCGTATTCGGGTAATCAAAGGAGAAGAGGAAAGTATTTTATTTTTGGACATTCACCATCTTGTATGCGATGGTATTTCCCTTTCGGTGATTATTAATGAAATATCTGATTTGTATAATGGGGCGGCGGGGGAAGAACCCAAGCTGCAATATAAGGATTACAGCCAGTGGATGTATAGCCGGGATATGAGCAGCCAGAGGCAATATTGGCTTAACAAATTTTCAGATGAAATTCCGGTTTTGGATTTACCGATAGATTTTTCACGGCCTCAATTTCAAAGCTTCCATGGTTCCCGTATTCTTAAGACTTTGGGCAATGAATTAACTAGTGCTATAAAAAAACTAGCCATCGAAAAAGGTGTTACTGAATATATGGTGTTTCTATCTATATATATGATGATGTTAAGTAACTATAGCCGACAGGATAAAGTGGTTGTCGGTTGCCCTGTTACCGGAAGAACAGACAAAGATATCCACAATATGCCGGGGATGTTTGTGAACTCCGTGGGGTTAATCGGAGAGGTAAATCAGGATTCCGGTTATCAGGATTTCCTTAAACAAATTAAAATCAATACCTTAGAAGCATACAGCAATCAGGAATATCCGCTTGAAGTTTTATTGGATGATTTAAAGATAAAAAGGGACTATTCCAGAAATCCTTTGTTTCAGGTGATGCTTGTGATGCAGAATCAAGAGCAGGTTAATTTTAAATTAGATGAAATTAAGGCCAATGAAATTAATATTAAGAGTTTTGTATCTAAATTTGATTTAACGCTTTGTATCAAAGAAGTGGACAATACTTTCCGCATTGAATTTGAATATTGTACGGATTTGTTTCGAAAAGAAACGATTGGCTATATGTTAGAGCATTTCATATGCCTGATTGCAGGTGTTACCGATAATCCTAATAAGATACTTAAAGAATATTCCATGGTTTCTGCAGAAGAACAAAAGAAAATTCTGACAAAGTTCAATCATACTAAGCTGAAGTATGAAGAAAATTTATACATTCATGAAATATTTGAGAAGGTATCAGCATTTAGTCCGGATTCGATAGCAGTATGGCATAATGGCAAAAACTTAACATACAGACAATTAAATGAAAAAGCTAATCAACTCGCCTCGTGGCTTATGAAAAATGTAGTTGCAGATGGAAACCATGTGGCAATACTTGCAGATAAGTCAATCGAAACGGTTATCAGTATCATTGCGGTCTTAAAATCCGGGGCTGCCTATGTGCCAATAGATAGGGAAATGCCGGAAAAGAGGCGAAGTTATGTGCTTTCAGACACCAGCCCGGTAATAATTCTTACCAATGAATGTTTTGTTTTAAAGGGTTGGAATATCCAGGAGGTTTCTCTAAAAGATTGGAAGTTTGGGCAGGAACCGGTAAAAAATACTAATCTGCCATACGACGAAGAACGTTTGGCATATATACTTTATACATCTGGTACCACCGGAAATCCCAAAGGGGTGATGGTTAAGCATTCGGGGGTTGTTAATCTGGCACATTTCCAAAGGAAACAATATAAAATTACACAACAAGACCGTATTTTGCAATTTGCGAACTTTGTATTTGATGCCTCAGTATGGGAATGCGTAATGGCTTTATTAAATGGGGCTACCCTTTACATTCCCAATGAAGAGACTATTTTGGAGCCAAAGAAGCTGGAAAAATTTGCCGAAGAGAATCAGATTACGGTTATGACAATACCGCCCCACTACTTTCTACAGATGCAAATTTCTGATATAAGGGTACTTATTACGGCGGGGTCAGCCCCGGATCTAAGTGTGCTTGAGCGGGTCCCGGATAGCACATGTTATGTGAATGCGTATGGACCAACTGAGGTGACAGTATGCGGGACAGACTGGATTTGGGATAAAAGCGAAATAACAAATATAATTCCCATCGGACGGCCAATTGCCAATACGCAGATTTATATCCTGCGGCATGGAAATCTTTGTGGAATCGGGGTCCCGGGAGAAATCTGTATCAGTGGGGCAGGTGTGACAAAAGGGTACTTAAATCAAAAAAAACTTACCGCCGAAAAATTTGTAAAAAATCCTTTTGGACAGGGTATGATGTACAAAACAGGAGACGTAGGCCGATGGCTGGATAATGGCAATGTAGAGTTTTTGGGACGTATGGATGAACAGGTTAAGGTCAGGGGATACCGGATCGAGCTCAAGGAGATAGAAAATGTAATCAGGAAAATCAAAGGGATAAAGGATGCTGTAGCAATTGTCAGGGAAAATGAAGCTTGTGAAAGTAATATTTATGCTTACTATACTTCTGAGTTTCCTCTGAATGGAAACGAGATAAAAAAAGAGTTGCGCAAATCCCTTCCGGAATATATGATCCCTTCCTGTATCATATCGGTTGAAAGCATTCCGGTAAACCGCAGCGGAAAAGTGGATAAAACCAAGTTGCCAGCCGAGGTTATAGTCACTGAACAGGACGATGAGCAGGCAATTACCGAAAATCAAAAGGAGATTGGGGCAATATTTGAATTTGTCCTTGGTATCAATAAGGCTGGAAAAAAGACAGACTTTTTTGAGTCCGGCGGACATTCCCTGAAAGCTGTTAAGATAATTAACGAGATTGAGAAAAAATATAACATCCGTTTATCTGTTAAGGATATATTCATTTACCCGACCCCGGAAAGTCTGGCAGCTTATATTGAAGAAAATGCAAAAGATAAATACTATGAAGCGATTCAGGCATGTAAGGAAAAGGATTTTTATCCTGTCTCCCATATGCAAAAAGGTATTTATATCATATGCAAGATGAAAGATACGATAAGTTATAACATGCCCAAGGCGATATCTTTCAAAGGAAGATTAAATCTTGAAAAACTGCGAAATGTTTTTTCCATTTTGCTTAAGCGCCATGAAATTCTTAGAACTAGCTTCCATGTTGAGCAAAACGAAGTGGTTCAAAAAGTGCATCGAAAGGCAGAAGTTGAAATAAGCTATGCGGAAGCAGAAGAATTTACAGAAAGAATGATGAATGAATTTGTCCGTGTTTTTGACTTAGGCAAAGCGCCGCTTGTTAGGGCAGGAATTATCAGGCAAAAGGAATATGACGTACTGCTGTTGGATATCCACCATATTATTTCAGATGGTTTAAGTGCGGATATCCTGACTAGAGAGATATCAGCTTTATACAATGGTGTAATACTTAAGGAGAACACCATCCAATATAAGGATTTTAGCAGTTGGCTGAAAACCCGGGATACCGGGGCGCATAGAAAGTTTTGGATAGAGGAAGTGGGAGGAGAGGCCAGTGTGCTTAATTTCCCATTGGACAAATCAAGACCCAAATATCAGACTTTCCAGGGTGACAGAATTGTGATGAATTTTGCCGAGGAGACAAGTAAGCTTATCCGAAGAATGGGGAGAGACTATAGTGTTTCTGATTATATGATTTTTCTGGCTGGCTATATGATACTTTTATCAAAATATTCGCGGCAGGAGGATGTTATGATTGGCAGCCCTCTGGCAGGCAGATTCCGTAAAGAGACGGAAAACATGCTTGGTATGTTTGTCAATACAATGCCTATCCGGGAAAAAATTGAGAAGAATCAAACATTTACCGACTTCTTGCAGAAGATAAAAAATAAAGTCCTTCAAGTAGTTGAACACGAAGCTTATTCTTTTGAGTCACTCATCAGTCAATTGGGTATCAAGCCGGATCACTCAAGAAATGCCTTGTTTGATATAGTACTTGCTGTGCAAAACCAAAAAGCGGCCGCGTGGAGGTTGAATGAGGCAGAAACGGTAAAAGTATGGGAAGTAAACACCAATACCTCCAAGTTTGATATTACTTTGATTATAGATAGTTCTAAACCCAAATATGAAATGGAATTAGAATATTGTACCGATTTGTTTTACAAAGAAACAATGGAACGTATGCTTAAGCATTTCATATGTCTTATGAAAGATATTTCATTAAACCCTAATAAAATCATTGATGAATTTTCTATGGTTGATGAAGATGAAAAATCTGCTTTACTTTGTATGTCGCAAGCTACCATGACCGGATATTTTGATTCAGAGCTTATCCATGAGAGATTTGAAAACATAGCCGTACAATTTCCGGAACGGATAGCAATAATACATAATGAAAGGCAAATAACTTACCGGGAATTGAATGAAAAAGCAAATCAGACAGCACATTATCTGCGTATAAAAGGGGTAGGGCGAAATAGCTTAGTTGCTGTATTAGGGGAGAAAAAGATTGAAACCATGATTTTAATTTTAGGTATTCTAAAAGCAGGAGGAGCTTATGTACCAATTGACCCTGAATATCCGGCTGAACGAATCGAATATATCTTAGAAGATTGCCAGCCGGTATTATTTTTGAAAGATGTTCCGCTTTCTGAAAAAAATAAAACAAATCCCAAACACATTAATGAGGCAGATGATTTGGCTTATATTATTTATACGTCAGGGACGACTGGGAAACCAAAGGGGGTCATGCTAGAACACAAAGGGCTTATAAATCTGTATTATCATTGCCAAATTGCGTATGGTTTAAGTGAAGAAGAGGTTGTTTTGCAATTTGCCAACCTGACATTCGATGCTTCGGTATGGGAAATTGCAATGGCATTTTTAAGTGGGGGGACCTTATGTATAGTGGATAAGGAAATTATTACGGATGTCAGAAAATTTGAACGTTATGTATATGCTAATGGGGTGACTTTACTACTTTTACCCCCTCAATATTATCTTCAGGTGGAACTATCAGGCATAAAGAGAATTATTACCGGAGGTTCCCCGGCCGACAAAACTGTGCTTGATCATGTGCCGGACAATATAGTTTATTCAAACGCATATGGGCCGACAGAGATTACTGTATTCTGTACTGATTGGGAAGCCCGGCCCGGAGAAATTGTCGAGAAAGTACCGATTGGCAGGCCGATAAGTAATACGAGCATCTATATCATGGATAATAATCAGATTTGCGGTATTGGCGTACCGGGTGAGTTATGCGTGGGGGGCCCCGGAGTGGCCAGGGGTTATTTGAATCAATCAGGTCTGACTAAGGAGCGGTTTGTAACGAATCTACAAGGCGAGTCAAGAATCTATCGCACAGGTGATTTGGCAAGATGGACAGAAAACGGGACGATTGAATATCTTGGCCGGATGGATAACCAAGTCAAAATACGGGGCCACCGGGTTGAGTTAGGGGAAATTGAGAGTGTTATCCGGACTGTGGCAGGGGTTAAGGATGCAATTGTAATTGTAAGAAAATCAGGCGATACGGATGAGCAGTTATATGCGTATTTTACATCTGACATAGTTATCAATATGGATGAGATTAAACAAGTTTTACATAGAAAACTCCCGGAATATATGATTCCTAAGCTCATGATGAAACTTGAAGAGATACCGGTCGGGCAAAGCGGAAAACCTCAACACCACAAATTGCCGGATATCAAAATGGTCAGTGAAAAAGAATATATGATACCAAACGGAGAAAAAGAGCAAGCGGTAGCAAATGTATATATGCAAGTTTTGAAACTTGACAAGGTTGGTAGGAATGACAGCTTTTTTGACCTTGGGGGCAATTCAATGAAAGCTATTATCGTAATTAACCATCTTAATAAAAAAGGATATAAAATCAGCTCCCAGGATATTATGAGGTATCCGGTTGTAGAAAAACTGGCCGCCCGGTTAAAGTAAAGGAAGATATTTATATGATGAAGCTAGAAATGAATCTAATAAAAATGCCCCGGTTGAGAAAAGGCAAGTTTTCCATATTCTTTTGTGTGGACGATGCTATTGCTACAATAGCGGCTTATTATCAAAGAAGCTATGAATATATGTACCGTGATGCCCTTTATTATCGTTATGACAAAAAAAATGAATATATCGGAAAGAGTATATATGTCCCCTACTTATTTCAAAAGCAGTTGCGGGAATGCTGCGGAATTACTATGGAATTTCAAAATCATACGGAGCATCCCTATGACTTGGTGAAAAAGGAATTGGATGCTAAAAATCCCGTTTTTATGGCTATTAATGCTTATTACTGTCCATGGGACTGGCGCTATGGGGAAATTGAGGACGGGGGACATGCAATTATACTAAATGGATATGATGAGCAGAATCAATCCCTATTATGTATTGACCCTTATTATGATCAGATTGATTTGGTATTGCCGCTGCATCTTTTTAGTAAAGGAATTATGCAGATTGCCACTTTCCGCAAAGAAAACTATGATAAAAATATAGACAACGAATCCTTTTTGCAGGAAAGCCTACAAAATATGGTGGATAAGCCTTTTTATTCTGATGCCGAAAAGCTGGCAGCAGATATTGGACAGAATTTTTTATTTGAATACGAAATTTCAAATTATGATCCTCTTGAAGAAATAAGCGGAGAAGAAATGTCAAAGCGGGTTGCTTTAGAAGCAGCCTTTACCGCTTTGTCCAATAATCGGCAACGTTATGCAGTTATGCTTAAGTTAATTGGGGAAAAATCACCCGGGCTTAAGGATATGACTATTGGTGCCATAGATAGGCTGATTGCTTTTGCCGAACAGTGGGATATGCTAAGATATATGATAATGAAAGGCATCATGTTAAAAAAAGCTTCTGTCATAACGGAATACGCCCCTGAAAAAATAAAGATAATTGCCTTGTCGGAAAAAGAGTACTTTGAAGAATTAGTGGAAAATAAAGAGAAGGGTTTATGGAGAATGGCATCAGACAGGACATGTGATGAACAGCTTACAATATCAGAAATATTTCATTATGAGCTTAATCAATTCTGTAACAATGAGGGAATTGGAGATTTTGAAAATACTTCTGCCAACTTAAATGATAAGGGCGACTATTTCCTGCTTGATGACTTTTCCGAGAAAATGAGTTTCCTGGATATGAGTTTTCAAGTATCAGGACTGCATAATGGGAAAGCAGATAATGTGATTTGTCAGGGTCAAAAGTTAAAAGTTCTGCCTGACTATTATATAGCTTGCGTGATATTAGGCTGTTCCGACTTTGGGCAATGCATAGATAGGGTAAGGTTTGTCTACGAGGATGGAAAGGAAGAGGAGTGTCGAATAGAAATGCCGGAATGGCAGCCGGAGCTGCAATATGGGGAACCGGAAGGAACGGCCTTTGTCTTAAGGTCAGTGGAATGTTATGAAGGCAGCAAATCAATCAATAGTGACGGGAAAAGGTTATATGTGAGGAAACTTAAACTTAACCAAGAAAAAAGGCTTATATCCTTAATGCTTCCGCAAACGCCCTGTTTGCATATATTTAGCTTGTTTTTGGCGAAATAGTGGATGCCATCACACTGTCTGTATCAACCGCAAATAAAACTCAACCACCTTGTAAAGCGACTCAAGCGGAAGACGTTCATTGTGACTATGAATCATCGCCCGTTCTTCTTTTGTCAGCTTGAGGGGGGAGAAACGGTAAACCCGGTCAGTAATCCGTAAATAGTGGCGTGAGTCGGTGGCAGCCATCATTAGATAAGGGGCAATGAGGGCTTCAGGCCAAATAGTATGGATGACCTTTTTTAAAGTTTCGTATTCAGTGCTAGTAGTATCGGAATGGGCTGAAGCCTCACCGCCGCTGACAACGGTAAGCTTAATTTCATCATTTTTAACCACTTTCTTAATATAAGCTAATGCGGAATCAACTGTCGTCCCGTCCATTAAGCGAAGGTTCATCCCAATAGTAGCTTTTGGCGGCAGGACATTAAACGCTTTACTTCCTTCCATCCGGGTTACGGCGCAGGTGGTGCGGAGCATCGCATTGAGATTACCCCCGTTTTTACGGCCGAAATATTTTAATAATGGTAAAAAACACCATAAATTAGCAAAAATTAAACGATACCCAAAAGAAGAGTGCCGGCATAGGGTATCAAACATTTCCGCGACGGGTTTGGTCAGTTTGCCGGGGAAAGGATTATTTTCAATCCGGGTAACGGCTTTGGCAAGTTCGCCGACAAGAGTATTTGGGGGTGGGGTTGAAGCATGGCCGCCAAGGCTTTCCATGCTGCATTCCAAATCAAGCACCCCTTTTTCGCCGATGCCAATCACGGCGCAGGGGGCGGTGACACCGGGAAAGATATCTTGAACGATAACCCCGCCTTCGTCAACGACTAAGCGCGGGCGGATCCCTTTTTCGGCAAACCATGAAACGATAGCAATGCAACTCGCCCCATGTATCTCTTCATCACCGCCAAAGGAAAAATAAATGTCACTGGTTGGAACGAAGCCGGTTTCTAAAAGTTGTTCGGCGGCATTTAAGACCCCGCAGATAGTAACTTTGGTATCAATTGCCCCACGGCCCCAGATAACTCCGTCTTCGATAATCCCGTCAAAGGGGGGCTTCTCCCAGTATTCTTCATCGGCAGGCACCACGTCGAAATGCGACATCAGGACGACCGGGCCGCCGTTTTCTTTGCCTTTCCAGTGAAAAAGTAAACCGGCCGGCCCGATTTTTTCGAGAGGGCAGTTTGCATGAACCAAGGGATAGTGCTCTTTTAGTGTCTCATAAAATTTATCAAATTCCGTCCAGTCGGTTAATGATTCTTCACGGTTTGAAACAGTTTTGCACTGTAATATTGCCGAAAAATCAGCGGCAACTTTATCCTCATTTACAATAACATTGCCGGTGAGAGAACCGGGCATTGGATAGGGCCGGAGAGTAAGCGCCCGGACAAGCAGGGTAGTGCAGAAGATAATAATTATAGTAAGGATAATTAAAAATATATTCATGAAAGTTCCTTTCTTGCATAAGTTTGTTGCTATAATAGTATAGTACGTTGTTAATTATATTTATACAAGTAGAAAAAGCAGTCGAAACTGCTTTTTTTACTTATACTTTTTTCGCCTGCCGAACACATTTTTACTTTGTAAGCTTACTTTTATAAATATGCACGGCAAGTACAAAACCAAAAACTATTAGCCCAATACACCATATAAGAGCAATTTCTATTTCGTTTTCAAGCGGTGTGCCTAACAGCAGACCCCGCAGGGCATCAATCACCGGGGTCATTGGCTGATGTTTTGCGAATACCCGGAGGACAGTAGGCAGAGTCTCGGGCGGCGCAAAAGCGGAACTAAGAAATACGAAAACGACAAGCAGGAAATTGATGCCGCTGATAGCTTCAGCATCTTTTGAAACAAGCCCGATTATTACGACAAGCCATGTCATTGCGATGATAAACAGTATCAAAATCCCGGAAATTACCAGCCACTCCGCGAAGCCGGCCGTTGGCCTGAAACCAATCATAAAAGCTGCGCCAAAGGTTGCTATCGTGATGACAATACTGCGGATTACCGACATCCATACATGTCCCGAGATAAAAGCTGATTTGGCAATTTGTATTGAGCGGAAGCGGTCAATAATCCCTTTGGACATATCATTATGAACACTCAAAGAGGTTGCGGCGGAAGAGTTGCAGATACATTGTAAAATAATCCCCGGTACGATGAAATTGATGTAGTTGAACCCCTCGATGCTGGCGATGCCGCCGAATACATAACCGAAGAGTACCATCATTATAAAAGGTACCACGATTGCCATTGTAACGGCTTCGGGGCTTCGTGATGTTTTAATTAAACAGCGTTTGAACATTATATATGAATCAGATATTGCTTTACTCATTTTTACCTCCCTTTTCCCCTATTAATGTCAAAAAGGCATCTTCAAGTGACGGCTGATTTTGGGTAAAGCGTGATATGGTTAGCCCACCGTCATTGATGCGGTTGAGAATATCCGTTAGCTGACTTGCACTGCCATTCGTTGATACTTCAATGATTTTTCGCCCGGCCTTGAGCGGATAACCTTCCAACAGCCCCCGGGCTTTATCTGCATCGGTTGAGTTCATAAATTCTAGTGAAATCTCACCGATTGGCAGTATCTTTTTAAGCTCTTCCGGCGAACCTTCGGCGGTGATAATGCCGTTGTGCAAAATTGCGATGTGGTCGGCGAGATATTCCGCTTCTTCCAAATATTGCGTTGTCAGCAGTATCGTTGTGCCGTTTTCGGCAAGTCTTGCAATCATATCCCACATAACGATTCGGTTTTGCGGGTCAAGCCCGGTGGTTGGCTCATCAAGAAAGATTACTTGTGGTTTACCCATTAGGCTCATTGCGATATCAAGCCTTCGGCGCATCCCGCCGGAATATTCCAAAACCCGCCGGTCGGCAGCATCTTCAAGGTTGATGAGCGAAAGCAATTTTTCTGTTTGCTTACGAAAATCGGGCAGATGTTTTAATTCGCCAATCAAGTATAGGTTTTCCCGTCCGGTAAGTATTTCGTCAACGGCGGCATATTGACCGGTAAGGCTGATACAGCCCCGCACATTGTCGGCTTCTTTGAAAACATCATGACCGCAAATAGCGGCTGACCCGCCGTCTGCTTTGGTCAGAGTGGAGAGGATTCTCACACAAGTGGTTTTCCCGGCCCCGTTTGAACCAAGCAGGGCAAATATCTTACCTTTATAGACATGGAAATCTACGCCTTTTAATACTTGGTTTTGTTTGAAAGATTTTTTTAAACCTTTCACTTCAATGATTTTTTGCATATTTCCTCCTTATTTACTTTCTATGCTATCGTTTGGCAGCTTAATATACATTTGGTATGTATGAATAATATTAAAAAAAATTACCCTAATTCATTTGCCACCCATTCTTCTCCAAGTTTTTCAAATTCATCGTCATAAATGTTCAAGCCAAAGTGTTCCAAAATCTCAATAACTACCTTTGCTTTTTTCTCCAGATAATCGGCATTACCCGGAAAAAGTACGGAGCCAAGCCAAAAACTGAACAGCACGATAAAAAGTTCCGCAAGAACCTGCGGGTCTTGTTCCTTAATCGAACCATCCGCAATCCCTTCTTCAATAAGGGGCTGGACATATTTACGGCTAAGTGAGGCGTTAAACTCCATATTCCACATAAAAACTTGCGGGCTTTTAAAAAGCTCTTTGCTGGTCGTATTCAATATAGCCAAGTCCCTTTGCTGGGTAGCCATATTAATCTTCAAAGCTTTTTGTAGTTTTGCCAGGCCGCTAAGGTTTTTTTCCGTGAGTACTTTTTCAAAAGGGTTTGTCTCTTCAAAAATTCTTTCGCATATGGCGCTAAGTACTTCGCCTTTTGACTTAAAGTGGTGATAAAAAGCCCCGCGGGTAAGGCCGTTCATATTTTCGACAATGTCCAAAATAGTAGAAGCCTCATAGCCTTTTTCTTGAAAAGTCCGCAAGCCGGCATCAAGAACCTTTTCTCTTGTTTCCTCGGGATATTTGTTCCTTGGCAAACTTAATCTCCTTTATTCATACACCATGTATGTATAATAACATACGAATTTCTCCATGTCAATGTGCTTTTTGGAATTTACTCGTTAAGGAATAAAATTAAAGAAAATCACACTTTTTTTGACGAAAGCCTACTCAACTTTCTCCATTACCGTAATTGTCAAGCACGAGAGGTCGTTAAATAAATCATATTTTTTTCCTTCGGCATTGACTACTTCGGGGCGCAAGATGTTTTCTTTGTTGTTCTTGACCACCGTTGCTATTTCACCATTACTTAAAAGAACCTGTGAGCCAACCGGATAAAGAACTATCGACCTTAAGAAAACCCGCAAAATATGGATGTCAAAATCGGCGGTCATTGCCATCATCATTTCAACGGCATGGCTTGGCGAAAAAGCGGCTTTGTATGGCCGGGCAGTAACCAGAGCATCATAAACATCGGCAACTGTCAGGATTCGGGCAAAGAGGCAGATTTTGTCTCCGGGCAATTTTTGGGGATAACCATTTCCGCTCCATTTTTCATGATGTTGCAAAACTCCCAGTTTAACATGGTCAGGGATGGTTTTGATTTCCATAATATTTTGATAACCATAAACAGGATGGGTTTTCATCATCTTAAATTCGATATCGGTTAGTTTCCTTTGGGCATTCAAAATATCGCTTGGAATCCGGGTTTTGCCGAGGTCGTGGAGCAGGCCGGCAGTAGATAAGTCTTTTAGCTCCTGCTCGGAAAGCCCTAGCATTTTACCAATCATTATTGATATTGCCGCGACGTCAAGACTGTGTTTGAAGGTATATTCATCGCTGCATTTAAGTTCGTCAAGGGAGATGCCGACATTTTCGTCACCATAAATAATATCAACCAAGGTCTGGGACAAATCGTCAATTTTTTCAATGCTTTCCTCAATATCATGGTTATTATAAAGATAATCGATGGCATCAATTGCTGATTTTTTGACTTCTTCAGTGAGGACGACCAATTTCTCATCATCGGGGGCCGGGGCCTTTGGGCGGACGATCGGGGTTTCGTCCCCCTCAAACTTCGGCTTGCGCCAAATGTACATACTACGGTCGCCGCGCTCAAGAATATTACGGATTTCATCAGTAATAACGTGGCTTTCTTCAAGCAAAAGACGGCCGTCACTATCATAAATGGCATCTTTAACACAACCTTGTTTCAAGATTTCCTTTGGATTAATTTTCCACATAAAGAATTTCCCTATAAAGATGCCGCTAAGCTACACCTTTTTACCCATCCATTGGTAACTAACCGGGCGGAAGCCTAATTTTTCGTACCAACCAATCATCCCAACATAAAGAAGCTCAATTTCGACACACCCCTGTTCTTTTAACCAGCAAATACCCTCGGCGACCATCCGCCGGCCGATACCCCGTTCGCGAGCCTCCTTAATAATTCCGACACATCCGATGCACCCGTTTTTTTCATGCTCCCGCCTAAAGCGTGCCCCATAAGGTTCAAGCATTTGAAAACCAATAATTTTTTGACCGGAAACCGCCAGCATAACCGGGTCTTCGTAATCAACAAAGAATTGATGCCATGACGAATCGGCATCTTCAATTGCGATATCTAAAGCTTTTTTATCTGCTTTTCCCGCTAAGCGGAAAGTAACATCATCCGGTTCCGGAAGATTAAGTTCCCGGAAGTCAAAATCAGCAAGTTTAAGCCCCATATTCATTGTCGTTTCCGGTGCAGTATAACCATATTTCTCAAAAAAACCGATACTTCCATAATCAAGCGGGACCCCCTGAAAAATATAATGCCGGGCGTATCCTAATATTATCGGGGCATAATTATTATTAGCCCGGATATATTTTTCGGCTTCATCTAAGAGCCGGGCCCCATGCCCCTTGCCGCGGTATTCGGGCAAAACACAAATCAGGGTGATGGTATTACGGCAAATTATCGCAAAACCAATCATTTTTTCAGCGGTATCGAAAGCCCTGATCACATGAGTAAGCTCATTATCAGGTTTGAGCGAGTCAAAAAAACATTCGGCAGTCAGCGGGTAGTCCGGAAAGCAGCTTGCATATAAATAAAATAGGTCGTGATTAGTATTTGGCATTTTCATATCCATATTATATCACATAATTAAAAATAATTGATAGACATAAATGTTGCAAAATTTACTCTTTTTTCTTTCCGCTTTATATGGTATTATAGATTCGGAGAAGTATAAGAAATATTCTGCGGAGGAGCCGAAGGTAAATGTCAGACAAAATAAAGCTGACTGATGAACGCCGGAAACGGATTAAAATACTTAAGAAAATCATTGTCTTCGCCATTTTTTCCGCCGTTATTTTACCATCGGTTTTTTGTATAATCTTAATGGTCAAGCTATCAGAAACACGCAGGCAGATGACGGACTTGGAAGAAAGGCTTATTTCGCAAGAAGAATTATTGCTTATCATGGCGCAGGAAGCAGAAGCGGAAGCGATTTTAGAGGTCGTTGAGACTAGTATTTTTCACACAGCAAGACTTGAAGAATCGGGGCGCCGGCGAACTACACCGGTGAGTGAGGTAAGCGAGCAAAATATTGAGCGGAGAATTTATCTTACTTTTGATGACGGGCCTAGCATTAATACCGGCCGGATTTTGGATATTTTAAAAGAATACGATGTTAAGGCGACTTTTTTTGTCGTTGGAAAAACTGACGAAAGGTCATTTGATTTGTACCGCCGGATAGTTAATGAAGGGCATACCTTGGGGATGCACTCATATAGCCACCGTTATCAGGAAATATATCAGTCAGTTGAAGCATTTAGTGATGATTTGTCCAGGTTGCAGGAATTATTATATGAAGTGACCGGGGTCTGGTGCCGTTATTACCGCTTTCCCGGCGGAAGTTCAAATACGGTCAGCCGGATTGATATGCAGGATTTAATTAATTATCTTAGGGAAAAAGATATTACTTATTTTGACTGGAACATTGGTTCCGGTGATGCCGCGACCGGATATGTCAGTGCCCAGCGGATTATCAATAATTGTATGACGGGGTTAAGGGATAAAACTAACGGGATTATCCTGATGCATGATACAGCCGAAAAGAGCAGTACCGTTTCCGCGCTGCCCCGGATAATAGAGGGGATATTGGCGCTTGAGAATACGGCTTTACTTCCGATTAGTGATGATACTTTTGCAGTGCAACATATTACAAATTAAAGATGTTCAATAAAAAATGGAGGATTAAGAATGGGATTCTTTACAGATTTGAAAGAGGATTTATCTCAAGCAGTAGGTGAGCTGATGCCGGAAGATGAAATTCTCGATGGTTTGCCGGATGAACTTTTAACGGATGAACCTTTTATGGAAGAGGAAGAAATGGGAGAGGAAGGGCTGGAAGTAAGCAGTGAGTTTGAAGATGTAGCCGCTGAATTATTCGAGACTTTTGAAGATGAGTTGTTAGAAACCGAAGCTTTAGAAGCCGGTCTTGAAAGTGACGAAGCTGAAATTACAGAAATCGGCACAGAAGTAGGGGCGGAAATGTTCGACATTGATGAAATGTTAGAAAATATTACGGAAACGAATAATATGAAAGAGGATGATGAAATGAGTGATGATTCAATCTATGTAGCAGCGGCGGAAGCAGAAAATATGAAAACTGACATGACCGGCAAAAGAGTCTCGGATGAAACGGCGACAATCACCGCCGGAATGCACATTACCGGAAATATTACCTCCGAAGGTTCTTTGGAGCTTGAAGGAAGTGTAAACGGAAATGTTGATATTCTTGGAAAACTTAATGTTACCGGCAATATTGACGGAGATTCAAAAGCCGCCGAAATTTTTGCTGATAATGCGAAAATCACCGGTGAAATCCGTAGTCTTGGCAGTGTGAAAATTGGTCAAAGTACAGTTATCATCGGCAATATTTTTGCCAATAGTGCCGTAATCGCCGGTGCGGTAAAAGGCGACATTGATGTCATGGGTCCGGTCATCCTTGACACCTCTGCCATTGTAATGGGCAATATCAAATCAAAATCCGTCCAGATTAATAATGGTGCGGTTATTGAAGGTATGTGTTCACAATGTTATGCCGAAGTAAATCCGACGTCTTTCTTTGATGAAATAAAGAAAGGCAAAAAATAATGAGAATCTTACTCAAACTTTCCGGTGAGGCATTAGCAGGTGATAAGAAAACCGGCTTTTGCGAAGAGATGGTTAGGAAGGTGGCAAATCAGGTTAAAGAGCTCGTTGCAGATGGCACTGAAGTTGGCATCGTCATCGGGGGCGGAAATTTTTGGCGGGGCCGCACCAGCGAAAATATTGACCGGACGAAAGCTGATCAAATCGGAATGCTTGCGACGGTGATGAATTGTATTTATGTTTCGGAAATATTCCGCAGTACCGGAATGAAAACGAATATCCTTACTCCATTTGAGTGCGGTTCGTTTACAAAACTTTTTTCCAAAGACCGGGCCAACAAGTATTTCAGCAAAGGAATGGTAATATTCTTTGCCGGCGGGACCGGACACCCGTTTTTTTCAACTGACACCGGTGTCGTTTTACGGGCGGCGGAAGTTGATGCCGATATGATTTTGCTGGCAAAAGCGGTTGATGGTGTATATAGCGATGACCCGCGGAAGAATCCCGAAGCAGTGAAATATGCGGAAATTTCCATCGACGAAGTAATTGCGAAAAATCTGCAGGTGGTGGATATGGCGGCTTCGATTCTGGCGAAAGAGAATAAGTTGCCGATGCGGGTTTTCGGGCTTGGGGACCCAAATGGTATCGTGAACGCGGTCAAGGAGGATTTTAAGGGGACGGTTATTACGGCTTAGGTACGGGGGTTAGATTAGTACGGCTTAGGTACGTTTAGGTCGTGAGTGAATAGGCAAGAGGGCAAAAACATTTCGCAGGAACCTTAGGCCGCCTTCTTCCCAAGAGAAAATGTAAATTAGAGTCAATTAGACCGTAGCGACGGAGAAAGTTTATTGCCCGATTTGTATATTCGGTCATGAATTAGGAGGAATGAATGATGGATGAAAGACTAAACCTATATGAAGGAAAAATGACAAAAGCAGTTGAATACTTAGAAAACGACTATGCCGGGATTCGGGCCGGAAGGGCAAATCCGCGTGTCCTTGACAAAATCCGCGTTGATTATTATGGGACCCCGACCCCGCTCCAGCAAGTGGGTAATGTTACCATTCCGGAAGCGCGCCTGATTCAAATTGCACCATGGGAAAAAAATCTGATTAAGGAAATTGAAAAAGCAATCCTTGCTTCCGACCTTGGTATTAACCCGACCAATAACGGTAATACAATCAGACTGGTTTTTCCGGAATTAACCGAAGAACGCCGCCGCGATTTGGTGAAAGATGTCAAGAAAAAAGGTGAGGAATGCAAGGTTGCAGTCCGTAATATCCGCCGCGATGGCAATGATGCTTTCAAGAAATTAGGCAAAGCTGACATTTCGGAAGATGAAGTGAAACACTTGGAAGATTTGTTACAGAAATTAACGGACAAATTTATAAAAGATGTAGACAAAATGGTAGAAGAGAAATCGCAGGATATTTTAAAAGTTTAGAAAACGAAGAAAGATTTGGTATGGATACAGCGCTTAAAATGCCCCGCCATGTGGCGATTATCCTTGACGGCAATGGCCGCTGGGCAAAAGCAAAAGGGATGCCCCGCAATTATGGCCACGTTCAGGGGGCAAAGACAGTTGAAATTATTTGTGAAGAAGCTTATAAAATGGGCATTAATTATCTGACCGTTTATGCTTTTTCGACGGAAAATTGGAACCGGCCGAAAGACGAAGTTGATGCTTTGATGAAACTACTTCGTAATTATATGAAAACTTGTCTTAAAACCGCAGAAAAAAACCGGATGTGCGTTCGTATCATTGGTGACAAAAGCGGGCTTGATCAAGATATTCAAAAACGTATTTTCGAGCTTGAAGAAGCAACAAAAAACAATGACGGCCTGCGTTTTCAGATTGCCTTAAACTATGGCGGACGTGATGAAATCGTCCGGGCGGCCAGGAAAATCGCCGCTGATGTTTACGACAATCGTTTGAACATAGAAGATATCAAAGAAAATACTATTGCTGAATATCTTGATACGTACAACATTCCGGAACCGGATTTGTTAATCAGGACATGTAACGAACAAAGAATATCGAACTTTTTGTTATGGCAGTTGGCATATACCGAATTTTATTTTACGGAAGCAGCCTGGCCTGATTTTACTAAAGAGGAATTACTTAAAGCTGTCGCCGCATATAACAATAGAGAACGGCGTTACGGGAAGTGTTAGGAGTAGAGTGACTTGAAAAATTTTTGGACTAGGCTTGGAAGTAGTATTACTCTGGTAATCATTACTTTATTAACGGTTTTTTCCGGCGGATATATATTAGCAACAGTTTTGTTGTTTATTTCTTTAATTGGTTATCGTGAGCTTCTAATTGCCTTTGGCTTAACTGATTCAGGCAAAAAAACAAACTCAATCGAAAATCTGGGTTATTTTATAATAACCGTTTATTATGCGGCTATGCTTGGTACTAATAATATATCTATCTTATTTTTTGTTATCATTTTATCCTTAGTTATGTTTATGACGATGTATGTATTTACATATCCTAAATACCACATCCGCCAGATAATTGAAGCGTTTTTTAGTATTTTATATGCCCCGGTGATGCTATTTTGCATCTACCTGACCCGCAGCCTGGAAAACGGTATTTATTTTATCGGGTTGATTTTCATTAGTTCATGGATTTGCGATTCTTGCGCTTATTGCGTTGGCATGTTATTTGGCCGGAACAAACTTGCGCCGAACCTTAGCCCGAAGAAATCTATTGAGGGTGCAATTGGTGGTGTTTTAGGGGCGATGGCGGTCGGCGCTTTGTATGGTGCCTTTGTCGTAAACCGTTTGGTTCCGGAACTTACATTCACCTTAACTTTTGCCGTGATATGCGGGATTGGTGCGGTGATTGCCCAAATCGGCGACTTAGCAGCTTCGGCAATCAAACGCAATTATGAAATCAAAGATTTCGGCAAACTAATACCGGGACATGGTGGTATTATGGACCGTTTTGACAGTGTGATTTTTACCGCGCCGGTGATATATTTCCTGGCGCTGGTTATAATATGATACCAAGGTCAGTGTTTCATGCTTGCATGAAAAAATGTGAAAGCGAAGCAATCCCTAGGTATCTCATGTGAATATGAGGCAACAATGAAAAAAATCGGAATCCTTGGTTCAACCGGCTCAATCGGGACCCAGACATTGGATATCGTCAGGCACAATCGGGATGATTTACATGTGGTTGCATTAGCTGCCGGTAGCAATATCGGTTTACTTGAAGAACAAATCCGCGAGTTTCACCCGCTTTATGCGGCGATGTGGAACGAAGAAGCTGCCCGTGAGCTAAGGGTCAAAGTCGCCGATATTCCGGTCAAAATTCTTAGCGGAATCGAAGGCCTGATTGAAATTTCTACCTTACCCGATATCGAAATGTTAGTCACCGCTATTGTGGGGATGATTGGCTTAAGGCCAACAATTGCCGCGATAAAAGCGGGAAAAGATATCGCCCTTGCTAACAAAGAAACCCTTGTTACTGCCGGGCATATTATTATGCCGCTTGTAAAAAAACTTGGGATAAATTTATTACCGGTTGACAGCGAGCATAGTGCTATTTTTCAATCACTTGTTGCCGAAAGCCCTGATACAATTTCCAAAATACTTCTAACCGCTTCCGGCGGGCCTTTCCGTGGTAAAATTACTGCTGAATTACCCGGAAAAACAAAAAATGATGCATTACGCCATCCGAATTGGGCGATGGGGCAGAAGATAACTATTGATTCCGCTACTTTAGTGAATAAAGGATTGGAAGTAATCGAAGCTCACTGGCTGTTTGATATTCCGGCGGAACAGATTAAAGTAATTATTCACCCCCAAAGTATTATCCATTCGATGGTTGAATTTGTTGACCGCGGAATAATTGCTCAACTTGGTATTCCTGATATGAAGCTGCCGATTCAATATGCCCTTTTTTATCCTGAACGCAAACCGCTTAAGGGGGAAAGCGTTGATTTTACGGCTATCCAAACCCTGACATTTGAAAACCCTGATACCGAAACTTTTAAAGGCCTGCCGCTTGCTTACAAGGCTTTGGCTGATGGCGGAAGTATGCCAACCGTTTATAATGCCGCCAATGAGAAAGCAGTCAGTTTATTTTTACAGGATAAAATTGGCTTTTTAGATATATATGAAATCATCGAAGGGGCGATGAACCAACATAAAATAATCCCTAGTCCAAACGTAGAGGAAATTTTGACGGTAGAGTTGGAAACATATAGATACATTAATGCCATACAATGAGTAAGTCAGATAAGATATCTCGCAGTCACCTTAGGCCGCCTTCTTCCCAAGATTAAGATTGTAGTTTACACCAATTAGGCCGTAGAGACGGAGAGATATACTTAATCTGACTTACGGATTATATATTAATTAGAATACTTACGGATTATATATTAATTAGAATACTTACGGATTATATATTAATTAGAATACTTACGGATTATATATTAATTAGAATATTTGCGGATTATATTTAAACAAAGAAATTTATAGGAAAGGCACCAATATGGCAACATTCATCTCATTTATAATCATCTTCGGCCTCATCGTTTTAGCCCACGAACTAGGCCATTACCTACTTGGAAAGAAAAATGGCATTACCGTAACGGAATTTTTCATCGGAATGGGGCCGACCCTTTTTTCATTTACAAAAGGCGGGACCAAGTTTTCCCTGAAGCTTTTCCCCATCGGCGGGGCCTGCCTCTTTGAAGGCGAAACCGGCAACTCCCCCGCGAAAGAAGAGGGAGAAGAAGAAAAAGCGCCTGAACTAAGCGAAGGTTCTTTTCTGAAAGCTTCGGTTGGGGCCCGGTTTTCAACGATATTCGCCGGCCCGGTTTTCAATTTTATCTTAGCTTATCTAATTGGTTTGATTATTATCGGAAATACCGGTATTGATTTGCCGATTATTGAGACGGTAACTCCCGGCGGCCAGGCCGAAGCAGCCGGCCTACGTCCCGGTGATGTTGTCAAACGGATAAATAACGAAAAAATCGATGTCTATCGCCAGATTTTCTTTATTTCTTATACCAGCCGCGGTGAAACCCTTAAGGTAACTTATGAACGAGACGGTATCACTGATACGGTTATAATTAACCCCGCTTACAGTGAGGAGCTTGGGCGTTACCTGATTGGGGTCAATGCCTATGGCGAATATACGAAAACGGGGGCGTTGTCGGTCTTTAGAAATGCTTATTATGAAGTTAAATTCGGTATGACTTCGACCTTGAAAAGCTTAAGAATGTTAGTCCAGGGACAGTTAACGAAAGATGATGTCGCCGGCCCGGTAGGAATGGCAACAATTGTTGGTGAAACCTTTGAGGCAGCCCGGCCCCATGGAATATCGGTGGTTTTACTTTCGATGCTTAATATTGCGATGATTCTTTCAGTGAATCTTGGTATTATCAATTTATTGCCATTGCCGGCATTGGACGGCGGGCGGTTGGTCTTTATCCTCCTTGAAATGATTCGCGGCAAACCGGTCGCCCCGGAAAAAGAGGGGCTTGTTCATCTCGCCGGAATGATTGCTTTGATGGTCTTGATGGTATTTATTTTATTTAATGATATTTCAAGGTTGTTTTCTTGACAAATTTATGTTATAATCAAACTATAATTATGATTCTTTCGTAAGAACCAGCATCTCAAAGGTGGCTGTCTGGAAAGGCAATGTAGAATTGGATTGCCAATCTACATTGAGCAACGAGTAATCGTTTAGGGCCCCCTTGATTATCAAGTCGGGGGGCACTTTGTTTTCTAAGTGGTGGCTTTATGATTGTGACCTTTCAATTTCCGATTATTGATAAACGCGCGTTTATTAAAGATGATGCAAAAAAATATTTTTATCCGCCAGGCTGGATAGCTGATAATAAATATTTGAAAAGCTTTGGAAATTCATTAGATGATAATCCCGACGGGCCCGCGGTAAGGGAAAAGGCATATATGAAAGCCGCAAGGGCAGTACGTTTCCCGACGATGAGCAATTTATATATTCAGCCGTATAATGGATGTACATTCTCTTTGCGAGGGACTGCAAAATATAAAACACGACAATTCTATACTGATAGCGCGATATCTAATTTTAATATTGAAATAGAATGTAGGGCAGGGAAGAATCAAACCGCCTTTGATGGTGATAAGGTTTCTTTGTTCCTTGGCGCTATTTTTCAGATACCGGTGAAAATACCGACAGGTCAAATGTTCCGCTCCGCTTCGGGTGAACCCGAAAGAACATTTACAAATACGGTGCTTCAAAATGCGGGGCGGCCGATTGCTTCCCTTTATTATGGCGCCACCCTCAAAGACAAAGCCCAACTTCCTACTGCCAGAGAGCAGGAGTTGGTTGGTTCGGGTACCCCGCTGGTTATTTTACAATACGACGAGGAGGAAATGAAGAACATTACCGATTCGTTTGAACATATAAATTGTGACAAAGGTTTTTGTGTACATTATGCCCCAATTAGAGTAGATTCCCGAAGATGTGACGTATGGCTGGTTAAGAATGACAATGACTGGGCGGCGATCAACAGACTTTGCAATTGCCTTTCTTATCTGCACCATGAAAAAGAAGGAGTTTTGGAAATCCTTAAGTGGCTGAATAATATGTATGGTGATTATGAACTTTTGGAGCGAAAAATTGTCTGGTTTTTGAAAGATAAAGCGAAACAGCTTACAAAACCAAGAACTTTCGGATATGATAAGCAGAATCTTTTGGATATCGCTTACAAATATGATTTACAAGTAAACAAAGAAAAATTTGCCTTTATTTTAAGTAAAATTGAAGCAAACCGGGAAATATTCGGCGATGACATAAATACTATTCGCGAGTTATTCGAGAATAAGAGAGATACGCCTATTGAACCAAAAACAATGATAAACTATTCGATTGAGGAAGTAATATTAATGATAGGAGATAATGGTATGATAGAAATTAATAAGGCAGGAAGAGACATAATCAATGCAGGAAGAGACATAATCACGGTCGGCGGCGATGTGAAAAATAGTTTTAATACCGGAGTAACGGAATGTATTGGTAAAACTGAAAATGAAGAACTAAAGAAAGAGCTTGAAAATCTTAGGCAAGAGGTTGACAAAGTCGCAAATATATTTGACGGTACAAAAGAACAGAAGGCAGAATTAGAGGAATTAATGCAAGATATCCGAAACTTCTGTGACCAGGCTGTAAGTGATAACCCTGTTAAAAACATCTTGCAAAAAGCAGTAGCGGGGGCTGAATTTGTAGCGAAAACGATAGCAACTGTTAATTCTTCAAGTATCGTTAGTATGATGACAAGAATAATCGGCATAATTTTTAATCAAACCCCTGCCGCCGGTTGATATATGTACCAAAGGAGATTTTGAAATCACCTTTGGCCTTGTATTATTAATTCAAAACCATCGATAATACGTGCGCCAGCGGTTCGCAGGCGTTCATGATTTCTTCGACGGTATTTGTTTGCGCCCCAAGCTCAATTAATGTTGTCCGTGGTAAGACATGCATATTATAACGGTAAGCCCTTAGATAAATTTTTCGGGTAATTCCGGGATAATATTCATTAGCCGCAACCTGGGCTTGAAAAGAAAAGGCCAAATTTTCATTAATATAAGGATTTTCCAAATATTCAATCGGGCCGGTCTGCCTGGTATAACTTAAACCGTTAAAAAACATAAACTGGGCGGTTGGCCGTCCTTGCAAATCCATGACAAGTTTCCGCCCTTCTTTCATTTCATCACGGTGCAAATCAATCACAACCTGAATTGACGGGTTTTCTTTAAGAATACGCTCAATATCCGGAAGGGCATTTGAATAAGCATAGTCCCGGCCGCCAAGGTCATATCCGGTGGTATGATGGAGGACGTTGAAGCCATATTTCGTCTCAAGTATTTCGGCAAGATGCGCCCCGGCACCAACAATTGTTGTGCTGGGGTCGCCCGGGACTGAATCAGCGAAAGCTTCAAGTGAATGAGTATGATAAATAAGAATCTGGGGCCCATTTACCTGCTTATTAATTGACATATCACGGTTTAATAAGCTATCAAGGTTAATGCGGGCTTCAGTAGCGCGGGTAGTCGGGTCCACCGCATAAAAATTATTAATCAATTCTTCATAGGAAAAACCTTCCAGCCAATTATAAGTGAAGACCGGGGAACTTGGCGGATTAAAGGGTTCGCGGTTCGGGGAAATTGGGGGTGTTTCCCCCTCTGTTTCATCAGTTTCATCGTCTTTGGATTGGTTTTCCTTTAAGAAACTTTGCAGAATTGAATCATCAATATGGAGTGCATCTTCCGTATAATCCAGTTCATTTTCTGTTGTATTCCGGCTATCCTCATCCCGCCCTTCCATCCGGATAAGGATATCCCTTGTTTGCTCATCCTCAGTTGCCGGTTCCTTTCTTAATTCTTGCATGCCTAAATAAAAGAGCGGTATTTGCTTATTTAATGCAGTTTCTATGTAGGAATTAAGCCCGATAACGTGATTCCGGTTATCAAGGAATGACAATATTGGCATTGTATTTACTGACATTTGACGGCTTAACCCTTCGCGGACTTCATTATAAAAAAGGCTAACTTGGCTGCCGTCCGGGGAAAAATCCTTTAAACCGTTATAAACAATCATAACAAGTGTTATGATTAGCAAGGTGATGATTGACCATTTAAGAAGATTGATTTTTAGGCGGCGAAAACGTGGCCGGTTGAGCATTTTTTTATCCTTTTCATACTTTTCGCGACAAGGAAGGCAAAAACATCTAGAAGTTAATAGCATCTTATTGCCTGGCTTGGTCCTTAGCATACCCTTGTACTGGACAAAGGAGATTTTGAGTGGTATAATTGTCCAAGTCTACTATCATATTTATGTATTAAGGAGCACAAAGATGTCCCGCATCGACCAAAGTAAAATCAGGAATTTTTGCATTGTTGCCCATATTGATCATGGGAAATCTACCTTAGCCGACCGAATTATAGAAAAAACAGGTTTGTTGACCGACCGCGAAATGCAGGCGCAAGTCCTTGATAATATGGATTTGGAGCGGGAGCGCGGTATTACGATAAAAGCCCAGACCGTCCGTGTAGTGTACAAAGCTTTAGACGGTGAAGAATATATTTTTAACCTGATTGATACACCGGGACATGTCGATTTCAATTATGAGGTCAGCCGTTCGCTTGCTGCTTGTGAGGGCGCGATTCTGGTGGTTGATGCCGCACAAGGGATTGAAGCCCAGACCCTGGCTAATGTTTATCTGGCAATTGACCACAATCTTGATGTTATCCCCGTAATCAATAAAATCGATTTGCCAAGTGCCGAACCAGAGCGGGTAAAGGAAGAAATCGAAGATGTAATTGGTATTGAAGCCCATGATGCCCCGATGATTTCGGCGAAAAGCGGGATGGGTATTGAGGCGGTTTTGGAAGCGGTGGTCAAAAAAGTCCCCGCCCCAAAAGGTGACATGAAGAATCCGCTTCAAGCTTTGATTTTTGATTCATTATATGATTCCTATAAAGGGGTTATCGTTTTTTGCCGGGTAATGGAAGGGGCAGTCCGGAAAGGGACAATAATTAAAATGATGGCGACCGGTGCCCAGTCGGAGGTGGTTGAGGTTGGTTATTTTGGCCCCGGCCAGTTTATTACCTGTGAAGAGCTTACCCCGGGAATGGTTGGTTATATCACAGCTTCACTCAAAAACGTTAAAGATACCACTGTTGGTGATACGATTACTGATGCAAATGACCCATGTACTACTCCGTTACCGGGGTACAAAAAAGTCCAGTCAATGGTTTATTGCGGTGTTTATCCGGCTGATGGTGCCAGATACCCTGATTTGCGGGATGCTTTGGAGAAATTGCAATTAAATGATGCTTCTTTACAATATGAGCCGGAAACTTCGGTAGCTTTGGGTTTCGGTTTCCGCTGCGGTTTCTTAGGGCTTTTGCATTTGGAAATCATTCAAGAGCGTTTAGAGCGTGAATATAACCTTGACCTAGTCACAACCGCACCAAGTGTTATCTATCTTGTTCATAAAAATAATGGGGATGTAATAGACTTGACTAACCCGACGAATTTACCCGACCCGACCGAAATCAACTTTATGGAAGAGCCGATAGTTTCGGCAGAAATCATGGTGACGAGTGAGTTTATCGGCTCAATTATGGAACTTTGTCAGGAACGGCGCGGCCGTTATCTTGGAATGGAATATATTGAAGGCGGGCGGACAGTTTTACGCTATGAATTGCCGCTTAATGAGATTATTTATGATTTCTTTGATGCCCTCAAATCACGGTCACGGGGTTATGCCTCATTTGATTACGAACTTAAAGGTTATGAGCGTTCAGAGATGGTGAAGCTTGATATCATGATTAATCGTGAAGAAGTTGATGCCTTATCCTTTATCGTCCATCGCGATACTGCTTACGAGCGGGGGCGCCGGATGTGTGAAAAGCTTAAAGATGAGATTCCGCGGCATTTGTTTGAAATTCCGATTCAAGCAGCGATAGGCAGCAAGATTATCGCCCGTGAGACGGTCAGGGCAATGCGTAAAGACGTTTTGGCGAAGTGTTACGGTGGTGATATCAGCCGGAAGAAGAAGCTGTTAGAAAAGCAAAAAGAGGGCAAAAAACGGATGCGCCAGATTGGCAGTGTGGAAATTCCGCAGAAAGCATTTATGAGTGTGCTTAAGCTGGATAATGATTAGATACCAAGTGATTTTAGGGTTGTGGGAGCGAAGCGGAGCAATCCGTAGATATCTTTCGAAGTATGAGGGGCGGTATGAAACCACTTAGCATTTATATCCATATCCCCTTTTGTAAAAGTAAATGCCATTACTGTGATTTTCTTTCGGCGCCGGTTTCGTCAAAAACTGAACAGGCGGATTATACTAAAGCCCTATTACAAGAAATTGAGATAGAAGCTTTGGCATACCAAGACTATCAAGTAAAGACGGTTTTTATTGGTGGGGGCACACCGTCAATTTTACCGGCAGAGAACATTGAAGCAATATTATGTAAACTAAAAAGTTCATTTAATTTTGCCGCTAACGATGATACCGAAATCACTATTGAAATTAACCCTGGAACAATAACAGGCGTTATTTTATCTAAATACCGGGCTGCCGGAATCAACCGCTTGAGTTTTGGCCTGCAATCAGCTAATAATAATGAACTAAAATTACTTGGCCGTATCCATACCTATGATGAATTTTTATCCACATACAATGAAGCAAGAAATTTGGGTTTTCAAAACATAAATATTGACTTGATCTCGGCAATTCCCGGTCAGTCATTTTCATCATGGAAGCAAACTTTAGAAAAAGTTTCCGGGCTTTTACCGGAACATATTTCTGCTTATAGTTTAATCATCGAACCGGGTACTTCCTTTCACGAAATTTATGCCGGTGGCAATGATAAAGCCCGTGAAATAGTGGGAGAAGAGCAAGAACGGCAAATTTACCACTATACAAAATCATACCTTGAAGCGAAAAATAACAGTCGTTATGAAATATCGAATTATGCCAAACCGGGATATGAATGTAAGCATAATTTGACCTATTGGCGCCGGGGTGATTATGTTGGTTTTGGTCTTGGCGCTTCATCGCTGATTGACAATAAACGTTGGTCAAATATCTCCGATTTGAAAAGTTATATCATGATTTACCAAAACAAACAAGTGGCACCCGGCGGTGATGATTCTAAGAAAATTGATTCTCAATTCTCCTTAAATGATTCAAACAATAGCAGTTTCCTATTAAGCGGTTGCAAAGAAAAATTACAAGTGTTATCTTTAAAAGAGCAAATTGAAGAGTATATGTTTCTTGGCTTGCGATTGACTGAAGGAGTCAATAAGAAACACTTCAAAAAAACTTTCGGCCATGAGATAAATGAATTTTATGAATCGGTATTATTGAAGCTCAAAGAGCAGAAGCTAATAGAGGTTGGTGAGTATATTACGTTGACAGCTTATGGTGTTGATGTGAGTAATTATGTGCTGGCGGAGTTTTTGTTTTGAGGTTTACTTTATAACTAAGATAAGCGGACCAATAACCTCACCGTAAACCCATCCCCCCTATTAATCGCTTCCAGCCCGCCCCCCATTTTGTCCATCAACAGCTTAGCAATATAAAGGCCAAGCCCTTCCCCTTCTTTCTGCGAAAGTTTTGCATTTTCACCCCGGTAAAACTTTGTTGTAATTAACCCAAGTTCTTCTGCTTTGACCCCTTTACCGTAATCATTGATATCTAACTGAAACAGCCCGTCACGGACCCGGCAATCAATATCAAGCTCCGTATCGGCGTATTTGTATGAATTTGTCACGATATTCCCGATTATCTGCTCCATTCGCAAACGGTCAATTTCTAAAAGGCAGGCCGGAATTTCACCAATCCGGATTTTGGCAAGAAAGTCAAGATTTTTAAAAATATCCCTTAAAATTCCGCTATCCTCGCTCAAAAGCACGACCTTTAGCTCGCCCAATTCCTCAAGCGCACTGTGCATCATATCATTCATTAAGCGGTCAATCTGGTCGGCTTTTATTTCGATTGTTTTGAGCTTTTCGATGGTACCGGGACTTTCCGTCCCGGCTTGCAGAAGTTCGGAAATCAGGCGGATTGAAGTGACCGGGGTTTTCACATCGTGGTTAAGCGAAGCAATCAATTCTTTTTTTGCGCGTTCGGCTTTAATTTGATTTTTTTGCGCTTCAAGCAAAGACTCACGCATTACATCAAAACTCTGGGTAAATAAGCCGAAGGTATTATTTTTGTCCATCGGAAGCGGTTCATCAAGTTTTCCGGTGGTTATTTTGTGGGCAAAGGTTTGCAGTCGTTTAAACGGCTTGATTAAAGCATTGTGCAAAACCAGCAGGAATAACAAATTTAACCCGGCTAATAAAACAAAAATAAAAAGTGTTATGTTTCTTAGCCTGGTTTGTGCTTCACTTGTTATATGGGCGGGGGAGACTTCAATCAAAGCTTTGCCGATTGTATTAGTTCCAATAATAATATCCATCGGGATAAAACCGCTTTTGACCGCTGATTGTAAATTGACAGGTAAAGTAGCATCAGATAAATAACGTACGTTATTTTCATTATCAATCAAAGTAAAACGGTACAAAAAAGGTATAGCGCTTAACCGCCCGGGCTCATCCCAATTAAGGGCGGCCTGTTTCGTGATTTCATTCAAGGCGATAAAATCAATTTCCGCCGGGGGGTTTACTTTTTGAATATTAATGAACAACAGAAAACCGGAGCTGATGAAAATTAAAAGAAATATATAAGGTATAACATACTTTTTCACACCAACCTCCATATTTGAATCAATCAGCAAAATTGCTTATAAGAAAGCATGTAAACGGCATTCTTCCTATGCGAAGCTTAGATTTTCTTTGTTTATGTCCAATGGACACAAACTTAAAAAATCTCTTCGTTTTCGAACATATATCCGCTGCCCCACATTGTTTTGATAAAACGCGGGTTTTTCGGGTCTTCCTCCAACTTTTCGCGGAGATGGCGAATATGGACACTTAAAGTACCCTCACCGATAAAGGTATCTTCCCAAACTTTTTCAAGCAACTCATCTTTAGTGAGCCGCCGCCCTTTATTAGCAATTAAATAAAGCAGCAACTTTAACTCAAGCGGTTTTAGTTTCACCGGTTCGGCATTACGCAAAACGCGGCCGCTATCCTGCTCAATTTCAATATTACCAAATCTGATAATATCGCTTGACACCGTTTTTTGAATGATGGTATTCCGTTTTAACATAGCTTTGACTTTGGCATAAAGAACAGTCATCGAAAATGGTTTGGTGATATAATCATCACCACCAACACCTAAGGCAGTCAAAATATCATCATCAGTATTACGGGCACTCATAAAAAGAATCGGTACATCTGACATTTCCCGCAATTTTTTGCAAAGATTAAAGCCCGATTGTTTACCCAAATTGACATCAAGCAAAATTAAAGCCGGTTTTTGTTCCGCCGCTTTTTGTAATCCCGATTCAAAATCAACAGCGTATTCACAGCTTAAATTAAATAAAGTAAAATATTCGTATATCGTCTTGCTAATACTTATCTCATCGTCGATAATCAGGCAATCTAACATGGTTATACTCCGCTGTTAAGAAATTGATAAGAAATTAACAAATCTTTGTTAAAGAAGATTTGCTTTGAGGCTATTATACTATGACAAACGGCTTTTTATCAAGAATATGAGGATAAATTAAATGAAAGCAATTATCAAAACAGAAAAACTGTGTAAATCATTTTCCGTCGGCGGAAAACAGCTCCATATTATCAAAAACATGGATTTAAAAATTAATGAGGGTGATTTTACCGTAATAATGGGAAGTTCGGGCAGCGGAAAAAGTACCTTGCTTTATGCGATTTCCGGAATGGATAGACCAACGCTTGGCAGTGTCTGGTTTGGCGAGACGGACATTTCCAAACTTACCAATGATGAAATGGCGGTTTTCCGCCGTGAAAACTGCGGTTTTGTCTTTCAGCAGATTCACCTGATGGACAATATGAGTGTAATGGACAATGTAATGACAAGCGGCCTGCTTCTTACAAATAATAAAAAGAAAATTTATGAACGTGCGATATGGCTTTTTACCCACGTAAAACTTTCAAAAGACTTATTGGATAAATTTCCCAGCCAGCTTTCCGGCGGTGAAGCCCAACGGGTAGGGATTGTCCGGGCATTGATAAATAACCCGAAATTAATCTTTGCCGATGAACCAACCGGTGCGTTAAATTCTGCTTCCGGTAAAGCTGTATTAGATGTGTTGACAGAATTGTATACTTCCGGCCAGAGTGTAGTAGTAGTGACTCACGATATCAAAACGGCCGCCCGGGGTAACCGGATTATTTACTTACGTGACGGTGCATTATCCGGTGAATTAAATTTGCCGGCTTATTCTGATGATAATAAAGCGGCCCGGATGGAAGAAATTCAAAAATTCCTTGAAAGGATGGGATGGTAATGAAAAAGGCTTTTCACATCGCAAAGGCGAATCTAAAAAAACATAAAAGCGCAGCCCTTTCACTGTTTCTAATTCTTTTAACTGTTTCGGTTTTAAGTACTATCGGTATCAGTATTGTTTTTGGCGTAAGAAAAGATTATGAAGCAAATATCGACCGGCTAAACGGGCTACATAGTGCTATTATAATGTCTAAGGATGTTTATTTAACCGAATATGAGGATTTTATTAAAAGTGACAGCCGTGTCATAGAATATAATATCGGCGAAGTAATCTACTATTATCTATTTCCGTTTAATTATGGCGGGGATGTGCTTCATCAAATAATGATTCTGGATGCTGATGCCGGATTCACGATTTCCGCCCCGCCGATTGATATAAGAGATAGTAATATTCCCCGTGACCGTGCGGTATATTTGCCGCTGTATGCCGAACAAAATCTAGGCTTCAAAACCGGTGATATATTTACAATGACTCACCGGAACCGGCCAATCGAGTTGATTGTCGCCGGATTTTTTGAAGCAACTGAATATAGCGCGCCCAACGGCATCGGTTTGAAAATCTTTGTGCCGGGTGAGTGCTTCCATGAGCTGAAAAATCAGCTCGGCAGTTCGGTCTGGATTACCGCCCGCTTTCAAAATCCCTATGATTCAACAGTTTTCAATAAAGATTTTCGTGCTTATTCCGATGTTGACCTATTTGCTATTGGTGAAGATTCTTTGGTGATGGATTTTTCGGGAGGTGCGGAAAACTCAATCATGCCGGTTATGATTATCAGTTCAATTTTGCTGGTATTTGTTATAATAATAATTTTGATATCATTAATTGTGATTCGTTTCCGGGTCACCAATGGTATTGACGAATCAATGCATACTATCGGTGTCTTAAAAGCTTCCGGTTACAAAAGCGGACAGATTATTGCAAGTTATTTGCTTGAATATAGTATTATTTCCTTACCGGCAGCGTTATTTGGTATTTTGCTTGCGCTTCCATTATTTTCGGTAATCCGGCAAATCCTGGCCTCCATTTCGGCAACGACATGGACACTTACTGCTAATTTTCCGCTGGCTTTAATTTTTTCTATTTTTATCAGCGCCTCCCTGCTTCTGCTGGTTTTGCTTTCCTGCCGGAGGATTCACAAAATCCCGCCGGTCGAAGCATTACGCGGCGGGATTGCAACTAATAGCTTCAGGCGTAATTATTTTCCGCTGAAAAAAGGCTTGGGTAATGTGCATATCCGGCTCGGGTTCAAAAACATGATGGCATACGCAAAGCAATATTTAATGATTGGTGCGGTTTTGATGGCTTCAACTTATGCTATCATTATTATTGCTGCTTTATACCAAAATTTTGTTATTAACAATACCGCGTTAATTCAAATGACCGGAATTGAAATCGCGGATATTGACATTATCGTTACGCGGCATACCGATGCCGATGCTTTGGCTTTAGAAATGGAAAAATTGGACGAGGTAAAAAAAACGGCGATGCTTGCCCCGGTTCATTTCAGCATTGAGGGTACGGATATGACTGGTTGGTGTTCCGATGATTTTTCGCTGATGGAAACAATACGGACACATGAAGGCCGCTTTCCCAGGTACGACAATGAAATAGCGGTTACGAAATTGTTTGCCGATCAAATTGGCAAAGAAATTGGCGACAGTGTAAAAGTAAAAACTAAAGGTATTACCCAGGAATATATTATCAGCGGTTTCTTCTCGGCGGCTAGTGACGGCGGAAGAATAGGAATGATGACCCTTGAGGGTTACAGACGGCTTGACCCCAATTACCAGCGTGACAATATCAAAATTTATTTCAATGAAGGTATCAGATTTGATGATTTTTATGGGTTTATTAAAGCAAACTATGGGGTGGTTAATGTTTATCAAGATGACGGAGACGGCCGCTTTAGCGCTGCGAAAGCCCGCGCCGAAGAAAAAATATCAAACTACCTTGAATTTTATGGCATTGACAGTGTGGAATATGCCGTTATTTATAACAGCGAAATAATATTGAGTGGTTCATCACGAACTTATCAGATTGAGCAAATTGTTGATATTGCAGAGTTTATCAGTACCCAAATCAGCGGATATGCCGATGCTGTAAGCATCATTACCATGGTTGTCTCTGTTATATCATTAGGAATTATCGCTTTGATTTTGACAATGGTAGTCCGCCAAATCGTCAGGAAACGCCGCTATGAGCTTGGGGTAATGAAAGCCGGAGGTTATACCACCAAACAATTGGCCCGGCAGATAGCAATCAGTTTCATGCCCTGCGTTTTGTTCGGCATCACCCTTGGCTGTATAACCGGTACGTATACTGTAAATCCGGCAGTGACGGCAATGTTTGCCTCGACCGGGACATACAACGCCAATGTATATATTTATCCGCTTGCAGCGGTTATAATTGGATTTTTGATCCTGCTGTTTACTTATATGGTAATAAATCTTTCGGCAAAAGGCATTAAACATATTACTGTTTATGAATTAATTTCGGAATAGGAGAGAATTTAAAATGAAGAAACTTTATCTAATCCTTATAATACTGTTATTTTGTGTAGGTTTGACTGGTACTGTATTTGCCTTGGATACCAGGCCGGAAGCTGAAAGTAATGCACCACACCCGGAAAAGCTTTACGGCATTGGTTCGGTCAGTAAGGTATTTACTGCCGCTGCCGTGATGTTATTGGCAGATGAGGATAAAATAGGACTTGATACACCTATTATCACCTACATCCCCGAGTTTACGATGGCCGATGAACGCTACCGGAAAATCACGCCGCGGATGCTGCTTAATCATTCATCAGGACTGATGGGGATGACCGACAATAACGTTTTTTTGACCGCCGATAATGACACATACAATCATGATAATTTTTTGCAGTTTTTGAGTACCCAAACCCTTAAACACGAGCCGGGTGAGCGCTCAATTTACAGTAACGATTCATCAACCCTTGCCGAAGTCCTGGTTGAGTTTGTCAGTGGAATGACATTCACCGATTTTATTGAACAAAAGTTTTCAAAACCGCTTAACTTAAGCAATATCAAAACCCCGCAAAGTGATTTCGACCGTACTATACTTGCGCCAACCTATCTTGGCAATAGTGAGTTAAAACCGCAGAACCTTAATGTAATCGGTTCCGGCGGGATATATAGCACAATGAAAGACCTTTGTTTTTATGCAACGATTTTCATGAACAATGTCGACGGTTCAATTTTATCCAAGGAATCAGTAAATGAAATGGCGAAGAATCAGCACCTGATGGAGGTAGTTGCCCCGGGTTCCGACACGATATTCCGCTATGGCCTTGGTTGGGACAGTGTCGATATGTACCCGTTTAACCAACTTGGAATTAAGGCGCTAAGTAAGGGTGGTTCGACCGGCATATATTTTACTAACCTTACCGTACTTCCGGAGTACAATTTAGCTGCCGCGGTAGCCTCTTCCGGGGCCGGTGGTTTGGAAGCATTAATATCACAGCAAATCATTCTTGCCGTCCTTGAGGAAGAAGGCCTGATTCCGCCGGGAACAGTGATTGGCTTTCCCCCGCAAAATCTAACCCGTGCCGAAGTCCCGGAAAATTTAAAAACCCGTTCCGGTTTATACGATTCAGGGATAGGCGGTTTTTATGATGTTACTTTTACTGAAAATTCGCTTATTTTAACCCCGGTTGGTGTCCGTAACGAACGCCCGATGGAATTTATCTATAATACTGATGATAAATTTGTTTCGGTAAACGGTGATTTTATTGGCATGCATGCGATTGCCCCCGGGGCAGTTGGTTTTACTAACCTTCGCTTTATCGGTGATTATTTGACTGTTGAAACTTATATCGACGTTCCGGGGTTAGGCCAGGTAGCGGAGACAATGCCTTTTGCAGAAAGAATCATTGCTAATCCGGTTTCCGGAACGGCACAAAACGGATGGGCGGCCAGAAATGATAATGAATATTTGTTGGTCAGCGAAAAATATACCTCGAGCCAATATATCGATGCCGCCCTCGCAAAAACCAAAACCGATGAGCGTTTCCCCGGTTATGTGACCCAAGGTATTTATCGCGGCAGCGGCCGTTTATTTCCGGCCGCCCGGATTATGGATAAAGAAAAGGCATATGGTTATCAGAATATTCCTACCATAATGGGGCGGGATATTGTGAATTTATCAATGGTGAACCAAAACGGCAACGAGTATCTTAAGATAAATAACTACTGTTATGTTAATGCCAGTACTGCGATATTGCTATCAACTCTTGAAGAAGTGTTTACCATCAATGATGAGCCAATTTGGGTTAATGTCGATGAATCGTGGGGGGGTAAAATTATTAGTATTCAAACGCCGGAAAACGGCTCATGGTTCGTTTATGATGATAAAATGAACTGTCTTGCCACCTCACTTGAAAAAAATGTCCGCCGGACAGTTATCCTGCCTGAAGGCGGCCGGATTGCTTTTGCCGGTGAAACGGGGGCCGAATTTGTAGTGAAGTGAGAGATACTTTATCTGACTTAGGAATAAATCAAAATCGATACAAACAAAATTAATTTGGAAAGGCACTTACATACCCCCTCTGTCATAGAATAATAGAAACTGACTTTGGGGGCGTTTACTTGAAAACGTTCAAAAAACCTCTTTCTGCCACCGAGGAAGCCTCTTACATACATGTCCTTAGTCAGGGCAACATTGATGCCGTCGCCGAAGCCAGGGAAATTCTGATTGAAAGAAACCTGCGCCTCGTCGCCCATATCGCCAAAAAATACTGTAATGTCGATGAAGACATGGAAGATTTGATTTCCATCGGTACAATCGGCTTAATCAAAGCCGTTTCTTCTTTTGATGCCGAAAAGGGCAAATTGAGTACCTATGCCTCAAGGTGCATCGACAACGAATTATTAATGCTGCTTCGCAGCAAGAAGAAAACAGCAAAAGAAGTTTCATTATATGAGCCAATCGGGATTGACAAAGAGGGTAATGAAATTAACCTCCTTGACATAATCGAACATGAGCAGACCGATGTCCTTGACCGGATGGAATTGTATGATAATACGAAAAAATTAGCGAGCCTTTTCGGCCAGGTTTTATCAGAGCGGGAAAAAGAAATTATTTTCTTGCGTTACGGCCTTGTTACCGGTAAAGAAGTAACCCAGCGCGAAATAGGTGAAATGCTTTCAATATCACGAAGTTATGTCTCGAGAATTGAAAAAAAAGCATTAAGGAAACTAAAGGAGGGATTTGAAAAGGACGATTCATAGGGACAAATCCATAGGATAGTGAAATATCTTTTGACCAAAATATCAAATTGTGCTATTATTAAATGAATCGGACAAGATGTCAAAAGAGGGGTAGTAAATTATGCTCTTTAAAAAAACGGACGAACTTAAAGTGGGGATGCGTTTAGCCCGCCCTATTTATAACAAATCCGGCGTACTTTTGTATGACCGGAACTCACTACTTTCTCCGCAGGGAATCGAAAGTATCAGAAATTTCGGTTTAATCGGTATCTATATTTTGGAACCGGCGGAGCCGGTACCGCCAATGACCCAGGCCGATATTGAATTTGAACGTTTTCAAACGATGTGCGTATTTGCTATTGCTGATGAATTAAATCGTATTTTATCAACGAAAAAACAGCAGCGTACTCATTTTATCGTTGCTGATATTATCAAAAATTACGGTTATCTTACCTCGAAAATTAACTTTGTCCAAAATTTGCGGAGTAATGAAGATTATATCTTCAAACATTCCATGAATGTGGCGATAATGGCGGCATTACTTAGTAAGGGTATGAACTTAAGTTTGCCGGAACGAAATGATGTTGTTATTGCGGCTTTATTACATGATATCGGAAAGTTATCGCTGCCGATTGAAGTGGTATTTCAAGAAGAAGAAAACCATGCCGGGAAGCAAAAAGTAAAGTCCGCCGTCGTATCCGGGTTTTCGATTATTGATGAAGCTTTCCCGTCGAATCCGGCGGTTAAAAGGATGTGCACCCAATATTTGCGCATGAAAGAAGCGGCTGAAAAAGGTGAAACTTATCGCGGCGAGGACAAAATACTGCCCGGTGCATTTATTTTACATATCGCTGATACATTTGATGCAATGACGGCAATGCGCTTAGAAAAACATCCGGCTTCGGAAGTTACAGTCCTGAAATATTTACTAGAACGTCAAGAGATTTACCGCAAGCCGGTTATTGATACCCTGACAAGCTGTATCAACATCCTCAATCAGGGTGTCAGTGTTGAGCTTAATAATGGTGACAAAGCATTGGTCCTTGCAGAAAACAGTTATGATATCTTGCGGCCGATGCTTTTGAATTTCCGCAACAATACAATTATGGATTTAAGTGACAAATCAGCTTATGGAAATATTGAAATTGTCGATATTATGAGGACGATGGATAACCGGCACGTCATTGACCTTGATGCCCTGAAGAATCAAGGAATTAGTGTTGATGAATCGGAATTTGTCACCCCGAGAGGATAGAGTCAATGCCCAGAATAGAAGAATTACTTCGCACCGCCAATGAATCAGGCGCTTCGGATTTGCACATAACGGTTGGTGTCCCGCCCAAAATGCGGATTAACGGCCAGTTAATTACGATGAATTATGGCCGCTTATTACCTCCGGATACCGAAGCAATCATGAGAGAAGTCATGAATGACTTTCAGCGGAAAAAATTTGAAGAACTTGGCGAATGGGATATGTCTTTTTCTATTCCCGATTTAGGGCGCTACCGGGTGAATGCCTATCGCCAAAGAGGGACAGAGGCGGCGGCCTTTCGTGTCGTCGGGACAGAAGTGCCTTCCCCGGAGGTTTTAGGGGTCCCCCCTTCAGTAATTGACCTTTTTAACCGCAAAAGAGGCTTAGTTTTAGTAACCGGGCCGACCGGAAGCGGTAAGTCAACGACTCTTGCGGCGATTATTGACAAAGTAAATAATAACCGTGATTGCCATGTTATAACCTTGGAAGACCCGATTGAGTATCTGCATAAACACAAAAAAGCAATGGTAAACCAGCGCGAGATTGGGATTGATTCAATGAGCTATGCCAATGCCTTACGGGCATCGCTCCGTGAAGACCCCGACGTTATCCTCGTTGGTGAAATGCGGGATTTTGAGACCATTAGTGTTGCGATAACCGCCGCTGAAACCGGCCACTTAGTCCTTTCAACCCTGCATACAATCGGGGCGGCAAGTACTGTTGACCGGGTCATTGACGTTTTCCCCCCTCATCAGCAGCAGCAAATCCGCGTTCAGCTTGCCAACGTTTTAGAAGCTGTTGTTTCCCAGCAATTGATACCGACTTCCGATGGCCACGGGCGGGTTGCCGCTTTTGAAGTTCTGCATGCGAATCATGCGGTTCGGAATCTTATCCGCGAAGGAAAATCACACCAGTTGATTTCGGTAATGCAGACGAACCGCAAACTTGGTATGATTGCAATGGATGATGCAATTACGCAGCTTTATTTTGATGGAAAAATAGACCGCGACCAGGCTGTTTTATTTTCAGTTGACCCGGATGGGATGGAGCGGAAGATTTAAGGGGTTAGTTGATTTTATTATTTCTCGGGGTGGTTTTCGATTTTTTACGTTCATTGTGTTCCCTTTCAAATAGTTATAGGAGTTTGCAGTAATAAATGGGCTGCCATAGTATATTTAATATTATTGGTAAATATTATGGCAGCCCGCTTTGTCAATTCAACAATATGATTTTTAAGTACTTTATTTAACTATGAGGTCAACGTTAATTTAGCCTCTCGCATTAAAATTACTTAACGAAGTTCTATCGGTATTTGACCGAGAGGTATTTGCTGATGTATGGGCTACTCCGCTTACGGCTGGAGATGAATTACATGGGGGATAGCAGTTACAAGTATTGCATATGCAGTTTGCACAAGTACATGCAAATGCTTGAATTGAGCGCATCTTCCGGTTTGCTTTTTTTCTTGTTGGATTCATGATTTTCCTCCTTTCTTTGCTTGGTTCATATTGTTGAAGAAATTACAAATTATTACTGATATCTTACTTCATTTCACTCACATAAATAGCAATTCTATTTTCGGCAATATCGGCGGCCTCTTCAGCCGATTTCGCCCCGCTGAAGAACGACCCGGCTTCTTCCATAACAATATTTAGTATATGTTCGTCATGAACCCGAATCTTTTCAGCTCTATTGATTAAATCAATGACTGTTTGAATATCGCTTTCGGTGCCGGATGCATAAAAAGCTCCTTTTTCATCATGAAGGGCTTTGAATGTTTCCTTGATTTTTGCATCATGGGCACTTTTTAGAATCGGGAAAACGGGAAGATGACAGTCTCTTATTTGAAACTCTTCTGCCAGCATACTGCTGATAAACTCCCATGCCGCACCCTTATGCTGACTGTTTTGGTTGATAGCAAGTACTGCTAGTGAAGCAATCAGATTACCACTTCCATTTTCCGAAGGGAAACCGGGATAAACAATGGATTCGCCAAAATATGTCAAAAGATTATAATGATTGAGATAATGGTACATCATATTTGAGAATAATAGAATTTGCCCATCCTGAATCCGGTCAATAATATTATCATCAAAAACATATAGATGGTCGGGGGTAAACTGGTCGGCAAAATAAAGCATCTTAAGAAATAAATCGCGCTGAAAGCCGCTGTCATCACTATCCCAATCCACTAACGCCTCACCATTGGCCCGTAAGCATAACCTAAGTACGCCGGATTTGCTGTGGTCAAAAAAAACCTTACTATCCGGCAAGCGGCTGTTTACATATTCTATCATTTCATCAAGGTTCCAGCTTTGGACATCTCCAAGTTCAGACTTTGCCGCAACTAAAGTATTAATTAGATAAGAAACCGGCATTCCTAAAAGCTGCCCGTCAGATTCGTATGCCTTGATGATATTTTCCTGAAAGTCTGCCCGTTCCATTGCATCAATATACGGATAAAGGTCAGTAAGTACACCCTTTCTTGCATAATGATTCATTGAAAAAGCATTCGGAAGGACAATAATATCCGGCCCCTTCCCATTAATTATATCAAAGTTAAGCCGGGTCATTCCGCCATCAACATCAGCGCCATTGTCAGAATAATCTTTTATCTCAATCCGGTAACGAGGATTGGTCATATTAAATTCAATAATCGCCGTACGCAAGGCATCATCAATATAAAACCATACCCCGCCAATCAATAGTGTTTCTTTTTCGATTATCGTTTCATCTTCCCTAAGCGGGCGGATTACCCGCATATTTATACCGCGGGCGGTACTGACAATCCAACCGACCCGCCCGTCACTAAGCGGAAGGAAGCTGCCATAATTATCAACCATTATACTGACACTATTCCAATCAAATACTTGCCCATAGCTTTGACTTTGAAGGTCATAAGTATAAACTCCGGTTTCGGTAGCGAAAAGGAAATCACTGCCCAAACCAGGGGTAAACCCATAACAATTAAAGGTTGCATTGATATCATAGCTTTGCCCAAGGAAGCCGGAATCGGTATCAATGATTGCTATTTTACCCCCGCCGGTATTAATAGGCCAAGTTAAATAGATATTTTCATAAGCCCTGTCCCATGACATTTTGAAATTAAAACTGCCAACCGGAATCTTGCTGAACAGGTTACCATCTTTATTAAAAATATAGACTGTGCCGGAATTAACCAGATAAATCAGCCCGGCCTTATCAATTAATAAATTCTGCGGGTAAACATACAGGTCTTTAATATCATCCGCAAGCATAATGCGGGAAATTTCCGTACCGTCGCGGTTAATCCGTTTGATAATAATTTCTGATTTTGCATCAACCACTGACTCATCTGAAAAACTTAAAATAGCGAGGTTAAGGCTGCCGTCAAGGTTGACTGAAAAGCTGCTGATAAATGAATCCGGCTCAAGAACATAAGGTATTTTTACGGCTTCGGGTTCTTCCAAATCCATATCAAGATAATAAAGATATTGCTCTGTGCCATAATCACCATCTTGATAATCAGGCGGATACTCAAAACCGGAGATATAAATAATGTTACCATGTGATACCGCCATATGGACTGACTGGATATTTTCAATAAGGAAAGGCTCCGCAATATAAGCATCGGCGATAGCGACACTTGCTTGCTTTGCTTCATCATTTTTATTGCCGCAGCCTATGAAACTGGTAGCCAAGGTTAAGGCCATAATAAAAATGATATGCTTTAGTATTTTTCTAAGTAATTTTTGTTTTTGAAGACTCATAAAACTCCTTTCAATATTATGATTTTAACATTTCAATTATTTCTATATTCTTGTTCTTCTATTAATCAGCAATTCCATTAATAGTATTTAACTCATAATCCAATATTTTTGTCGAATCAATCCGAATATTGAAATTTTTCTCTATTTCAAAAAATAAGTATAATAAATCTAATCTGTCGTTCTGTTACTTTAAGTTTGTTAGAATCATAACATTATTATTGAAAATGAGTCAATAGGGATGTCATGAATGCGGTCTTAAACGTAATCAATGATATATTGATTAATTATAACGACTAAATTTACGACGAAAATTGAAAATTAAGTTTGATATTTATGACAATTTGCGTTAAAATTAATAAATCAAAAGAAAAAGTAAAGAGGGACAATCGAATATGAATTTCAAACCACATAATATCGTGAAAATAGAATCAAAGGGTAAATTAAATGCTTTAGAAGTTAATGAGATTATTTATATCGAAAGCGACAGACGGTATTTGAAATTCCACATCCAAAATGAGGAGTGTAAATGTATTGGGAAATTAAAGGATTATGAAGATAAGCTTATTCCATACGGATTTTTAAAGTGTCATCGAAGTATTTTAATAAATATGCAATTTATTAGGAGCATTGAAAGCAATATAATCGTAACCAAAACCGGCAATGAAATACATATGAGTTCGCGAAGAAAAGCTGATTGCCTTGAAAAGTTTAATGAATATCTCCAAAGTTATATTATCTAATTAAAAAAATACACAAACAATTCGAAAAAAGTCCTTGCTTTTTTGTAAAACATGTTGTATAGTGAACATATCCATTCGGATAAGTTCTATATTTATTAGTTTTGTCGAAGTAATTCAAGCAGTTCAATTTTATCCAAAGTAACAAGATATAGTTCATAAGGAGTATTTATGTTCGCAAGTGTAACGACAGGTGCCATATCCGGCATCCAAAGCTACCTTGTCCAAGTGGAAGTTAATGCCACCAGCGGTCTGCCCGGCTTTGCGATGGTTGGCTTGCTTTCGCCGGAAGTCAGGGAAGCGGCCGAGCGTGTCCGGGTAGCCCTTAAGAATACCGGAATCAAAATGCCGCCATTGCATATAACTGTGAATCTATCACCGGCTGATAAGCGCAAGGAAGGGACCGCTTTTGATTTACCGATTGCTGTAGGTGTCCTGATTGCTACTCAAAATATTCCTCTGGAAGCAATCAAAGGGACTTTAATAATTGGTGAGTTAGGTTTAGATGGTTCGATTAAAAAAGCCAGCGGAATCCTGCCCATCGTCCGGGAAGCGGTGAATAGCGGCTATTATCGTTTTCTTGTACCAAATGAGAATATCGAAGAAGCAAAAGTTATCGCAAGGGCGGATGTAAATAGTGCCCTTACCTTGGAAGAGGTAATAATTTTATTAAAAAGCGGTATTTCAAGCTCTAAGCAAAATATCCGCAGCAAAAAGGGGGCTGGTAAGAAGAGAGAAGATAATACTGACTTCGAAGAACTGAATTTTGCAGATATCGCCGGGCAGGAACAAGCAAAAAGAGCAGCGGTTATTGCAGCGGCTGGTTTTCATCATATGTTGTTAATCGGGCCGCCGGGGACGGGAAAGACGATGATTGCCCGCCGGGTTCCGACGATTTTACCTCCGCTCAATGAAGAGGAGAGTCTGGAAGTATCTTCTATTTATAGTATCGCCGGATTGTTAAACAAAAAACAAGCAGTAAAAACTAACCGCCCTTTCCTTAACCCTCATTATACTATCTCGGCGCAGGGTTTGACCGGGGGCGGCCGGGTCCCTCGTCCCGGGGTTGTTAGTTTAGCCCACCGCGGTGTTCTCTTTATGGATGAGCTGCCGGAATGTAACCGCGATGTCATCGAAATCCTGCGCCAGCCGATTGAAGACAAAAAAGTTACTGTCAGCAGGGCTTCCGGCTCATTTACTTATCCCGCTGATTTTATGTTTCTTGGCGCGATGAACCCTTGCCCTTGCGGTTATTTTCCCGACCAGTCAAAATGCAGTTGCTCGGATAAAGATGTGAAACGATATTTAAACCGTATTTCAGGGCCGATTCTTGACCGGATTGATATTTGTGTGGAAGTTGCAAGAACAACCATCGAAACGCTGAATCAGCCAAAGTCAGGAATATCTAGTGAATTAATGCGCAAGCAAGTAGAAATTGCCCGCAATATCCAAAAAAAACGCTATCAAAAATCCTTATATCGTTCAAATGCTGATATCATTGTCAAGGATATTCCGGTTTTTTGCTATTTAGGTAAAAAAGAAACAGAATTAATGGCGGAAATTTTTAAAGCTTTGAATCTAAGTGCCAGATCATATCACCGCATTCTCAAAGTAGCCCGGACAATTGCCGATTTAAGTGAAAGTGAAAATATTGAAGAGCCGCATATTCTTGAAGCGGTGCATTTTCGCCTTAGTGACGGGAGGTACTGGCAATGAAAGATGAACTAAAGTATATTTATTGGCTTAATTCGGTTGAAGGCATTGGCTTCAAATCAATGATGGTACTTAAGAAATACGGGGGCAGCGCTTCAAATATCTACAACATGACTGAAAATGACTTGCGGTGGTTTTTAGGCAAACGCCAATTGACCGAAATGGTCAATAGTCGGAATGTATGGGATATTGACGGTGAGTTTGAAAAACTTATGCAAAATAAAATATCATTTTATCCTTATGGGTTTGCCGGTTATCCGGAGAAGCTTAATGGTTTGGCTGCCCCTCCCGCCGCCCTTTTTGTAAAAGGCGAGTTGCCTAGGCCGGACACTCCGGCGGTAGCGGTGATTGGTACTCGCAAAAACTCAGGTTATGGAAGTGCGATGGCCAAAGAGTTAGGGGTAAAACTTGCAGAAAGCGGGATTTCTGTTGTGAGTGGGATGGCGCGGGGAATTGACGGAATCGGCCAGCGTGCCGTCTGTGAAGCCGGGGGTAAGACTTTTGCTGTTTTGGGCTGTGGGGCAGATGTTGTATATCCCCCGGAGAATAGACGTCTTTATGAACAAATCATCAGACAGGGGGGGATTATTTCCGAATATTCGCCCGGGACCCGGCCAAAAGCAGGCCTATTTCCTGCCCGCAACCGGATTATCAGTGGTTTGTCAGATGTTATTGTCGTTATCGAAGCAAAAGAAAAAAGCGGAACAATGATAACGGTTGATATGGCTTTGGAGCAAGGGCGGGAGGTTTATGCAATGCCGGGGCGGCTGGTTGACGGGTTAAGCTGCGGGTGCAACCGCTTAATCAAACAAGGTGCCGGTTTAATTGTCTCAATTGAGGAATTTATTGAAGAGATTCTAGCTACTTTTAAAGAAAAATTAACCAGAGAGATAATTGATATCAAAAAGCAGCCGGCCCAAACAGTGAAAGAAAAAGCTAATATTGAAAAAACTTTATCACTTACAGCGGAAGAAAAGCAGATTTATTCATGTCTTGATTATATACCCCGCTCCCTTGAGCAATTAAGTGTGTCAAACCCAACCATATCTTATGAAAATCTATTAAAGATTTTGATTACATTTTGCCTGAAGGGTATCGCGAGCCAGATGGGGGCAGGATACTATTGCCTTAAATAAAAAGGCCTTGGCGATGATAACTTACTAATCATTGACTATATAGTCAAAAGGGATTATACTAAAATAGTATAAAGGCTGAAAATCAAAAGATTTTCAAACAGAGATTTGTGCAAACACATATTATGTGTTTAAGCACTAAAGTTTCCGCATTTTGGAAGAAGATACATAGGAGGGATTGGGTGAGTATTTTAAAGAAGTTTTACAAGTGTGAACATTGTGGCAATATAATTACGATGATACAAGATTCCGGTGTTAAAGTCATATGTTGCGGCCAGGCGATGAAGGAGTTGATTCCGAATACGGTTGATGCCGCAGCGGAAAAGCATGTTCCTGTTGCAGTTCGTGACGGTAACAAGCTCACTGTAAATGTTGGCTCCGTTCCCCATCCAATGATGGCAGAACATCATATTGCTTGGATTATTGCGGCTCAGGAAGCCAAAACCCAGCGGGTTGTCCTTGATCCTGTTGGTATTCCTGCCGCAGAATTTATTCTTGATGACGGACCGGTTACAATTTATGAGTATTGTAACATTCATGGTCTATGGAAAGCAGAAAATAATGAATAAACTTTACGATACCCTAAATGATCAGCAAAAAAAAGGCGTTTTTACAACGGAAGGCCCTGTTTTATTACTTGCGGGAGCCGGCTCCGGTAAAACTCGTGTCCTTACGACCCGGGTAGCCTATTTGATTGAAGAAAAGGGAGTGAACCCGTGGAACATAATGGCGATTACATTTACCAACAAAGCTGCCGGCGAGATGAAAGAGCGGGTGGAAGATATGGTTGGTTTTGGTGCTGATAGTATCTGGGTGACTACCTTTCATTCTACATGTGTACGGATTCTTAAACGTTATGGTGATCGTTTAGGTTATGATAGTACTTTTACTATTTACGATACTGATGACCAGAAAACGGTTATCAAAGAAATACTCAAGAAATTTCAGATTGATACGAAAACGCTTAAAGAAAGATATTTTCTTTCGGCAATATCTAATGCGAAAAATGAGTTGATATCTCCCCAGGCTTATCATAAGGCAATTGGCGGTGATTTTAATAAAAGCCGTATTGCCAAAGTATATGAAGAATATCAAAATACTCTTAAGCGGAATAATGCAATGGATTTTGATGATTTAATTATGCAGACAGTTGAATTATTCAAAAATCACTCTGACATCCTTGAGCAATATCAAGAACGCTTCCGTTATATTATGGTTGATGAATACCAAGACACCAATACTGCTCAATTCGCCTTAATCAGCCATCTTGCGGCGAAGTACCGGAATATTTGTGTTGTTGGTGATGATGACCAATCGATTTACAAGTTCCGTGGCGCCAATATCCGGAATATCCTTGATTTTGAAAAAGTTTATCCGGATGCGGTAGTGATCAAACTCGAGCAGAACTACCGCTCAACGCAAAATGTCCTGGATGCTGCCAATGCGGTTATTGGTAACAACCAAAGCCGAAAAGAAAAAGCTCTCTGGACAGAAAAGGGTGAGGGGAATAAGATTCATTTCCGGCAGTTTGACAATGCTTTTGAAGAAGCTGATTATATTACTGATGATATTTACAAAAAGCAAAAAGACGGCCTTATCCGCTATAGCGATTGTGCGGTTTTATTCCGGACTAATGCTCAGGCACGTTTAGTTGAAGAACGTTTTATTATCAGGGGTATCCCCTATGATGTTGTTGGCGGCACCAATTTTTATGCCCGCCGGGAAATAAAAGACTTGCTTGCATATCTTAAGACAATCGAAAATGGCCGTGATGATATAGCTGTCCGCCGGATTATTAATGTCCCGAAACGTGGTGTTGGTATGACATCAATCCAGCGCATAGTTGATTATGCCGACGAGCGGAATATTAATTTTTACGATGCAATGCGTGAATCGGATCAGATTATCGGCTTAGGAAAAGCGGCGATGAAAATCACCGCGTTTACGACAATGATTCAAGCTTTCCGTAGTAAAATGGAATTATACGGTTTATCTGACTTAATTAAAGATGTTATCGAAACGACCGGTTATATTACGGAACTTGAAGCTTCAAATGAAGAAGATGCCCAGTCGCGTATCGAAAATATCGATGAGCTTATCAGCAAAGTAGTTTCATTTGAAGAAAACAACCATGAAGCGACCCTTAGCGATTTCCTTGACGAGGTTGCTTTAGTAGCTGATATCGATCATGTCGTCGGGGAAAGCGGCCAGGTACTTTTGATGACTTTACATAGTGCTAAAGGTTTGGAGTTTCCGCATGTTTATATTGCCGGATTAGAAGACGGTGTTTTTCCAAGTTATATGAGTATCGCTTCCGAAGACCCGGAAGCAGAAATTGAAGAGGAACGTCGTCTTGCTTATGTCGGGATTACCCGGGCCGGGGATGATTTGACACTGACTTGTGCGAAACAGCGGATGGTTCGCGGCGAAACACAATACAATGCCGCAAGCCGGTTTTTGAAAGAAATTCCGCCGCCGCTTATGGATAACCGCCTTAGTACTTTCCGCAAGATGAAAGTCACGGTTCCGGTTAAAAATTATACTGCCCCGGAAAACAAACCATATGTCGCCGGCGGGGTATCGGCATTAAAAAGAGGCGGAATCGGCCAGGGGTTGCCGGTGATGGGGGCCAGTCCTGATTACATAGTTGGTGACAAGGTGGCACACATCAAATACGGTATCGGAATAGTTAGGGGTATTGAGCAGGGGGCAAAGGATTATCAGGTAACGGTTGATTTCGATACTGCCGGGCCCAAGATTATGTATGCCGCTTTTGCAAAACTTAAGAAAGTCTAAAATATGTAAAAATATGGTAGAAAAATCTTTAGGTTAATGCTATAATATTAGAAGCAGCAGGCAATCCCCGAAGGGCATGATTTCTTTCGAAATCAGATATAATGTCGTTAATACATTATATCAGCGCGGTTTTAGTGCGCATCCCCCGGAGGGCATGATTTCTTTCGAAATCATGATATAACATAAATTGCGAATAGTAACAAGACAGGCAGGAAACACTAAGCTATACAATTCACCGCTTCACAGTTTATGATTTCGGTACAACTACATTAGCAAAGAAAGGATAATATATGAAAAACAAGATAGAAGATGTTGTTGAGATGATTAAAACCCGCGATTTACATGATTTATTAAGCCGCAAGGAAGAAAAGAAAAAAGCTAATACCTTAGTTTGGGTACTTGCTGTTATTGGTGCAATTGCCGCTGTTGCAGCGATTGCTTACGCTGTATACCATTATATGACCCCGGATTATTTTGAAGATTTCGATGATGATTTCGATGATTTCGATGATGATTTCTTTGAAGATGATGATGATTTGGCAATTGAAGTACCGGATGATTTAGCGTAAAAGCGTGAAGGACAACTATCTTAATACAATTTTTAGGGCTGCCGTTTGATATGGTAGCCTTTGTCTTGGAGAATATGAAAAAAGGGCAAACCCTAACGGGAAAAGTAATCAGGCTGGATTTTCCTAACCGCGGTATCGTTGAAACAGAGGCCGGTTATTGTGTTGTCAAAAATACTTTACCCGGGCAAATGATTACATTAACGATTAACAAGATCCGCAAAAGCCTTCCTGAAGGGCGGCTTAAATCAATCGACCAAAAATCACCTTTAGAAATCACTTCAACCTGTCCGCATTTTGGAAAATGCGGTGGTTGTATCATGCAGAACTTACCTTATGACGAACAGTTACGAATCAAAGAAGAACAGTTAAGAAGGCTTCTTGATTTAGAAAATTTCACCGGGATTCACCCAAGCCCAAGACAATTTGGCTATCGCAACAAGATGGAATTTTCTTTTGGCGATGAGTATAAGGACGGGCCCCTTGCTTTGGGGATGCACCGGCGTGAAAGCTTTTATGATATTGTTACGGTTGATGAATGCCAGCTAGTAGATGAAGATTACCGGCGGATATTGCAGTACACCCGCGAATATTTTGCGGGCTATTCTCATTATCACCGGATGAAACATTTAGGCTTCCTGCGCCATCTTTTAATTAGAAAAGCCGCTAGAACTGAAGAAATATTAATCGCTTTAGTTACTACATCCCAAGAAAATCACGATTTGACCGGATGGGTAAAAGGCTTACTCGAACTTGGATTGACTGGACAGGTCAATGGAATTTTGCATATAATTAATGATTCGGTTGCTGATATAGTCCGCGCTGATGAACTGAAAATCATTTATGGGCAAGATTGGTTTTATGAAGATATCCTGGGGCTCCGGTTTAAGATTACCGCTTTTTCTTTTTTTCAAACTAATTCATTAGGGGCGGAAGTGCTTTATGAGATAGCGCGAGAGTATATCGGCGATATAAAAAGCTTGGATATTAATCAGCATAAACCAATTATCTATGATTTATATTGCGGGACCGGAACCATCACTCAATTGCTTGCCCCGATTGCCGAAAAAGTAATCGGCGTTGATATTGTTGAAGAAGCTATTATTGCTGCCTGTGAAAATGCGAAGTTAAATGGTTTACATAACTGTGAGTTTATAGCCGGTGACGTCCTGAAAGTGCTTGATGATATCAAGGAAAAGCCGGATTTTATCGTTCTTGACCCACCCCGCGATGGCCTTCACCCTAAAGCCTTGAAAAAAATCCTGGCTTACGATATCCCCCGGCTTCTTTATATTTCTTGTAAACCTACCAGCCTTAACCGTGACCTCAAAGAGTTTGCCGCTTATGGATATACCGTTAGCCGGGCGGCGGCAGTTGACTTATTTCCCGCGACCGGGAATGTTGAGGTGGTGTGTTTGTTGGCGAAGTAGGATTATTCATTACTTAAGCTGCTGTTTATTTTCAAAAAATCCTGCCCAAGGGTCAGCTTTCTTGATTCGCCGAAGTGCCGCTGCCATATTGATGCCATCAGGGGCAATTTTTGTTAATTCATCCCATGCAATTGGCATTGAAACCGCCGCCCCCGACCTTGCCCTAAGCGAGTAGGGTGCGATACTGGTTGCGCCCCGGCCATTCCGTTGCCAATCAACATAATCTTGCCGGAGCGTTTTATTTTGCGCGAATTACTGGTATAACGGTCCGGCCACTTGCTTTCCATTACTTGCACCACCGACTTGGCAAATTCTTTTACTTTATCCCAAGTTGCAACCGGCTTAATTGGGACAACGACATGATAACCTTTACCCCCGCTGGTTTTTAGGTAAGCATTTAAAGAAAGCTCATTTAAAATTGCGCGCAAATCCTTTACCCCCAGACGGATTGTTTTTAAGTCCATACCTTCATCAGGGTCCAAATCAAAGACAACCAAATCCGGATTTTCCATTTTCATTGCCTTGCTGCCCCAGCTATGAAATTCAAGTGTCCCCATTTGCGTTTCCGATATTAATCCGGTGATATCTTTTATATAAAAATAATCATCTTTTGAAGTTTCGTTGCCGGGCGGCACTTTTTTGCCCTTTTCATTGGAAGCCGGGATTTCAACAGTAAAGATACCATGGCGGCCAGGCTCGGGGTGCTTTTTGTAAAAGCAAGCACCACCCTCAACACCTTTAGGGCAACGGACGATACTTAGTATCCGGCCTTCAACATAAGGGAGCATTTTTTCTGCTACTTGCTCATAATAGCGGATTACGTCTATTTTGGTGATTTCCGGGTCTTCGAAAATTACCTTATCAGGGTTACTGATTTTGATATCTTGAACTGTGATGCCGGTTTTATCCATAACTTTTTCTTTCCCGTCATTTTCTGTTTTCTTAACGCCTGCTTTCCCGCCGCCTTCTGTCTTTTTAACGTCTGCTTCCGCGGCAACTTCCCGCCTGACTTCCTTAGCTTCTTTATCTATCCGGATTCCCTTAAAACTTGCCTGCCGTAATTGATTTTCTTTCGTCCATTCGGCGAACTTAATCTCTGCGACCAATGATGGCCTAAGCCAGACGATATTTTCATCAGTCCTTTCTTTTGGGGCTGTTTGGAAAGGAGTAGTTTTTCTTTTTAAGCTGTTAAATTTAGTCAATAGTTCTTTTGCGCTTTGCTCTGTGAAACCGGTTCCGGTCCGGCCGGCATATATTAAGTTTCCATCCTCATAATATCCTAATAATAACGAGCTAACTCCCCGAATACTTTTTTCTGAAATCGTATAGCCGCCGATTACAAATTCCTGCCGCCGGTCACATTTTATTTTTATCCACTCATTACTTCTTGTACCGGTATAAATAGAATCGGCCATTTTGCCGATTATCCCTTCCATTTTTAGTTTGGTTGCAATCGCCAGGCTTTCTTCCCCGGCGTTGGTACCCTTAGTATCCTGAACGTGGCGGCTATAATGAATATTTTCCGGGGCATCTTTTAACAGAGATTCTAATTTTTCTTTTCGCCGGATAAGCGGCTGATTACGTAAATCAACCCCGTCAAGGGCGAGAAGGTCGAAAGCAATATAAACCAGGTCTTTTCCTGTGGGATTTTTAAGATAATTCTGTAATGCTTGAAAATCAGTGCGGCCTGTTTCATCGGTGACAGCCATTTCACCGTCAAGCACCAGCGAGCGGCCATTGGCAAGACTGATAAGTGATTCAGTGACACTAAGGAAACGGTCGGAGTAATCGTGATCATTCCTTGTTTGCAATCTGGCTTTATTATCTTCGATATAACTAATAATTCGATAACCGTCATATTTAAATTCATAAAGCCAATTTTTGCCGTCGGGTACTGCATTTACCAATTTAGCCAATTGGATTCCGGTAGTTTTGAAAGGGTTAGGCGCGGATTTTTTCCGACTTTTTTTTGTACCGGTAACTTTTTTCGCCCCGATGTTTTTTGCTGGTTGCGCCCCGGCTTCGATTTCCGCCATTGTCCGCCCGGTTGTTATGCTTAAGGTATAATCAGAAATTCCGGCCGAATCCCCGGAATACTCATCTTTGTCCTTGATTAGAAGCCAATTATTTTGTTCTTTATCACTATCATCGTCTTTTTTTAAACGCACCAGCGCCCACCGGCCCTTTAACCGGCTGCCTTCTAAGGTAAACTTAAGCGAACCCTTCTTAAGGCCTGCACCCATATCGGAGTAAGGCTCATAATAACCCTCGTCCCAAATCATCACTGTGCCGCCGCCATATTCCCCTTTGGGGATCGTACCCTCGAAATGCCGGTACTCTAGCGGATGGTCTTCAACATGAATCGCCAGGCGTTTGTCACTTGGTAAAAAGGAAGGCCCTTTCGGCACCGCCCAACTAAGCATCACCCCGCCCCACTCAAGGCGCAGGTCATAATGCTCTCTGCTTGCCATATGATGCTGGACGACAAAGTGTAACTTATCTTTGACTTTCTCACTTTGCCCGATATCACTATCGCCTTCCGGTTCGCTGGTCTTTTCAAAGTCCCGTTTTTTATTGTATTTTTTGAGTTTTTCTGCCATAATACGGATATTGTTTCCTTAATTTTTTTGTTTATACACAAATATAATGGCTAAGTCAGGCAATAAACTCTCTCTGTCGCTGCGGTCTAATTGGTTCCAATGAACATTCTCTTAGGGATAGAAGGCGGCCTAAGGCTCCTGCGAGATGTTTTTGCCTCCTTAGCCTTATTTCACTTGACAATCACAAAGCGGTTAAGGTAAAATTAGTTTAGCAGTTAAACGCATTAATGCGCTAAAGTACGGGTCTCATAATAATTATGCCCGAAATCATTTAATACCCACAAGGAGGCCCAAGATGGCTAATATCAAATACTACACCGAGGAGAATATCCCCCTCGAGATGCACAAAGTCCGTATTATTCAAAAACTCCACCTTCTTCCGATTGAAGACCGTTTAAATTCATTAAATGATGCCGGTTTTAATACATTTTTATTAAAGAACCGTGATGTTTTTCTTGATATGCTGACAGACAGCGGAGTAAATGCGATGAGTGACCGCCAACAGGCGGCGATGCTGATTGCTGATGACAGTTATGCCGGTTCGGAAACTTATTATCGTTTGGAAAAAAAACTAACAGAAATATTTAATACGAAACTGTTTCTTCCTGTCCATCAAGGCCGGGCGGCAGAAAATATCATCAACCGCTCCCTGATTAAACCAGGTGATACCGTTTTGATGAACTATCATTTCACGACCTCTAAGTCACACGTTACCGTTAACGGCGGACGAGTCGAGGAGCTTATTTCTGATGCCGGGATTGAGGAAGAAAGCAACCTGCCCTTTAAAGGAAATATGGATATTGACAAGTTAAACGAAGCGATTAGCCGTCTTGGCGCTGAAAATATTCCTTATGTCCGGATTGAAGTTGGCACCAACTTAATCGGCGGGCAGCCGGTTTCAATTCAAAATATGCGTGATGTAGTAGCAATTTGCAAAAAACACAATATCATTTCGCTGTTGGATGCCTCACTTCTTGCCGACAATCTCCATTTCATCAAAGAGAGGGAAGAAGAGTTTAAAGCAAGTTCGATTCTGGAAATAACCCAAGCGATTGCGGAATTATTTGATTTAATCTATTTCTCAGCCCGCAAATTAGGGTCGGCGCGGGGCGGCGGGATACTTACGTCAAACGATGAAATGTTCTTAAAAATGCGCGAATTAATACCGCTGTTCGAAGGCTTTCT